>Ga0070713_100003753_pt1 | contig 10050 bp, 8 predicted proteins | sample LARL82metaG_FD_65465 | JGI IMG/M metagenome (GOLD analysis project Ga0070713, IMG submission 65465) | Corn, switchgrass and miscanthus rhizosphere microbial communities from Kellogg Biological Station, Michigan, USA - LAR L8-2 metaG | ecosystem: Host-associated > Plants > Roots > Rhizosphere ... | reverse complement strand
GCTCAGTGCCCACTCCTCGGACAGGTCTGCGGGCGCAAGCGCCAGCAGACCGGCCCTCGTCGCTCCCCGCTCGCGCTGCGAGCCCTCGCGCTCGCTCATAGGTTCTCCAAGGCGCCGGTGCGGCGGACCAGGGTGAGGTACAGCAGGATCACCGCGACCGGCACCACCGCCGCCGCGGCCGCGAACGGGAGGTTGGCGGCCACGCCGATGTTGTCGTAGATGACGTTGCCGAACAGCTGCGTATGGCCGCCGACGATCTTGACCGTGATGTAGTCGCCGAGGCTCAGCGAGAACGTGAAGATCGACCCGGCCACCAGCGCCGGGAAGATCAACGGCAGCACCACCGAGCGGAACGTGCGCCCGGCCGGGGCACCGAGGTCCGCCGACGCCTCCAGCAAGGAGTTCGGCACCCGGTCCAGCCCCGCGTACACGGGCAGGATCATGAACGGCAGCCACAGGTACGCCAGCGTCAGCGTCACCGCGACCAGCCCGTACCCGGGACCGGACAGGTGCAGCGGTCCCAGCACCCAGTCCACCGGGCCGTCCGAGCTGAGCAGGATCCGCCACGCGTACGCCTTGACCAGGTAGCTGGCCCACAGCGGGGTGAGTATCGCGGCTACCAGCAGCCGCCGGGCCCGCGGCCGGGCGACCTTGGCCATGTAGGTGGCGATCGGCAGCGCGATCAGCGCGTCCACCACGGTCACGGTCGCCGCGACGCCGAGGGTCCGCAGCGCGATCCGCCGGTACACCGGCTCCTCGACCAGGGTCCGGAAGTTGTCCCAGCTGACCTGCCTGATCAGCGCGCCGGTGAAGCTGTCGGTCGACCAGAACGCGGCCGCGAACATCACCGCCAGCGAGCCGAGGTACGCGACGACGAGCCAGACCATCGGCGCGGCCAGCAGCGCGGCCAGCCTGACCTTGGGGGAGCGGTGCAGGAAGCTGGCCGCCCGCACCCCGGCCGGGTCCCGGCGAACCGGCCGGGGTGCGGGTGCCTCCTGGACGGCGGTCAGCTCTTGATCTCCGTCCAGGCCTGCGTCCACGCCGTGTAGTCCTTGCAGGTGTTGCCGCGGTCGTCGCCGCAGTTGCGGGTCGGCGTGGTCCAGTACGAGATCCGGTTGGCGTACGCCTGGTCGAGCGCGTGGTAGGTCTGGCAGTGGGACTTGTCGGCGGTCAGGTCACAGGCCTTGGTCTGCGCCGGCGCCTCCCCGAACCACTCCGCCACCTCGGCGTTGACCTTGGGCGAGATGATCCAGTCCATCCACTTGTACATGCAGTTCGGGTGCTTGGCCTTGGACGAGATCATCCAGGTGTCCGACCAGCCGGTCGACCCCTCCTTCGGCACGGTCGAGTCGACCTTCGCCTTCGAGCCGGCGTTGACCAGGTTGACGTTGACCTGCCACTGGGTGCCGAGCACGGTGTCGCCGCTCTCCAGCGCCTGCACGGCCTTGGTGTAGTCCGACCAGTACTCGCCGATCACCGTCCGCTGCTGCTTGAGCAGGTCCACCGTCGCCTGGAACTGCGCGTCGTCCAGCTCGTACGGGTTGGTGATCTTGAGGTCGGGCTTGGTCGCCTTGAGGTAGAGCGCCGCGTCGGCGATGTAGATCGGCGAGTCGTACGCGGTGATCTTGCCCTTGTACGGGCTGTTCGGGTCGAAGACGACGCCCCAGGAGTCGGGCGCCGGGCTGACCTTGTCGCTCCGCCAGCTCAGCACGTTGGCGCCCCAGCCGTGCGGGATGCCGTACATCTGGCCGTTGACCGAGTTCCACGGCCGGTCCTTGAGGAACGGCGCGACCGACGCGTAGTTGGGCACCAGGCCGGTGTTCACCGGCGCCACGTCGCCGCTGTAGATCAGCCGCAGGGTGGCGTCGCCGGACGCCGACACCCCGTCGTACTGGCCGGTCTTCATCAGCGTGACCATCTCGTCCGAGGTGTTGCCGATCTTCACGTTGACCTGGCAGCCGGTCTGCTTCTCGAACGGGGTGACCCAGTCGACTGTCTTGTCGTTGCTGCCGTCCTCGGCGTACCCGGCCCAGGCGATGATGTTGAGCTGGCCCTCGCCGGCGCCGACCGAGCTGGCCGCGGCCATGCTCGGCGGCGCCGCAGCCCCGCCTGACCCGGACGCGGAGGACGTCGAGCCCGAGCCGCCGCACGCCGCCGCCAGCAGGAGCACCGCCGCCGCGACCGGCGCGGCCCTGAGCATCGTGCGCCTTTCCATGCCCACCCCTCTCCTGCCCGGCTCAGCGCCGGGCGGCGTCCTCGTCCCGAAGCCGGTCCGGCGCCGTGTCCGGCGCCGTGTCCGGAGCTGCGCCCCGCGCGTCCGGCAGTCGGAACGCCTGCGCGCGATGCCAGACCAGGCGTACGCGGTCGCCGGGCGCGACCTCCGGCCGGCCGCCCTCCGCGTTCGGCCGGGCCGCCACCATCCGGGTCCCGGCATCGAGATCGACGTGCAGACGGGTCTCGGCCCCGGCGTAGACGACCTCGGCGACCACGCCGTCCGCGGCCGCGTCGTCCGGCTCGACCGGATCGCCCGGCCGGACCGCGCGCACCCTCTCCGGCCGCAGCACGAACGGGCCCTCCGTTCCGAGGAGTGCCCGCGCGACCGGGCCGGCCAGCAGGTTGGAGGTGCCGACGAACCCGGCGACGAACGCGGTGGCCGGCCGGTCGTAAATCTCCGCCGGCGTCCCGACCTGCTCGATGCGGCCCCCGTCGAAGACTGCGATCCGGTCGCTCATGGTCAGCGCCTCGCCCTGGTCGTGCGTCACGAACAGGAACGTGACGCCCACCTCGCGCTGGATCGACTTGAGCTCGACCTGCATCTCCTCGCGCAGCCGCAGGTCGAGCGCGCCGAGCGGCTCGTCCAGCAGAAGCACCTTCGGCCGGTTGACGAGCGCGCGGGCGACCGCGACCCGCTGCCGCTGGCCGCCGGAGAGCTGCGCCGGGCGGCGCCGGCCGAAGCCGGCGAGCCGCACGGTCTCCAGCGCCGCCTCGACCCGGCGGCGCCGCTCGTCCCTCGGCACCTTGCGGACCCGCAGGCCGTAGCCGACGTTGTCGGCGACCGAGAGGTGCGGGAACAGCGCGTAGTCCTGGAAGACGGTGTTGACGTCGCGCTGGAACGGCGCCAGGCGGCTGACGTCGACGCCGTCGAGCAGGATGCTGCCCTCGGTCGGCTGCTCGAAGCCGGCGATCATCCGCAGCACGGTCGTCTTGCCCGAGCCGGACGGCCCGAGCATCGAGAAGAACTCGCCGTCGGCGACGTCGAGGTCGATCCCGTCGACCGCGACCACCGGGCCGGCCGCGGAAGAGAAGACCTTGCGCACACCCCGCAGCGAGACCCCCACCGACCGCCCTCCTCCGCGCCGCGCCGGTCTTGGGGGAACGGTACTGGTTGCGAGACCGCCGGTCATCCACTGATTCCGAAGGGATCGGTGGTCGCTGCTCTGCTTTCCGCAGAGAACGGCTCCGGGCGCGACTAGGCCGGATCGGGCAGCGCGACCCGGCCGCCGAGCGGGTCGCCGAGCAGCGGCGCGAAGGCGAGCTCGGCCGCGCCGAGCAGGCTGGAGTCCGCGCCGAGCGCGGGAAGCTCCAGCCGCACCTGGTCCCGCGGCGCGGTCAGCGCCGCCGACAGCTCAGCCCGCACGTACTGCTCCAGCACCGGGAACAGCGTGCGGGTCAGGCCGCCGAACACGACCACCTCGGGGTTGAACAGGTTGACCAGGTTGGCCACACCGACCCCGAGCCAGCGGCCGATCCGGCGGACCGCGGTCTTCGCCGACCGGCTGTCGTCCGAGGTCGCGGCGAGGATCTCCTCGGCCGTCGACCCGGCCGGCGCGCCCAGCGCACGCAGCATCGCGTCCGCACCGACCTCGGTCTCCCAGCAACCGCGGCGACCGCAGGTGCACAGCCGGCCGGCGCCGGGGTTGACGCTCATGTGCCCGACCTCGCCCGCGTACCCGCCGGCTCCGGTGAGCGGCCGCCCGCCGACGATCACCCCGGCGCCCAGGCCGACCTCGCCGGTCAGGAAGATCGCGTCGGAGGCGTCGGCGGCGACCCCGCGCAGGTGCTCTGCCATCACCCCGAGGTCGCCCTCGTTGCCGACCGCGACCGGCAGCGTGCTGCGCAGCTGGGCGCCGAGCAGCAGCCCGAGCGGCACGTCCACCCAGCCGAGGTTCGGCGCCAGCCGGACCAGTTGGCCCGGCCCGCCGACCATCCCGGGCACCGCGACGCCGATGCCGACCGGGTCCGTGTCCGCGGCCGCGAGCAACGGCTCGACCAGCCGCCGGACCCGGTCGAGCACCTGCACCACGGCGCCGTCGTCGCGCGGCTGCCGGCTCTCCCGGCGGTCGAGCACCACACCGCCGAGGCCGACCCTGGCCGCGGACAGGTGCTCGACGCCGATGTCGACCGCCAGCGCCCAGACGGCCTCGGAGCGCGGCTCGACCAGGATCGAGGGCCGGCCGGCGCCGCCCCGGCCGACCGGCGCCGCCTCGCGGACGAGACCGGCGTCGGCCAGCTCGGTGATCAGCGCCCTGACCGTGCTCCGGTTGAGGCCGCTGACCGCGGTCAGCTCGGCCCGCGACGCCGGCCCGCGGACGTGCAGCAGGCTCAGCAGCACGCCGAGGTTGTGCCGGCGGACCTCCTCCTGCGTGACGGCCGGTGCCCGGGTGATCGCGCCCGTGACGGGCACGGTCCAGGGGCCGGCCTCGACCCGGTCGACCCGGATCCCGGTCCCGGTCACGTCGGCACCGGCGGCTGACCCGGTCAGACGCGACCGGTGGAGGCAGCGCGCCGCCTCGACAGCGCGTCCACGCTCGCCGCGACCAGCAGCACCACACCGGTGACCATGAACACCACGGCGGAGGGCTGGTTCAGCAGCCCCATGCCGTTGATGATCACTGCGATCACGAGGCCGCCCAGCACGGCGTCCAAGGGCTTGCCCTTGCCGCCGAACAGGCTCGTGCCGCCGATGACGGCCGCACCCACCGCGTACAGCAGGGTCTCGGCGCCGCCCGTGGTGGGCGAGATGGAGTTGTCCCGGCTGGCGATGAGGATGCCGCCGACCGCGGCCAGGCTCGAGCAGCTGATGAAGCAGAACAGCATGATCTGCTTGACGTTGATGCCGGCCCGCCGGGCGGCCTCGGCGTTGCCGCCGACCGCGTACACGTGCCGGCCGAACGGCGTCCGCGCGAGCGCGAAGGTGGTCCCGACGAGCAGCACCACGAGCAGCACGACGACCTCGGGCACGCCCTTGATCGAGGACACCAGCGGGTTGCGGCTGCGCTCGGTGGACAGGTACGCGGTGATCGCGGCGAGCACCACGGCGAGCACCACGACCTTGGCGACCACCACCGAGATGCCCTCGGACTGCAGCCCCTCGGCCCGCCGGGCGGCGGCGCGGCGCAGCGAGACCAGTGCGTACACCGCCACGATGACCGCCACCAGCACCCAGCCGAGCCAGACCGGCAGCGTGTTGTTGTTGATGGCGAGCAGCTTCGAGTCGCGGATCGCGATCGTGCCGCCCTCACCGATGATCTTGAGCAACAGGCCCTGCAACGCGAGGAACGCGGCCAGCGTCACCACGAACGACGGGATGCCGAGCCTGGCCACCAGCAGGCCGATGGCGGTGCCGATGACCGCGCCGGTGCCGATGCAGCACAGGACCGCGACCCACCAGGGCCAGCCCTGCCTGGTCGCGGTGACGCCCATGATCGCGGCGGACACCCCCGCGGTCCAGCCGGCCGACAGGTCGATCTCGCCCAGCAGCAGGACGAAGACCAGGCCCATCGCGATGACGATCACGGCCGCCGCCTGGTTGACCAGGTTGGCGATGTTGAACGCGTTGGTGAACGTGTGCGGCCGCAGGATGGTGAACACGATGAACAGCACGACCAGGCCGAGGATGGCCGGCAGCGAGCCGACGTCGCCGCCGCGCACCCTGGCGATGTAGTCGGAGACGGCGGCGCCGAGCTCCCGCGGTTCCGGCGTCGGGACGTGCGGGTGCTCTTCCTCGGTGACGGCCGCGTCGGTCGTGGTGCTCATGGGGTGTCCTCCCTCGTCGCGGCGGCCGGGGCGCTGACGGTCTCGCCGTCGGCGGCGGCGGCCTCGGCGATCCCGTCCTGCAGCTCCTCCGCGTCCGGCTCGACGTCGGTGGGCAGCCCGATCGAGCCGGAGCGGCTGGTCGTGATGAGCTCGACGACCTGGTTGGACGTGACGTCCTTGGCCTTGACCTGGGCGGCCATCCTGCCGAGGTAGAGCACCGAGATGCGGTCGGCGACCGCGAACACGTCGTTGAGGTTGTGGCTGATGAGCACGACCGCGAGACCGCGGTCGGCGAGCCGGCGGACCAGCCGCAGCACCTGCTCGGTCTGCGCGACGCCGAGCGCGGCGGTCGGCTCGTCGAGGACGACGAGCTTGGAGTTCCACAGCACCGAGCGGGCGATCGCCACGGTCTGACGCTGGCCGCCGGAGAGGCTCGCAACCTGCTGGCGGATGCTGCGGACGGTGCGGACGGACAGGCCGGCCAGGGTCTCCACCGCCCGCTTCTCCATGGTCGCCTCGTCCAGTACGCCGCGCTTGGTCAGCTCGCGGCCGAGGAAGAGGTTGTCCACGATGTCGAGGTTGTCGCACAGCGCCAGGTCCTGATACACGACCTCGATGCCGAGGGCGTTGGCGTCCTTGGGGCTGTGCACGGTGACCCGGTGGCCCTCGAAGAGGTACTCGCCGGAGTCGAACAGGTGGCTGCCGGCGACGCCCTTGATCAGCGTCGACTTGCCGGCGCCGTTGTCCCCGACCAGCGCGGTGACCTCGCCCAGGTGTGCGTCGAAGTCGACGTTTTGCAGGACGTGGACCGCACCGAAGCTCTTGTTGACGGCCCGCAGCGACAGGATCGGCTGCCCGTCGCCGACGGGCGGTGCTGTCGCGGTGGCGCTCGGCATGGACATGCTGAACCTCTTCCCCGGAGGCGGAGTTCCGGTCGTGGCGCGACTATCTCACCTGGAACGGGGGCCCGGTCCGCGCTGGACCGGGCCCCCGTCGTGGGTCAGGAGATGCCGGCCGCCTTGCAGGCCGACTCGTACGCCGCGGTGCAGACGTCCGAGGCCTTCTGGAAGCCGTCGTCGATGACGTCCTTGACGTTGGCCTTGAAGATCGAGACCGGGGTCTCCAGCGCCGACGGGACGTCCTTGTTCAGGACGGTGTCCTTGACCGAGCCGTTGACGATGCTCTTGGTGTCCTGGTTCTTGATCAGCGCGATGGCCAGCGCGGAGGCGGCGTCGGCCTCCTTCTTGATCGCCTTGTAGACGGTCATGCACTGCTGGCCGGCGAGGATCGCCTGCAGGCCGGGCACAGTGGCGTCCTGGCCGGTCACCGGCACCTTGCCGGCGAGGTTGTTGGCCTTGAGCCGGGCGATGATGCCCTGCGCCATGGTGTCGTTGGCGGAGACGACGCCGTCGACCTTGCCACCGTTCTGGGTGTAGATCTGCTCGAAGGCGGTGCCGGCCTTGGTGGCGTCCCAGTTGCCGGTCTGGTCACCGACGAGCTTGTACTTGCCCGAGTCGATCGCAGGCTTGAGCGCCTGGGCGTAGCCCTGCTTGAACAGCGCCGCGTTGTTGTCGGTCGGGTCGCCGTTGATGAACACGATGTTGGCGCTGGTCTTGCCCGCATCGGTCAGGCACTTCTGCAGGCCCTCGCCCATCAGCGCGCCGACCTTCACGTTGTCGAACGACACGTAGTAGGTCGCGCCGCCGCCCAGCGTCAGCCGGTCGTAGTCGATCGTCTTGATGCCGGCGGTCTGCGCCTTCTTGAGGCACGCGGTGCCGGAGTCGCTGTCCAGGTTGACGATCATCAGCACCTTGACGCCGCCGTTGATCATGCTGTCGCAGATGGTGCCGAACTTCGACTTGTCGCCGTTCGCGTTCTGGATGTCGGACTGGAGACCGGCGTTGTCGAACGCGGCCTTGAGCAGTGGCCTGTCGTTGGATTCCCAGCGGGGCGAGGTCGAGGCGTCGGGAAGGATCACGCCGACCTTCCCGGCCGAACTGCCGCTGCCGCCCGAACCGCTCCCGCTGTTCGAGCCGCCGTTGTCGCCGCCACAGGCGGCGAGCAAGAGGGCGGTCGCGGCGAGCGCCGCCGCGGCCATCGTGTGACGCTTGCGCATGGATCCGGGTCCTTTCCTGGCTCCTGGTCGGCGTGCACCCGAAAGCAGGGCCCTGGATCCGGTGCCCGCGCACCGGCTCCGCGGAAGGCTGGGTGCACTCGGCCACCGCGCCTGCCTCTAATTGTTGTGGGCGACAACATATGCAAGGCGCTCTGGGAGCGGCAAGCGTGACGGGTCAGTTAACGGCGGCGTTGCCGTAACGATCGAGTAACAGCCAGTCGACAGGGGAACCATCGGGCGAATCGCCGTGACAGCGGTGTTTCCGGCCGATCCGGCACTCGATCGGGGCGCGTCAAGGCCGGTTCGGGCAGACTGGACGCGTGCGGGTGCTGGTGGTGGAGGACGAGGCCGCGCTGGCCGATGCGGTGGCGCGCGGACTGCGCCGCGAGGGGATGGCGGTCGACGTCGCGTACGACGGGATGGACGGGCACGAGAAGGCCACGGTCACCCGCTACGACGTGATCGTGCTCGACCGCGACCTGCCCGGCATGTCCGGCGACGAGCTGTGCCGCCAGCTTGCCACCGAGGGCGCGCTGACCCGGGTGCTCATGCTCACCGCCAGCGGCACCGTCGCCGACCGGGTCGAGGGGCTGTCCCTTGGCGCCGACGACTACATGGCCAAGCCGTTCGCGTTCGCCGAGCTGACCGCGCGGGTGCGGGCCCTCGGCCGGCGCTCGACGCCGCCGGCGCCGCCGGTGCTGGTCGCCGGCGACCTGGTGCTGGACGCGGCCCGCCGGACCGTCGCCCGGGCCGGCCGGCCGATCGAGCTGACCCGCAAGGAGTTCGGGGTGCTGGAGGTGCTGCTCGCCGCGCGCGGCGGCGTCGTCTCCAGCGAGGAGCTGCTCGACCGGGTCTGGGACGAGAACGCAGACCCGTTCACCACGACGGTCCGGGTCACGGTCATGACGCTGCGCCGCAAGCTCGGCGAGCCCGGCCTGGTCGAGACCGTCGTCGGCGCCGGCTACCGGGTGCCGGCCGCCGCCGCGGACGCAGCGGCGGCAGGGTAGGGGACCGACGGTGACCCGCCGGCCGGTCCTCACGTTGCGGCTGCGGCTCACCCTGCTCTACGGCGGGCTGCTGGCCGTGGTGGCGGCGACGCTGCTCGTCGTCGCGCTGGTCGTGCTCGACCGCGCGGTGCGGTCGCTGCCGCGGTTCCCGCCCGGGGTGCGGCTGCAGTTCGGCGACGGGTCGTCGCTGACCTCGGAGCAGTTCTCCCAGCTGGTGCGGGACTCGGCCCGCAGCGAGCTGCTGCGCTCGGCCGGGCTGGTGTTCGCCGTGGTCGCGGTCGTCGGCGTGGCCGCCGCGTACGTGCTGGCCGGGCGGGCGCTGCAGCCGGTCAGCCGGGTCACCTCGACCGCCCGGCGGCTGTCCGACGAGACGCTGGACCAGCGGATCGCGCTGGACGGGCCGGCGGACGAGCTCAAGGAGCTGGCCGACACGTTCGACGCGATGCTGGCCCGGCTGGACGCGGCGTTCGACAGCCAGCGGCGGTTCGTCGCCAACGCCTCGCACGAGCTGCGTACGCCGCTGTCGGTGATCCGCACCGAGGTGGACGTGACCCTCGGCGACCCCGGCGCATCGGTGGCCGAGCTGCGGACGATGGGCGAGGTGGTCCGGGAGGCGAGCATGCGGGCCGACCGGCTGGTCGACGCGCTGCTCGTGCTGGCCCGCAGCGATGGCCAGGCGCGGCAGGGGCTGGCCCAGCGGGAGCCGGTCGATCTCGCCTCGCTGGTGCCGGCCGCGGTCGCCGCGGTCGCGTCCGAGGCATCCGCGCGCGGGCTGGCGGTGTCCACCGAGACCCGGCCGGCGCCGGTCGAGGGCGACCCGCAGCTGCTGGAGCGGCTGGTCGGCAACCTGGTCGAGAACGCGGTCCGGCACAACGTCGACGGCGGCTGGGT
>Ga0070713_100003752_pt1 | contig 10054 bp, 11 predicted proteins | sample LARL82metaG_FD_65465 | JGI IMG/M metagenome (GOLD analysis project Ga0070713, IMG submission 65465) | Corn, switchgrass and miscanthus rhizosphere microbial communities from Kellogg Biological Station, Michigan, USA - LAR L8-2 metaG | ecosystem: Host-associated > Plants > Roots > Rhizosphere ... | reverse complement strand
GCCAGATCGACCACTGGCCGGAAGGGCACGGCCTGCTCGGCCTGCTGATCAAGGAGCCGCGGCCGCTGCGGGTCGCGCGCATCTCCGGTCACGCCGAGTCGTCGGGGTTTCCCGCGGGACACCCCGCCATGGAGTCGTTCCTCGGCGTCCCGGTCAGGGTGAGGGACGAGGTGTTCGGCAATCTCTACCTCACCAACAAGCAGGGCGGCGGGGAGTTCACCGAGGATGACGAGGCGGTACTCTACGCGCTCGGCGCCGCCGCTGGCATCGCGGTGGAGAACGCTCGCCTGTACGAGGCCGCCCGGCGCAGCCAGCGCTGGATCCAGGCGAGCGCCGAGTTCACCACGGCGCTGCTGTCCGGCGCGGAATCAGATGAGGTCCTCGCGCGCCTCACCAGCCAGGCCCGCGAGCTGTCGGATGCCGATCTCGGGATGCTCGCGCTGCCCGACGCGGAGGGGCAGCGGCTGACGGTCGCCCACGCGGACGGGGACGGGGCCGAGGCCGTGCGCGGGCTGGTCCTCCCGGCGGGCCAGTCACTGTCCGGGCGGGTGCTGGCCAGCGGCGAGCCGGTGACGAGCGCCGACTTCGCGGGTGACGAGCGCGCATCCGGGGCCGCCCGGGCGGCGATGAGCCATATCGGGCCCGCGGTGATACTCCCGCTCGGCGCTCCGGGCAGCCGCCGCGGCGTGTTCACCATCGGTCGCCGGCACGGCAGGAAGCCGTTCCCGCAGGCGGACGCGACGTTCGCGGCGTCGTTCGCCGCGCAGGCGGGCGTCGCGCTCGAACTGGCGGACAGCCGGGCGGAGGCCGAGCGCCTGTCGGTGTACGAGGACCGGGACCGGATCGCCCGTGACCTGCACGACCTGGTCATCCAGCGGCTCTACGCGACCGGGATGTCGCTGCAGGGAACCATGCCGATGATCGGCCGGTCCGAGGTCGCCGACCGGGTCACCCGCGCGGTGGACGCGATGGACGAGACGATCAGGGAGATCCGCGGCGCCATCTTTTCGCTCCAGGCGCGGGACGCCGAGGCGCCACGGGACCCGCGCACGGACATCGTCCGGCTCGTCGAGGACATGACCGAGATGCTCGGCTTCGCCCCGTCGCTGCGGCTCGGCCCCGGCCTGCGCACCCTGCACAACGAGGAACTGGCCGGGCAGGCGCTGATCGTCCTCCGCGAGTCGCTGTCGAACGTGGCCAGGCACGCGGGCGCCACCGGGGCCGACGTGACGGTGGACATCGATGACGACGGGTTCCTCACCGTGACGGTGACCGACAACGGGACAGGCATCCCGGCCGGGCCCCGCCGCAGCAGCGGCCTGCGCAATCTCACGGATCGCGCCGCCGCGCTCGGCGGCGAGCTGCGGCTGACCCCGGTCGAGCCCGCCGCCGAGCGGCCGGGGACCAGGCTCGAATGGCGGGTACCGGTCACCACGCCCGGGCAGGACGGCTAACCGCCGCTGGGTCCTATGCGCAGGCCGAGTGATGCCGCCGCCGCGCTGAGCTGTTCCCGCGCCGCGGGGTGGGCGACCTGGCCGATGATCTGCTGCGCCTGGCCGGACGCGTCGTGGCCCCAGATGACCGCGGTGCCCTGCTCGCTGACGATGTAGCTGTGCTGGAACGACGTCACCGGCCCCTCGATCCTGGGCACCACCGTGGACACGTCCGCCTTGGGGTGCCACGACGGCAGCGCGATGATCGCCTGGCCACCGGGTGAGTGCAGGGCGCCGACCACGAAGTCGGTCTGGCCGCCGAACCCGGAGTGGACCTTGCCGTGCACCCAGGTCGCGTTGGCCTGGGCGAGCAGGTCGACCTGCAGCGCGCTGTTGACCGAGGCCATCCGGGGACACCGGGCGATGCGGGCCGGGTCGTTGACCGTCTCGGTGCGCAGCATCCGCACGTCCGGGTTGCGGTCAAGCCAGGCGTACAGGTCCGGGCTGCCGAACGCGAACGACGCGGTGACCGGCTGGCCCTGGTCGAGCGCGCCGGCCTTGACCAGGCCGAGCACGCCGTCGCTGAACATCTCCGACCACACGGCAAGTCCCCGCCTGCGGTGCAGCCCGGCGAGGACGGCGTCGGGGACAGCGCCGATGCCCGCCTGCAGGGTCGCGCCGTCGCCGATGAGCGCGGCGACCCGGTCACCGATGAGGGCGGACGTTTCCGACGCCGGCCGGTCCGGCGGCGACGCAAGCGGTGCCTCCGCCTCGATGGCGTAGTCGATGGCCTCACAGGGCAAAACCGCGTCACCGTAGGTGTACGGGACCCGCGGGTTAAGCTGCGCGATCACCAGCCCGCCGCGGGCCCGGACGGCCTCGATCGCCGCGGGCAGGACGTTCACCTCGGTGCCGAGTGACACGCTGCCGTCCGACGGTACCGATGTCTGCACCAGCACGACGTCGGGCGGCAGCGCGCTGGCGAGCAGCGCGGGCACGAGCGACAGCCGGCACGGAAAGTACCTGAGCCGCCCGTGGCCGCGCATGCCCGGTCCGATGAACGGCGACTCGAGCGTCACGCCGTCCCGGTCAGGCATTCCCGGCTGCGCGTTCAGCGCGAACAGCCGGTAGCTGGCCACCACGCCGTCGAGCACGCCCAGTGCCCGCCACGGCGTGGCGAAGTTGCCGCCGGCCACCACCCGCGGCGTGCCGGGCAGCACGCCCAACTCGATCGCCAGCTGCCGTTCAGATAGAACCCGCATCCTTGTCCCCCGTCAGCTGCCCTCAGGCGGATATCCGCCGCCCGTTCACGATCTCCGGCGTGATCCGGATGAAGTGATCACGTTTCCCCGGCGCCCACGGGCTGAGGCCAGCCTGCTCAAGGTGGCGGAGGTCGGCGCCGTCCGTGACCGCCCGGGAGTACCCGACGATGGTCACGCTCCAGCCGACGTGAGTCGCGGCATCCACACTATCCGCCTCGAAGGCCACCACCGCGCCGCGGGTCGCGGCGGCGAGCTTGCCGCTCGAGTCGGTCCTGATGACGATGTCGCCGTCGTCAAGCGTGAAGTTCACGAGTTCCACCGCGGGCAGCGCCTGCCGGGTGTAGACGATCCGGCCGAGCGGGACCTGTCCCACCAGGCGCAGGCACTCGTCCCGTGACAGCTGCTGGAGCGTCGTGCCGTTGAAGTCCATAGCATGCAGGATGCCCGCGTCAGGGGGCCCGGCGGAGGGAAGAAGGTCCCTAGCTGGCGGGCCCTCGGCCATGACCGTGCCCGTCGGCGGTGTCGCCGAAGACGCGGACCGCGTAGGCCGCCGCCTGGGTGCGGCGTTCCATGCCGAGCTTGGCGAACAGCGCGGACACGTAGTTCTTCACGGTCTTCTCGGCGAGGAACAGGTGCTCGCCGATCTGCCGGTTGGTCAGGCCTTCCCCGATCAGCTCCAGGATCCTGCGCTCCTGCGGGGTGAGGCCGGCCAGCGGGTCATGCTTCTCCTGCTGGCCGCGCAGCCTGGCCATGACCTGGGCGGCCGCGCCCGGGTCGAGCATCGACTGGCCGGCGGCGACCGTCCGGACCGCGCCGACCAGGTCGGTGCCGCGGATCTGCTTGAGCACGAACCCGGCCGCGCCCGCCATGATGGCGTCGAACAGGGCGTCGTCGTCGCTGAACGAGGTCAGCATCAGGCAGGCGACCTCGGGCATCCGCGAGCGGATCTCCCGGCACACGGTCACGCCGTCGCCGTCCGGCAGCCGGACGTCGAGCACGGCCACGTCCGGCCGCAGCGCGGGGATGCGGGCCAGCGCGGAGGACGCCGTGCCCGCCTCGCCGACCACCTTGATGTCCGGCTCCGCCTCCAGCATGTCGCGCACGCCCCGGCGGACCACCTCATGGTCATCGAGCAGGAACACGGCAATCTGCTGCGCCGGCGTGCCGCCGTCGCCATCCGCCTGGCTTGTCATCGCGATCACCCTCAGCATCGTGTCCGGCCGCGGATCTCCGGTCCCGGACGAGTCATGTCAGTTCAAGCCTAGGCTGTCCCCTTGGCCCGGCAAGGACGTTCGTCCCAGTCAGGGCAGGTCTGACGGCACTAGCCAACGGGATGTGCGCCCCTGACCACTGGCAGCCACGAATCCTAGCGTTGGTGACGAAGACTGAGGTCAGCGTAGGGAGAAGAAGATGTCAGGGATCATCGTCGGTATCGACGGTTCAGGCCACTCTCGCCGCGCCCTGGAATGGGCGGTCAGCGAGGCCGCGATGCGGCAGGCGCCGCTCACCGTGCTCACCGTCTACCGGGCAGTAGCGGGCTACCTGGGCGAGCCGGTCCAGTACGTGGGGGACGCGGAACTGACCGAGCGGGCCCGCAAGGAAGCGCAGAAGGAGACGGACGAGGTGCTCGGCGCGTTCACGGGAGCTCAGCAGCCGTCGGTCACGGTCCGCGCGGTGACCGGCATGCCGGTCAATGAACTGCTCGCGGCCGCCGAGGGCGCGGACCTGCTGGTCGTGGGGGCCCGCGGCGCCGGCGGGTTCAAGCGGCTGCTGCTCGGCTCGGTCAGCACCCAGGTCACCCACCACGCCCCGTGCCCCGTCGTGGTCATCCCCGCAGACAAGGCCTGACCAGGCACGCGGACAGGAGGCGACGGTCATGAGCTCCACCGTCAAGGACGTGATGAGCACCCACGTGGTGGCCGTCCGGCCGACCGCCGGCTACAAGGAGATGGCGGCCACGCTGCGCGAGCAGCGGGTCAGCGCGTTCCCCGTCATCGACGCGGACAGCAAGGTCATCGGGGTCGTCTCGGAGGGCGACCTGCTGGTCAAGGAGGCGCTCGAGGGCACGGTCCCGGGAACGCTACCGGGCCTGACCCAGCGGCACGTGCGCTCGCAGGTGACCGGCCTCACCGCGGCGGACCTGATGACCAGGCCCGCGGTGACCATCGGCCCCGACGAGCCGGTCAGCCACGCCGCCCGGCTGATGTACAGCAGGCGGGTCAAGCGGCTCCCGGTCGTCGGTGAGGACGGGACCCTGGTCGGCATCGTGACGCGCTCCGACGTGCTGAGCGTGTACCGCCGGACGGACACGGAGATTTGGCGCGAGATCACCGAGGACCTGATCCTCGGCCGGTTCAGCTGCGACCCGGCCCGGTTCGACGTCACCGTCAAGGACGGCGTCGTCACCATCACGGGCACGCCTGAAACCGCCCAGGTCGGCCACGACATCATCGACGCGGTCCGGCACACGGAGGGCGTCGTCGCCGTCCGCGACCGGCTCCGCTACCCCTCGTCCAGCCCGAGCTACGGGATCCAGGCACTCTTCTGAACGCCCCCGCCCGTCCCGGCCGGGACCTCAGTCCCGGCCGGGCAGTCCGAACGACCCCGGAGCAACGGGAAGTGCGCCCCTGATCGCTGAACGTTACGAAAACTAGCGTTAGTGACGTCGGTGAAGACTAACGGGGGGAGAAGAAGATGCCAGGAATCATCGTCGGCATCGACGGCTCAGACCATTCCCGCCGGGCCCGGCAGTGGACCGTCGGCGAGGCCGCGGTGCGGCACGCGCCGCTCACCGTGCTCACGGTCCGCACGGTGATGGCGCCCCACTGGGGAGGGCCCGTCCCGGACCCGGACGACCCGGCCGTCCTCGAACAGGCCCGCAAGGAAGTGCAGAAGGAGAAGGCCTGACCAGGCACGCCAACAGGAGGCGACACCCATGAACTGCACCGTCAAGGACGTCATGACCACCCACGTGGTGGCGGTCCGGCCCGGCGCGGGGTACAAGGAGATGGCGGCCAGGCTGCGCGCGCAGCGGGTCAGCGCGTTCCCTGTCATCGACGATGACTACCGGGTCATCGGGGTCGTCTCGGAAAGCGACCTGCTGGTCAAGGAGGCGCTCGCGGGGACCGTGCCGGGGGTCCTGCAGGGCCTGACCCAGCGGGGCGTGCGCTCACGGGTGACCGGGCTCACCGCCGCCGACCTGATGACCCGGCCCGCGGTGACCATCGGTCCCGACGAGCCGGTCAGCCGCGCGGCCCGGCTGATGTACCGCAAGCGGGTCAAGCGGCTCCCGGTCGTCAGCGATGACGGGACCCTGATCGGCATCGTGACGCGCTCCGACGTGCTGAGCGTGTACCGCCGGACGGACGCGGAGATACGGTCTGAGATCCTCGAAGACCTGATTCCGGGCACGCCCGGCGGCCACGCTGTCCAGTTCGACGTCACCGTCAAGGACGGGATCGTCACCCTCACGGGCACGCCCGACACCGCCGTGACCCGCGGCGATATTGTCGAAGCGATCCGGCACATGGAGGGCGTCGTCGCCGTCCGTGACCGGCTGAGGTACCCGCTGGTCGTGACGGCCCACTCTGACCCGCCGCCCGTCTAGCCGGAACAGGGCGAAGCAAGCATCCGTTCTCCTTATGTGGCCCGTTCTTGATTGTTCGGGCGGGCTCGGGCAGGAGAATGGATCGCATGTACTCGGATATGGCTTACCGGGGCTACGCGGCCCCGGGGCGGACGGCGACGCTGTTCGGGCAGACGATGGGGCTTGTCGCGCTGACGGCCGGGTTTTTCGCCGCCGGGGCCTACGCGGGCCGCAACCTGTCCGAGGGCGCGGTCATCGTCTCGTGGATCGCCGCCTTCGTGGTGCTGATGATCATGAACTTCGCGGCGCGGCGCTCCGCGGGCGCCGCGACGGTGCTGCTGGTGATCTTCGGCGTGCTGATGGGGGTGGCGTCGGCGCCGACGCTCGTCTGGTACGCCACGACCAACCCGCAGATCCTGTGGCAGGCCGGCGGGGCGACGGCGCTGTTCGTGGGCGCGTTCGGCGCCTTCGGTTACCTGACGCAGCGGGACCTGTCCGCGTGGCGGCGGATCTCGTTCATCGGGCTGATCGTGCTGCTGCTCGCCGGGATCGTGCTGATCTTCGTGCACATCCCGCACGCGTCCCTGATCTACGCGGTGCTCGGCCTGGTGATCTTCGCCGGCCTGACGGCCGCGGACTTCCAGCGGCTGCGCCGCTCCAAGGGGCTCGACTCGGCGCCGCTGATCGCCGCGTCGATCTTCCTGGACATCCTGAACGTGTTCTTCTTCTTCCTGCGAATCTTCTCCGGCTCGCGGGACTAGTGGAGTCCAGGCAGGTGCCGGATCCGCTCAGCCCGCCAGGACCGGACCTCGGTGAACTGCTCACGCTGGTGGCGCGCGGCGACCAGGTGGCATTCGAGACCGTCTACGACCGGGTTGCTCCCGTGGTGTTCGGGCTGGTCCTGCGGGTGCTGCGGGACGCCGCGCAGGCGGAGGAGGTCGCGCAGGAGGCGCTGCTCGAGGTGTGGCGGACGGCCGGGCGGTTCGACCCGGCGCGCGGCACCGCGCTGGCCTGGATGCTGACGATCGCGCACCGCCGCGCCGTCGACCGGGTGCGGTCGGAGCGGGCCGCCGCGGAACGTGAGGCCCGCGCGGCCTCCGCCGCGCCCCCGCCGGCCGCCGACGAGGTCGCCGAGACCGTGGAATCTTCCCTTGAAGCAGAACGAGTGCGTCACTGCCTTGACGGGCTCACTGGGGCGCAACGGGAGTCGATCACCCTGGCGTACTACTCCGGCCTGTCCTACCCGCAGGTCGCGTCCGCGCTCGGGCTCGCGCTCGGCACGGTCAAGACCCGGATCCGCGACGGCCTGCGGCGGCTGCGCGACTGCCTGGGGGTGTCATGGTGAGGCTCCCGTGGTTCCTGACCTGGCGCCGGCCGCACGCGCTGGCCGGCCCGTACGCGCTTGACGCGCTTGACGCGGCCGAGCGCGCCCGGTACGAGCGTCACCTGCGCCGCTGCGCGACGTGCCCGGCCGAGGTGCGCGGCTTCGCCGCCGTCGCGGCGTCGCTCGGCGTCGCGGCCGCGGCCACGCCGCCGCCCGCGCTCAAGGGACGGGTGCTCGCCGACGTCGCCGCGCTTGACGCCGCACGGTCGGCCGACGCGGAGATCGCCGCCGTGCTGTCGGCGGCGGACGCGCGGGTCGCGAGCGCCGCCACCTCGGCGGGCGGCACGGCGACGGTCGTCACGTCACGCCGCGGCGGGACCATGGTGTTCACCAGCTCGGGGCTGCCCGTGCTGCCGCCGACGTCGGTCTACGAGCTGTGGTTCATCGGGTCCGCCGGGGTGCGGCCCGCGGGCCTGGTGCCGGCGCCCGACCCGGACGACGCGGCCGTGCTCGTGCTCGCGACCGGGCTGTCGGGTGACGACGCGGTCGGCGTCACGGTGGAGCCGGCCGGCGGCACCGACGCGCCCACCACCACGCCCATCGTGGTGCTCACCCCGCGCTGATCTTGACCTGCGCTGGGCGGCGCGCCCGCCGGGAACGTGAACGGCCCGGCGCGCCGGGTGCGGGAGGCACCCCGGCATGCCGGGCCGTGCGGGACGGTCAGGTCAGGCAGTGCTCGCTGACACCGGGCCGGCCGGAGCCACTTCCGGCCAGCGGAAGCGGGTTGCCCGACCCCCGCGGATACTGACGCGTCCCGCGGGGATCCCGTCCTCATCCCAGACGACGTAGTCGCCTTCGGCGAGGGCCGGGTAGACGGCGGCGTAGACGGTCTTGCTGGTGGTCAGGCGCTCCCGCACCAGCGAGTGGGTGCGCGCGCCGCCTGCCACCGGGCTGATCTCGATCTCGTGGCCGCGCAGGTCCGGCGGCGCCTCCAGGATGAGGGCGCCGACGCCCTCGCCCACCTCGAGGATGACGGTGCCGGGACCCGACGTGCCGTGCGTGTGCTCGGTCATCGGTTCAGCTCGGGGTGGAGAAGCCGCTGTAGGGCACCCCGAGGTAGGGGAAGCCGCTCAGGTAGCCGGACGGCACGCTCGCGTTCGTCAGGCCGTCGGTGACCAGGCTGGCCGCCCCGTCCGGCTTGAATGTCTTGTCGACGAGCGGGACCGTCACCCCGGCGATGGCGCGCAGCTCGATGGTGACCACGTCGTCGAAGACGCGGCGCCCGTTCGGGAACCCGGCCAGGTCACCCCCGACCACCCCGAGGATGTTCGGCTTGCTGCTCGCCGGGATGGCCGTGTTGAGCCGGAGCATGTCCGCGATGACCGGGCCGGTGAAGTTCTGGAAGCCGGGCACGATGCCCGCCGGGATGCCGGTCATCAAGATGGCCTGCAGGTCGGCGCGCGGCGTCTTCGCGGCGACCAGCTTGGCCAGGTTCGGGAACACGCCCGGGTACAGCGCGGGGAGCAGCCCGGCAAGCTCAGGGTGGGTCGTGCGGTCGGCGAACTGCTTGTCGAAGCTCGGCGGCTGCGTGTTCCAGTAGTCCTTCTGACCGAGCGGGATAAGCACCTCGTTGACCAGCGGGTTACCCAGCCGGGACACCTGACGGTACGGGCCGGAGCCGACGCTTGAGCTCGCGGCCGCGTCCCACACCTGGGCCCGCTGGCGGCTCGCCGTGGTCCACACGCCGATCACCGAGCCCCGGTCGGTGACCTTGCCGTGCTTGCCGTGCCCGAGCAGGTCGCCGGTCGGCACCTGGATCGCGATCGAGTGCACGTTCAGCTGCGCCGTGGCGTTGACGCCGGCCGCGGCGCTGCTGAACACGTTCATGCCGTACTGGGCGTGCAGGTTCTCGAACGGGCGCAGGTCGCCGAGGTCGAAGATCGCGCCCAGGTCCACGTAGAAGCCCTCGGCGCGCTGGCCGGCGAACACCCGGATGCCGCCGTGCAGCTGGTGCACCGCGGACTGCGCGAGCGCCGGGTAGTCCGGGGTGGACAGCGGGCCGATGTTGCACGGCGGGCAGGACAGGCCGCCGGCCAGCACGGCGGCGCCGCCGCCGGTGACGCGGGTGACGCTGTAGGTCTGCCGCCGGTTCCAGTTCTTGCTGTTCAGCGACGTGATCGGGCCGGTGTTGTACAGGAACGTGTCCGGGTCGGCCAGCGCGGTGCGGAACCGGAACTGGAAGGTGACGTCCGGCTCGGCGTCGCCGTTGTTGTCGACGTGGATCTCGTACAGCACGTCGTCGCCGAACGCGTAGAAGTTCGGGCCGCCGGCGGGCCCCTCAAGCGGGATGTAGTTCGCGATCAGTGTGACGGTGCCCGGGCGGTCCGGGCTGACGAACGCGTAGACGTCGGTGCTGTCGGCTACCGGGTCCTTGGAGATCTCCGGAGCC
>Ga0070713_100003747_pt1 | contig 10061 bp, 9 predicted proteins | sample LARL82metaG_FD_65465 | JGI IMG/M metagenome (GOLD analysis project Ga0070713, IMG submission 65465) | Corn, switchgrass and miscanthus rhizosphere microbial communities from Kellogg Biological Station, Michigan, USA - LAR L8-2 metaG | ecosystem: Host-associated > Plants > Roots > Rhizosphere ... | reverse complement strand
CTCGAGCGGCCCTAGCACCCTGCATGTCGACTTCGTTTCCGACTCGCCCGAGCAGTGGCATGTCCGCGCCTGGGAATGGGCGGCCTATTGAAGGGCTCCGCGGGACCCGGCTACCTCGATGCCCTGCGCGGCGCGGGAGCGACGCTCCTCGAGATCGGGAGCGTTCGCGCGGCCCTGTTCGGCGTGGAGCTGCGCGAGGAAATCGAGCGGCGCAAGCGTTCGCTGCTGCTCGCGGCCTGCGCCACGGTTTTTCTGCACTTCGCGGCGCTGCTCGCGATCTTCCTCGTCGCCGCCATCTTCTGGGATACCTACCGGGTGGCCGCGATCGGCGTGATGGCCGCGGCCTGCCTCGCGGCCTCCGGCGCATTCCTGCTCGTCCTGCGCGTGGAGTCGTCCGCGAAGCGCCCGGCGTTCGCGGCTTCGCTCGCTGAGCTGGAGCACGACCTGCGGGACCTGCGGGTGCCCCGGTGAGCGCGCGCCTCGAAGCGCTCGAGCGTGAGCGCTGCCTCCTCGTATCACGCTCCTCGCTGGCACGCCTGCGCATGCGCCGCGATGCGCACCGGCTATGCCAGCCCCTTCGGCTGCGCCCGCTCGTGGCCGCCGCCGTGGGGATTCCCGCGATCCGCGGCGCCGCGCTGGGCCTTGCCCTTTCGCTCTTCGGCGCCAAGCGGGTGGCACGTGCCGTCGGCGTCGCCTCCTCGATCCTGCTGCTCCTGCGCCTCGCGCGCTGACAAAGAAAGGTTCCCGCAATGCTCATGACCATCGCCATCATCCTCGTCATCCTCTGGGTCCTGGGGCTGGTGAGCTCCTACACCATGGGCGGATTCATCCACATCCTCCTCGTGGTCGCCGTGATCGTCCTGCTGGTGAACTTCCTCAGCGGGCGCAGGACCCTGTGACGGCGGTGCGATGGGCTCCATGACCCGGCTGGAATACGCGATCGAGCTGCGCTACGAGATCGCCGACAACCCGGCCGACTTCATCTTCAACATCCACGCCGCGCAAAATCCGTGGCAGACGGTCGTGAGCGAGTCGGCGACGTCGAGCGCGGCGGCGACGCCGGCGATCCACGTCGATCCCGCGCTCGGAAGCCGCTTCATGCGGATCAGCGCGCCGCCGGGCCCTTTTCGCGTGCGCTACGAAGCCACGGTGGACATCGCCCATCATTTCGAGTCGCCCGCGCGCATCGAGGAAACGCCGATCGCGCGCCTGCCGCCCGAGGCCCTCCCGTTCATCTACCCGAGCCGCTATTGCCAATCCGATCGCCTGCGCCGGTTCGCGACGCGCGAATTCGGGCACCTCCGGCCGGGCTACTGGCGCGTGCAGGCCATCCGCGACTGGGTGGGGGCGCGCACGGCTTTCGTCGCCGGGGTCACCGACAGCAGCACCTCGGCCGCCGACACGCTGGTGGAGCAGCGCGGGGTGTGCCGGGACTTCGCGCACCTCATGATCGCGCTCTGCCGCGCGGTGAACATCCCGGCGCGTTTCGTGACGGGGATCGACTACGGCGCCGCGGCCTCCATGGGGCCGCCCGACTTCCACGCCTACGTCGAGGTTTTCCTGGGGCATCGCTGGTACCTCTTCGAGCCGACCGGGATCTCGCCCGCGACGGGCTTGGTGCGCATCGGCACGGGGCGCGACGCCGCCGACGTTTCGTTCGCGACCCTGTTCGGCGCGGTGAAGTCCTTCCCGCCCGCGGTCACGATCGAGGCCGTCGACGATCCCGCCCGCGGCTTCACGCTCCCGCGGCATTCGTCCGAGGCGGTCTCCACCCTCGGCGCCTACGCGATGTCGCAATGAACGCGCGATCCCTTTCCGGAAAGGCAAATCCCATGACCCTCGAGAAGAAACGCTCCCGCACCATCACCGGGTGGCGGCAGGTCGATCGCAAGCCCGGCATCGCGCGCCGGCGTTTTCCCGCCCCCGCGCCGTCGGCAATCCTCGTCGAAACCCGCGTTGCCCCTCCCGAACCCGCCGCGAACGAGCGCTGGGAAGACGAGGGCGGAACCGCCAAGAAATGAACCCTGGAGAAACCATGAATACAGCAGCGAGATGGACCTTTGCATTGTGTGCCGCGACCCTGGGCGAGCAGGCTTTCGCGCAGGTGATCCTCTACGAGAACGAGAATTTCGGCGGGCGCTCCTTCACCGCCGAGCAGCAAGTGCGCGATTTCGAGCGCGCGGGCTTCAACGATCGCGCTTCCTCGGCGGTGGTCCTGGGCGAGCGCTGGGAGGCGTGCGAGGACGCGAGATTCCAGGGGCGATGCATCGTGCTCCAGCCGGGGCGCTATCCGTCGCTTGCCGCCATGGGGATGAACGATCGCCTGTCGTCGCTGCGCCCCGTGGGCGCGAGCGAGCGCGTCGACTCCTCGCGCTACGGGCCGCCGCCTGCGCCGGTGTACGACAACCATCGGCGCGGCGGTGAGCGCCTCTTCGATGCGAACGTGACCTCCGTGCATGCCGTCGTCGCCCAATCGGGGCGCAGGTGCTGGACGGAGCGCGAGAGCGTCGCGCAGCGCGGCGACGTGAACGTGCCCGGCGCGGTCGCGGGCGCCTTGATCGGCGGGATCATCGGCCACCAGATCGGCAACGGCCGCGGCAACGACGTCGCGACGGCCGGCGGGGCGATCGCCGGAGGCGTGGTCGGAGCCAACGTGGGCCGGGGCGATTCGGGCCCGCAGACCCGGGATGTCGAGCGTTGCAGCGAGGCGCGAGGCGAGGCGCAGCCCGAATACTGGGATGTCACGTACGAGTTCCGCGGCCGCGAGCACCGCGTGCAGATGGTGGCGCCCCCGGGCGCGACGATCACGGTGAATGCGCAGGGCGAGCCGCGCGCCTGAAGCGCACGTCCCTGACATTCCGGGCGCAAGCCCGGCCGCCCCGGGCCCCGGGCTGAAAAAAGGGGCCCTCGGGGCCCCGCGAATCTGGCATCCTGTGGCGGAGATTCCATTCGCCGGGCTTGCGGCATCCCGGCCCGGTGTGTGATCCTCGAAAAATGAACGACCGCCACCTCCTCAAGGGACTCTTCCTCATCGCGGTTGCCCTCGCCTTCGGGCTGGGCTCGTTCAAGTACCAGATGGGGCATTTCGAGCGCGCCGGCCCCGGGCTCTTCCCCCTGCTGGTGAGCTCGGTGCTCCTCGCGATCGGGGTCACGATCGTGCTGCGCTCCTTCTTCATCGACAAGGTCCCGATGTACTTCAACCTGAAGAACATCGCGATCATCCTCGGGAGCCTCGTGGGATTCGCGTTGGGTTCCCTCTACATCAACATGATCGTGGGGATCCTCTTCCTGGTCTTCTTCTCCACGCTCGCCGGCACGTCGTACTCGGCCTGGCGCAACGTGAAGATCGCCGCGGTGCTGATCGCGATCGCGTTCGCCTTCAAGGACGGGCTGGGCCTCCAGCTTCCGCTCTACTGATGGAGATGCTCCACAACCTGGCGTTCGGCTTCGAGCATGCGCTCACGATGCAGAACCTCATGTTCTGCGCGATCGGCTGCGTGGTGGGGACCCTCGTGGGCCTGCTCCCGGGGCTGGGGCCGCTCGCCACGATCAGCCTGCTGCTGCCGCTCACCTACTCGATCCCGACCACCGGCGCGCTGATCATGCTCGCCGGCATCTACTACGGCGCGCAATACGGCGACAGCGTGAGCGCGATCACGATGAAGATCCCGCACGCGAGCAGCATCGTCGCGTGCATCGACGGCTACCAGATGACGTTGAAGGGCAAGACGGGCCTCGCGCTCTTCACGGCCGGGGTCTCGAGCTTCATCGGGGGCACCGTCGCGATCGTCGTGCTCGCCGCGCTCGCCCCGGCGCTGGGCGAAGTGGCGCTCATGTTCGGGCCCGCGGACTACGCCGCGCTCATGATGTTCGGCTTCGTGTGCGTGAGCTTCGTCACCACGGGGAGCCTCCTCGACGGCCTCGCCGTCTGCATGCTGGGCGTGCTGCTGGGGCAGATCGGCACCGACATCAACAGCGGCGTGCAGCGCTACACGCTCAACTTCGCCTCCCTCGTGGACGGGGTGGGGCTCGTGAGCGTGGCGCTGGGCTGCTTCGGCATCGCCGAGATCACCAAGAACCTCGACGAGCACTCCGAGCGCACGCCCTTCAGCGGCAAGATCCACCTGATGCCGACCTGGCCCGAGTTCAAGCGGATCATCCCGAGCGCGCTGCGCGGGAGCGCCGTGGGCTCGTTCCTCGGGATCCTTCCCGGCGGCGGGCCTTCGATCGCCCAGTTCGCCGCCTACGCGCTCGACAAGAAGTTCAGCAAGTACAGGGACGAGATCGGCCACGGCGCGATCGAGGGCGTGGCCGGCCAGGCGGCCGCGGACGAAGCCGCCTCGCGCACGAGCTTCATCCCCCTCATGAGCATCGGCATCCCGGAGAACCCCGTGATGGCGCTGATGATGGGCGCCTTCATCATCAAGGGCATCCAGCCCGGGCCCAACATGATCAAGGAGCACGCCGAGCTCTTCTGGGGCCTCGTGGCGAGCATGTGGGTCGGCAACTGCTTCCTCATCATCCTCAACGTGCCGCTGGTGCGCTATTGGCTGTCGGTGTTCAAGATCCCGTACAACGTGCTCTTCCCGGCGATCCTCTTCTTCTGCTGCGTGGGCACCTACAGCGTGAACAACAGCCTGGACGACATGTTCATCACGGCGGCCTTCGGCCTCATGGGCTACATCATGCTGCGCCTGGAGCTGGAGCCCGCGCCGCTCCTCCTGGGATTCATCCTGGGACCCATGCTCGAGGAGAACTTCCGGCGCGCGCTGCTGCTGTCCCGCGGGAGCTTCACGATCTTCGTGACGCGGCCCATCAGCGGCACGCTCTTCGGCCTGATCGCGCTCTTCATCGTGTGGCAGCTGTTCGCCTTCTTCAGGGACGGCCGCAAGCGCGCGGCGCAGCGCAAGGGCGAGCCCCCGCCGCAGCCGCCGATCCCGGTCGCACCGGAGTAGCCACCCGGCCACACCGTAGTCCGATCCGCGCACGGCACGAACGAACACGCGATGGACCGAGGCGTCCTATCTTTTCCCCCGGTTCCGACGGGGGCTCTCGAGAAAGGAAACGCCCCATGAAAGCTGCCACCAAGCTCGCGGCGGTCGTCCTCGCCGCCCTTCCGCTCGCCGCCGCGGCGGCCGCGCCATCGACCGCGCCTCGCTCCGGCACGATGCCGTCGCAATCCTCGAGCACCGCGCAATCGAAGGTCGCGTCCAACACCGCCCCGACGACGGGCACGACCACCCAGCGTGGGCCATCGAAGACGGGCCAGCCGAACCAGACCTGCGGAAGCGCGACCGCCCCGAATACCCCGGGCAATGCCGCCTCGGCCCCAGGCTCCGCGTTCAACCCGAACGGCACGGCGGGCACGAAGTACGCGGGCCAGCAGCCGCAGAACTCGGGCAACACGGCGAGCGTCTCGCAATACGACGTAGCCTGCGCGAACCAGCCAAAGTAGGCGCTCGCAACCCGGCCCAAGCCCGCGACCCCGCGGGCTTTTTCATTTCCGCGGCGCCCGAACAGGGCTCCGACCCTTCCTATTCCTGCCCTGGAAGGGGCGAAGAGTGTCGAATATTCCCTTTGCCAAGGGCACGCCCCGGGCTGAGAATGCCCCTTCGCGCCCACCAACGTAGCGGGCGAGGGAGAGCCATTCCATGAAGCGCACGCTGGGCGCACTCGCGGCCGCCGCCGGCCTTTTCCTCGCGGTCGGACCCGCGGCGCACGGCCAGGATCGCCCGACGCTCCTCACCGGCATGCCCTCGGCGTCGCAGGCGGACGTGCGGCCCGCGTTCCCGAAGCCCGGCCTCGTGCGTGCACGCCCGATCGTGCTCAATGCGTCGGTGCTCGAGAAGGTGCGTTCCGCCCTGCAACGCAACCCCGGCGTTCCCGTCGAGATTTCCGTTCCCGCGTTCGACGATACTGCCCTCGTGGTTTCCATCGCCCGCGTCCAGCAGACCGGCCACGGAACCGTGGAATTCCTGGGCACCGTGAAAGGCGACGACCTGGGGAGCGCCGCCCTCGTGGTCTCCCATGGCCTGGTCGCGGGCACCATCCACACCAACAATCACGCCTACCAGATCGCCGCCACGGGCGGCGGGGGATACCAGGTCCTGGACCTGGATCGCTCGCGGATCCGGGACGAAGCCGGGCCGGTGCCCGAGCCCCATCCGCTCGTCGCGAAGGCGATCGCCGAGCAGGCGGTGCCGGCGGTGCAGATGGACGACGGCTCGACCATCGACCTTCTGGTGGTCTACACCACCGCGGCGAAGCAGCAAGCGAACGGCAATACCTCCGGCAGCGCGCAGATCCTCGCGCAGATCGACCTGGCCGTGGCGACCACGAACCAGGCCTATGCCAACAGCGGCGTCGTCCAGCGCATTCGCCTCGTCGGCACACAGGAGGAGGTGGGCTACAACGAGGTCGCCGGCGACCTTTCCGTCGACCTGGGGCGGCTTTCGAACAAGAATCCCACCACCGGCGTCGCGATCGCGCCGGACGGCTTCCTCGACGACGTGCAGGCCCTGCGCGACGCCACCGGCGCCGATGTCGTGAGCCTCTGGGTGAAGGACGACGGGGCGAGCAACATCGCCGGCCTCGGCTGGCTCATGAGCACCGTGGGTGCGGGCTTCGAGTCCTATGCCTACAACGTCGTCGTCTGGGATACGGCGAGCAGCAACCTCACGCTGCCCCACGAGATGGGGCACAACATGGGCCTTCGCCACGACGCGTTCGTCGACAGCGACACGTCGACGCCGTTCCCGTATGCCCATGGCTACGTGGATCTTGCGCACCGGTTCCGCACCGTCATGGCCTACGACGACGCGTGCCAGTCCGCGACGCCGGCGACGAGCTGCGTGCGCGTCACCGGGTTCTCGTCCCCGCTCGCCACTTTCGACGGCGCGCCCCAGGGCCTCGCCGCGACCGCCGATTCGGCGCGGGTCCTGAACACCACGCGCACCACGGTCGCGAACTTTCGTGCCTCCGTGGCGGGCGGCGGCACGCTCGCCTTCCGCGACACCACCATCGACACCAACGAGGGGGCCGGAAATGTCCTGGTCCCGGTCGCGCGGCTGGGCGGAACGTCGGGTGCGGCTTCCGTGAGCTGGTCGACCACCGCCGTGAACGCGGTGGACGGCGTCGATTTCACCAGCAGCAGCGGCACCCTCAACTGGGCCGACGGCGACGGCGCCGACAAGAACATCTCCGTGCCGATCCTCCAGGATTCCGTGGCCGACGGCGAGAAGATATTCACCGTGGCGTTGTCCGGCGCCGCGGGCGCGGTGATCACCACCAACGGAAGCGTCGCCACCGTGAAGATCGCCGACGACGAGCCGGACGCGTTCCCCGTGAGCTGCGCGAATCCTTCGGGCTGGAGCACGCCGCCCGGCGTGGCCGTCGGCTGGTTCGCCGCGCACGGCGCCGCCACGGAAGGCAGCTGCAGCTTCAAGGCGCACAACGTGGGGCCGCCCGCCTCTTGCGCGGTGCCGCTCGCGTTCAACAGCGCGCAATCCCAGTTCACCGGCACCTTCCTCGCCGGCAACATCACGTTCGACGCCCGCGTCTCCTCCTATCCCGACTTCGGCTGCCTGCAGCTCACCATCGATGGCGGGGCGGCTTCCCTCGGCGGAACTTGCGCGAACGCCAACGAGGTTCTCGCCCTTCCCGGGCTTACGCCGACGCCGTCTCCCAACACCGATACGGGTTGGCAGCACATCTCGATTCCCGTCACCGCCGGCACGCACACGCTGAAGCTCATCTACCAGATCCCCTGCGTGACCGACGGCGACAACACCGCCTACGTGGACAACCTCGTCATGCCGATCGACCCGGCGACGGTGCCCACGCTCAACTTCTCGCAGCCGGCCTACACCGTGGTCGAGAGCGGCCCGACGATCTCGGTCCAGGTTACGCGCACGGGACCCTCGACGGGCGCGATCGGAGTCACGTGGGCCACGTCGAACGGCGCGGCCATCGCGGGCCAGGACTTCGGCACCTCCGGCAGCGCGACGCAGAAGACGGGCACGCTCGCCTGGGCCGCGGGCGATGCAGCCGCGAAGACCATCACGGTCGGCCCGGGAGGAACGATCCCGGTCATCAACGATTCGCTCATCGAGAGCTCCGAGGACTTCGCCATCACGCTCTCGGCGCCCACGGGCGGCGCGGCGCTGGGCGCGCAGTCGTCCACCACGGTCAACATCACCGACGACGACAGCACCTTCGATTTCGACACGGCGGCCACCAGCGTGGGCGAGGCCGGCCCGAACATCGTCCTCAACGTGACGCGCACGGGCTCGCTCAATACCACCGCGACGGTGACGTACACGACCTCGAACGGCGCGGCGATGGTGGGGACCGACTTCGGCACGGCCGGCTCGCTGGTCCAGCCGACGGGCACGCTTTCCTTCGGCCCGGGCATCTCCTCGCGCAGCATCACCATCGGGCCGGCCGCGGCCGCGGCGCCTTTCATCCCGGTGATCAACGACACCGCCATCGAAGGCCCGAAGGCCTTCAACGTGACGCTTTCCGCGCCGGCCGGCGGCGGCCACCTCGGCACCACGACCACGGCCGCCGTGACGATCGTGAGCGACGACAGCGGCATCGCGATGGATGCGAGCGCGCGCTCGGTGGCCGAAGCGGCGGGCACCCTCCAGGTCCAGGTCGATCGCCTGGGCTCGGCCGCAGGTCCGGCGAGCGTGAACTACGCGTTCACGAACAGCACCGCCACGAACGGAACGCACTTCAGCGGAACGGCCGGCACGCTCTCCTGGATCGCGGGGGACAGCTCGCCCAAGTTCATCCCCGTCGGCATCATCGACAACTCGGTGGTCAATTCGAGCCGCACCTTCACCGTGACGCTTTCGTCGCCGACGGGCGCGGTCATCGGCTCGCCGGCGAGCACCGTCGTCACGATCACCGACGACGACAACACGCTCCAGTTCAGCGCGGCCACGGCGAGCGTGGGCGAGGGCGCGGGCCTCGTGAACCTCACGGTGACGCGCCTGGGCGGCGCGGCCAATGCGGCGTCGGTGGCCTGGTCCGCGGCCGATGGAAGCGCGCAAGCCGGCGCCGATTACGGAACCCTCGGCAATTCGACGCCTCCCTCCGGCGTGCTGAACTGGGGCGCGGGCGACGCGGCCTCGAAGGTGATCTCGATCCCGATCCTGCAGGACGCGCTGATCGAGGGGCCGGAGACCTTCACGGTCACGCTCTCCTCGCCCAGCGGCACGGGGGCGGCGGTGGGCACCCTCGCGACCGCCACGGTCACCATCGTGGACGACGACTCGGGCGTGAGCTTCAACGCGCTTTCGTACAACGTGATCGAAAGCGGCCCGATGGTCACCGTGCAGGTAAACCGCATCGGCGTGACCACCAACGCGATCGGCGTCACGTGGACCACCTCGAACGGCACCGCCATCGCGGGCCAGCGCTACGGCACGCTGAACAGCCCCGCGCAGCGCACCGGGACGCTCAGCTGGCTCGCAGGCGACGCCACGCCGAAGACGATCTCGGTGGGCCCGGGCGGCCTCGTTCCGACCCTGAACAACACGGTCATCGAGCCCACGCAGAATTTCACGATCACGCTTTCCGCCCCCACCGGCGGCGCGGCGCTGGGGCCCCAGCCCGCGACGACGGTGAACATCCTCGACGACGACAGCGTGTTCGCATTCGACGCGCCGACGCTCTCGGTGAACGAGGCGGGCCCCAACGTCACGCTGAACGTCACGCGCACGGGCTCGCTGAACACCGCGGCCAACGTCACCTTCTCGACCACGGCGGGCACGGCTGCCGCCGTCACGCGCTTCACGGCGACGACCGGCACGCTCACGTTCGCCGCGGGGGAGTCGGTGAAGCCCATCACGATCGGCTCGGTCGCCGCGCCCGCACCGCACATCCCGGTGGTGAACGACGCGATCATCCAGGGGCCGCAGACCTTCAGCGTGGGCCTTTCGTCGCCCACCGGCGGGGGCCAGCTGGGCTCGCCGGCGACATCCACCATCACGATCGTGAGCGACGATCGCGGCATCGCCATGGGCGCTTCCACCCGCAGCGTCGCGGAAAACGCC
>Ga0070713_100003745_pt1 | contig 10063 bp, 8 predicted proteins | sample LARL82metaG_FD_65465 | JGI IMG/M metagenome (GOLD analysis project Ga0070713, IMG submission 65465) | Corn, switchgrass and miscanthus rhizosphere microbial communities from Kellogg Biological Station, Michigan, USA - LAR L8-2 metaG | ecosystem: Host-associated > Plants > Roots > Rhizosphere ... | reverse complement strand
GTAGCGGCAGCACCTGCCTCGCGTGCCCGGCCCGCCACGATAGCGCCCTTGCGCGAGCACGATGGTATGAGCGCCGCCGGGCCGTCCCAAGGTGCGAATCGCGCCCCCTCGGGGGGCAGCGCAGCGGCGACAGCCGCAAGCGTGGGGGGCACACCAATAAGTCTGGAAGAGCTCGCGCGGCGGGTCGGCGCGCGGATCGACGGCGATGGCGCGGTCATCGTCGAGCGCGTCGCCACGCTCGAGCATGCGGGACCGCGCGACATCGCGTTCCTCGCGAATCCCAGGTACCGCGCGCAACTCGCGACCACTGGCGCGGGCGCCGTCATCGTCGGTCCCGATTTCGCGAGCGTTACGGCGGCGGCGAAGCTCGTCTCGGACAACCCGTACGCGACGTACGCACGCGTCGCGACGATTCTGCACCCGGCGCGTGCGCCGGCTCGCGGAATCCATCCGAGCGCATGCATCGACGCTTCCGCGACGGTTGCAGCCACTGCGTCGATCGGGCCGTACGCGGTGATCGGCGCGCAGGCGTCGATCGGCGAGCGCGCGGTTGTCGGCGCGCATTGCGCCATCGGCGACTCCGCGCGCGTGGGCGACGACGTCGTGCTCGATGCGCAGGTCACGATCTATCCGCGTTGCGTGATCGGCGCGCGCTCGCTCGTGCACAGCGGCGCCGTCATCGGCGCCGACGGCTTCGGCCTGGCCGACGACGCCGGTCGCTGGCGCAAGATTCCGCAGATCGGCCGCGTCCTGGTGGGCGTCGACGTCGAGATCGGCGCGAACACGACGATCGACCGCGGCGCGATCGACGACACGATCATCGAGGACGACGTCAAGCTCGACAACCAGATCCAGATTGCGCACAACTGCATTATCGGTGCGCATACGGCGATCGCGGGCTGCGTCGGCATCGCGGGGTCCACGCGAATCGGCGCGCATTGCCGCATCGGTGGTGCGGCAATGATCTCGGGCCACCTCGACATCGCCGCCGGCACCGTCATTTCGGCGGCGACGCAGGTTTACGATTCGATTCGCGAGGCCGGCGTCTACACCAGCGCCTTTCCCGCACTGGCGCACCGCGAATGGAAGCACGTCGCATCGCAGACGCGCCGGCTGCGCGTGCTGGCCGACCGCGTGAAAAGGCTGGAAGACGCGCTGGCGCAGGCGCGATCGAACGATGACGGCGACAAGGGGAGGATCGTATGAGCGAGCTCGATATCGGCATGATCGAGCGGCTGCTGCCGCATCGCTATCCGATGCTGCTCGTCGATCGCGTGCTCGATTGGGAAGCCGGCAAGTTCATTCGCGGCGTGAAAAACGTGACCGTGAACGAGCCCTTCTTCCAGGGTCACTTTCCCGGCTATCCGGTCATGCCGGGCGTACTCGTGATCGAGGCAATGGCGCAGGTCGCCGGTCTTCTGACGATGCTCTCGAACGTCGCGCGTCGCGACGGCAGCCAGATCGTGCTCTTCGCCGGTATCGATGCGGCACGCTTCAAGCGGCCGGTCGTTCCAGGCGATACGCTGACGCTCGAGGCGCATCTCGAGCGCGCGGTGCGCGGGATCGGCCGCTTCAGGACGAACGCGATGGTGGGCGGCGAGCTCGTGTGCGAGGCGCAACTCCTGGCGGCGATCCGCAGCGTGCCGCCGCTGCCGGAACTGCCGATCTGACGTGAAACGGCCCCCACCTTTCCGACTGACGTGCCGATGATCCACGCAACCGCGCTGGTCGAGCCCGGCGCGCGGATCGCCGACGACGTCGAGGTGGGCGCGTATTCGATCATCGGTCCCGGCGTCACGCTTGGCGGCGGCACGCGCATCGGCCCGCATGCGGTGGTCACCGGACGCACGTCGATCGGCGCACGCAACCGGATCTTCCAGTTTGCGTCGGTCGGTGACATTCCGCAGGATCGCAAGTACGGCGGCGAGCCGACATCGACCACGCTCGGCGACGACAACGTCATCCGCGAATTCGTCTCGATCCACGCCGGCACCGCGCAGGATCGCGGCACGACGACGATCGGCAACGGCAACCTGTTCCTCGCGTACACGCACGTCGCGCACGATTGTGTCGTCGGCGATTTCACGACGTTCTCGAACAACGCGCAGATTGCCGGGCACGTGACGATCGGCGACTTTGCCGTGCTCGGCGCGTATGCGGGCGTCCATCAGTTTTGCCGCATCGGCGCGCATGCGATGATCGCGGCCGGCGCAATCGTGCTGCAGGACGTGCCGCCGTACGTCACCGCGGCCGGTTATCCGGCGAAGCCCGCGGGAACGAACAACGAAGGCTTGCGCCGGCGCGGGTTCTCGACGGACGACATCGCCGCGGTGCGCCGCGCGTACAAGATGCTGTACCGGCGAGGTCTGTCGCTCGAGGATGCGCGCGCAGCGCTGGCCAGCGCCGCCGCCGAGGCGCCGCTGCTGGCGACGCTCGTGGCGTTCCTCTCGACAAGCGAACGCGGCATCGTCCGGTGAGCGCCGCCGGGCCGCCCCAAGGCGCGAACTGGCCCCCCCGGGGGGCAGCGCAGCGACGACAGTCGCAAGCGTGGGGGGGTCATGCAAGCTCGCCCGTCACGATCGGCATCGTCGCCGGCGAAGCGTCGGGTGATGCGCTCGGCGCCACGCTGATCGAGGCCGTGCGACTCCGATGTCCGGCGGTGTCGTTCGCCGGCATCGGCGGTCCGAAGATGCATGCAGCAGGGTGCGAGATCTGGGCGCCGCTCGAGCAGCTTGCGGTGCGCGGCTTCTCGGAAGTCATCGCGCATCTGCCGGCGCTCGTGGCGCTGCGGCGCGACATCGCGCGCCGTTTCGTCGCGGCCCGTGTGCCGGTTTTTGTCGGCGTCGACGCGCCCGACTTCAATCTGGGGCTCGAGCGACAGTTGAAGCGCAAACGAATCCGTACCGTGCATTTCGTGAGTCCGTCGGTCTGGGCATGGCGCCGCGAGCGGCTGCAGTCGATCGGGCGCGCCGTCGACCGGATGCTGGCGCTGTTCCCCTTCGAGCCGCCGCTCTACGAGGCGGCCGGCATCGCGGTCAGCTACGTTGGCCATCCGCTCGCGCTGCAGGCAGCGGGAGCCGGCGCGCGGCGGGCGGCGCGCGAAACGCTGAAGCAGAAGCCGGCCACGCCGCTGTTTGCGCTGCTGCCCGGCAGCCGTCTGTCCGAAATCGAGATGCACGGCGGCCTCGTGCTCGATGCCGCGGCGCGCATTCTCGAAGCGCGGCCGGATGCGCGCTTCATCGTCCCGCTCGTGTCGCGCACGACGCGCGACGCATTCCTCGAAGCGCGGCATCGCGGCGGACACGATGCGCTGCCGCTGACGGTCCTCTACGGTCACGCCGGCGACGCGCTGCGCGCCGCGGACGTGGGGCTCGTCGCATCCGGCACCGCGACGCTCGAGGCGGCACTCGCGCGCTGTCCGCACGTGATCTTCTATCGCGTCAGCGCGCTGACGGCGCGCATCGTTCGTCGCAAGCTGCTCGTGCCGTGGGTCGGACTGCCCAACGTGCTGGCCGGACGCTTCGTCGTGCCGGAACTCTTGCAGGACGACGCCACTCCGGGCAATCTTGCGCAGGCTGCATTGAATCTGTTCGACGATACCGTGACACGCAGACGCATCGAAACCCTGTTCGGCAAGCTCCGTGACGCACTCGCCGTCGATACCGGCGCGCTGGCGGCCGACGCGGTGCTGGCCGAGCTCCGTCTGGCGCACGCAGCGGCCGGCAGCCGCGACGCGGTTCGCAGCGCAGCGTGCTGATCGCCGGCATCGACGAGGCGGGGCGCGGGCCATTGGCGGGTCCGGTCATCGCCGCCGCGGTCATTCTCGATCCGGCGCGCAAGATCCGCGGACTGCGCGACTCGAAGGTGATGACGCCGGAGCAGCGGACGCACGTCGCGGCCGAGATTCGCGCGAAGGCGATCGCGTGGGCGTTCGCCGCGAGCGACGTCGGCGAAATCGACGCGCTCAACATCCTGCGCGCAACGCTGCTTGCGATGCGCCGTGCCGTCGAATCGCTCACCGTCCAGCCGATCGAAGCGCTGATCGACGGCGACCATTGCCCGCAACTCGCCTGCCCGGCGTACGCGATCATCAAGGGCGACCGTGATGTGCCGGCGATCTCCGCCGCGTCGATCATCGCGAAGACGGCGCGCGACGCCATGCTGGTGGCGCTCGACCGCGAGTATCCGATGTACGGATTCGCCCGCCACAAGGGTTATGGCACACCGGAGCATCTGGCGGCGCTGGACCTGCACGGGCCCTGTCCCGCGCATCGACGGTCGTTCGCGCCGGTTCTGCAGGCGTCCTTCGAGTTCTGGTAGCCGGCAGCGCGCGGCGCAAGCCGCGGCGGCGCGGACCTTTTCGCCGGGGAGAAGGTCCGACGAGTGTCCTGATTCGGGCCAGATCTACCCGGCGGGGTCCATGTCGTTCAACTGGCTGTCCGACGCCGAACTCGATCCCCATCCGCCCTTTACCTGGCTGACGGCGTGCTGCTTCGACCTCGCGGTACGCGCGCTGGTGCGCAACGCGGAGATCATTCCGCCGGACTTTCGGCTGGAACCCGGAACGCTCGTCGTATCCAACCATCTGCGCGACTGCGATGTCCCGGTGTTGACCGCCGCGCTCTGTCGCCGGCGTGGCTTGCGCATTCTGAATCCGCTGCCGTTCTGCGCGGCGCGCGAAGACCTGTTTCGCCGCGGCTTCGTCAGCGACCTGCTGGGCACATGGCCGCGGCCGGTGGCATGGCTGCTCGGCCGCGTTCCGCTCGAGGGCCTGTTTCGCATCCTGCGCGTGCAGCCGATCCGGCGCATTCGCGAATTTACCTGGGGCGAAACGTTGTCGGCGCTGCGCGCTGCCGGATTCGCGGATGCGGACCCGGCGCAGGTGTTCCACGCGCGCGGGTTGCGCGAGATTGCGGACGCGCTCGGATCGCTGCCACGACGAGTGGATGCGATCGACTCCGGCCGTCTCGGCGCGCTGCGCCTTCGACATTGGGGGCTGCGCCGGCTGCACCCGGCCGTCCTGCGCGCGCTCGTGCCCGGATTCCGGGCGACGATCTCGGCACAGATCGGACGCCTGGTCGAGCTGATCGCGACCGGTCGCGTCGTGTATCTCGCCCCCGAAGGCGTCACGTCGCGCAGCGGCCGCTTCGGTTGCGTGCGCGCCGGCGCCTGGGAAGTGTACCGTCGCTGCGCGATGCCGCCGCCGGTGCTGCCGGTTGCGCTCAGCTACGATCCGCTTCGCCGGGGACGGGTGCGCGCGGTCGTGCGCATCGGACCGACGCTGCCGCCGATCCGCGTGCAATCCCGCAGTGACTTCGACGCGCGCCTGCGCGTCGAGATCCTGCGGCTTTCGGCGGTCACCTGCAGTCACCTCGTCAGCCGCTTCATCGCCGCGGGCCCACGCCAGTTCACGACGACGACCTTGGCGCGCTGGCTGCAGTACGCGGGCGATGCCGCGCGCGATGCGGGTCTCACGCTCGACCCGCTTCTGAAGAACGCGGGGCCCGCGCGGCTTGCGCACGAGCGGCTCGCCTGGCTCGCCAGCCGTTCGCTGGTCGCGCCCTCCGGAGCCGGCTGGCGTAACCGCTGGCCATCGGATGCGAAGCCCGCGTGGGGCACCGCAGCCGCGATCGTTCCGTACCTTCATAACGCGCTCGACGATCTGGCGACGCTCGATTCCGGGCTTGCCGGCAAGCTTGCCCCGTGAGGATCGGCAAGGCGGCGGCGGTGATCGCCCCCGTCGTGCTGGCCGGTGCGCTGTTTTTCGTCGCCCTCAGGCTCGGCGATCCGGGCCGCACGCTGGGAGAGATTCGTCGGCTGCCGCTGCCGGTGGTGGCCGCCGCCATCTGCATGGCGGTGGTCTACCTCGGACTCAAGGCCTGGCAGCTCCATCTGCTTCTCGCCAATCTCGGCATCCGACCCGACTGGCGGCGGCTCGGACTGGCCTTCGCTGTCGGCGAGCTGGCGCTCACGCTGCCGTTCGGTCTCTTCGCTCAGAACTGGGTGCTTGCGCGGACGGGAAGGTCGCATTTCGCGCAGAGCGCGGCAGCCACCGTGATGATGCTGCTCGTCGAGATCATCGTCGTCCTGTCGTGGCTCGCGGTCTTCGGCATTCGCGACTGGCCGGCCATCCGGCCCGCCGCCGTCGCGGCCGCCGTGGCGCTGTGCCTGCTGCTGGCGTTCGTGCTGCATTTCGAGGGGGCAGCGCGGCGGCTCGCGCGACGATTCAGGCGGCCCGCGCTGCACCGAGCGCTCAACGCGGCGATCGACCTCATCAGCGGCCTGCATCGCCTGTCGAACGTGCACATCCTCGGAATCAATCTCGTCGTCGCCACGGCCTATCTCGGCGCGCTGGTCCTCGCGCTCATGCTCGTCGGCCGCCACGTCGGCCTCGCGCACTTCGGATACCTCGAGGCTGCGACGACGTACGCGTTCGCGCTTGCCGTCGTCTTCCTGACCGGTGGTCTCATCAGCCAGATCGGCACCGTCGAGGTGCTCGGCATGAGTGCTGCGCAGGCCGGATGGGGCGTGCCCTACGCGGAAGGCCTGACGCTGATGCTCGGCTTTCGCGTCGTCTGGACCGGCGCGATGTGGCTTTGCAATCTGCCCATCGTCGCGCTGCTGTGGCGGACGTAAATGGGGTCAGAGCGAATTACAGCAGCGCGAGGAAGCGCGGCACGGCGGTGTCGGTGCGCAGCCGCGGCAAGCCGGCGGCTCCTTCCGCGCAGCGCAAGTCGCTCGGGATATCGAGCGCCGATTGCGCGGTGCTGAACACATGGCCGCGCTCGCGATGCAGGCGCGCGAGGTACTCCTGCTCGCTCTGGCCCGGTGTGGGAATGAACAAGGCGCGCTTGCCGAGGCCGGCGAGCTCCATCAGCGTGGTGTAGCCCGAGCGGCTCACGACGACGCGGGCGCGCGCCAACATTTCGCCCTGCGCGCGGCGATCGAGGTAGCCGTGGACCGTCGCGCCGCCGATTCGGCGGAACTCGCCGGCAGCGCTCGGGCGGCCGAGCGCCACGACGCTGCGTCCCGGCAGGAATGGCAACGCGGCGAGTACGCGCGTTTCGAGCATCGTCAGATGCGGCTCGACACCGGAAATCGAGAAGAAGTAATCGATGTCCTCCGCGGCGCCTTCGCGACCGACCTCGGAAAGCGGGCCGAGGTAGACAACCCTTCGCGGGCCCCAGTCGAAATCGAGGTCGTGGGCAAGATCCCCGGCAAGCGCATCCTCGGTGTCGACATCGGGGACGAGAATCGCGCGATAGCTGCGCAGCAGGTGCCGCTGCGCGCGCTCGACCAGCCGCTCGAGCGCCGCCGGCCGCCCCGGAATGATCTGGCGCAGCGAGTGAAAGAGGCAGTAGCTCGGCACTGCATGCGACCACACGCCGAGCCGACTGTCGGAAACGACGGCGTCGATCCGGCGCTCGCGTACCAGCTTTTCGGTCAGCCGCTGCTCGAGCTCGAAGCGCAGCCACACTCGCGGCGTGGCGAGGCTCATGCGGAGGTAGAAAAGCGCGGGGTAGCGGCTGAAGGGCTTCGGAAGGTCGCCGTAGCATTGGTATTCGCACACGTCACCGAGCTCCGCGCGCAGCAGCTGCAGGCCGGGACTTTCCGCCATCAGGACCAGGACCCGGTCGCCGCGCGCGACGAGCGCGCGGATCAGCACCAGGCTTCGTGTCGCGTGACCCAGTCCCCAGTCGTGTACGGCGAAGAGAATCCGACGCGCCATTTTCCCGTGAATTTCCGGCCGGTTTCGATAACACGTAACATGATGGACATCCGCAGACAAGGAATGTCGGCCCTGAAACAACTAGGATGAAACATCCCCCCACGCTCGCTCCGCTCGCTGCCCCCCAGGGGGTTGGTCAGTGGGTTGGGGCGGCCCTTCCCGACTGACATGCAAAGTAGCCCGGACAGCAAGGACGCCACGTCTGACGCGCCGCGAAGCCTCGAGCTGATCCGGCAACTGCTGCGCTTCGACACGACGAGCCGGCGCTCGAATCTCGCGCTGATCGACTGGGTGCGCGAGTACCTCGGGTCGCACGGCATTTCGTCCCGGCTGACGCACGACGACGACAAGGCCAAGGCGAACCTGTTCGCGACGATCGGCGATCCGCGCCGTCCGGGCATCGTGCTCTCCGGGCACACCGACGTGGTACCCGTGGACGGCCAGGCATGGACGGTCGACCCCTGGTCCGGCGTGGTGAAGGACGCTCGGCTGCTCGGACGCGGCGCCGCCGACATGAAGTCGTTCCTCGGCGTGGTGCTTGCGGCCGTACCCGAAATGCTCGGCAAGCCGCTCGCGATGCCGATCCATCTTGCGTTCTCCTACGATGAGGAAGTCGGCTGCATCGGCGTGGGCCGGATGATCCGCGACATGCAGGACAGCGGCGTCGCCCCGGGCCTTTGCATCGTCGGCGAGCCGACGAGCATGAAGGTCGTCACCGGGCACAAGGGCAAGCTCGCGGCGCGCGCGCATGTCTGCGGGCGCGAGGCTCATTCGGCGCTCGCGCCGTATGCCGTCAACGCGCTCGAATACGCAGCCGAGATCATCGTCGAGCTTCGCCGCATGCAGCGCGAGGTCGCCGAGAACGGCCCGTTCAACCGTGAGTACGATCCACCGTACTCGACGCTGCACGCCGGTGTGCTGCACGCCGGCACCGCGCTCAACATCGTGCCCCGGGAATGCACGCTCGAGTTCGAGTTTCGCACCGTGCCCGACGATGATCCGCATCGTCTGCTGGGCCGGTTGGAAGCTTACTGCAGGCAGGAGCTGCTGCCGCAGATGCAGCGCGTAGCACCCGAGAGCCGCATCGCCTTCGAGACGAAGTCGGACAACCCCGGACTGCACACGGAAGAGAGCGCACCGATCGTCGGGCGCATCGAGCGTCTCGCCGGCGGCGGACGCGGCGGCAAGGTCGCGTTCGCGTCGGAGGCGGGACAGTTCCAGCGCGCGGGCTTCGATGCCGTCATCTGCGGACCGGGCTCGATCGCCGACGCGCACAAGCCGGACGAATTCATCACGCTCGACCAGATTCGCATGGGCGAGGCGTTCATCGCCCGCGTCATCGGCGAGGCCAGGTGCTGACGCCAGCCATTCGCCGAGGCGGCGGTTCCATTGTGTTCACGAGGAGATTGTTCCCATGCGGCTGATTCGATTCGCGCAACGCGTCGCGCTGTTGGGCGGCATCGCGGCGCTGGCGCTCTGCGGCCTGCCGGGCAATGCCGGCGCGCAGGAGATCAAGGTCACGCGCCAGTACGGGCTCCCTTACCTGCCGCTGATGGTGATGGAGCACGAGCAACTGCTCGAGAAGCACCTCGCGCAACTCGGCATGCAGGACGCGAAGGTGACGTGGGCGACGATGAGCACGACCACGGCGACCGTCGACGGGCTTCTCTCCGGCAGCGTCGACTTCGCGTCGTCGGGCATTACCGGTCTCCTCACGCTGTGGGACAAGACACAGGGCACGCCGAACGAAATCAAGGCAATCTCGGGAATCTCGTCGTTTCCGTACCCGCTCGTCACCAACGATCCGGCGGTGAAGACGCTGAAGGACTTCTCCGACAAGGACCGCATCGCGGTTCCCGCCGTGAAGATCTCGGTACAGGCGATCGTGCTGCAGATGGCCGCGGCGCGGGCGTTCGGTGCCGACAAGCGCACAGCGCTCGATGCGCTGACCGTCTCGATGGGACACCCGACCGCGGCAGTGGCCGTGATGTCCGGCAGGAGCGAGGTGAACGCGCATTTCAGCTACCCGCCGTACAGCCTGGAAGAGTTGCGTACGCCCGGCGTACACGCGGTGCTGTGGGCGAACGACGTCACCAGCGGCCCCGCGACGACGATCGAGGTGGTGACGCCCGCCCGCGTGGTGAAGGACCATCCGAAATGGGTCGACGCCTGGCTCGCCGCGCAGACCGAGGCCAGCGACTTCATCAACCAGCATCATCGTGAAGCCGCGCAGATGTACATCGCGATGACGAAGGAGAAGAAGCTCACGCCCGAGGATCTGACCCGGATCCTGGCCGATCCGCAGGTGCGCATCAGCGTGACGCCGTTCAATAC
>Ga0070713_100003743_pt1 | contig 10065 bp, 12 predicted proteins | sample LARL82metaG_FD_65465 | JGI IMG/M metagenome (GOLD analysis project Ga0070713, IMG submission 65465) | Corn, switchgrass and miscanthus rhizosphere microbial communities from Kellogg Biological Station, Michigan, USA - LAR L8-2 metaG | ecosystem: Host-associated > Plants > Roots > Rhizosphere ... | reverse complement strand
CCAGCCGACTGATCGTTTCTTGGTGGCAGTCGTACGGGGTCCGCCGTAACACCCCTTTTTCAGGGCCTCGGCTCTCGCGGAGCCGGGGCTTTTTTGTTGGCTTCAGCATGACCGCGTAAGGCGACGCATTTGCTGCAGGTGCACTCAAAAAGGGGTTTCGACGGCAAAGCCAGATGCCCGCAAATATCACAGATCAACCAGTCGCCTTTACTCTGGACCGTCATCGGCCTGCCCCCTTCTGTCTCAACGCAATAGGGACAGCGGATTATTTCCATAGGCCCTCCGCATAACACGGCTGTTTTTCTGGTCGGAACCTGAAGTTCGAGGATTTTCATAAGCTTATTGGATCGCGCTTCCAACTTGCGAAAAGACGTTGCTGGCATTGGAGCCAATCAACCGAACCGTACCCACGACGATAACCAGGATTACCGCCAGCATCACCGCATATTCGGCGATGTCCTCCCCTGTTTCATCCATCCAGACCGCATTCCAAAAGCGCCCCATGAGGCAACCTCTCATCGATATTGTGCGATGGCGCGCAACGATAAGGAATGGCTCCGACGGATGGGGCACAACGGTAACCAGGTAACCAAGCTAAGAATCAGCTTGAAGAACTGAGCGGGGCGATCCTCCCTTCTTCGCAGCCCTACCTTCTTTCGGATGGCGCTCTACAGCATGAACGCTAGATACGGCTCTGCCTCTGCCTAGTAGGCTCGCTTTCATAATCGACAATTAAGGAGTTCCGCATGAAAAGTATTCTCAACGGTGCGTTTAGCACGCTCGCGCTTACGGCTCTGCTTGCGGTTGGTACGGTGGTAGTGGCGCAAGATACGCCCCCAGCCCCCGCGCCGGACAACACCAAGACAAATGAGCGCGATCGCGACTCCTCGCAGCCCACAGCGGATCAGCAGAAGGAAAATCCCTCGGACCGCGATATCACGCGTGACATCCGCCGGTCCATCACGCAGGACAAATCCCTTTCCACCTACGCCCACAACGTGAAGATCATTGCGCAGAACGGCATGGTGACCCTCAAGGGACCGGTGCGGTCGGAAGAGGAAAAGAGCGCGATCGAGGCCAAGGCGGCGCAGATCGTTGGCAAGGATAAAGTGACCAGTCAACTTGAAGTCAAACCACAGCAAGACAAATAAGGAGATAACCATGGCGGGCAAAAACACCTCGGTATTTGGCATTTACACGGACACGACGAGCGTCGATCGTGCCGTAGAAGCTCTGAAGGCGGCGGGATTTTCAAACAGCGATGTTTCCGCGCTTTTCCCGGACAAACAAGGCACCAGGGATTTCGCGCATGAGAAGAACACCAAGGCGCCCGAGGGTGCAACCACAGGCGCCGGCACCGGAGCGATACTTGGAGGCGGTTTGGGATGGCTGGCGGGCATTGGGGCGCTCGCGATTCCGGGCCTGGGGCCTTTCATCGCAGCCGGTCCGATAATAGCCGCACTCGCGGGCGCGGGTGTAGGCGGAGCCGTGGGCGGTCTCACCGGAGCGCTTATCGGCATGGGCATTCCGGAATACGAAGCGAAGCGTTACGAGGGCCGAGTGAAGGATGGCGGCATCCTGCTTTCCGTTCACTCCGACACTTCCGACGAAATCAAACGGGCGAAAGAAATTCTCGAGCGCACTGGTGCTCAGGAAATCTCGTCGACTGGCGAGTCGCGCGGCGATAAGTCCGCAACGCCGAGCCGCAAGGTCGCTTAGCTCAACTCGGCAAGCCGGGGGAATATCTCTTCCGGCTTGTCCTACCCCGCCGCGCACGCCACTGCGAAAGGGAGCACATGAGCATCTAGATGATCTTTGTTCGTTGGCCGCGCGGCACGAGCTGCTGCGCATCGGCGTTCTGAATTCAAGCACCACAAAGGGATCACGCGTCCGGTGGACGTTGGAGGGCGTCTTGGACCAGTTCCACAAAGGGTTTGGCACCAGGCCCTGCCTCAAAGTGCTCTTTGAGTGCTTCGTCCTCTCGCTGCGATCCGCCGTGGGCCCGACACATGAGGGACATCCGTTCTCGCAGGAACACGCGCTGATGAGGTCGAGGGTGCGGGCGAGTAGTACGTCGCAGGCCCTATATAGCGGCTCGCTGAATCCGATCCCGCCCGGGTAGTTGTCATAGATATAAAGATTAGGTTCGAAGAATTCTTTGGCCTCGGATGCGTTCGCCGGTGCGGAGAAGTCCTGCCAGTTGATCTCCGTCGCGGCACTGGGTGGATGTTCCCCGACGGCCGTGCCAAGGTCCCTCCGATCGCACATCATCAGTAGCGTTGCCATTGAGCCGAGTGCATAGAGCAATCCGAAGATCCCACTCTGGCGTTCAGAAAGACTGAACGGCAGTTCGGCGAGCAGTCCGTGTCCAAGCGTGAGCCAGAACGAGGTCGCATGCATCTCGTTTTCCGGCAGTTCAAGCTTTCCCGCGCCCACATTCTCGTTGGTGAAGAACTTGATCTTCTTGAAGCCCACGACTTGTGATCGCACGAGCACGTCGCCATGCGCCCGAGCCGCAGGACCAGCAATCGTTTCTTCTTCAGCGATTTCGAGCACGCGAACCTGGGTGTAGCGGATTGCATCCGTGAAGTAGTCCACATTGACTGGTTTCACGTACGCTTTCCGCTTCTGGAAATCCAAATGCTCGACGTGGTACTGCTGTCCTTGGTGGATGTAGATGGCTTTCGGGTGAACTCTGCGAACGGCTCGGCGACGCGGGCTTCCTGCATCAGAGTGGCGGGGACTGGCACTGGATCGACATCGGGGGTATATGTGTATGTGATGTCGAGATGTACACACCTCGGATTTGTGGTGGATGATCAGGTATGGATGCTTTGCTCAGCCTCAGATCAGCTCATCACAACTCAATAGGGAAGATGGTCTGTTTATTATCGGAGCGATTGGGGCGCGGAGTGGAGATGGGTGGATTTGGAGTTGGGGGCGGAGTTGAGCGTATCCAGGGATTTTGAGTGTGATGGTGATTTCGTCAACGACGGGCGGACGAGCTGGGCTCATCGCAATGCAATATGCCACCACCATGTACAGCAAAGCAGTTAACTTCTGCGTTGCCCATGATCTCGCTAAAACCTCGACGAGCGCCCTCCTCGCTCCGACCCGGTTACAACGTCCGGATGTTACTTCGAGTCCAAATGCGGACTGCCCAAGAGTTACTTGTGCAGGACGGATCTCATTCGCAAGAATAGCAACACGGAGGGCCCTTTTATTCCTCAGGTAACGATTAAGACCGGTATCATGACTGCAGACGGCCACGAAGAGCAGATTACAGAATATTTTTGCGACTGGCCTGAATGTGCAAATGTCGCAACCCAGTTGTTGGGATATGCGAAAGAGATAGGCGCGTGTGCCGCAGTTTGTGACGAACACACCCCTAAACCTAGAGCGTCTACCCGCTATGTTTGAATTCCGGATAGCTCCTTGAGTGAGGAAGAATGGCAGTTACTGCCTGGTCATGGCTAGGCTCAGCCTTTCCTCCGGACTGATGAACTTATCGTGGTCGTCCTTTCCCAGGTCGATCTGCACCCAGTTGACCTTCCCGTTAAAGACGCTGGTATGGCGCGTGTAGTCTGAACTGACCGGCGTACCGGTATCGCGGCCGACATCGGTCGTCTCATCTGCGGAAAACGCCATGGGAACCGTGCGGTCAACGCGGCCTTCACCGACCTTCTTCCCGTCGTAGTAGAGGGTAACGTTGCCTCCCTTGGCGAGGCCCCCGCCATCGTAGGCAAACTCCATTCTCACCTGGTGCTTACCGGCTGGGATTGGCTGGCTCGCCTCGGCGACAAAAGTCTGTAGACCGAAGAAGTTGTAGGCGAACTTTGCTTTTCCGGCCTTGGCGTAGAGACTCATGCCACCGAACGCTCCGCCTTGGTGAATGATGACGCCCTCAGCGCCTTTCGCCGGCACCTCTACCTCGGCGGTGATCGAAAACGATTTGTTCTTCATCACCAATACACTGTTCTCGCTCAACCTTCCCATCCCGCCAAATAGAAGTTGCGAGTTGCCCTTCACGAGTTGTGGCCGACCGGCCATCTCAGCATTGAAGCGTTCGACCCTGCGGTCGTCCAGCGGCAACACGTTGTACTTGCTCGCTTCGATCAACCACAGCCGCTGCAGTTCATGCAGCTTCTCAGGCATCGCTTTCGCGAGATCGTGCGCTTGGGTCCAGTCCGCGTTGCCGTCGTAAAGCTCCCAGACATCGTCGTCGAAGGCGGGCGTCGGGGCTATCACCCAAGGCGTAGAGTGCCGGGTCACTGCGCTCCACCCTTTATGGTAGATTCCCCGATTGCAGAACATTTCAAAATACTGAAGATCGTGCCGCTCGGCAGCTTTGCCGTCGTCGAACGAGTATGCCATGCTGACGCCTTCCATGGGTGCCTGCTGCACGCTGTTGACGATTGCAGGCTCTGGCAGATCGGCGACCTCCAAAACAGTCGGAGCGACGTCGATCACGTGGCAGAACTGCGAACGAACTTCCCCTCTCGCCTTGATGCCCTTAGGCCAGTGGACGATGGTCCCGTTGCGCGTCCCGCCCCAATGCGAAGCCACCTGCTTGGTCCATTGATAGGGCGTGTCCGTCGCGTGAGCCCAAGCCACCGCGTAATGGTTATAAGACTCCGGGCTGCCGAACTTGTCGATCCGCTGCATCAGGAATTCTGGGGTCTCGATGCCAGTGATTCCGTTGAGCATCAACATCTCGTTAAACGTTCCGTTCGGAGTACCTTCGGCCGATGCGCCGTTATCCCCAATGATGACGTAGATCAGGGTGTCATCGAGGATCTGGAGATCCTTGAGCGTGTCGATCAGCCGCCCCACATGATGATCGGTGTGCTCGAGGAACCCAGCGTACACTTCCATCTCGCGTGCCAGCACCGGCTTCATTTTCGGGTCAACTTCATCCCAGGCTTGAATTTCCTTGGGCCGCTTAGTCAACTCGGCATTTTGTGGAACTACGCCCAGCCTCTTCTGCCGTGCCAAAATCTCCTCGCGCAATTTGTCCCATCCCTGGTCGAACTTGCCCTTGTATTTATCCGCCCACTCTTTGGGAACGTGATGCGGCGCATGACAAGCGCCGGGTGCGAAATATACAAAGAACGGCTTGTCCTGCATCAGCGCTCTCTGCTGCCTCACCCAAGCAATAGCTTTGTCGGTCATGTCCTCGGTAAAGTGATAACCTTCCTCCGCAGTCTTGGGCTGTTCCACTGGCGTAGTGCCCTCGTAGATCGCCGGATCAAACTGGTTCGTCTCACCGCCGATAAATCCATAGAAATATTCGAATCCGCCTCCGCCTGTTGGCCACTGGTCAAATGGACCCAGCGGACTGGTCTGCCAGGCAGGTATTTCGTGGCACTTTCCGAACTGCGCCGTCGAGTAACCGTTCAGCTTGAGGGTCATCGGCAACGGCGCTTTGTCCTTGGGCAATATCGAGCAGTAGCCTGGAGCAGAGGTAGCGATTTCCGTAATGCCACCCATCCCAACCGAATGATGGTTGCGCCCCGTGAGCATCGCTTGCCGCGTCGGCGAGCAGAGAGCCGTAGTGTGGAAGCGGTTGTACTTCAAACCATTGGAAGCGAGCTTCTCAAAGTTCGGTGTCTGACAGGGTCCACCGAAGGCGCTGGATGCCGCGAAGCCCACGTCGTCGAGCAGGACGATCAGTACGTTAGGTGCGCCTTTGGGTGGGCGTAGCGGCTCGATCGGGGGAAACTTTGTATTGGGATCTTTGGCGTCATACGTTGTAAGACTGGTGTACGTCTGGGACGAAATGGGAAGAATGCTTCTAGAAAAGTTAGCGCCATTATTTGACATGGGGGGAATCTCCTCAGACGATTCAGCGCGTTGCACGCCAACAATAAACTTCTCTCGGACTAATTCGATTCGCAACTGGTACTTCTACTAGCACGCAGAGAATCCTCTAAAGAAAATGCGCTTGGGCTGCGAGGAGAGGGGATAGCATGAGAGTATTGTAAGAAGTACCAGTTGTATTCCTGGTGGCTGTGCCACAGAATCCCAATCCAAATCTCGGGTAGGCATTAATAGAAGTACTTCTTAGGCCCGAATCTAGCAGTATTCAGAAGCAAGTCATTCTGCACTCGTTCAACCGTTAGCAATCCCACAGGAATTCAACGAAGGATTAGTTGCAAAACCATTCGGAATTTTCTATAGCCGTCCTTCGCAAATCGGGGTTCGTCTTCTTGACGTAAACGGCGTGCTCTGAGGGCGGAACAGAATGGAGGTTGACACCCCAGTATGCACAAGACATTTCTTATGGTCGTCTATGTTGCTGGTCTGCTGGTATACGGTGGGCCGACAGTGCAATCGCAACAGAATACGGCGCCTAGCACAGTACAGGTTCACATGGTGATCACCGACGCCGCGCTGCGAGAGGATGCAGAGCTCCCACCTCTCCAGAAAGAAGACGTCAAGGTCAAGCAGGGGAAAAACTTCCTGCAAGTCACACAACTGATTCCGGCCCAGGGTGATAACGCAGCACTCCAGATGATGATCTTGATTGACGATACTCTCAATACGTCCATTGGAAATAACCTCAATGACATAAAAGAGCTTGTAAGCGCTCAGCCAGCGTCAACCCTAGTTGGTGTCGGCTATATGTCGAACGGGGCCGTGAACATCGTTCAAAATTTCACGCCTGATAAGGAGCTCGCGATCAAGGCGATACGGCTCCCACGGGGCAATCTCTCTACGATGGACAGCCCTTACCTCTCGCTTATCAGCTTAGTCAAAGGATGGCCGCAACAGAAGGTCCGGCGCGTCGTGCTGATGGTGACCGACGGAATTGATCGACTTAGAGGTGAACGACCTCAGCCCTCACGTCTGGGACCGAACTACGGCACCGTGTACCACAGCATGCCGAATATTAGTGTCGACGCGAGCTCGGCCAGTGAAATCAGTCAACGCTACAACGTCCTCGTCTCTTCCGTGTATGCGGTGGGCGTCGGTCGAAGTGGTCGAAGCTCGTGGGACCTGGACATCGGTCTCTCCGGGCTTACTAAGCTGGCCAATGAAACCGGAGGGGAGTGCTTTTCTCTCGGTACCTCGCAGCTCGTCAGCTTCAAGCCTTACCTGGAACGTTTCCAAAAGATGCTCAACAACCAGTACTACTTGGTGTTCCAGGCGGTATCACAAAAGAAGGCTGGTTTACAGCGGGTCAATGTCCAGACTGAACTCTCAAACTCTGAAATCTTGGCTCCAAACAACGCGTGGGTCCCGGCTGCCGGTTCGTGAGGTGTACGGACAATCCTTGCCAAGTCACCCAGAATCATCAACGAGGAGGATCTATGCAAACCGGATCTATTCACAGAGAGCTGAAAGAGCCTTCAGATAACAGAATTGTGGACCGTCGCGCGTTTCTCGGCGCAGCCATAGGCGCGTGCGCTATCCCGTGCCTTGCTTCTTTGTCCATGCAATTAGCACCTGACATGAGTCGATCACTTACAAAGGGAGAGCGCGACGGCATGACGCCATCTCAAGTCCTCGACGAACTCAAGAAAGGGAATGAGCGATTCCGAGCTGCGAAAATGGCTCCGCGTGACTACTTAGGTGAGAAAAGATCCAGTGCCGGGGGACAATATCCAGCCGCTGTCATCCTTGGTTGCCTGGATTCGCGAGTCCCAGCCGAGATCGTGTTTGATGTAGGAATCGGCGACACGTTCATCGGCAGAGTTGCGGGTAACATTGTCAACGATGACATGCTCGGCAGTATGGAGTTTGCCTGCGCCGTTTCGGGTGCTAAGGCGGTACTCGTCTTGGGGCACACAGCCTGCGGCGCAGTAAAAGGTGCGATCGACGATGTTGTGCTCGGGAATCTCACCGCATTGCTGGCACGAATCAAACCGGCGATACCGGCGACCAAGTTTGAGGGCGACAAGACCAGTAAGAATCCGAGCTATGTGGATGCCGTTGCTCGTACGAATGTAATTCAGGTTCTTTCTGACATTCGCCGGAGGAGCCCACTCCTGGAGGAATTAGAAAAGAAAGGAAGCATCAAAATCGCGGGCGCAATGTACAACCTGGCAACTGGCATGGTCGACTTTATCGGCTGATCTTCGATGCAGCCTGTGTGCGCGACGTATAACGTTCGGGATTCAACGGAGACATTCCATGAAGAAATGGATTGCAGTCTGCTTCCCACTCCTATCTGTTCTGTTGCACTCCGGGATTCTTGCACAATCACAAGAAGCACAGAAACAGACTCCACCCTCGGCAATGACAGACACGCAGCAAAAGAACCTTCAGGAATACATCGAGCTCTTGCGCTCTAACGTTCGCCAGCAGAAAGACGAGATCATGGGCGCCGTGATGGCATTGAATGTCGATCAAGCGGCAAAATTCTGGCCGATCTACGAAGAGTACGATGCGGAGTTGACCAAACTCAACAACCTGAGAGTCGAAAAGATTCAGGACTATGCCCGCAACTACGACCAGATGACCGATGCCAAGGCAGATGAGTCTGTCCAGAATGCGTTCAATTATCGGAAGCAGCGTTCTGAGCTGTTAGAGAAGTACTACGGTCGCGTGAAGGCATCACTGGGATCGATCGAGGCCGCACGCTTTCTCCAGATTGAAGATCAGTTGCTGGCAATCATCGATCTTCAAATTACGTCGAACTTGCCCATTGTGGGGCAAGGATATTGAGATGGAATGGGGGAGAAAAACATGCGATACGCAATCGTTTGCGCAGCGTCTCTGTTCATCGGATTGGGTTTGGCAGTCGCAGGGCAAGGGAAAACGCAGGCAGCGACAAGCAAGGTAACTGTCCCTGCAGGAACGCGAATCCTGATTCGCATGGTCGATTCTGTGGACTCGAGCAAACAGCAGCTGGGATTTCGCTTTACAGCCAATCTCGAGACAAATCTGCAGGTGGATGAGGTGGTGGTGGCACCAAGAGGTAGCACCGTTTATGGCCGACTTGCCAATGCTAAGTCGGCGGGCAACATGTCCGGTGGTGCGGAACTGACTCTCGAACTGAGCGATATTGTCATCAAGGGCACAGCGTATCCACTTCTAACGAGCTCTTACCAGGTAGCCTCACAAGGGCAGGGTAGCAAGACAGCAAAAAGAGTCGTTGGCGGCACAGGACTCGGAGCGCTCATAGGCGGACTCTCCGGCGGCGGTAAGGGCGCTGCCATAGGCGCAGGGGCCGGCGCTGCAGCCGGAACTGCTGTCTCCGCAGCTAGCAAGGGTAAACAGGTATCGGTGCCAAGCGAATCCCTCCTCGAATTTCGGCTGGAGCAACCAGTCAGTCTTCCTGTGGCGCGTTAGATGGCGGCTCCGCTACTACGTTGAGGTTCGCAGGACCGGTTTTTTGTTTTGCAGATCATGGATAGCTACTATCAGCTTTCGGAGCGAACGAGGTCGGATGTTGCCTTTCCCGTTCTTGAAGTTTCTTATTGTGCACTCGGCTAGTCTGGATCGACGGGCAAGACGCTTCGTGGAGAACTCTTTCGCGTCTGCCCGGATTTGGTCCAGATATTTCGGATCAACAACTCTTTCGTACTCGCGAGAAGTCTCATCCGCCGGGTCTAGGTCTCCCGCTTCAGCCAACATCGACAGATCGACCCCGCTCGCCCAACGCGTGGACGCCTCTTTGCCGATGAAATGAAACTATTTTCAGCGTTGCGAAATCGTCAATATTAATGCGGCTCCGCACGACATGACATGCGTTTCACCCGCGTCATTACAGTATTTTCACAAGCCGCACTGAAATGCGTTTCACTCGCGTCAAATGCGGGGATAGGGCGATATATTTAGTCGTCCCGCGCGATGCGCTTAGATGAAACAAAACCTCAAAAAGTGCTCGATGGCTGGCGGCTCTTCGGAAGTTACTGGTTGATAGACAGCGATTCCTGTGGCGGGATTCGATTGTATTCGGTAATGGATAATTGTGAATCAAGAGCTACCGCGCAACCCGCATCTCGGGCCTTTTCAGGCGATTTCCATGCACCTCCGACGCCACATGGGCAAAGACCAATCGCTGTGCTATCGCTCGGCTCCAGCCAAGCGGCGGTATATCACGAACGTGGAGAAATC
>Ga0070713_100003741_pt1 | contig 10069 bp, 4 predicted proteins | sample LARL82metaG_FD_65465 | JGI IMG/M metagenome (GOLD analysis project Ga0070713, IMG submission 65465) | Corn, switchgrass and miscanthus rhizosphere microbial communities from Kellogg Biological Station, Michigan, USA - LAR L8-2 metaG | ecosystem: Host-associated > Plants > Roots > Rhizosphere ... | reverse complement strand
GAGTGGCTGGAAACCAACGGCACCGGCGCCTTCGCCATGGGCACCGTCGCGGGACTCAACACGCGCCGCTACCATGCGCTGCTGGTAGCGTCCTTGAAACCGCCGACCGAGCGCTACGTGTTGCTTTCACGCTTCGAGGAAGAAGCCTTGGTTGGCGATCGTACATTTGCACTGTACCTCTGCCAGTACCCAGGCAAATTGGTGGACGAGGGGAGCCAGTACCTCCAAGACTTCAGTAACCAACCCTGTGCGACCTGGCGCTACAACCTTGATGGCATCAAGTTGGAACGCCAGGTTTACCTCGTGCCTGGGCGCCAGGCAGTAGTGATTCGCTATCGCAGTGACCTAGCCCTGACTCTGCGGATCCGGCCCTTTTTGGCGTATCGCGACTATCACTCTCTCCGGCATGCGGATTCGTCCCCCTATGCGGGATTGCCGCGACTGGAATTTCGTTCGAAGGCCGCTTTTGCCCCGGATCCGAAGTGGTATTACAACATCGAATATCTGACCGAGCTCGAGCGCGGCCTCGATTTCCGTGAGGATCAGTTCACGCCCGGCCTCCTGACTATGGATCTCAAAGCCGGTGAATGGGCTCCGCTGTGCGCCTCGATCGATCACACAGACGCGACCGAGCCGCCATCCTCAAAGCGCGATCCATTCATCGTCCGGCGATACGACGGAAAGCCCACCATCATCGCAGGCTATCCCTGGTTCACCGACTGGGGCCGCGACACCATGATCAGTTTGCCCGGTCTGTTGATCGCCGGAGGCGATCTACAGGACGCCCGCCAGATCATCGAAGGCTTTCTCCAATTCCGCAATCGGGGGGTCATACCTAACCGTTTTCCCGACTCTGGTGAAACTCCCGAGTACAATACCGCCGATGCGACTTTGTGGATGCTCCAAGCCATAGACGCCTGGCTAAAGGCCGGCGGGGACTCAGCATTTCTCGGAGACGTGTTCTATCCAGTGGCGAAGGAGATCATCGACTGGCACGTCCACAGTACGGATCCTCGAGATTCGCTTCTGAGTGTCGGTCCTCAGCTCACGTGGATGGACACCCAGTACACGCCCCGCAGCGGAAAACCAGTGGAGATCAACGCGCTCTGGCACGCGGCTCTGACTCTCATGGCCGATTGGGGAAAAATACTGGGCGATCCCGGCGCCGAGACATATCGCGCGGACGCGGCCCGCGTTCGCGACAGTTTCCGTGCGAGCTTCTGGAATCCCCGACGCCAGTGCCTATACGACGTGCTGACACCGGAAGGCCCGGACGCCAAGCTTCGCCCCAACCAGATCTTCGCCGTCAGCCTGCCCTTCGGGCTTCTCGAAACCGAGAAGCAGCGAGCCGTGGTCCGCATCGTCGAGCGCGAATTACTGACGTCCGTGGGTCTTCGCACCCTGGAACGCTCCGATCCCGACTACAAACCGCGCTACCAAGGTTCACCGCCCGAAAGAGACGGAGCTTATCACCAGGGAACCGTCTGGCCCTGGCTGCTGGGCCCGTTCATCGATGCGTATTTGACGGCCTTCGGAAAGACCTCAGAGAGTCTCGCGCATTGCAGGAAATTAGTCGCGACGCTGGAAGCCGAAGCGGCCCAAGCCGGCTGCGTGGGGTCCATCGCCGAGATTTATGACGCGGAAGAACCCCGCTATCCACGTGGTTGTCCGGCGCAGGCTTGGAGTGTAGCGGAAGTGGCGCGGCTAAAAGCGGCTTACGGTTGGAGTTCGTGATCCCGGCATCCGAAGCACTCGATCGCACAGGGCGTCCGGGCTAAGATGTCTGCTTCAATGCGCCCGCCGCAAAACGTGCACCTTCCATAAGTGCCCTGGTCGAGCCTGATGAGTGCGTTGGAAATGTTCTCGAAATGCGCAAACTCGCGACGGTTTACCTCGAAGAACTGGACCTTCACATTCCCGTCCAGGACGCCTTCGAGCGGCAGGGCGAGAGTTCCCGGCTCACTTTTCAGCGCAAGCGTTTCCACCGCCTGGGACAGATGCACAAGCAGCCGTTTACGAGGCGGGTGCGTGCTGCGGGTAGACACGGAGCCAGTATGCACGCCTAGGCGGACCAATAGATACTAGTAGGAACCCTAGTGCAGAGTGGGTTACGCGGCGGCGATCCCGTGGTCGATCGCGTAACGGGTCAATCCAGCCGGCGTGTGGATATCCAACTCGTTCATGATGCGCGTCTTGTGAAACTCCACCGTTTTTACCGAGATCTTAAGGAGTTGCGCGATTTCCTTGTTCTGATAGCCTTCTGCCACCAGCCTCAGGATTTCCAGTTGCCGCAAGGTGAGCCGCTTGGACTCCTGGGAAGCTCCCGGCGTTTCGGGGCTGATCAGTGGACTCACATAGGTGCGTCCGTCCATCACCTGCTTGATGGCGGTGAGGAGTTCGGCCGCCGCGGCGCGCTTGGAAACGAAACCTCGTACGCCTACCCGGAACGCCTCGCGGGCGTACGCCTGATCGGAATGCACCGAAAGAACGATGAATTTGGCGGAAGGAACTGTCTTGCGGATGACTTGCGCCGCGGCCAGGCCGTTCATTTCAGGCATGGAGATGTCCACCACGATGATGTCCGGCTGAAGATGCTGCGCGGCTGCGATCAAGGCTTTGCCATCTTCTACGGTTCCCACCACGTCATACTTGCTTTCCAGAAGGCGTCGAACGCCGTCGAGAAACAGGGGATGATCGTCCGCCAGCAGAAGTCTAGGACGGCGCGTCATGTGCCTTTGATTCTACGCCTTTGCCCTTCCATGCCGCGGGATGGGTATGCGTACATCAATGTGGACGCCTTTCCCCGGCGCGGACTTCATGCTGAAGGTGCCTCCAGCCTCGCGAACCCGTTCCTCCATGCTGATCAACCCGAGCCCGCGCTTTTTGGATCGGGATGAGTCGAACCCGCGGCCCGAATCCGTGATACTCAGTGTGATCGTGCCGTTCTTGCCGGCGAGGGAGACCGCCGCCTTGCGGGCGCCGGAATGCTTGGCAACGTTACGCAGCGCCTCCTGAACGACGCGGTAAATAGTCAACCCCAGGCGCGGGGGAATGGCGCGGGGCAGGTTCCGCTCCGTGCAGCGCGTATCAATGCCGTTCTGTTTGGCGAAATCGGCACAGTACGCCTTGAGCGCCACGGACAATCCGAGATGATCGAGAGAAGAAGGATGCAACCGGTAGGCTGTTCTCTCAACGTCGCGCAGGATCCCGCGCAGGCGATGAGACAGCCGCGCTATTTCCTCGCGCAATTTGCCGTCGCCCTGCGGTTTGCGGAGCACGTTGTCAGCCTCCAAGTTGAGCGCCGCCAGCTTCTGGCTGATGTCGTCGTGAAGTTCCCGGGCAACATGCGCCCGTTCCTCTTCCTGGGCTGCCAGCAGGCCGGCGGCCAGCCCTTGCAGCTGTGTCTGGCTCGCCCGAAGCGCGGTTTCACTGGCTTGCAAAGCGATCTCAATTTCGCGGCGCTCGGTGATATCCGACCCGATGCGGACCAGATGGCGCGGGCGCCCCGACGCGTGCGGCATGGCGGCCGTAGTCCAGGAGATCAATCGCCGGGTTCCGTTCTTCGCGATCCAATGAGTTTCGTGCTGAATCGGCGCGCTGCCGCCCATCAGCCGGCGATAGACCGTTCGCACACGCTCGGCTTCTCCTTCTTCCTTCGGGATCAGTGGCGTGTCCCAGATGATTCTTCCCGCCAATTCCCCCAGCTTGTATCCGCTCACCAGCTGGCAGGCGCGGTTGAAGGCGACCACCCGGCCGCTTGCGTCGGTCACCAGTACCAGAGCTCCGGAGGATTCCATGACCGCCTCGGAAAAACTGTTCTGGTCCCGCAACGCCTCCTGCGTCGCCTTGAGATCGTGAATGTCGACAAAAATCATCAGCACCCCATCGATCCGGTTGTCCGCGGTCCGGTACGGCCGCAGCCGTAATGAGTACCACCGGTCTTCGCGATCCTGAATCTCCAGCTCCTTCGGGCTCACCTTCTCCATAACCTCCGCCAACAAAGCATCCATGTCGGGGATCTTCACATTCGGCCGGATGTGATGCATGAGCCGGCCGATATCGGTCGGTAGCAGGTTCAGAAGCTTTTCGGCGGGTGCCGTGAACCTTCGGATCCGGCGGTCCTTGCCCAGCATGACTACCGGAATGTTGAGCCCGCTGAGCAGGTTGGTCCAGTCGTCGCTGAGCTGGCTCAGTTCCTGGTTGCGATTCTGAAGCTGCTCATTGATGGTCACCAGCTCTTCGTTGCTGGATTGCAACTCTTCCTGCGCGGTCTCCAGCTCTTCGTTGGTGCTTTGCAGTTCTTCGTTGCTCGAGAGGACTTCCTCGTTGGCGGATTTCAGTTCTTCGTTGGTGGCCTCATGTTCCTCGATGATGGATTGCAGATGCGCCTTGGTGGTCTGCAATTCCCTCTGCAGCCGGGCTGCTTCCAACTGTCCGCTGCTGCGGGATTTCGCCTTGGAGGCCGGCGGCTCAGGCTCTGCTGAATCCGGGACCTGGGTCTCCTGAAACAGCACCAGGAAGAATCGCTCGTCCGCCTGTCCCTTGAAGGGCACCACTTCCAGGTTCACTTCGTTCAGGCTGCCGTTCCGCTTGATGAGGATGCCTTCCTTGCGGATGGGAGTATCCTGCTTTCCTGCCCTGTGGATGGCGGTCCGCAACTCCACCGCGAACTCCGGCCGGACCATTCTGAGCAGGCTGAGGCTGGCTTGGCCCGGGGAAGGCGACAGATACGGCGCGACGTTCCCTCGAAAGTTCAGGATCTGGAGATCGCTGTTCGCCACCAGGCCCGCGGGCGCATAGTGGTTCATGACGATGCGGTCCGCTTCCTTTTGCGGGTCGAATCGCGCCAACGTATCCGTTTCTGGCGTTTCTGCCCCTGCGAGCTTGGGATGCAGCGCGGGCATATCCAAAGCAGGGCGGCTAGCGGAAGACTTTTTCGAATAGATTTTGCGTTTGCGTCCCACGGGTGTAAACAACTCCGAAAAACCGCTGATGGATTCGGACTTTCCTAACATCAGGAATCCGCTCGGTTTCAGTGCGTAGTGCAGAATCGACATGACCCTCTTTTGAAGCACCGGCTCCATGTAGATCAGCACATTACGGCAGGTCAACAGATCCAGGCGCGAATACGGCGGATCCTTGGTCAGATCCTGGCGCGCGAAAACACACATTTCGCGAACCCGCTTGATGATCTGATACCCGCCGTCGGCGCGGACGAAGAATTCGCGCGTGCGCGCCGCGGAAACGGCCGACAGGGCGCTTTCCGAATAGATTCCTGCCCGGGCTTGTTCGAGGACCGCCTCGCCGACGTCGGTCCCGAAGATTTGAATCGGCACGGAACTTTTGTGTTGCTGCAGATACTCCAGCACCGTGATCGCGACCGAGTACACCTCTTCGCCCGTGGAGCAGCCCGCCACCCAGACGCGAAGGGGCTCGCTGCGCGGCTTGCTGCGAAAGATCCTGGGCAAGACGGTATCCTTCAGCGCGCGGAAGGCATCCGGCTCGCGAAAGAAGCTGGTGACGTGGATCAGGAGGTCCTCGCAAAGGGCCATGACCTCGGTCCGGTTCTCGTGCAGGTACTTAAGATAGTGGCGGAGGCTCGAAATCTTGTGCAGCACCATGCGGCGGGTGATCCGCCGGTTGATGGTGGAGCGCTTGTAGTTGGTGAAGTCGACTTCGGTGGCGTTGCGCAGCAGCGTGAATATCCTGAGCAGGTCCTCGTTACGCTCGCCCCGGCGACCCGCCGCCGAATGATCCGGCGTGCCCAGGTAGGGATGCAGACTGATGCGCTTGATCTCCCGGGCGATACCTTCCGGCGGCAGAACGAAATCCACGCATCCGGCGGCAATGGCGCTGCGCGGCATCCCGTCGTATTTCGCCGATCTTGAATCTTGGGCGAAAGTGATTCCGCCCGCTGCTTTAATGGCTGCCAGCCCGAGCGTTCCGTCGGAAGCGACTCCGGAAAGGATCACTCCAATCGCCCGGCCGCCTTCGTTCTCGGCCAGCGATTGAAAAAAAGAATCGACCGGCATGTGCTTGGGGTCCTGCCTTTTGCGCGCCAGCAGATGGAGCACTCCGTTGCGGATCCCCAGGGCCTTATTGGGCGGGATTACGTAAACATGATCCGGCTCGACAGCTACGCCTTCGGTGACCTCTCTCACCGGCATGCGGGTGGCATTGGAGAGCAGCCTGGTGAGCAGGCTCTCGTGCTCGGGGTCCAGATGCTGGACCAGCACAAAGGCCATGCCCGTTCTTGCCGGCAAAGCCTGCAACAGGCTCCGGAAAGCTTCCAGGCCTCCTGCGGATGCTCCCACTCCCACGATCGGAAAAGTTCGCTTGGGTGCAGCGAGAGTTTTTTTTCGCGGCATATGCGCTATCCAGTCTAGCTAAAGGGGACAGACGACATTTTTTGAAAGCCGTGAAAAGCAGAAAAAGGGGACACCTCCTGGTGTTCGCCCGCGACTGGCTTTGCTGAAGCTAGGAGGTGTCCCCTTTTTCCTTTTCGCTAGATGCGATGGAAACTCTTGAGAATGTCGCGCGTCGCGTAGCGCAGCGCTATGGGCCGCCCGTGGGGGCAGCTCATGGGGCAGGAGGTCGCGGCCAAAGCCCGCAGCAGCCAATCGATTTTGGCCGGTTCCAGGCGCATGTTGATCTTGATCGCCGCGCGGCACGCAATCGAGGCCGCCATAGCGCGGCGAACGTCGTCGAGCGAGGCACGGCGAAGCTCCCGCTCGGAGATCTCCAGAATCTCGAACAGCACCTTTTCGATCTCGGGCGCGGGTACGCCGGCCGGTGCCGATTTCACCGCGACCGTGCGGTTGCCGAACGGTTCGGTCTCGAAACCCAGCGCGTCCAGCTCCTCGGCGATCCGCGCGTATTCGATCTGCTGCGCGGCACTCAGGCTGACCACCAGCGGTATCAGCAGCCGTTGGCTTTCGGTTTCGCCGCTAGCGCGCTGCGCCAGCACCTGTTCGAATAGGATCCGTTCGTGAGCCACGTGCTGGTCGATAATCCACAACCCGTCGCGTCCCGCGGCGATGATGAAGCTATCGTGGATCTGGCCGAGCGGACGCAGGTCAGAAAGCGCGTCCAGACTTTCGGGACTTAGGAGTTCCGCATCGGGGAACAGCGGACCATGCGTATCGGGTACCGTGAGCTTCTGGCTCGGTGGCGCAGGCTCGAAATCAAATCTTGGTTCGGGAGAAACGGGACGCCGGAGAACGTATTCCGGCACTACGCCCGTATCGGCCGCAGTCGCCGCCGCAGCGCTGACAGAAGGGAAGTTCATGTTCTCGATGCGCTGGCTGAACTCCGAATAAGGCAGACCGGCTCCAGGCTGTGGAGGCGTGGGCGCCGGAATGTTCGACGCCGGCCGTTGGGCCATCAGGATGTCGCGAATCGTATCGCGGACGAAATCATGGACCACCGATCCGTGCCGGAACCGCACTTCGGTCTTGGAAGGATGCACGTTGACGTCGACTTCTTCGGCGTCGCAATCCAGAAACAGCAACGCGAAGGGATAGCACGCCGGCGGCATCAGGTTGTGATAGGCGGCCGAAATCGCGTGCAACAGCAGGCGGTCTCGAATCAGGCGTCCATTGACGAACAGGTAGATCGAATTGCGATTGTACTTCTGCACCTGCGGACCGCTGACGAACCCCCGCAAGCGAAATCGCCGCGAGAACTGCGGTTCATCCGGCTCAGTCGGCATGTTCAGGTCGCGGTTACGATCGCCGAGATCCACCAGATCGTCCAGGATTTGACTGCCGAACACCTGAAACACTCGCTCCCGCAACGTGGCTACCGGGGTCACTCCAAGGAGTTCGGCGTTGTTATGCCGCAGCAGGAATGTCTTGCCAGGATGCGCCAGGCTGTAATGGGTGACCAGCGAGGCGATGTGAGCGATCTCAGTCTGCTCTGACCGCAGGAATTTCTTGCGCGCCGGAACGTTGAAAAAGAGATCGCGGATGGTGATGGTGGTGCCTGCGCCCAGCGCGGCCTCATCGCATCGCAACAGCTTTCCGCCGGCGAATTCGACCGCGGTCCCGGATTGCTCCTCGGGCGAGCGCGTCTCGAGCAGCAGCCGCGACACCGATGCGATCGATGGCAGCGCCTCGCCGCGAAAACCCAGGGTGGCGATGGAGAGCAGATCCTTCACGTCGGCCAGCTTGCTGGTGGCGTGGCGCTCGAAGGCCAGCAGCGCGTCGTCGCGGAGCATGCCGGAGCCGTCATCGGCCAGGCGGATCAGCCTCCGCCCGCCGGCTTCGACCTCGATACGAAATTCGTTCGCCCCGGCGTCGAGCGAGTTCTCGAGCAGCTCCTTGACCACGCTGGCCGGCCGTTCTACAACCTCCCCGGCCGCGATTTTATTCGCGACGGTGTCGGAAAGGATGCGAATACGACCCATACGGGCATTATGGCACCCCAACTTTGCTTGACCTCGGTCTCTCGCGGGTGTAGACTGCCCCCGAGTAGTTTCAAACCGGGTTAGCGCTTAGGGGGTTGGTCATGAGGATTTGGATTCTTTCCGTTTGCTGTCTTTTGCTCGTGGTATGCGCGTTCGCCCAGAGCGACCGCGGAACGATTACCGGCACCGTCTCCGATCCGACTGGAGCCGTAGTCCCCAATGCACCGATTCAGGCCAAGAACGTCGGAACCGGCGTCGAGTACTCCGGCGCCACATCGACCACCGGCAATTACACGCTCCTGCAGCTGCCTCCGGGCGCCTATCAAGTGACCGTTGCCGTTCCGGGGTTCAAGAAATACTCTCGTTCCGGGCTGACAGTCGAGGTAGCGCAAACTCTGCGTATCGATATCGGCCTGGAAGTCGGCTCGGCGGCCGATACCGTTACCGTCTCGGAAGCTGCGACGCTGCTGAGAACGGAAAGCGGCGAGCTGAGCCATAACGTCGACGTGAAGCGCATGGATGACCTGCCGATTATGGGGATTGGCGGCACGCTCTCCGGGAGCGCGGGTATCCGCAACCCGATGGCGATGATCTCGGTTATTCCCGGCTCCACCTTCGTACCGAATGCCTTGGTGCGCATCAACGGCACCCCCGCCAATTCGCAGGCCTTCCGCATCGAGGGTCAGGATGCGTCCAATACCGGTACCCCCGGTGTTCCGGCGCAGACCCAGCCCAGCGTGGACGCGATCCAGGAGGTCGCGATTCAAACCAGCAATTACGCCGCGGAATACGGCCAGGTCGGCGGCGGCATGTTTAATGTCACCATGCGCTCAGGCGCAAACCAGTTTCACGGGAGCGCCTACGACTACTTCGTGAATGAAGTCTTTAACGCCGGTAACCCCTTCGTTACCGGCAGTCCGAATATCCGGCCGCGTGCGCGCCGGAACGACTACGGCTTCACCGCGGGCGGCCCGGTGTGGATTCCGAAGTTGTATAACGGCCGGGACAAGACCTTCTTCTTCTTTAACTGGGAGCAATTCCGCGAAACTACGGTGATCAGCAACCAGTTGCAAACCATTCCTTTCGCGGATTATCGGACCGGCGATTTCTCGCAGGCGATTCTTCCGAACGCCAAGGTGATCGGCAAGGATCCGCTCGGGAACACGATGCTCGAAGGCATGATTTACGATCCCACCACGAACAATACTGCCGCCAACGGCCAGGTGTACCGGACCCAGTTCCCGCTGAATGCGATTCCCAAGACCAGCTTTGATCAGGTGGCTGCGAGAATCCAGGCGCTATTCCCAAAGCCCAGTGGACCTACGCCGAATGCGCTGACGAGTAACTACCTGAACGTCTATGGGAGTTCACGAACTACCGAAGTCCCCTCCATCAAGATCGACCAAACCATCGGAGCCAAAGGGAAACTCTCATTCTTTTGGCAGCGCACCAAGACGGCCAACCCCAATGGCAACACGATCTTTGGCCAGTCCGACGGCTTGCCGGACCCGCTTACGACGGCCTTGGGAACCTTCCAGCAGGCGCCTCTTTACCGGTTGAACTACGACTACTCCCTGACTCCCACCATCCTGCTGCATTTCGGCGGCGGCTACCGCAGCAACTATTTCCTGGTTCCCTCGGTGACGACCAAGGGTGAAATCA
>Ga0070713_100003740_pt1 | contig 10070 bp, 2 predicted proteins | sample LARL82metaG_FD_65465 | JGI IMG/M metagenome (GOLD analysis project Ga0070713, IMG submission 65465) | Corn, switchgrass and miscanthus rhizosphere microbial communities from Kellogg Biological Station, Michigan, USA - LAR L8-2 metaG | ecosystem: Host-associated > Plants > Roots > Rhizosphere ... | reverse complement strand
CGGCGCCGCCCACAGCCAGCAGCCCGCCGACCCGTCGGTCTGCACGCAGGTGCTTGCCGCCGTCGACGCATGGGCAGCTCCCGGGACCCCACGCGCTATCCTCCTCCTCGGGCCAGCGTTCTCCGATCACACCGTGTGGGACTCCTTGCTCGCCCAGGCCGAAGCTGCCCATCCGGGCAGCACGGACGCCGCGGCGATGTTCGACTTCCGCGTCCAGGGCGTCGCCCCGGCCTCGGTCGACCTGCGTCCCGTCACCGCGGTCGCCGACTTCTACGCCGCCGACCTGCACGACGACGGCAGCAACGACGTCGCCGGCCTCGTGGCACAGATCGGCCTCGCCGTCGACCGCATCCAGTCCCTCAAGCCCGGTGCCGCCGTCGCGGTCGTCGCCCACTCGACGGCGGGCATCGCGGCGCGGGCGTTCACAGCTGCGAACGCCGCCGTCGTCAAGGGGCTCGTCACCGTGGGGACCCCCCACTCCGGGGCGCCCATCGAGCCGCTGACCGATCCGGCGCTCGCCGACACGCTCCGCGTGCTCGCGCACCTCGTCCCGGGCGGGTTTGGGCCCGGGCCGCTCGGCGACGCGCTGACGCACCTGCTGACCGCGCTCGACGGCTACCGGCCGACCACGGCCGACGGGCTGCCAGCGGCCTCGCCTTACCCTGTGGCCGACTTCGCCGGGGACGGCTCGACCGACACCGGCGGCGTCCCCGGCCTAGCGCTCGGCGGCCCGCTCGGCGGGACCGAGGGCGTCGATCTCCTCGGTGCGCTCCGCGCCTCGCTCAGCGCCACCATCGCAGCGGCGCCGGACGCGCCGCCGACCCACCTAGGTTACGGCGTGCGCGTGGACATCCCGCTCGGGCCGGACTCCGGCGTCGCGGCCGACGCCGCGCTCCGCCTCGACCTCGGATCTCTCGCCCTCGGCATCAGCTCCGCCGGGCCGCCCCGCGCGGCCCGGTCGTTCGGCATCCTCGTCTCGCTCGTGCGCCCGGGCGGATGGCTGGTCGGCGGCCCCGCGGCCGATGTGCGCGTGCGGAGCGCACAGATCGGCCTATCGGTCACGCCCGCGGTGGGCGGGCTCACCGCCAAGCCGATCGCACGCCTGCACGAGGTGGGCTGCCACGGCACGACCGCCGACCTTGTCAGCTGGGGGGCGCCGCTCCTGGAGGAAGCGCTCGGAGCCACGTTCCGGTCTCTCACCACGCCAGCGCCCGGCCCGGCTTCCTCGCTCGGCGTGCTAATCGGCGCGCTGACCGCGCTCGGCCTGGTAACCACCGACGCGGCCGGGAGCACCGGTTTCGCCGCCGATGCGATCTCCGCGCTGGCCGCCGATCCGCTCGGCTTGCTCGCCCCTCGCCTGCGGGCCGCGTTCGCGTCGTCCAGCATGCCGACGTTCATGGCGGCCGGCCCCAACGCGTACCAACTCGCGCTGCCGCCACTGCCGCTGACCCTAGAGGTCACCCTCCATCCACCCACGATCGCGCTGCGCACCGACGGCCCGTCCGGGAACCTGCCGCTCGCCGATGCCGTGAACCTCGCCTTTTCCGTGGTCCTGCCGCTGCCCACGATGACCCCCGTCGTCACCGGGTCACTGGCCGCCGGGCCCGCGACAGCGACCTATTCGGCCGGGGAATTGACGCTCGCGATGCCACCGGCGTTCACATCGCTGCCGCTGTACCCGCCGCCGCCGGAAGCGGCAGCACGCGCGGCGTTCACAGCCGCGGTCCCCCGGCTCCTGATCGACACGGTTGCCTCGGCCCTGCTGGAATCCGCGCTCGGCGGGGACTACACGGTCGCCGGCGTCCTCGCCTTCCTCGACGACCCCGGTGACTGGCTGGTCGGCACCGGCGCGCTGGGGGACGGCGCGGTGCTCGACCCGGCGCGGCTCAATAACCTCTTCGCCGTGCTCGGCCCCCTGCCGGGCGGCCTCACGCTCACCGCGGCCGGTGCCGACCCGACGACAATCGAGCTCACGACGGCGACGCCGCTGGGGGATGTCGTCTCCCTCGCCATCGGCGCCGCGATCGACCGCACCCGCCACCTGGCCCCGGCCGGCACTATCACCGTGCAGGCGCCAGCCGCGGCCGGTGCCGATCCCGGTCCCTCGCTCACATTCAGCGTCGGCGCGGCGGGCCTCACCCTGAGCGTCACGACCGGTGGTGCCACGTCAACCGCGATCCAGCTGCTGCCGGTGTTCGATGGCGCGGCCGCGCTGGCCGGCGCGGCCGCGAAGCTCCTGCCCGCGGCGCTCGACGCGCTCGTCTCGGCGATCGCGCCGGGCCCGGGCCCACCGCCGCCGCTCGTGGCGCTGACGTTGGACGTGGCCAGCGCGCTCGACCTCTACGACACGGCCGGCGGATTCACCGCGCACACCGCGCAGCTCGCGGCCATGGCCGCCGATGGCTGGCTCACCGCCGTCCCCCCGTCTGCCCGCACGCAGTTCGTCGCCGCGGCCGAACGTTACTTCACTGGCCCGGCGTCACCGCTGGCGGGTACCCTCCCCGGGGCGTTCACCAGCAGCGGCAGCGCGCTGGTGTGGACGTATCCGCTCCCGTCCGAGATCGCGTCCGGAACGCTTTCCCTCACCGCGGGCTGGGACGCGCTCGGGCCGGTTCTGACCGTGCACGCCGCGGGTGTCACCTTGGCCGACGGGCCGGTCACGGCTACGTTCGGCGGCGGCTTCGTGGGCGGCAGCCTCACGGCAGCGGCCAGCGCCGCACTCGATCTCGCCGGCAGCGTCGGCCTGGACGTCGCGCCGCAGCTCGCGCTCACGCTCACCAGCTCCGGCGTCACGCTGACCCTTGTCCCGCTCGGCCAGGGGACGGACAGTGTGTTCGCGGTGCCGCTCGCGCCTGCCGGGCCGATCACTGCGTCGGCCGACGCCGCGCTGCGGCTGCTTACCGGCTGGGCGATCCCGCTGGCGGCCAAGGCCATTCTGGACGCGGACGGCGCCGTCCTCTCCACCCCATTGTGGAACGGAGGTCCGACGGCCGCGACCGTCCTCTCCTCGGCGGGGATCATTACGGCCACGGGCGGCACCCCGCCCGTGTACGCCCTCGCCACGCCGCTCGACCTCGCCGGAATGCCGGGGCGCCTGCTACGCGCATTCACCGGCACAACGGTCACGCTCGCCACCGATCCGCCCCTTGCCCTCACCTTCACCGCCGACGCCGCGGGACCGCTCGGCGTCCGGCTCAGCGGGAGCATCCCCCTCGATTCGGGCGACGGCACCATCGTCTCGCTCCTGTTCGGCCAGCCTGCGGCCTGGCTCGGGCCCAGCGCCGGGGTCACGTTGCAGCTGTTCACGGAGGTCGGCGGCAGCATGACTTTCGCGCCCGCGCTGGCCGTGCGCGGACTGGGCCTCGGTGTCTCCGGCGTGGGCGACTCGCCGGCCGTGAAGCTGGCTGGGTTCCGGCTCGGGTCGATCGACGGGTACCTCGCGTTCAACCTGTCACTCACCAGCGGGCCGCCCCCATCCGGCCTCGGTGGCGGCGTCGAGATCGGCCAGCTCGGGCTCCCGCTTAACGCCCTCGACGCCGGGACGTCGGACGATCCGGTCGCCGCGAGCCTGCTCGGCAGCGGCAGCCAGCCGACCAGCGGCGACAGCGCCGGCGCCAACCCATCCGTCGATGTGATCGCTTTCTATCTCGACCAGTCGTTCACGGTCGAGCTCGCGGGCCAGACTCAGCCGGTCGTGCTGCCCGTACACGCCAGCCTGGGACCGCTGTACGTCGATCAGGTCGAGCTAGCCCTCGACGGCACCACGGCCGCCGAGGTGGGCGTGGACGGCGACGTCAAGGTCAACGGGTTCGAGGTCGCCGTCGACGGTCTCGCGCTGCGTATCCCCTTCGCCTCGCTGCTGGCGCCGGCGCAGTGGACCGTCGACCTCCAGGGCCTGTCCGTCGCCTTCGACAGCGGCATGGTGGGCATCGCGGGCGGGCTGCGGAAGAACCCGGGGCCACCGGTCGACTACGAGGGCCTGCTCTCGGTCACGCTGCCGACGGCCAGCTTGAGCGTCGTCGCCGCCTACGGCCGCCCCAGTGACACCCTCGGCTCCTACACGTCGCTGTTCATGTTCGCGGCATTCTCCGAGCCGCTGGGCGGCCCTCCGTTCGCCTTCATCACCGGCCTGGGCGCCGGATTCGGCTACAACCGGCAGCTGCAGGTCCCCGCCGACTTTGCCCAGATCGCTTCATTCCCGCTCGTGACGGCGATTGACGGCGCCGTCCAGGCGGACGACCCGCTGGCCGCGTTCGCCCAGATGGCAACGGCCATCCCGCCGCGGCGCGGCAGCTTCTGGATCGCGGCCGGCGTGCGTTTCACCTCGTTCGCGCTCGTCAACACGACTGCCGTCATCGCTGTCGCCGTCGACCGCGGGTTCGCGATCGACGTGCTCGGCGTGAGCCGCATGGCGCTGCCATCGGAGAACGTCGCGCTGGCGAGCGTCGAACTGGCGCTCAAGGCCCGGTACGACGCCGCCAGCGAGACCCTCGCCGTCCAGGCGCAGCTCACCGACAATTCCTACCTGTTCAGTCACGACTGCCAGCTCACCGGAGGATTCGCGTTCTTCGTCTGGTTCCGTGATGCGCAGTTCGTGCTCACCCTGGGCGGTTACAACCCCGCCTTCACGGTGCCGGCGGAATTCCCGGACGTCCCACGGCTCGGATTCAGCTGGCAGGTGGACCGGCATGTGGTCATCAAAGGCGGCGCGTACTTCGCGCTCACCGACTCCTGCGTCATGGCGGGCGGTTCGCTGAGCGCCACCGGCAGCTACGGCCCCGTGAGCGCGTGGTTCGACGCCGCGGTCGACATGCTCGTCGCCTGGGACCCGTTCGCCTACGCGTTCGACGTCGCTGTGGACATCGGCGGCTCGGCCACATTCGAGGTCTGCTTCATCGAGTGCGCCACCATATCCGTGTCACTCTCGGTCGGCGCCAAGCTGGCGATTGCCGGGCCGCCATTCCACGGCACCGTCACCATCGACGCCTACGTCACCTCGGTCACGATCGCTTTCGGCGACGCGGCCCAGCCGCAGAACTACATCACGGACTGGGCAACGTTCGCCGGCAAGTACCTCACGGCCGGAGACGCCAGCGGTAGCGCGGTGTCGGCGCAGGTGACCAAGGGACTGCTCGTGCCCGTACCGCCCACGGCCCAGGCGCAGCCGGGCACATCGGCCCAGCCGTGGCAGGTCGGGAGCGAATTCACGCTCGCCACCACGACGCGCATGCCGGCCACCACCACGCTGGTCCCCGTCGCCGGCCTGAACGTGCTGGACATCGCGCCGATGGACCAGCGGGGCATCGCAGCTACGCATAGTCTCAGCCTGACCCTCCTGACACCCGGTGGTGGCCCGCCGCCTGTGCTCATTACCAGCGCGGTCGATCACTGGACGATCACACCGCGCACCGGGCTCTTCCCCGAGGCCACCTGGCACTGGGTCGACCCGCAGCACCTCCCGGCGGGCGCCCGCACGATCCAGGCGATCGCCGGGCTCACCCTGGACGCGCATGTCGCCTTCAACGGCCAGAGCGCGCCGCTCAGCATGGCGGCGCTTACCACCGACCGGCCAGCAGATGCGCTGCCGCTGCCGCTGGCCACGACGGCCGCGGTCGCGCCAGCGCTGACCGCTTACGGCACCGACGCCGAGACCCTCGCCGGCAAGGTCGCCGGGGCGACGTCGGCGCAAACGATCACCGCGAGCGCGCGCGTCCTCACCGGCAACGGCGTCTTCGCGGCAGGCCGGGCAGCTGCCGGGCTCCCCGTGAGCGGGCTCACGCCGCTGGCGGCGCTCTCACTCACCCGGGCCCGCAGCGCCCCGCCGCTCATCACCCCGCTCACGACCGGGCTCACCATGCAGCCGCCCGGGCTCCCGGTCCCGGCGGCCGTGGCCGCCGTGCCGCCCCCGGCCTCCGTGCCGCTGACCGCGCCACGCTTGCGTGCGGTACTCGGTTCGCCACCGCAGCCGGTGGCCGGGGCGCCACCGGCCTTGCACACCTCGGTCACCACGACGGTGGCGGCCACCGGGGCGGCGATCCCGCGCACGCAGCCGCCGGCTGCGCCGGTGATAGCTGGGGCGAGGCTCATCGTCGTCGCCGCCCCCGACGTGCCGCGCCCGACCACGGCCGCGGTACGCCCACGCGCAGTGCGTAACGCCGAGCTCGGGGCGGCGATTGGGCCCGGCCATCAGCAGGCGCTCGATGAAGCGGCAACGGCGCTCACCGGTACAGGTGTCACCGTCGGCGCGGGAACGTTGCACCTGTGGGACGTGCCCGACGACCGGGGCCGGTTCACGCTGCAGGGCGACGCCGCGGCACGGGTCATCAGCATGGACAGGGGCGGAACGGTCCTGGGCGACGTTGAGGTGCTGGCACCGGCAGCTGCGCCAGTGCCAGTCGCCCAGGGCGCCGCGCGCGTGGCGATCGCCTGTCTTGGCCCCAGGCCGGACGCCGCCGTGCCCCGCCTGCCCACCGCGGGCGCGGTCACCATGCTCTATGCACCGGCGGGGGCCCGTGCCGCCGTCGGATGGCAGAGCACGAGCACGCTGGTGCAGGTCGGCCCGGCAAGCTTCGCAGCGCGCGGCGCGACGCTCCAGGTGCCACGCCCGAGCGCCGCCGTCCGCAACGCGCAGCGCGCGAGCGCCGGTGTCGTTAGCGCCGCCGACGCGGTCGGCGGCCAGCTCGGCGTAGAGACGCGGCTCCCCGCCGACATCGAGGTCGTGATCATCGCACTGGACACGAACGACCCCACGGCTGCCCAGGGCGACGATCTCCGCATCGGTGTCGTGGGTGCACAGTTTGGCGCGCCCGCACGTGTGGTGACCGGCGCCCGCCGCATCCTCATCTACGACGTCACTGGCCAGGACGTAAAGGCCGGCTACCTCACGGTGACCGTAGCCAGCGCCACCGCGTGGAGCGTCGCGGCCGTTATCGGCGTGCCCGGCCAGAGCACCGGCTGGGCGGCAGCGCTGGTAGATGGCCTTCCGGACGGGCTCGTGCCCCATGGCCCATTCGCCCCCGGCGGGGCGCTGACTGTGACTTATCTTCCTGGAGGAGCCGCATGACACTCCCGCCCCCGCCTGCCAAGGGCTCGATGTACCTGTTCGACTCGGCCACCCCGCCGCTGGCGGACGGCAGTTACCGCCTGACGGTCGAGACCGATGTGCCAACCGCCGGGGTGACGCCGACGTTCCAGCAGGAACGCTATTTCGACGTCGTCGGCCCGCGCTTTACCGTGCCGCAGTCGATGGTCGCCGCCTGTTATCCGCCGCGCAACGCCCACGGCGCGTTCCAGGACACCCTGCCCCAGCTAGTCTTCAGTCGCCGCACGCTGCCCTGGGAACGTGAGCTTGTGCCGCCAGGCACGCCGCTCGGCGCGGCCAACCCCCCACCGGCCGCCGTGGCCGGGGACGCGCCCCCGCTCCCCCAGACCGCCGTGCCGTGGGTCGCCCTGCTGCTGTTCGAGGAAGGCGAGTATACGTTCTACCGGAACCTGCCACTTGAGCAAGCGGTCCCGCCGCCGGTCTTCCAGCGTCTCGGCTCACCGGCTGGCATTACCTGCGATGCGGTCGAGGCCCAGCCGGCCGTGATCGCAGCCCTGCTGCCATCGCGCCAGGAACTGCAGCTGCTGGCCCATGTGCGGTGGGTGAACGTCGACGACCGGGAGCTCAACATCGGCGGCGGCGACGGGTTCTTCTCCGTCGTCGTGTCGAACCGGCTACCTTCGCCCGGCGCACAGTACCGCGCAGTTCTCGTCTCCCTGGAACAACGGCAGGATGTCGTGCAGGAGAACCCGCCTGCGGTGGCGACGGGCGGGGTAACGAGCGGTCCCCCGGTGGGACCGCCGGTGACGGCCGCCGCAGCAGGCGGTCTGACATCGGCCGAGACCGCCGGGGCCACCGCCGGCGGGGCTGGGCCTGCCGGGGCTGACGGTGCCGGGGCTGACGGTGCCGCCCCGGCTGGGTCCGCAGTTACCGCCATCTTCGTGCCCCCGCCACCCGTGCGTCTCATCGCGCTGACGGACTGGCAGTTCACCTGCGAGGGCACGGCAACGTTCCAGCAGCTCATGCAGAACCTGGGCCATGACAACGCCATGTTCGGCACCGTCAGCGACCTGGGGAACCCGCCCGTCACAGACACCGGGCACCTGCCGATCGAGCTGCAGGACCGGTTCGGCGCGGCCGAGCAGGTGCTGTATCGCGGGCCGCTCGTGCCGTACCCGCTGACCCGTGATCCGCTGGGCCCCTACCACAGCGCCGACCAGGCGCGTCGGGTCAGCCCGGAGACAGGCGCCGAGGACATCTCCTACGCCGCCGCGTTCGAGGCAGGACGGCTGCTGGCCGCCGCGGATCCGCGGCTCGCGCAGTCGCTGATGCAGTGGCGGCGGGAGGCCTACAAGCAGTCGGCGCGGGCGAGCGCGATCACGGAGGTGGCTGCCCTCGCCGGGGCACAGTTGCCGGCGACGCTGACCGAGACCTTGCACACGCCGGTGGCCCCGGTGGTCGCAACCGCGGCGGCCGCGGTCGTGGCCAAGAGCGACCCGCCGGTCGCCGATGCTTACGGGCTCACAGCGGTCGCCGGCGCCCCCGGGCTCGACCCGCCGGTCCTGGCCGAGGCGTGGAACCTCACGTCGGTGGCGGAGGCGACGACGCTGCTGGGTGACGCCGGATCACTCGGCGCGGTAGTGGCCGCACCCGCGGCCACGGTCCGGCCGGACACGACGCTGGCCGCCGAGGCGGCGGACAGCGCCGGGCTGGCGCGGCTCGCCGCGGCCCGGGCCCGGACGGCCGGGAACCCGGCCACGACAGGAGGCCTATGATGCGGACACCGACGGTGACGGGTGCCGCCGCGCTCGCCGAACGGATGGTAGCCAAGGCCCAGGTGGACGCGAGCATCCCCGAGGCGGCGATGCCGTCGTACCTGGATATGTTCCTCGCGCATCTGCGCCTGCTCATCGGCGTGCCGTTCGCCTACCTGGTGCCGGACTCACGGCTGCTGCCGGACGAGTCGATCCGCTTCTTCTACCTCGACCGGTCATGGACCGACCGGCTCGTCGATGGCGCGCTCGCCGTAGGCAAGATCGGCACACGCGAGCAGGCACATCATCAGGCCCATGCCGCCGACATCCAGGCGACGCTCGATCAGACCGAACGGATAGTCCGCAGCGCGCAGACCAATCACACGCCGGATCCGCCGACCGAGAGCGCGGGAACCATCACCGGATTCCTGCTCCGTTCAGCGGCCGTCAGCGGGTGGCCGACGATGGACGTGCGGGCATTCAGCACCATCGTGCCCCCACCGCCCACGACCGGCGACGATGCGGCCATGGCGGCGTGGCGGGCCAGCGCGGATGCCGTGCAGCTGCCAACGTTGCGACTGGAGCGGCTGTCCCCATCGGTGCTGCTGGCCCTGTTCGATGGTGTCCCGGCCCTGGTCTGGTGCGAAGAGCCGCACCAGATGCTGCCGTTTACGTTTCAACCGCGTTTCGCGCACCTAGAGCAGTTGCTCCTGCTCGATCGCCGGATGGCCAGCGGGGCCACCGAGCCCAGCGCTGGGACCGTGGCCGCCCCCGTGCGCGCAGCTAACGGGCGAGTGATCGCGGTCCAGGAACTGCGGAACCGGCTCAACCGGCTCGGCGATGCGCAGCTCGTGCCGCAGACCGGGAGCGCCGCATTCGCGATCGAATGCATGGGCCATCCCTGGCGGCAACGATTCCAGCACGGCGCTAGCGCCGTGAGCACGACCGGGCCAGGCGCCCCGGCGGCGGGGGCGTTCGTGCCCGCGCGCACCGTGGCGCAACGGGTGACCGATCCGGATCTGCAGCAAGCGGTCGACGGGCTGGCACCATGACATCGGGCGGCATCACGGACAAGCCCGTGAGCTCCCTCCCGCCGGGGATCGCGGCCGCCCATGGCATCACGTCTGCCGTCGCCGCGACCTGGAACCCCACGCTCGTACGCACCCCGCGCGTGCTGGTGCCAATCCAGATGACGGTCCTCATGGTCCGCGACACGACCCTCAGCTGGGCGCAATGCGGCATGCAGACCCCGCCGGCCCCGGATCCATCCGGGC
>Ga0070713_100003739_pt1 | contig 10072 bp, 10 predicted proteins | sample LARL82metaG_FD_65465 | JGI IMG/M metagenome (GOLD analysis project Ga0070713, IMG submission 65465) | Corn, switchgrass and miscanthus rhizosphere microbial communities from Kellogg Biological Station, Michigan, USA - LAR L8-2 metaG | ecosystem: Host-associated > Plants > Roots > Rhizosphere ... | reverse complement strand
GGCCGCCTACCGCAGGCCGAGCCCGGTCTTGCCGTCGAGCAGCTCGCGGGCCATCTCCAGGTGGCCGGTGTGCGCCGCGGTCTCCTCGATCACGTGCAGGACGACCGAGCGGACGCTGGGGACCTCATCCCCGCCGTGGCGGCCGAGCGGCCGGTCCGGCATGGTGACGCCGGCCAGGATCTCATCCGACCGGTCGCACTGCTCGCGGTAGAAGCCGAGCACCTGCGCCGACGGCCGGTCGCAGGTGAACGCCATGTGCGGGTCATACGGCGGGCGGCCCTCGTCCCAGGCCAGGTCCGCCGACGACCCCGCGATCACCTCAAGGAACCAGTGGCGTTCCATGTTCCCCAGGTGCTCCACCATGCCCGCGACCGTCCAGCCCGAGGCGACGACCGGCGCGTGCCAGTGCGCCTCGTCGAGCCCGTCGACGATCGAACGGACCGAAGCGCGCTGGTACTCCAGGTACTCGAGCAGCTCGCGCCTGGCCTGCTGGTCTTCGGCCGGCTGGTCTCCTGCTGGCATGTTCCCGTCCCTTCCCGCCGCGGCACCAATCCTCGCGCCGCGGATCACGTCTCTACCAGCAGGACGCGCGCGGAACCGCAGATTCATCGCCGGAAGCCATAGGTTAGGTCTCAGTCCGGCGGAGCCCCGGGGCCCGCTACCTATTTCGGCGATGAGGAGGCGCGGTGGCCCTGCGCACGGCGTTCACTGAGCTGTTCGGACTGCGGCACCCGATCGCCCTGGCCCCCATGGGCGGGTCGGCGGGCGGCGCGCTCACCTGCGCCGTGTCCGCCGCGGGCGGCCTCGGCCTGCTCGGCGGCGGCAACGGGGACGCGGACTGGCTGGCGCGCGAGCTGCCGCTGGCAGCCGGCGGCTCGCCTGCCCCCTGGGGTGTCGGCTTCCAGAGCTGGGCGGTCAGCCGGGACACGGTGCAGCGGGCGCTCGAGTACCAGCCGGACGCCGTGATGCTCTCCTTCGGCGATCACGGACCGCTCGCCGGGCCCGTCCGCGCGGCGGGCGCCCGGCTGGTCATCCAGGTGACCACCCTCGCGGAAGCCAGGCAGGCGGTGGACCTCGGCGCCGACATCATCGTGGCGCAGGGCACCGAGGCCGGCGGGCACGGCGCCAGGCGCGGGTGGTCCACGCTGGCGTTCGTCCCGGTGGTCGCCGACCTGGCGGCGCCGGTCCCGGTGCTCGCCGCGGGCGGGATCGCCGACGGGCGGGGGCTGGCCGCGGCGCTGGCGCTCGGCGCGTCCGGCGCGCTGATCGGCACCCGGTTCCTCGCCACCACCGAGGCGCTCATCGACCCGGCGGAGCAGAAGGCGATCATCGACGCGGGCGGCGAGGACACCGAACGCGACGCCGTGCTCGACATCGCGCGCGGTTCGCGGTGGCCCCGCGAGTACACCGCCCGCACGCTGCACCACCCGCTCCACGACACATGGCGGGACCGGGAAGGCGAGCTCGACGCGAGCGCCGAGGCGAAGGCGGGCTACCGGCGCGCCATGGCCAGCGGCGAGCTCCCGCGGCCGGTATGGGCCAGCCAGGCCATCGACCTCATCACCGGCTTGCAGCCGGCCGCCGGCGTGGTCGACGACATCGCCGCGCAGGCGCAGGACGCGCTGGCGCGAGCGCTCGGGCGCTAGCGCTCGGGCCTCGCGGGAGACTTGACGTGATCCGGCGGCGGGCCGAAGCCGCCGCGGCAGCGCGCGGGTAACCGCCTACTCGCGCGGCAATTCGCCAGCCGATGCGCCCGCGCCGATCGCGCCCGGACGGGCTGTTCTGCGCTCTGGTCCCAGGTCTCGCCCGGCTGGACGCGGTTAGCATGGAGATCGTGACCAATTCGGCCAGCGGACTCAGCGGGACGCCCGCGGGGCTGCAAGGCTGCCTGGGATCGATGCTGCGGGAATTCGAGCGGACCGTCGGCTTCGCCGAGGGCGTGGTCATGTCGTTCGACCCGGACGTGCTGCTGCCCAACGGGGTCGCCGCGAGCGTCGAGCGGGGCCTGGATGACGCGGTGCTGGCGTGCCGCAACGAGCAGTTGGACCGCGACTTCCTGAAGTTCCGCGACCTGGCTGCCAGCCGGATGCCGGTGGTCGTGGTCAGCCGCGAGTCGGATCCGCGGGTCCGCTCGAGCCCGCGGTGGCGGGAGATCCTGGAAGTCCGGGGGCACGGCAACGAACTGCGGGCCGCGCTGGTGGATGTCTCCGGGCAATGCTGGGCGCGCTCAACTTCATGCGAGAGGCCGGGCACCCGTTCACCGAGCGCGACATCCGGCTGGTGCAGCGCAGGATCGACGGACGAACTGGATCCGGACCGTGGCCTGGTCCGCGCTCGGCGTGCTTGACCTGATAGCCCTGATATCCCTGGTCAGGCTGCGGGGCTGACACCGGCGCCGCCGCACGCCGGGCTGACTGGTTCCCGGCGGCGAGGCCGAACGCGACGGCCGCGGTAAGGGCCGGGACCAGTCTGGCGCCGCCGCGGGGTCATCATTGGTGATGGCTGCAAGTCGTGACCACGAAGCTGGAGGACGGAATGAAGACACCACCGATCGTCTCGGCTGAGGAATGGCGCGCCGCGCGCGAGGAACTCCTCGTCAAGGAAAAGCAGCTGGCCCGCGCGCGCGACGGGCTGGCGGCGGAACGCCGGCGCATGCCCTGGCTAGCGGTCGGCAAGGAGTACTGGTTCGAGGGCCCGGCGGGCCGGGTGAGCCTCGCCGGACTGTTCGAGGGGCGCCGCCAGCTGATCGTCTACCGCGCCTTCTACGGACCCGAGGTGACGACGTACGCCGAGGGCGGCTCGTACCCGGAGCGGGCCTGCGTCGGCTGCTCCTTTGTGGCGGATCAGGTGGCCCACCCCGGGCACCTGCACGCGCGGGACACGTCGCTCGCCTTCGCCTCCCGCGCCCCCCAGGCCGAGATCAAGGGCCTCAAGGAGCGCCACGGGTGGACGCACATCCCCTGGTACACGATCACCGACGACTTCGACAAGGACTTCGACGTCGACGAATGGCACGGCACCAACGCCTTCATCCGCGAGGGCGACCGGGTCTTCCGTACCTACTTCATCAACAACCGCGGCGACGAGCAGATGGGCAGCACCTGGAACTACCTCGACATCACCGCCCTCGGCCGCCAGGAGGCATGGGAGGACTCGCCGGAGGGCTACCCGCAGACACCGCCCTACCAGTGGTGGAACTACCACGACGTGCACGACGCGGCCAAGTGACCGCGTCCCTGGTCGAGCACTGGAACCGCCGGGCACGGGCCCTGGTACCGAGCCCGGCCGGCGACTTGCTGCGTCGCCGTTACACAGGACGGTGCCGTCATCCGGTTGATGGTCCCCTGGATCGGGTTCGCGAGACGCGCCGGACGCGGAGCGGGATCAGCCGCGTCCATGCATGAGGGGCTCGCGGGCATCCGTCACTGTTCGCGCCGGGCTGGCCGGGTTAGCTGATGCGCAGGCGTCGAGCAGGCGCCGTAGGGCCGGGGTAGGCGTTCCGGGGAGAACGGCGAGGCAGGTTTGGGTTGTCAGCCCCGTCAGGGGCCGGAACGCTACCCGCCCTGCGGGCATCAGGTCGGCGGCTGCGGTGTAGAACACGGTCCAGGTAGGCGGGCCGGTCCCGATCTCGGCGAGGGCGTCTTGCGAAGTGGTGAACGGCGGCCCGGCCAGCGGCTCGAAACCGGCCTCGGCGCACGCGCCCATGATCAGGTCATGGAATGCCGGGTTGTCCGTCCGGAGCGCCAGCCGCAGCGGAATGCCGCTCAGCTGCGCTAGCTGGATGGCTGGCTGGGCGGCGAGGGGGTGGGCCGCGGGCAGGGCGACGGTCAGCGGATCCCGCCATATCGGCAGCAGCTCCACGCCGGGCGCGCTTGTCACGGCGCGGACGAACGCCGCGTCCAGCTCGCCGGCGCGGACCCGCGCGACCCGCTCGGCCGCCGGGGCACTGACCAGCCGTACATGAAGACCCGGTGCCGTCGTGCGCAGTTCTTCGAGCGTGCGGTCGAGGCGCTCGCCGAGCCCCTGGCTGGTGCCCACCCGCAGGATCCCGTCGGCTCCGGCGGCGACGTCGGCAGCCACCTGGCGGACCCGGCCGGCCGCGGCAAGCACAGCGCGGGCCTCGGGCAGCAGGCGTTCCCCGGCCGCGGTGAGCCGAACGTGGCGGGATGAGCGGTCGAACAGCGGCACCCCGAGCTCACGCTCAAGCCGGCGGACCTGCTGGCTGACCGCAGGCTGCACGATGTGCAGTCGCTCCGCCGCCCGCCGGAAGCTCAGCTCGTCGGCGACGGTGACGAAATAGGCCAGCTGCCGGATCTCCATGCTGCCCTCGCATCTATCACGATCGGTGATCGCTGCCCGGTACAACCGCGTCTTGGTCCCTGACTGTTCCTCTGGTGGGCTGGAAACCATGAAAGCCATCGTCAACAACCCCGGCGGTCCCGAGATCACGGCCGTCGACGACCCCCGTCCCGGCAGCGGCGAGGCACTGGTCGCGGTGCGAGCCTTCTCCATCAACCGCGGCGAGCTGGACCTGCTGCGGACCCGCACCAGCGGCTGGCGCCCCGGTCAGGACGTCGCCGGCGTCGTGGTAGCCCAAGCCCCCGATGGATCAGGCCCAGCCGCGGGCACCCGAGTCGTGGCCCTGGCTGAGCAGGCAGGCTGGGCCGAACTCGCCGCCATTCCCGCCAGCCGGCTGGCCCCGCTGCCGGCCGAAGTGGGCACCGAACGGGCCGCCGCCCTGCCGCTCGCCGGCCTGACCGCCCTGCGCACGCTCCGGCTCGCCGGTGATCTGCTCGGCCGCCGCGTCCTGATCACCGGCGCCAACGGCGGAGTAGGCCGGATCCAGATCCAGCTCGCCGTCGCCGCCGGTGCCGAGGTCACCGCCGTCGCCCGGCCCCAGCACGAGAAAGAACTGCTGGCCCTCGGCGCGTCATCAGTCGTCGCCGACCCGGCGGCGGCCGGCGGCCGGTACGACCTGGTCGCCGACTGGGTCGGCGGCCCGTCGCTGACCGCCGGCCTGGCTAAGGTCACGCCACGCGGAACGGTCGTCCTCGGCTCCGGCAACACCGAGAAAACGCCGATCAGCATCTACGACTTCTTCGGCCACGAAGGCGCGCGGCTAGTCAGCTACCTGTCCTACGCACACCCCGAACCACCCGGCCCAGACCTCATCACGCTGGCTAACCTGGTCGCCGCCGGCCGACTCGACCCAGCGGTGGGCCTGACCCTGCCCTGGACACAGCTGCGCGACGCCCTCACCGCCCTGGCCGAACGGCGCATTTCCGGCAAGGCCGTGCTCACCATGTCACCGGCGTGACGCGCCGGTCGTGGGGGGTTAGGGCTAGGTTCCTGGGTGTCAAGACGCCCGGCTGTCGCGGCATCGGAGGCGTTAGTTGGCGCTGCGGGCGGCCGACAGTACGTCGTCGCAGACGGCGCGCATCCCGGTTTCGTCCGCCTTTACCGAGTCCGAATCGAGGACCGGTGACCTGACCCGCCACTGGCGCGGGGCCGGCTCCGGGGTCGCGCACGACGCGCGTCCGAGGTCATCGGGCTGCAGTGCTCGCTCGCGCCGAGGGCGGCCTGAGGAACCGGTCGCTCACCCAGCGGCCCGGCGCGGTGAGCGCGATCCACAGCGGATTGCTGATGACCGCCAGGAGCAGGGAGGCTCGCGCTGGCAGCTGCACGGCCACGGCGCGGGCCGGCCCGTCACCGTGACGGGAAACGGCCGGCGGCCCGGCAGCGGCGCTCGAGCGCACTCGCCGCATCACGTACCGGTTCACCGGCTCACCGGCCACCAGGATCACCGGGGACAAGATGATTGCCAGCGGCCACACGGCAAGGGAGACAGCCGCCTGAGCGGCCGGCCACGCGCGCTTCATCCAGCCAGCATAGGACCGCCTGCAGCGGCGAGAAAGATGGTGATCACCCTCCTGGCACGCCGGCCGGAACTCGGATCAACATGATCTGGCAGTGGCGATACTTGATCGTCATGGAACTGCGCCACCGGCCTCGGCGAGCGGCTGGAGCGGGTACTGGGTGCCTTCGCGGGCCTCGCCCCGGCGTGACCCTCGAACTGGTCGCGGCGACCGCCGACGAGCGGCTCGCCCGGGTGGCCGACGGCACGCTCGACGCGGCCTTCGTGCGCTCCCCGGTGCGGGAAGGCGACCGCGGCCTGCGAGTCGTCCCGATGTGGCGCGACGAGCTCGTCGCGGCGGTCCCGCGCCGCCGGCCTCCAGCCTGCCGGACACCATGGCCGCCATCGGCGCGGACGGCGCGAGCTGGACCGTCGTCTACGCGTCGCACGCGGCCCAGCTGCGCACCACGCGGGTCGCTTTTGTTCCGTTCGAGCCGCCCGGGCTATCCCTCACGGCCTACCTGGCGCTGCGCCGGGAACCGCCCACGCCGCTGCTCGACCTGCTCCTGCAAGCCTGCGACCTGCGCGAATCCGACGATCAGGATTCGTGATCGCTGCGAGTCACGATCGCGCCTGGTTCGCCGCCCACTGGTGCGATGAACTTGATCCCGTTAGCGGAACGGACCGGACGAGGCCTCGCCACGGCCGTCAGGCGAGGGCCGCGGCCTCGCGCAGGCGGGCGGAGACCTCACGGGTCGCGCGCACCAATGCCGGCACCATAAGGGATGGAACGGGACAGAAAATGACCCGAACGCGGTATACGTTCACGCAGCCGAGACGGGGCCGATATCACGGCGCGCGATTGGCGTACCCATCCGTCACAGATGCGATTTCTTGCACTGGCTTAACCGTTGTGCGGTAAATCTCCGCCTCGGCAGGCGGGCTCGTTTTACCCATTCGCGTCGCACCGACCGGAGGTCGGCGACTTACCGGGAACCTGGGGCGGATGAAAGCGGTGAGCCGCGCGCTTGCTTCGCATCCTCCCAGCTATACCCATGCTCGTGGAGGTCCTTCGGGTAATGAAGGCTGATTGGCGCCATAACGCCGCAAACCATTCATAATCACGCTCACGGTTGCCACGGCGGTGGCGAGTGGCCCTCCGATAAAGCGCTAGTGCCACAGGCTGGCCGCGTGGCCGACCATAACGTATTTCCGCATGCGCGTGTATGAGTACCTTCGCGGTGCGGCGCTGCTATAGTCCACGACTGCAGCTCATTGCCGCCTGAGGCCGCCGGGGGAAACATGCCTTTCAGACACCCGTGCCGTATTAATCGGCATTTCCGCTCGCCTTTGTCCGCGGTAGCCGTGCTCGCCGTGATCACGGTGAGCGGCATGCTGACCGGGTGCAGCGGCGGGCCTGCCGCCACCGGGCCGTCGGGCGCGGCCATGGTCGCGGCGCTGCCGGCCGCCACCGCCTCGCCGGGCCCGCCCGCGCCGGGGATCCCGTTCTCTGTCCCGGCGAGCACGGAGCTCGCGACCTTGCATGACGACTTGCCCCGGTACGACAGCCCGAATCAACTGGGTAGCGGGACCGTGCCTGCCAGCTGGGAAGACCGGCCGTCCGTGCTACCGGTGCTCGGTACCGCGCCCGGCTGGGTGCAGGTCCGGCTCGCGCGGCGGCCGAACGGCTCCACCGCCTGGCTGCCAGCGGCCGACGTGAAGCTGTCGAGCACCCCGTACGTGATCGTCATCGACCTGGCCACCACCCGCCTGTCGCTATACAAGCACGGTCGCCTCGTGTTCACCGCGCCCGCCGGCGTGGGCACGGTCAGCGACCCCACGCCGCCCGGCGGTTACTTCATCGCGTTCGACGAGAAGCCGCCGCAGCCCAACCCGGGTTACGGGCCGTTCATCATCGTCACCTCGGCCCACTCGCCGCAGATCGCCGACTGGGAGGGCTCAGGCGACGCGGTCATCGGCATTCACGGCCCGCTCGGCGCCGACAGCCAGATCGGCACCATCGGGGCCAGGATCTCGCACGGCTGTATCCGGTTGCACGACGCGGCCCTGGAGAAGCTGTCCAGCCTCCCGGCAGGCACACCGATCGACATCGTCGGCTGACCGTCGCGCGGTTACGCGTTGCGCTGCTTGTCCTGGGACAACCGGCCGCCGCGGTCAGTCGGCCCCGTTAGCCGCGTTGGTTAGGCGGCCTGTTGCCTCCGGCGGAACGGGGGCGTGGTTCCCTCCCCCGCACCGTTGTCCGTGCGGACAGCCGGGCGCTGGACGGCATTGTCCGCCCGGCCATGGCAACCGCCCGCCTGCCGAAACACCATGAGGAGATCAGCAAGCACCGACTCAGGGGGGCCGTGATGGGTCTCGAATCCGGGCTAGGAGAAGCTCTCCGCACCGACTACTTCCTGCTGCGCGAGGAGTTCACCGGCGCGCAGCTCGGCTACCTGGAGCGCACCCGCGCCTTCGTGCACGACGACGTGCTCCCGGTCATCAACGGCTACTGGGAGCGGGCCGAGTTCCCGTGGCCCCTGGTCAAGAAGCTCGGCGCGGCCGGCCTGGTCGGCGACGGCATCGCCGGCTACGGCTGCCCGGAGATGGACCCGCTGTCCGCCGGGCTGGTCACCATGGAGCTGAACCGGGGCGACGGCAGCCTCGGCACCTTCCTCGGCGTGCAGGCGGGCCTGGCCATGCGGTCGATCGCGATGCTCGGGTCCGAAGACCAAAGGCAGCGCTGGCTGCCCGGCATGGCCCGGGTGGACCTGCTCGGCGCGTTCGCGCTGACCGAGCCGGACCACGGCTCGGACTCGGTGGCCCTGGAAACCACCGCCCGCCGCGACGGCGACACCTGGCTGATCGACGGGAAGAAGAAGTGGATCGGCAACGGCACCGTCGCCGACGTGGTCGTGACGTGGGCGCGGGACACCGCCGACGGCCAGGTGAAGGGCTTCCTCGTGGAGAAGGGCACGCCCGGGTACAACGCGCGGCTCATCGAGGGCAAGGGCTCGCTGCGCGCGGTCTGGCAGGCCGAGATCGACCTGGCCGGGGTGCGGGTGCCGGAGGAGAACCGGCTGCCGGGCGCGCGGTCGTTCCGCGACACCGCCGCCGTGCTCGCCGGCACCCGGGCCACCTGCGCGTGGGCCGCGCTCGGCCACGCGGTCGCCGGCTTTGACGCCGCGCTCGCCTACACCGGGCGGCGCACCCAGTTCGGCCGGCCGCTCGCGGCGTTCCAGCTGGTGCAGGACCGCCTCGTCAAGATGCTGGCCAAGGTGACCGCGATGCAGCTGTACTGCCGCAGGCTCGCCGAGCTCGCGATGGCCGGGCGGGTCGAGCCGACGCTGGCCGGGCTGGCCAAGTCGCACAACACCACCGCCGCCCGCGAGGTGCTCGCCGAGGCCCGCGACCTGCTCGGCGGCAACGGCATCCTGCTCGACTTCCACGTCATCAGGCACATGGCCGACATCGAGGCCATCCACACCTTCGAGGGCACCGCCACCATCCAGAACCTCATCGTCGGACGGGACATCACCGGCCTGTCCGCCTTCACCGCGGGAGCGTGAACCACCATGGCTAACCTGGCTCTTGACCTGCGCGAGGCCGCGCAGATGTACCCGGACCGCTGCGCCGTCCGGCTGGACGACACGACCCTCTCGTACGCGCGACTCGACGAGCTCAGCGCGCGCGTCGCCGGCTGGCTGCGCGAGCGCGGCTTGCAGCCGGGCGAGCCGGTGGGCATCATGCTGCCCAACGTGCCGCAGTTCCCCGTCTTCTACTACGGCGCGCTGCGCGCGGGCGGCACCGTCGTCCCGATGAACCCGCTGCTCAAGGCCCGTGAGGTGAGCCACTACCTGGGCGACTCCGGCGCCCGCCTCGTCCTGGCGTGGGAGACCACGGCCGGCGAGGCCCAAGCGGGGGCGGAGACGGCCGGGGCGACCGCGGTCATCATCGACGGCGCGACGCTCGACGCGGCCGGTGAGTGGCCTGCTGCACCAGACGTCGCCAGGCGCGCCGACGACGACACCGCGGTGATCCTGTACACCTCGGGCACCACGGGAACCCCTAAGGGCGCGGAGCTGACGCACGCCAACATGCGCCGCAACGCCTCGGTCACCGCGACCACGCTGCTGGGCCTCGGCCCGGAGGACGTGGTGATGGGCTGCCTGCCGCTGTTCCACAGCTTCGGCCAGACCTGCGGGCTGAACGCCGCGG
>Ga0070713_100003738_pt1 | contig 10073 bp, 5 predicted proteins | sample LARL82metaG_FD_65465 | JGI IMG/M metagenome (GOLD analysis project Ga0070713, IMG submission 65465) | Corn, switchgrass and miscanthus rhizosphere microbial communities from Kellogg Biological Station, Michigan, USA - LAR L8-2 metaG | ecosystem: Host-associated > Plants > Roots > Rhizosphere ... | reverse complement strand
CGCGCCCTGATCGGCATGTGCATGCTGCACGATCAGCCCGGTTGGCAGCAAAGCGTGGTGCGGCTGCTGGATGTGCTGGTGGATGGCTTAAGGGTGAAGGACCCGGCCTGGCCGCAAGCAGCCCGACGGCCGTTGCCGCGAGACGACTGAGCCTATGCATCTTCCCGGCGGCTGCCGAGCGTTCCGCACAGTTCCATTCCGCGACTCGCCTCGCCATTTGAGGAGTGAGGCAGGCCGAGAGATCGCTGACGAATCTCCACTGACCCTGCGAGCCGTCGTGCGAATTTGGAAACAATGAGTTTCGGTTGTTCCTATTTATGACCACGGCAGACGCGCGCATGTTCTTACAATGAGCGCGACGGTCTTCGACGGAGGCGGACGATGCGAAAGGCAAGCAAGATTCTGGCGGCGGTGACGGCTGCAGTGCTGCTCTCGACCGCCATCGGACATGCCAAGCGGTTCGAGCTTCTGCGGCCGAGAACGGCGGCCTCCGCTGTGGTGTCGGACACGCCGGCCAAGATCGCTTCCGACCGCGTCGCCCTGGTGATCGCCAATTCCAGCTATCCCGATGCCGATGCGCCGCTGATGCAAATCACAGGTGATGCCAAGGCGTTTGCCGGTGCATTACGCAGTCGTGGATATCAGGTCGATGTCGTTGCAAACGCCACGCGATCCGACATGACGCGCGCGGTCGAGCGCCTCAAGTCGCAAGTGCGTCCCGGCGGAACGGTGGCGCTCTATCTCGGCGGTTTCGGCGTGCAATCGCGCGGGCAGAACTATCTGCTCCCGGTCGACGCGACGATCTGGCAGGAAAGGGATGTTCGCAGGCAGGGCCTCGACATCGATAGCTTGCTCACCGAACTGAAAAGCGCCGGCGCAAAAGTTCAACTCGCCTATGTCGACGCCTCGCTGCGCAATCCCTATGAGCGGCGCTTTCGGACCTATTCGCACGGCCTTGCTCCCTTCGCAGCGGACGCCCCCGCGCAGATCGTGACCACGGCCGCGCCGGACCATGTGATTGATGATGTGCAGCAGCCGTACAGCGCGTCGATGACGGCGCTCGTCAATCGGCTGAATGCCTCGGAGCACGTCGAGCAGGCCTTCCGGGATGTTCGGAGCACCGTGACGCAGGCGATGCTCTGAGAGACGTGAATCGAACTCTCTCCGCGTTGTCCCTCCACATTGTCGCAGGGCAAGCTACCGGATCACGCGAACGCCCGATGACAGGTTCCGTGCGATCCGGACCCATGGCCGCCGGCGGATGTTTTTGAGCGCGCTGGGGCGACAAGCTACCAAAGCAGTTAAGGTCTGGCGTCATGAGTTGCTGCTTTTGCAGGCGCGACGGTGTGCGGGGGATTGCCTGACGGGCAAATCAGTTGAGCGATTTGCTCTTGCGGTCGTCTCGCACGCATGCCGAAACGCATTCAATTCCATTGCGCGTAAAAATCAATTTGCGCTGGCGCTTCAATGCGATTCCACCTGTCCAGTCGCTCCGCGAAAAATATACCGCTTCACAATCCCACCCATTCGATGGCTACTCCTCGCATCCCGCTTCGCAAGAGGGGCGTGCGCGTCGTCACGAACGTTGAAGCGGGATGCGATGGACGCCGCAATGTCAGGCGCTTTTGCGCAAGACGACTGACGATGTGACGGACGGTCAAGCCGCGTGGTCCTGGCGCCCCGATGCTGGTGCTAAATCCGCAAGGACGCATTTGCGTCCCGCGGGTGACGGTGACAACAAAGCCCGGTCTCACCGGGGAGAGCGCGGAGTAAGCCGTTAAAACCATTCGCGCAGGGAAGGCCGGGTGTATCTCGGCCAGACCTGTGGTTCCTGCCCCGTGCATTTTTTCACGCACGGGGGCCATGGGTGTTGGCCAAGCACCCGGCCTTCCCTGCGCCCTCTACGTTATCGAGGGCGAACTGCTTCAATGCCTCGGGCGCACTTCGCGCCGCGAGAGCGCTGATGCATGTCTTCAATAGTCTGCTCGTCTCTCCAATGTCTCACGTCCCGTTCAGGCCGACGCTCACTTCGAAACGTCAGGTCGGCAAAAATTTCCTCGCGTGCCGGAATTGACGGCGTCGTCCGTTTAACGCCCATCTGGGAATTGTAGGGTTGCATCATGGGCGAGGCGGCGGTCGATTATTTGTTGAGGGAGGCGGCCGAACACTACGGAGCGGGCCGTGCGGATGAGGCCGAAGCGCTGTGCGACGAAATCCTGACGGCGGATCCGGATCATCTGGCGGCGCTGCATCTGTCCGCCATCATCGCCTTTGTCACCGATCGTGCGGCGGAAGGCGCCAGGCTGCTCAGCCGCGTTTTCACCATAGCTCCCGATCACGCGCCGGCGCTGGCGACGCTGGGTGATGCACTCGCGGTGAAAGGCGAGCGGGAGGGCGCGGTGGATGCATTCGCCCGCGCGGTGGCGCGACAGCCGCAGGATGCCACCCTTCACGCCAAGCTCGGCGTCGCACTGTGCGGTGTGTCGCGCTTCGAGGAGGCCGAGGCCGCCTATCGCCACGCGATCGCGCTCGACCCCGATTCGACGCGATCACGTTTCAATCTCGCCATCGCACTCGCCGGACAGAGACGGCTGGCGGAAGCCGAAGCGGCTTATCATGACGTGATCGCGCGCGATCCGGCCTATCCCGGCGTCTGGCTCAATCTCGGCAACGTGCTCGCCGATCAGCGGAAGCTCGACGAGGCCATCATGGCCTACCGTCAGGCAGTGATGGCCGATCCTGACGATTCCGCCCTGCATTTCTGTCTCGGCACCGCGCTCCATCAGCACGGACGGCTTGACGAGTCGCTCACCGAGCTCCAGCGCGCGACGATGCTCAATCCGGACAATCTCCCGGCATTCCGGCTATTGGCGCTCGTTCTGCACGATGTTGGCCGGGTGGATGAGGCGGCCCACGTCTACCGGCAGGTGTCTGTGCGTGATCCGGGCGACGTCGAGAGCCTGACCAATCTCGGCGCCTGCCTTTGCGCGCTCGGACAGATCGACGATGCGATCGCCGCCTGCGATCTCGCGCTGGCGATCAACCCCGATCATGCGCCCGCGCACACCAATATGGGCATTCTCCTCGATCTGCAGAACGACTTCGAGGCAGCCGTCGCCGCGCACCGGCGTGCCGTCGCCGCCGCCCCCGACTACGCCAAGGGCCATGCCAACCTCGTGGTCGCGCTACGGAACGCGGGCAAGGTCGACGAGGCGCTCGAGGTCTCCCATCGCGCCGTCGCACTCGATCCGGACCGGCCGCAGACGCGATTCAACCACTCGCATGCGCTGCTGATGTGCGGCGATCTCCTGAACGGCTTCGTCGAGCATGAATGGGGCCGCAAATGCGCGGGCGCGTCCGTGGGCTTTCCCGACCTTCCCGGGCCGGAATGGCAGGGCGAGGCGCTGACCGGCCGCACGCTGCTGCTGTATGCCGAATTTGGCATCGGCGATGCTTTGCAGTTCGTGCGCTATCTGCCGAAGGTCGCGGAACGTTTAAAGGAAAGCTCAGGGAACAGTTCAGCGGGCGGCTCGATCGTGTTGCAGGTGCAGCCTGTGATCGCGTCGCTGTTGCGCACGATGCCCGGCGTGACCGTCGTTCCCCGTGGCGAAGCGCTGCCGCCCTTTGACGTGCACCTGCCGCTGATGGATCTGCCGCGCATCTTTCGCACCACGCTCGACAGTATCCCGGCCGACATCCCCTATCTGCGCGCGGACCCGGTGACGCTGGCGCGGTGGCGGTACGCGCTCGACAAGACATCCTTGTTGAAGGTCGGTGTGGTCTGGGCCGGCAATCCGCTGCACAAGAGCGACCGGTTCCGGTCGCTGTCCGCGGAAGCCGTGCTGCCGAGGCTCGTCATGCCGGGTGTGCAGCTTTTCAGCCTGCAGATGGAGACGCGCCCGGAAGATGTCCCGGTGCTGAACGGGCTCAGCGCAGACGTCATCGATCTCGCGCCCGCGATCGGCGATTTCGCCGATACGGCGGCGGCGGTCGGCGCGCTGGACCTCGTGATCGCCGTCGACACGTCGATCGTGCATCTCGCCGGCGCGCTCGGCCGTCCGGTCTGGGTGCTGTTGCCCCACGCGCTCGACTGGCGCTGGCTGCACGAGCGGGAGGACACCCCCTGGTATCCGACCGCGCGGCTGTTCCGTCAGCGCAAGACGCAGGCGTGGGACGGCGTCCTGTCACGGGTATCCGCCGAGCTCGCGCGCGCCGCGGCCGGCGAGCGCGACCTGATCTGGCCGCCTGCGATGAGGGCTGATTCAACCGGAACTGCCGCCCAGGACGCCAGCCTCCATCGAGATTAGAACCGTAAAACTCTAGTTCAAACTCTAGTTCTGCATGGGTCCAAAGTTCGTTCCTCTCGCCGCAGACACAGGCAACTGCTCGATGAAAGTGCAGTGGCGGACCAGCCGGATTGATGTAGGCTGGCCGGCGCGAAAGGTGGCGCGGGACATGGTCGCCTGCCATGTGCCGACGCCGAAGAACTTTGGGGGGAGATATGCAGCGGTCGTGGGCCTCTGCGATCGTTCTGATCGCCGTTGCTGCCGTCGCGACGGGTCTTCAGACCGCCGCGACCTGTCGTGCGAACGCAAGCGAGATCGTTCCTGCACCGGCGCCGCAAAAGCTCCAGCGCCTGACCGACTTCTTCGACAACGAGGTCGCAACAGGAAAGCTGCCGGGCGCCGTCATCCTGATCCAGCAGCATGGCCGCCCCGTCTACCTGAAGACCTTCGGCATGCGGGATGTCACGACGGGACTCCCGATGACGCCGGACACGATCTTCGCCATTCATTCGATGACCAAGCCGATCACCAGTGTCGCGGCGATGATGCTGGTCGATGCCGGCAAGCTTTCCGTCGACGATCCCATTGCAAAATACATCCCGTCCTTCGCGGACATGAAGGTCGGACTGGAGAAGACGGACGCGCAGGGCAAGCCGGTGCTCGAATTCGTCCCGGCCCAGCGGCAACTGACGATCAAGGACCTGCTCCGGCAGACCGCCGAGATCTCTTACGAATATATCGGCGGCCCCTGGGTGATGAAGGCCTATTCGGAAGCCCATCTTTTCGACGGGCATTTCGACAACAGGGAGTTCGCCGAGCGCATCGCAAAACTGCCGCTGGCGCGGCAGCCGGGGACGCTCTGGCGCTACGGGCACTCGACCGACGTGCTCGGCCGCGTCATCGAGGTCATCTCGGGCGAGACGCTGTATCATTTCATGAAGCAGCGCATCTTGGATCCACTCGGGATGACGCACACGAAATTCGTGCTCGACACGCCGGAAGAACGCGCTTTGTTGGCAGAGCCGTTGCCGAGCGACACGATTCTCGTCGAAGGAGAGCGTCAACGCCGCGCGCATCCCGAATGGGAATCCGGCGGTGGCGGACTGCTCTCGACCATTATCGACTACGCGCGCTTTGCACAGATGATCCTCAATGGCGGCGAACTCGACGGCAAACGCTATCTCAGCCCCGCCGCATTCAAGGACATGACGACCGACCATATCGGGCCGGGTTCCGGCGTCGGCCGCGACTATTTCTATTTTCCCGGCGATGGCTTCGGGTTCGGCTACGGCCTCGCCGTGCGTACCGATCCGGGAATTGCAGTACCGCCGCCGCCGGGTTCGATCGGCGAACTGAAATGGGACGCCGGCAGCGGCACCTATTTCGGCGTCGATCCCAAGCTCGACATGCTCTACATCCTGATGGAGCAAACGCAGAATGAGCGCGGCCGCACCAGGGTTGCGTTCAAGCAACTGGTCTATGACGCGTTCACCCCATAGGGTCGACTCAATCAATGGGTTGAGCGAGCCAATGTCGCCCGGCATGGAAATTGCTCGGCATTTGGTTCGAGTTCGTCGAGCGGCATGCGGAGATTTGGAATGCTTGAAGGCGCCGAAGTACGGCTTGCTGTCGATATAGGAGGTACCTTCACCGATATCGTGCTGGATGTGGGACAGCATCGCAGGACACGCAAGCTGCTGACGACGCCCGTGCGGCCGGAACAGGCGGTGCTCGATGGTGTCCGTCTCATCCTGACCGATGCGCGCGCGCATATCTGTGATATCGACGTCTTCATTCACGGCACGACGCTTGCTACCAACGCCATCATCGAACGCCGCGGCGCCAGGACGGCGCTCGTCGCGACCGAAGGTTTCCGCGACGTGCTCGATATCGGCACCGAGAGCCGCTACGACCAATACGATCTTTCGATCGACAAGCCGAAGCCGCTGGTGCCGCGTGCGCTACGCTTTACGGTCCCTGAGCGGGTCGATGCGCATGGTGTGGTGAGGCTTGCACTCGACGAAGCCGCAGTGCGCGCGCTTGCGCCGAAACTGCGCGCGGAGAACGTGGAAAGCATCGCCATCGCCTTCCTTCACTCCTACGCCAATCCCGAGCATGAACGGCGTGTTGCTGCGATCCTGCAGGAAGAGCTGCCCGGCATCTCGGTGACGCTCTCGTCGGCAGTATGTCCCGAGATCCGCGAATATGAACGCACTTCCACCGCGGTCGCCAATGCCTATGTGCAGCCTTTGATCGACGGCTACCTCGCGCGCATGGCCGAGGCGCTGCAGGCCGAGCAGTTTCGCGGCGCGATTTATCTCGTGACGTCCGGCGGCGGTGTCACCTCGATCGAGACGGCACGGCGGTTTCCGGTACGCCTCGTCGAGTCGGGGCCGGCCGGCGGCGCGATTTTTGCGGCGCAGATCGCTGCGCGCCTTGGCGAGAGCAGGGTGCTCTCCTTCGACATGGGCGGCACCACCGCGAAGATCTGCCTGATCGAGGAGTATCGGCCGGAGACGTCACGCGTGTTCGAGGTCGATCGGGCCGCGCGTTTCCTGAAAGGCTCGGGATTGCCGGTGCGCATCCCCGTGATCGAGATGGTCGAGATCGGCGCTGGCGGCGGTTCGATCGCACGTGTCGATGCCTTGAAGCGCGTGACGGTCGGGCCGGAAAGCGCATCGTCGGAGCCGGGACCTGCTTGCTATGGCCGCGGCGGTCGGCGCCCCGCCGTGACCGATGCAGACGTCGCACTCGGCAAGATCGATCCCGACGCATTTGCAGGTGGGACGATCAGGCTCAGCGCCGAATTGTCGAAGCAGGCCCTGTTGCGTGACATCGGGGAGCCTTTGGGACTGTCGGCGGAGACGTCGGCCTACGCCGTGCACGAGGTCGTATGCGAAAACATGGCGAGCGCGGCGCGTGTGCATGCGGTCGAGCGCGGCGCCGTCGTCGGCCAGCACACATTGATCGCTTTCGGCGGCGCTGCGCCGCTGCATGCGGCGCGCGTCGCCGAGAAGATCGGCGTCTCGCGCGTGATCGTGCCGTCCAATGCCGGCGTTGGTTCGGCGGTCGGATTTCTGGCGGCGCCTATCGCTTATGAACTGGTGCGCAGCCGTCACGTCAGGCTCGACGATTTCGATGTTGCGGCTGTTTCCGACCTGCTGCAGGAGATGGCAACCGAGGCGCGCGCCCTCGTCGAGCCCGGCGCCGCCGGAGCGCCGGTGCGCGAGCGGCGCGCTGCATTCATGCGCTATGTCGGGCAAGGCCACGAGATCACGATCGAGCTGCCGAACCGGCGACTGACGGAAGCGGACCTCTCAAGCCTGCGTCAATCGTTCGAGAAGGACTATGCCGCCTTGTTCGAGCGGCCGATCCCGGGCGCCGCGATCGAGGTGCTGAGCTGGTCGGTGCTCGCGACCACCGAGCCGCGCAACCCCACGCGTGTTGCCGAGGTGACGCGCAAGCCTGCCGGAAAGGCCGCGGGCAGCCGCAAATTCTTCGACGGCCGTGCAGGGAAGGTCGTCGAGATTCCCCTGTACCACCGCAACGAGATGGCGCCGGGAGCGACCATCACGGGACCCGCCGTGATCGCGGAAGACGAGACCTCGACGTTCGTGTCGACGAGCTTCGACGCCCATATCGACGGTGCGGGCAGCATCGTCATGGAACGGAAGGCGGCTTGATCATGCGCGATACAAACGGCGCGAGCCTGATCGATCTCCAGATCATGTGGCACCGGCTGATTGCCGTGGTCGAGGAACAGGCGCAGGTTCTGTTGCGCACGGCCTTCAGTCCGATCGTGCGCGAATGCGGCGATCTCTCCGCCGGCGTCTTCGACCTGAAGGGGCGGATGCTGGCGCAGGCCGTGACCGGCACGCCGGGCCACGTCAATTCGATGGCCGAGTCGGTCAAGCACTTCATCGCGCATTTTCCAATTGATACGATGAAGCCCGGCGACGCCTACATCACCAACGACCCATGGATGGGCACCGGCCATCTCAACGACTTCGTCGTTACAACGCCTTGTTTCAAGGACGGCAAGCCGGTCGCGCTGTTTTCCTGCACCAGCCATCTGATGGATATCGGCGGCATCGGCTTTGGGCCTGACGCCACCGACGTTTTCATGGAGGGGCTCTACATTCCGATGCTGAAGCTGATCGACGAGGGTGTCGTCAACGAGACGCTGATGGCGATGATCCGCAGCAACACGCGGCTGCCGATCGATACGGAGGGTGATACTTATTCGCTGGCGGGCTGCAATGATGTCGGTTGCCAGCGTCTGGTCGAGATGATGGAGGAATTCGGCATCGTCTCACTGGATGAACTTGGCGACTACATTTGCGACCGCTCGCGCAAGGCAGTGCTGGCCGAGATTGCGAAGCTGCCGAAGGGGACCTGGCGCAACGAGATGATCGTCGATGGTTACGACGCGCCGGTCACACTCGCGGCGGCGCTGACGATCTCGGACGAGGGCATTCATGTCGACTTCGACGGCACCTCGCTCGCGTCGAAGTTCGGGATCAACGTGCCGCTTTCCTACACCACCGCTTACACCGTGTTCGGCCTCGGCTGCGTGGTCGCCTCGCAGATCCCGAACAATGCGGGCTCGCTCTCGCCGCTGACGGTTTCGGCGCCCGCTGGCGCGATCCTCAATGCGCCGAAGCCTGCGCCGGTGGCGTCGCGCCATGTGATCGGCCAGATGTTGCCCGACGTCGTGTTCGGCTGCCTGCGACAGATCATCCCCGAGCGGGTGCCTGCCGAAGGCACGTCCTGCCTGTGGAATCTCAATGTGAGGGGACAGACCCGCAGCGGCGCCGGCGGCAATTACGGGTTCTCGATGGCGGTGACCAGCAATGGCGGCACCGGCGCCCGCTTCGCCAAGGACGGCTTGTCCGCCACCGCCTATCCGTCTGGCGTGCGCGGCACGCCGGTCGAGATCGCCGAGACGCAGACGCCGTTGATCTTCTGGCGCAAGGAGTTGCGGCCGGATTCCGGCGGCGCCGGGCGCACCCGCGGCGGCCTTGGCCAGATCATCGAAGTCGGCAGCGGCGTCGATGCTCCGTTCGACATCCTGGCGGCATTCGATCGCATCGATCATCCGCCGCGCGGCCGCGATGGCGGCCGTGACGGCGAGGCCGGCTATGTCGGGCTGAAGTCGGGTCAGAAGCTGCGCGGCAAGGGCTTCCAGACCGTGCCGCCGGAGGATCGGCTGGTCGTGATGACGCCCGGCGGCGCCGGGATCGGCGATCCCAGGGAACGTGCGCCGGACAGCGTGCGCGACGATGTCGACAGCGGTTTCGTGTCGGCCGCCAACGCTGCTGCGATCTACGGACGCGCGCGGTGACGCAATGTCCGAGTAATCGAAGACGTGGTCTCTCCGGCAGAGTTGACCGGAGAGGTCGAGAAGGAAGCAGAATACACAGTGATGTTTGCTTGTTCTTTGTTTGATTGATTATTGAGGTGTCGCAGGCCAATTCGTTGCGGAGAAGATTGCTGCGATTTAACTGGCTGATTTTTCCGGTTCGGGCGATTGCTGCCCGCGCGGCCAAGCACCGGCTCGCGAAAAATTTCGAGAGCGATGCCGGAGATAGAAATCACCGAGGAGTGCCGTACCCTGATTGCGGCCGAGTTCCCGTTCGAGGAGACCCGGCGGCGCTTACCAAACGGCAAGTGGCAGATACAGATCGATGCGGAAACGTGGCAGCGGTTGCAGAAGGTGCGGCGGAACGGCGAAACCATATCCGACTGCATCATCCGCGTGATAATCGTCACCCAGCACAAGCGCGG
>Ga0070713_100003736_pt1 | contig 10073 bp, 10 predicted proteins | sample LARL82metaG_FD_65465 | JGI IMG/M metagenome (GOLD analysis project Ga0070713, IMG submission 65465) | Corn, switchgrass and miscanthus rhizosphere microbial communities from Kellogg Biological Station, Michigan, USA - LAR L8-2 metaG | ecosystem: Host-associated > Plants > Roots > Rhizosphere ... | reverse complement strand
CGTCGAATTGAGCCAGGCGCAATTGAACGCGACCGCAGCCTCAATCACCCGGGCCGAGGCCCGTTACGACGCGCTCATCCAGCAGGCTGTTTTGGAGTACCAGACCGGCGGCTTGCGCTAGCCGGAACAATTTTCGGGCCCGGATCGGCCCGATGGAACGGCGCGATTTTCGCCGCCATGTTGCCCTTTTGTCACGGCGACGCCACGGGATCGTAACACAAGGGGCCCATGATGGGCCTCGTCACAACCAGAACAGCCATCCAACCCAACTAGTCCATGCGAACCCAAAGAATCGTCCAGTCTCTCCTATTAGGTGGGGTCCTGACCGCTGCCAGCCTCGCCTTTGGGCAGGCCGACAACAGCCAGGCCTTGATCTCGATCTTGGTTAAAAAGGGGATCCTGACCCAGGAAGAGGCCACCCAGATCCAAAAAGAGGCCGCGGAAACCGCAGCCCAGACTCCGAGTCCCTCCCTGGCCTCCGCGGGCTCGGGCGCCGCTCCGGTCTCCGGAACGGTGGCCGCCACGCCGGGCAAGTCTCCGCTTTCGTTCAAGATCGGCGTCGCCGATTTCACGCCGTTCGGATTCATGGATTTCACGACGGTGGTTCGCAGCACGCTCAACGGCGGCGACATCGGCTCGAGCTTCGGCTCCATTCCGTATGGCAATACGGCCAACGGGCAGCTTTCCGAGACCCGGTTCAGCGCGAAGAACTCGCGCATCGGTTTGAGGGTTGATTCGAAGGTGGGCGATACGACGGTGCTGGGATACATTGAGTCGGACTTCCTGGGCAACGCGGCCACCAACATCAACGTGGCCAGCAATTCCGACGTGATGCGCATGCGCGTCTACTTCGTCGATATCCGGAAGGGCGACTTGGAGCTTCTCGCCGGCCAGGACTGGAGCCTGATGACGCCGAACCGCAAGGGCCTTTCGCCCCTTCCGAGCGACATCTTCTACACCCAGGACGTGGATACGAACTACCAAGTGGGACTCGTCTGGGGCCGCACGCCGCAGCTGCGCGCAACCTATCACGCCACCGACGAGTGGACGTTCGGCCTCTCGCTTGAGAATCCGGACCAGTATGTCGGCGGCGCGGTGACCTTGCCGGCGGGTTTCACGGCGACCCAGGTCGATGCCGGCGCCGGCGGCACGGCCACGCCCAACGTGTTTCCCGACGTGGTGGCCAAGATGGCCTTCGACACCAAGCTGGGCGGCATGGCGTTCCACGCCGACGCCGCCGGGCTCGTCCGCTATTTCAAGATCAACACGTACACGGCCTCGGTCAATTCCAACGCGACGGAGACAGGCGTCGGCGGTTCGTTCAATTCGAGCCTCGAGATCCTTCCGCATTTCCTGCTCATCGAAAACGCGTTCAGCAGCAACGGCGGCGGCCGCTATGTTTCGACCGGCCTCGGGCCCGACTTCATCGTCAATCCCGTGGACTCGTCGGGCACCTATTCGCTCTCGCTTGTGGACTCCTATGCGTTCATGGGCGGCTTTGAATGGGACGTCGTGCCGACGAGCAAGGTCTTCGGGTATTGGGGCCTGACGGAGTTCGGCCAAAAATACGACCAACTGGCCAACGGGTCGTATGTCGGCTACGGCTACCCCGGCTCCTCCAACAGCAACAACAGGTCGATCAAGGAGTACACACTCGGGCTGGCGCAAATCCTGTGGAAGAACGCCTCCTACGGCGACCTCAAGGTGCTGGCCCAGCTCTCCTATCTCGAGCGGACGCCCTGGTACGTGCCGGCCGGCGGCCCGGCCAATGCCCACATGGGCATGGGTTATCTCGACCTGCGCTACGATCTGCCCTGAGCCACAGCTTAAACAACCTCCAGCATGAAAAAAATTCTCCTCACCCTCGCCGCTATCGCGGCCTTCGGCCTCTCCGCCTCCGCGCAGATGCTCATCAACGGCGCCGGCGCCACGTTTCCGCAGCCGATCTACACCAAATGGTTCGACGAATATGCGAAGGTCGACCCCGATGTTCGTTTCAACTATCAGGGGATCGGTTCGGGCGGCGGACAGAAGCAGATTCTTTCCGAGACCGTGGATTTCGGTGCCTCAGACGGCCCCATGTCCGACGAGAACCTGGCCAAGGCGCCGCGCGCGCTCTGGCACATCCCGACGGTCGCGGGAGCCGTGGTTGTCACCTATAACCTTCCCGGCGATCTGAAGCTCAGGCTCGACGGTCCGACCCTGGCCGGGATTTTTCTCGGAACGATCACAAAGTGGAACGACGCGGCGATTGCCGGCCAGAATCCGGACGCCACGCTTCCGGACACGGACATCGTCGTCGTTCACCGGTCGGATGGCAGCGGCACGAGCTACATCTTCACCGATTACCTCAGCAGCGTGAGCCCGGACTGGAAGGCAAAGGTGGGCAAGGGCACGGCCGTCAGCTGGCCGGCCGGGATCGGCGGCAAGGGCAATGCGGGCGTCGCCGGACAGGTCAAACAGTCGCCGGGTTCCATCGGCTACGTCGAACTCGCCTACGCCCACCAGAACAAGCTGGCCTACGCGGATATGAAGAATTCCTCGGGCCACTACATCACGCCGACGGTGGCGGCGGTGCAGGAGGCGCTGGCGACCGCTGTGATTCCGGAAGATTTCCGCTTCTCCATGGTCAATCCGCCCGGAGCGAAAGCCTATCCGATCGCCGGTGCCACTTGGCTCCTGGTCTATGCGCAGCAGAAGGATGCCGTGAAGGGCCGAAAGCTCGTGGAGTTCCTCAAATGGGCCTACACGGAGGGTGAAAAGCTCGCCCCCGGCCTCGACTACGCCTCCCTGCCCGAAGCGCTTCGGCAACGCGCGCTGGACAAGGTCAGCAGCATCAAATATTGATCAGGTCCTTCTCGGAACCGAATTTCGACCTGATGATCAAGGCGTGAAGGGCGGGATTCGTTCCGCCCTTTTCTTTTTATTAACATGAGTTCTGCCCCGCAGTCCGTGTTCTCGTCGACGGCAGGGGCTTCGCGCATGCCGGACCGGGCCTTCAAATGGCTGGCGTTGGCCGGAGCGCTCACGATCGTGGCGCTGATCGTCCTGGTGGGGTGGGAGCTCTATGCGGGATCGCGGATGGCGATCGCCAAGTTTGGCCCCGGCTTCCTGGTTCATTCCCGATGGGATCCGGTGTCGGACGAATTTGGGGCGCTTCCTTTCATCTTCGGCACTTTCGTGTCGTCCGCGATCGCGCTGCTGATCGCGGTGCCCCTGGGCGTTGCGGCGGCGCTGTTCCTGACGGAGCTGGCGCCGTTCGGGATTCGCCAGCCCATCGTGACCGTGATCGAGATGCTCGCCGCGGTGCCGAGCGTGATCTTCGGCCTGTGGGGGATTTTCGTCCTCGTCCCGTGGCTGCGCGACCACCTGTTTGTCTGGTTGAAACGCAGTTTCGGATTTTTGCCCCTCTTCCAGGGGCCCGTCTACGGAGTGAGCATGCTGGCGGGAGGGATCATCGTCGCCGTCATGATCCTGCCGATCATCACCTCCGTCTCCCGGGAGATCCTGCGTTCGGTGCCCAACCTCCAGCGGGAGGCTGCGTACGGGCTCGGCGCCACCCGTTGGGAGGTCATCCGGATCGCCGTTCTTAGCTACGCTCGTCGCGGCCTTTTCGGAGCCGCGATCCTGGGGTTGGGCCGGGCGCTGGGCGAGACCATGGCGGTGACGATGGTCATCGGCAACCGGCCCGAGATCAGCCTTTCGCTCTTTGCACCCGGCTACACCCTCGCCAGCGTAATCGCCAACGAATTTGCCGAGGCCACGAGCGACCTGTATCTCAATTCGCTTTTCGAACTCGGCGTCGTCCTGCTTGTGCTGACGATCCTGATCAACGCGGTCGCGCAGGTGATGCTGAAGACGGTCCTGGGCGGCGGTTCCGGCAAAGTGAATTGAACCGCCGCCGTGATCTCCGCTTCCCCATACCTGCCCAGCCCGGCTCGCGAAGCATGGCGCCGTGTCCAAAGCCGAGCCGTGACCCTGCTTCTCTGCGCATGCGCGTTGGCGGTCATGGCGCCGCTCTTTCTCGTGATCTATTTTCTCGTGAAGGAGGGCGCGAGTTCTCTCGACTGGCATTTCTTCACCCAACTTCCCAAGCCGACGGGAGAGACGGGGGGGGGGATGGCCAATGCGATTGTCGGTTCGATGACGTTGCTTGCGATGGCGACGGTGCTCGGCGTGCCGATCGGGGTGCTCGGCGGCATCTACCTCGCCGAGTACGGCTCGGAACGCGTGAATGGGTGGCTGCGCTTCGCCGCCGACGTGCTCAACGGCGTCCCGTCCATCGTATGGGGCATGGTCGTGTACCTCATGCTGGTAGTCCCGTTCAAGACGTTCTCCGCCTACGCCGGTGGCGTGACCCTCGGCCTCATGATGATCCCGCTCGTGATGCGGACGACGGAGGAGGTGCTGATCCTCGTCCCGCAAAGCTACCGCGAGGCTGCGCTGGCGCTCGGCATCGCACGCTGGAAGGTCATCATCGTGATCGTGGCGAAGACCGCGCTCAAGGGAATCATCACGGGCATCCTCCTCGCGCTGGCGCGTGTGGCCGGCGAGACCGCGCCGCTCCTGTTCACGGCATTGGGCAACAACTTCTGGAACCATAACCTCAAGGAGCCGATCGCGGCCCTGCCGCTTCAAATCTTCGCCTATGCCATTTCGCCGTACGACGATTGGCACCGCCAGGCGTGGGCGGGGGCCCTGGTGCTGATGGGCTTGATTCTCGCCATCAACATGTCGGTCCGTTTCCTTTCCCGCGGACGCAAATCAGGTTAATTTTCTTCCTCATGACTCTGTCCGATCCCGCCCCGCCTCTTGTCCTCCCGGTGTCTTCCGCCTCTCAGCGCCTGGCCGCGTCTCCTGCACAGCCTGCGGCGTCGGCATCACCGGTTCAGTCGGCGCCCGCCGGGCTTCCGGACGAGCGGGAGGAGGTGGCTTTTGACATCCAGAAATTCTGCCTCTGGTACGGGGAGCGCCAGGCGCTGCACGATGTCACGATCCGGATTCCGGCCCGAAAGGTCACGGCCATCATCGGGCCGAGCGGCTGCGGCAAATCGACGTTTTTGCGGGCGCTCAACCGGCTGCACGAGCTGACGCCCGGCACCCGGATTGCCGGCTCGATCCTCCTGCGCGGCGAGGATCTCTACGGCCGCGGGGTCGAACCGGTCGTGGTGCGCCGCCGCGTCGGCATGGTGTTCCAGAAGTCCAATCCGTTCCCGACGCTTTCGATCGCTGAAAACGTGCTCATCGGCCTGCGGCTTAACGGAGTTCGCGACAAGGCGATCCTGCAGCGTCGGCTCGAGGAATCGCTGCGCATGGCGGCCTTGTGGGACGAGGTGAAGGATCATCTCAAGCGCCCGGGGATCAGCCTTTCGGGCGGGCAGCAGCAGCGCCTCTGCATCGCCCGTTCGCTGGCCGTTCAACCCGAGATCCTCCTGATGGACGAGCCGTGCTCGGCCCTCGATCCGCTGGCGACGGCCAAGATCGAGGAGTTGATCCAGACCCTTCGGGTCGACTATACGGTGGTCATCGTGACCCACAACATGCAGCAGGCCGCGCGCTGCTCCGACAGGACCGCCTTTTTTTACCTCGGGAAGCTCGTCGAGTTTGGCGCGACCCGGAACATGTTCACCAACCCCAGCAACCCGCAGACGGAGGCCTATGTCTCCGGCCGCTTCGGCTGAAGCCGCCCTCCCCCCCCATGACCCACTACGTTGAAGAGATGGCCCGTCTCAAGGAAAGCCTGCTGGCGATGGCGAGCCACGCGGAGTCCGCCGTGACGCGGGCCATGCGGGCGCTGGTTGAACGCGACGATGTCCTGGCGCGAGCGGTGCTCGCCGACGACAACATCATCGACCAGTTCGAGGTGGAAATCGACGACATCGCGATCCATCTGCTCGCAAAGGCGCCCGTCGCGACCGACCTGCGCCTCACGACCGCCGCCATGAAAATCTCCCAGAACCTCGAACGGGTGGGGGACTCCGCGGTGACGATCGCCCGCCGCGTCCTGGATCTCGGAGCCGAACCGCAGCTCAAGCCCTACATCGACCTTCCGCGGATGGCGACGATGTCGCTCGAAATGCTGCGCGATGCGATCACGGCCTTCATCAACCGGGAGCCTGAGCGGGCGCGGGCCGTCGTGCCCCGCGACGCGGAGGTGGACAACCTCAATCGCCAGCTCCATCGCGAGCTTTCGAGCTTCATGGTGGAGCGGCCGTCGAACATCAGTCGCTGCCTGAACCTGATGGTCATTTCGAAAAGCCTCGAGCGGGTCGCCGATCACGCGACGAACATCGCCGAGGAGGTCGTCTATCTCTACGAGGCGATCGACATCCGGCACGCCGCACAGAAAGCCAATGAAGACCAAAATTCTGGTCGTTGACGATGAGCCGGATGCGCTCGAAGTGCTCGGTTTCAAGCTGCGCGAGGCCGGGCTGACGCCGGTCTTCGCCAAGGACGGCCAGCGGGCCCTGGCCGCCGCGCGCGACGACCGGCCCGACCTGATCGTCCTCGACCTGATGCTCCCCGCCGTGGACGGGCTGGAGGTGTGCAAGATCCTCCGCCGCGATCCGGCGACGGCGGCGATTCCGATCATCATGCTGACGGCCCGCGCGGCCGAGATGGACCGCGTCCTGGGGCTCGAACTGGGCGCGGACGATTACGTCACAAAGCCGTTCAGCCCGCGCGAACTGGTGATTCGCATCCGCAAACTGCTCGCCCGGATCCAAGCCGCGGACGATCCCGGCGCCCACCTGCGGATCGGGCCCATCGAGATCGATGTCCCCCGCCATTCGGTCGCCGTGGCCGGCCATGCGATCACGCTCACCGCCACCGAATTCAAGCTGCTCGAAATCCTCGCGCGCCGCCGGGGCCGGGTTCAGACCCGCGACCGCCTCCTTCAGGACGTTTGGGGCTACGAGAATCCCATCGACAGCCGGACGGTCGACACCCACATGCGCCGGCTGCGCGAAAAACTCGGAGACGCTGCGTCCCACCTCGAGACGGTGCGCGGCGTCGGGTACCGCTTCGCGGCGGGCCTGGAATGAACACGGCGCTGGCGTTGCTCGCGGTCGCCCTCGCGGCATGCGTGTTCGCTTGGAGGCGCGAATGCGGAAGGCGGGCCGCCGAGGAGGCTCGGCATCGCGCGGAAGTCGACGAGCTGCGGGAGCGGCGGGATGCCGAATTGCGCGAGCAGGGCCAGCGCACGTCGGCGCTTTTCGACCGGATGGTCGAAGGCATCATCGTGGTCGATGCGGCGGGCCGCATCCGCCTCGCCAACCGCGCCGCCGGCGCCTTGTTCGGCTTCGCGCCGCCCGCCGCGGGCCGGACGGTCCTCGAGGCGACCCGGCACCACGAAATCGCCGCCGTCGTCGCGCGCCTCGACAACGAGCCGGAGGTCCTGGAGCACGAGGTTCGCCTCGAAGCGATGGGTGCGTCCCGCTTTCTCCAGTTCAACGCGCTGGCCCTGCGCGACGCGGACGGCGGACGGGACGGAGGAATCCTCGTTTTCCACGATCTCACGCGGCTGCGCCAGCTTGAGGGGGTGAGGCAGGAATTCGTGGCCAATGTGAGCCATGAGCTGCGCACGCCCCTTTCGCTCATAAAAAGCGCGGCGGAGACCCTGCTCGACGGGGCAAAGGACGATCTCGCGGCGCTCACGCGGTTTCTCCAGATCATCGACAAGCACGCGAACCGGTTGACGCTGCTGATCGACGACCTGTTGCTCCTGTCCGCCCTCGACTCCGGCGGAATCCCCTTGAACCGGCAGCCGCTGCCCCTCCGCCATGCGGTTCAGGAGGCGATGGACGACTTGCAGATCCGCGCCCGGACGCGAAACGTCGTTCTGGAGAATGCGGTTCCGCCCGAGCTGGTCGTCCTGGCCGACCCCGATCGCCTGCGGCAGGTTTTCTCCAATTTGATCGACAATGCGATCAAGTACGGCCGCGCGGGAGGCCGGACCGGGGTTACCGCGCACAGGCTCTCCGGAGACCGAATCGAGCTGGCGGTGTCCGACGACGGACCCGGCATTCCGGAGCAGGCCCAGGCCCGCGTGTTCGAGCGCTTTTACCGCGTGGACAAGGCGCGTTCGCGCGAGCAGGGCGGCACGGGCCTCGGACTGGCGATCGTGAAGCACGTCGTGCAAGCGCATGGGGGCGAGGTCCGGGTCGAAAGCAAGCCGGACGCCGGCTCCACCTTCCTGGTCATCCTGCCCGCGGTGTGACTCGGGCGTCAGAGGGTCTTGGCGATCGAGACGAAAAGATAGCCGAGTAGGCCTGTGACGGGAAGGGTCAGGATCCAGGCCCACAGGATCCGCTCGACGATGCCCCATTTGACGGCGCTGAACCGGCGGGTTGCGCCGACGCCCATGATGGAGGTCGAGATCACGTGGGTGGTAGAGACCGGGACGCCGAGGGTCGTGGCTCCGTGGATGATCAGGGCGGCGGTCGTTTCGGCGGCGAAACCGTGCACGGGCTGCAGCTTTACGATCCTCTGGCCCATCGTGCGGATGATCCGCCGGCCGCCACCGGCGGTGCCTGCGGCCATGGTCAGGGCGCACCCGACGACGACCCACCAGGGCACATCCTTGAATTCGGCGATCCGCAGGAACGAGGCCCAGGGCGGAAGATTTCGGAAGATCCCGTTGTGGGTGCCGGTGTAGAGCGCGAGCGTGACGATCCCCATCGTTTTTTGGGCGTCGTTGGATCCATGGCTGTAGCCCATGAAGCCCGCGCTCAAAAGCTGGGCCTTGCCGAAGATGAGGGTGACCATGCGGGGCCTGACTCGGCGGAGAGCCGCCGTGATGGCCGCCATGAGGAGCAGTCCTCCCACGAATCCCAGGACCGGGGAGGTCACCATCGGAAGCACGACCTTGGGCCAGAGCCCGGTGGACCACCGAAGGACGCCCCAGTTGCCTGCCACGGCGAGCGTGGCGCCGCACAACCCGCCGATCAGGGCATGGCTCGAACTGGAAGGCAGCCCCATCCACCAGGTGAAAAGACCCCAGATGATCGCGGCCAGGAGGGCGCAGAGCAGCGCCGGCATGGTGGCCGCCGCCGGATCGACCAGCCCGCCGCTGATCGTCTTGGCGACGGCCGTTCCCATCAGCGCCCCGACCAGATTCCACAGCGCGGCCCAGGCGACTGCCAGGCGCGGAGTCAGGACTCGGGTCGACACGACGGTGGCGATCGCATTCGCCGTGTCGTGGAAACCATTGATGAACTCGAAAACGACGGCGGCGGAGAGGACCAGGAGCAGCAGCGTCATGATGCGCGGCGCTTCAGGAATCCTTCAGCACGATCCGGACGACGATATTGCCGGCATTGCGGCAACGGTCCACGACTTGCTCCACCATTTCATACAGTTCCTGCAGTATGACCAGCTCCTTGGCGGTGCAGGGCCCGTGGTAAAGGTCGCGCAACTGGGCGAGCATGACCTTGTCCGCCTCCCCCTCGGCGAATTGGAGGCGGTCGTTCGCCTCCTGGATCTCGCCGATGTTCGGCTTTCGCCGGAGCTGCTTGACCATGAACACCACGGAATCCACCGCCTGCCCCATGAGCTCGATCTGGCGCCGGAAGGCCTCGTGCGGCACGCGGCCTGGATAGATGGAGAAGCGTTCGACGATTTTTTCCACATGCTTGGGGATGCGGTACAAGGCAAACGAAAGGGCCTCGATGTCCTCGCGGTCCAGCGGTGTCACGAAAGTCCGGCTCAACGCCTCGGTCATCAGATGACGCAGCCGCTTTTCTTTGCGCCGCGTCTGTACGAACTCGGCCAGGGCCGTCTGCGAGCCGCTGCTCAGGGACTCGATGTTGCGGGCGAACAGATCGACGCTGGCCTTGGCCTCCTCGGCCGCCGTCTCCAGCTGATCGAAGAACGTCTCATCCCTTCCGAAGAATTTCTTGAGAAACGAAAGCATAAGTCGCTTCATAGCCTAAGCGCCTCCCCTCCGGCGACCAAAAACCGAACCGAAAATAAATCCCGAGGCCCGGCGGGCACGTTTTGCGGTGGTTTTGCAAAACTGCAATTTCATGAGACGATCACGAGGCCGCAAACGTGCCCGCCGGGCCTCGGGATTT
>Ga0070713_100003735_pt1 | contig 10075 bp, 9 predicted proteins | sample LARL82metaG_FD_65465 | JGI IMG/M metagenome (GOLD analysis project Ga0070713, IMG submission 65465) | Corn, switchgrass and miscanthus rhizosphere microbial communities from Kellogg Biological Station, Michigan, USA - LAR L8-2 metaG | ecosystem: Host-associated > Plants > Roots > Rhizosphere ... | reverse complement strand
CGGCTCTGTATTCCTCGTCGAAGATGAGGTCATGATCAGGATGATGGTCGCTGACATGCTGGAGGAGCTGGGCTACCGCATTGCCGCGGAAGCCGGCGAAATCAGCGAAGCGATCAGGCTTGCCCAGTCGATCGATTTCGACCTTGCCATTCTCGACGTCAACGTCAACGGCAAGGTGATCTCGCCGGTGGCCGATCTCATCAGGGCGCGCAACCGCCCCTTCATCTTCGCGACCGGCTACGGCTCATCGGGGTTGCCCGAGGAGTACCGCGATCGGCCGTCGCTGCAAAAACCCTTCCAGATCGAGACGCTGGCGCGGGTGATCGAGAACACGCTGAAAAGCACGGCCGCTTAGCCGATCGCGAAATCGAACCGCCGCCCATCCGCTTGCGATTTTGCCCTGCGACCTTGTCTCACTTGAGCATCGCGGTAAGGGCTTCGGAAAATGCCTCGTCCGTGCGATCGAGCCGCAACGGCGTCACCGAAACATAGCGCGACGCCAGTGCCCAGAGATCCGTGCCCTCTTCCGGAATATCGACTTTTGCGAGTCGCTCGAAACCGATCCAGAAATACGGATTGCCGCGGCCGTCGCGCCGTTGATCGATTTTCAGAAAGCCGAGATTGCGCTTGCCCTGTCGCGTCACGCGTACGCCTGCGACTTCGCCTGGAGCGCAGGCGGGAAAATTGACGTTGATCACCGTGTTCTTCGGCACGCCCGCACTGATCACCTTGCTCAGGATCGGTGGACCGAATTCGAGCGCGGCGTCCCACATCGGATTTTCGCGCGACTGCGCCGTAAATTCCTGCGACAGCGCGAATGAAGGCAGGCCCAAAATCGTGCCCTCCAGCGCGCCGGCGATGGTGCCCGAATAGACCACGTCCTCGGCGACGTTGCGGCCCTTGTTGACGCCCGAAAGCACGACGTCCGGCATCTTGTCACGCAGAATATGGCGCGCACCCATGATGACGCAGTCAGTCGGCGTTCCCCTTACCGCGAAATGGCGCGGCCCCACTTCGCGCAGGCGAAGGGGATCATTGAGCGAGAGCGAATGCGAGACGCCGGACTGGTCGAGTTCGGGCGCCACGATCCAGACGTCGTCGGACAAGGCGCGCGCGATCTGCTCGACAATCTTCAGGCCCGGGGCGTGGATGCCATCGTCATTGGTGCAGAGAATTCGCATTGGCAGATCGTGCTTCTTGGATTAGCGCGCGGACAGGCGTCGTCTTATCGCCCTATCGCCCACGAGGCAAACCCGTCGTGCGGCGTCGATTAGCCCGGGCGATAGCTGTGGAGAGGCATGATCTTGCCCACCTACGAGCGCAGGATGCAGGTTCCTGTACCTGGTGCCGCCCCTGTCCAGCGTCAGCTACCGCCACCAAATCATCTGTCGCGTTCGATCACCGTCGTCCCGCCCATATAGGGCTGCAGGACGTCAGGCACTGCGATCGAGCCGTCCTCCTGCTGGTAGGTTTCCATGATCGCAATCAAGGCGCGGCCTACGGCTGTGCCCGAGCCGTTGAGGGTATGCACGAACCGCGGCTTGCCGTCGCCGCCGCGATAGCGGGCATCCATGCGGCGCGCCTGGAAGTCGCCGCATACCGAGCAGCTTGAGATTTCGCGGAAAGCGCCGCCCTCGCCTTGCCCGGGCATCCAGACCTCGATGTCGTAGGTTTTTTGCGCCGAGAAACCCATGTCGCCGGCACACAGCGTCATCACCCGGTAGTGAAGATCGAGCTGCCGCAAGACCTCCTCGGCACAGGCAAGCATGCGCTCGTGCTCGTCGCGACTCGTCTCCGGCGTCGTGATCGAAACCAGCTCGACCTTGGTAAATTGATGCTGGCGGATCATGCCGCGGGTGTCGCGCCCGGCGGCTCCAGCTTCGGCGCGGAAGCACGGCGTCAGCGCCGTCATGCGCATCGGCAATTCCTTTTCGCCGACGATGGCTTCGCGAACGAGATTGGTGAGCGATACTTCGGCGGTGGGGATGAGGCCGAGACGTTCGCCTCTCAATCTTTCGGGGTGCCCCGCAGCCCCCTCGCCAGCCGTCAGTAATTCACCTTTGATCGCCCAGAACTGGTCGTCCTCGAACTTGGGCAATTGTCCAGTGCCGAACATCACCTCGTTGCGCACGAGAAGCGGTGGATTGATTTCGGTATAGCCGTGCTCATTGGTGTGAAGATCGAGCATGAATTGCCCGATGGCGCGCTCGAGCCGTGCGAGCCCCTTTTTCAGAACGACAAACCGCGCGCCGGACAGCTTCGCCGCAGCCTCGAAGTCCATGAAACCGAGCGCGCCACCGAGGTCGTCATGCGGCTTGGGATCAAAGTCATAGCTGCGCGGCGCGCCGAACAAATGATGCCGCACGTTGCCGTGCTCGTCGGTGCCGTCGGGGACGTCGTCGAGCGGCAAGTTGGGGATCGCCGCCAGTTCTCGGAACAATTCTTCGTCGGCGCTCTTCGCGGCCAACTCAAGCTGCGGAAATGTGACCTTGAGCTCGGCAACTTCCGCCATCAGTTTCGCGGCGCGAGCTTCATCTCTGGCCTTCTTGGCCTCGCCGATCTCCTTCGAGGCGGCGTTGCGTCGCGCCTGCGCCTGCTCCGACTTGACGATCGCCGCGCGACGGGATTCGTCGATGGCGAGCAGTTTCGGCGACATCGGCGCAAGCCCGCGCCGTTTCAGCGCGGCGTCAAAAGCTGCAGCGTTATCGCGAATCCATTTGATGTCGTGCATTGTCGTCAGGTCCCAGGGTGCGTGCGTTATAAGTCAACGCGCTATGTTGACATTTAACGGTGGGCACCCCGTACCATATTCGTGATCGCTCGCGAAGGCGTGCGTTTGGTCTTTACTCGGCCGGCGACGGACTTGGCGGCGGGCTCGCCGGAGGCGGCGTGGCCGTTGTGGCTGTCTTTGCGGCAGTGGCACTTTTTTCGACCATGCGCACCGCAAGAATCGAGCCTTCGTAGAGCGCCAAAAGCGGTATGGCGAGCGAGGCCTGGCTCAGCACGTCGGGCGGGGTCAGGACGGCGGCGATGATAAAGGCGATCACGATGAAATAGCGCCGCTTCTCGCGCAGCTGTTTCGACGTGATGATTCCGATCCGCCCCAGCAAGGTGAGGATGACAGGCAGCTGAAACGCGATGCCGAAAGCAAAGATCAGCGACATCATCAGCGAAAGATACTCGCCGACCTTGGGCAGGAGCTGGATTTCGGCACTCCCGGGGCCGCCGAGCTGCTGCATGCCGAGCGAAAACCGCACCAGCATCGGCAGCACCACGAAATACACCAACATCGATCCCAGCACGAAAAAGACCGGGGTCGCGATCAGATAAGGCAGGAAGGCGTTGCGCTCGTGCTTGTAAAGGCCGGGCGCGACGAACTTGTAGATTTGCGTGGCTACGATCGGAAACGAAATGAAGCCCGCGCCAAACAGCGCCAGTTTCAACTGGGTGATGAAATATTCCAGCAGCGCGGTGTAGATGAATTTCGAATTTTCCGCGCCGGCCACCCAGACGAACGGCCATACCAGCACGTTGTAGATTTGCTTGGCGAAAAAGAAACAGAAGATAAAGGCGATGCCAAAGCCCACCAGCGCTTTGATCAGGCGTGAGCGCAGCTCGATCAAATGGTCGATCAGCGGCGCCTTGCTGGCCTCGATATCTTCGTCGCTCATGACGCTTTGGCGTCCCGTGGGAGTTCGATGTCGGCCGGCGGCGGGGCGGTCTCCGGCGCAGCGCCTTCTGGATGATTTTCAGCCGCAATCGCCAACGGCTGCGGCGCAGTCGCCTCCGCCTGACCGGCCTCGGCGTCCATGCTGGCGGCTTGAGCGGTGGGTGCCGCTTCCGCGCTGGCGGCCGGCTTGTCGACGTCCTCGATATTGAGCGCCGCGCTGACGTCCTTTTGCAGGGAGGTCATGACGTTGCCCGACGTGAATCCGCTTGCCGCTTCCTTGACCTCGTCAAAACTCTTCTTGAGGTCGGCCATTTCGGCCTCGCGCATCGCTTCCTGGAACTGGCTCTGGAATTCGGCCGCCATCTTGCGCGCCTTGCCCATCCACTGGCCGACCATGCGCAGAACGCCCGGCAATTCCTTCGGGCCGATGGCGATCAACGCGACGACCGCGATGACGACGAATTCACTCCATCCGATGTCGAACATGAAAGATTCCGCTCACGCGAGACATTTCCACGGCGCATCGCTCACCGGGCCGCCCGCGATTTTCCTCCAACGCTCTTGCCGCACGTCGGGGGCAAGATCAACGCGCCGCTCAAGATTTATCGAAAGCTGGCACTGAAAGCTCAGACAGCCTTGCTGCCGACATCCGACCGGCTCGCCGCCTGAGGGGTGGCGTTATGATCGATCGACTTTACGGGCTCGGTCTTTTCTGCAGTCTTTTCATCGTCCTGCATGCCCTTCTTGAAGGCCTTGATGCCCTGGGCAACGTCACCCATCAGGTCGGAAATCTTGCCGCGACCAAACAGCAGCAGGACGACTGCGATCACGACGATCCAGTGCCAAATGCTAAGCGAACCCATCCTGCGATCCTCCAACAACACGAGGCCTGGAAACCCGGCCTAACCTGAGCGCAAAGTAGGCTCGGGAGGTGTCAAAAACAAGGACTTGAGCCACGCAAATCCGCGTTAAACGGCCAAGCGTTAATGCTTGGTCGTTCAAACGCGACAATGTGCGGCAATCGAGCTGGAACAGGTTTTCCTGCTACTTTCTGTCGCCAGGTTCTGGCTCGACCGTAGGCGCCAGCGACAGTTCCAGATCGCCCGGCTCGAGCGGGTCCTCGTCCTCGCGCAAGGCCGGGTCATCCGAGGGCGTCGGTACGCTGAAGCCCGAAGGCAGCCGCGAATCCAATAACCCCGTTCCTCTCAATTCCTCAAGGCCGGGCAGATCGCTCAAGGCCTCGAGGCTGAATTGCGACAAGAAGGCCTCCGTTGTTCCGAAGGTAAGCGGACGCCCCGGCGTCTTGCGGCGTCCGCGCGGGCGGATCCACCCGGTTTCAAGAAGAACATCCAGTGTTCCCTTCGAGGTAACCACCCCGCGGATCTCCTCGATTTCGGCGCGGGTGACCGGCTGATGATAGGCGATGATCGCAAGCATCTCGATGGCCGCGCGAGACAGGCGCCGCGTTTCGGTGCTCTCGCGGGTCATCAGCCAGGAAAGGTCGCCGGCGGTGCGGAACGTCCACTTGTTGGCCACGCGAACAAGGTTGACGCCGCGCGAGGCGTAGTCGGCCTGCAGCTGTATCAGCGCGGCCTTGATGTCGACGCCCTCCGGCATCCGCTTGGCGAGCGTCGCCTGGTCGAGCGGTTCGGCGGACGCGAACAACAGCGCCTCCAGAAGCCGCAATTCTTCGGGGCGCGATTGCGGGTCCACAGAGTGCTCCTCGGCATCGGCTTTGCGTCGTTCCGCCAGGCTTGCCATGGCACGGTCTCCTTCTTCCACTTACTCGGCTTCTTCCGCTTATTCGGTCGACAAGTCAGGCGCGATCATCGCCTCGGGTGGTGATTGCACTGGACGCTTTCGGAAATACAAAGGCGCAAACGGCTCTTTCTGGTGCAATTCGACTTCGCCTTCCCTGACCAGTTCGAGCGCTGCGGCAAAACTGGACGCGAAAACCGTAGCCTTCTGCGAGGGGTCGACCACGTAGCTCATCAGGTACTCGTCGAGACAGCTCCAGTGCTCGGCCATTCCGATCAGGCGTTCAAGCGATGCCCGCGCCTCGCTGAGCGACCATACCGTGCGCTTGGCCAGATGCACCGAAGCCAGCACCCGCTGCTGGCGCTGGGCGGCATAGGCGGTGAGCAGATCGAACAGGGTTGCCGTATATTTTTGATGCCTGATCTCGGCGATGATCTCGGGATTGCCGCGCGGAAAGATATCGCGCAGCAATTGCGGGCGGTTCATCAGCCGGTTCGAAGCCTCTCGGATGGCTTCGAGCCTGCGCAGCCGGTTGGCAAGCGCGGTCGCCATTTCCTCCGCGCTAGGCCCTTCGGCGGTCGGCGGCTCAGGCAACAAGAGTCGCGATTTGAGATAAGCGAGCCAAGCCGCCATCACCAGATAATCAGCCGCAAGCTCGAGGCGGATCTTCCGCGCGGCTTCAATGAAGGCGAGGTACTGGTCCGCCAGCGCCAGGATTGAGATCTTGGCGAGGTCGACCTTCTGCTGGCGCGCCAGGGCGAGCAGGAGGTCGAGCGGCCCCTCATAGCCTTCGACATCGACCACCAGCGCAAGTTCGCCGTCTGCAACCTCGGCAGGCCGCCCTGTCTCAAACGATAGAATTTCCGCGGTCATGCGCCCAAAGTCCCAGCCTTGCTCTTCATCGCGTCGAGTTCGCTGCGCGCAGCCATCCGATCAAACGGCTCCGCCGCTCGACGCGACGCCAGCGCGAGCTTCGCGCGCTCAAGCGCTTTTCCTGATAATTCCGGCGTCTTGGCCGCGACCTGGCGCATTTCCTCGAGTTTGCCATTGCAATGCAGGACAACGTCGCAACCCGCGGAAAAGATCGCCCCCGTCCGCTCGGCGATCGATCCGGAGAGCGCATTCATCGACACGTCATCACTCATCAACAAACCATGGAACCCGATTACGCCGCGAATCACCTGCTCGATGATTGTCGCAGAAGTCGTAGCCGGATGAACGGGGTCCAGGGCACTAAACACAACATGGGCGGTCATCGCCATCGGCAAGTCCGCAAGGGCTTGAAACGCAGCAAAATCAGTTCGTTCCAACTCCTTTTTGGGGGTTTTCACCTCCGGAAGCCGAAGATGGCTGTCCGCCGTTGCCCGCCCATGGCCGGGAATGTGCTTGAGCACCGGTAAAACACCACCCTGCTCCAACCCCTTGGTCACCGCACGGGCAATAGCGGCGACCTTGTCCGGCCTGTCTCCATAGGCCCGGTCTCCGATGACCGCATCCGCACCCGCAACGGGCACATCCGCCAGCGGTAGACAGTCTACGCTGATGCCGAGATCGGCAAGGTCAGCCGCAATCGATCGCGCCGACAGCCGCGCGGCTGCAAGACCCAAGGCCGGATCAAGGTCGTACAAGGCCCCAAACAGGGCGCCAGGGGGATAAACGGGCCAGTGCGGCGGGCCAAGGCGCTGTACCCGGCCTCCCTCCTGGTCGATCAGGACCGGGGCATCCGGAACACCGACGCAGTTCCTCAATTCCTCAACGAGCGTGCTTACCTGTTGCGGCGTTTCAACGTTCCGCTTGAACAGGATAAAGCCCCAGGGCCGTTCAGCGCGGATGAAATCGTGCTCCGCAACAGCCAGCTCTGGTCCGGACACGCCGGTGATGAATGCGCGGGCTTGCATCGGCGTCGCCCTAGGGATCAACCAGGGTCGAGGAAACCGTCGTCAATTCCGCTGGATGACGCATTGGCCGCCGGCTGACTTCAGGTTGCCGCAGAACTGAGAGGCTTCGTCCGACGAACCGAAGGGGCCGACCATAGCCCGGTAATAGACGCCTTTTTCGCCGAGATCGGCGCGCTTGATCAGCGGCGAGTGGGACCCGAGCACCGAGGGGTACTTGGTCTGGAGAGCCTTGTAGGACGCCTGGGCGTCGGCTTCGCTCCGCTGCGAGGCCACCTGCACGAGATATCCGCCGCTCGCGCCGCCTGCGCCGGGCACGGCCTGCGTGGGACTGGTCGCCGCGACCCTCGTGGCAGGCTCGCTCGCAGGTGCCGAGGTCTGTGGCGAAAGCGACAGCGGCGCATTGGCATTCGCGTTGGCCACGGAAGCCGGCGACCGCGGCGGCGCCGCAGCCGTGGCGGGCTTCGCATTCGCAGCCGGCTTGGCAGACCCCGGCGCCGGGATGGTGGCCGGTGCCGGGTTTGCGGCGGCATCTCCCTGATCCCCCCGGACCGTGAATGTCTTGATCTTTCGCGGCTCGCCATTGGGCAGCGTTCCGTTCGCGGCGTTGGCCACCGCCATCGGCGGCGGCGCAGCGTTTGCGGTCGATGGCTGCGCGCCAGTCTGGTTCGGCGGCGGGAAGATCACGCGCGCGCCCGACCGGGCATTGACGTCGACAGGGGCTTCCTCGCGCGGAACGATCTTCTCGGTGTCGGCGGACAACATGCGATCAGGCAGCTTCGCACCACCGTCCGTCGGAGCCGGGATGATTTTGGTCGGACTATTGTCGGCCCTGATGATCGGCGGTTCGCCACTGCGCGCCGATCCGACATAGGTACGATAGGCATAGGCCCCGCCGACACCGAAAAAGGCAAGCGCGAACACGGCAACAACAGTGATCATCCCGCGGCGGCGCTTCGGCGGCTCCGTCTCTTCGCTATATTCGTCCTCAAAGGCGTAGGCGTCTTCAGTGTAGCTCTCACCGTGCTGAGCATCCTGCGCATCTGAATCAAGTTCGCCATACAGCGCATCGTCGTAACGCGACAGATCGCGTTCCTGATCGGCATCGGCGTAAGCCTCGTCCTCGTAGTCCGCCTCAGGCGCGGGATTTGGCGCAGCGTACCGATGCACCGGGTGGACGGCGCTTGGATATTCGTGCTGCGGCAGCGGTGTTGCCTGCTCCTGCCTCGCCACGCGCTTCATCCACGAGGGTGGGCCGGGCGGCGGTCCCTCCTCTGCTTCCGCAGGCAATTCGTAGGGATCGGAGTGCTGCTGATCGGAGTGCTGCTGGTCGGAGTGCTGCTGGTCGTATTGATCGCGCGGCTTGGTCCGCGGCTGCACCTGCAGATTGGCACGTCCCATGGCGAAATCGGATGCACCGATCAGACGCGCCAGCTCCGCCAGAGGATCGCCATCTGCCTTTGAGGGCGCACGGGACCGGCTACCGCGATCATAGTTGTCGTCGGCGGGAAAGGGTCTTTCCGGATATCGATCAGCCATCGTGATGATGCATCCCCCGCGGGAAAGCCGCCAACCCACTCCCCAAAACCGACCCGGCGTTTGCCGGATGCCACTTAGAAATTCCCAGACCCCCAAGACCGGATGGCGACCACCCCTGTCAACGCATCTCGTCCGGGGCACCAACGCCGAGCACGGCCAGGCCGGACGCCAGCACCGAAACGACCCCCTGCACCAGGGCGAGCCGGGCCTTCGTCATTTCGGCATCATTATTGATAATAAAGCGTAAATAGGGCAAATCCCGCCCCCTCGTCCATAGCGCATGGAATTCGCTGGCAAGATCATATAGGTAAAAAGCGATTCGGTGGGCCTCATGTGCCGACGCCGCCGCTTCGACCGTCCGCGGATAGAGTGCCAGCTGCCGCAAAAGGTTTAGTTCCGAAGGATCGTTCAGCCGTTCGATCGCCGCATCGGCCAGGAAGGCCGCTCTCGCCTTGGCCTCCTCGGGCAAATGCGGGATCACCTCGCGCGCGTTGCGAAACACCGAGTGGCCGCGGGCATGGCCGTATTGCACGTAAAAAACGGGGTTGTCGCGCGACTGTTCGATGACCTTGGCGAGGTCGAAATCCAGCACCGCATCGTTCTTGCGGAACAGCATCATGAAGCGCACGGCGTCCTTGCCGACCTCATCCACTACCTCGCGCAAGGTGACGAAATCGCCCGAGCGCTTCGACATCTTCACCGGCTCACCGCCGCGGAGCAGCTTGACGAGCTGGACGATCTTGACGTCGAGCGTGGCCTTGCCTGCGGTGACCGCCTTGATCGCGGCTTCGACGCGCTTGACGTAGCCGCCGTGATCGGCGCCCCAGACATCGACCAGATTGTGAAACCCGCGATCGAACTTGTTCTTGTGATAGGCGATGTCGGAGGCGAAATAGGTGTAGGAGCCATCGGATTTCAGAAGCGGCCGATCGACGTCATCGCCGTATGCGGTGGCACGAAACAGCGTTTGCTCGCGATCTTCGTAGTCGTCGACGGGCGCACCCTTTGGCGGCGGCAGCCGGCCTTCGTAGACGTCTCCCCTGGAACGCAGAAAATCGATCGTCTCGGCGACACGGTTGTTGCCAGTCTCGATCAGCGATCTCTCGGAGAAAAATACGTCGTGCTTGATGTTAAGCGCGGCGAGGTCGCCCTTGATCGCATCCATCATCATCGCGATGGCTTTGGCGCGGACGATCGGAAGCCATTCGCTTTC
>Ga0070713_100003733_pt1 | contig 10077 bp, 7 predicted proteins | sample LARL82metaG_FD_65465 | JGI IMG/M metagenome (GOLD analysis project Ga0070713, IMG submission 65465) | Corn, switchgrass and miscanthus rhizosphere microbial communities from Kellogg Biological Station, Michigan, USA - LAR L8-2 metaG | ecosystem: Host-associated > Plants > Roots > Rhizosphere ... | reverse complement strand
TCCTATATGGGCTCAAGCGACGAACTCGTGGCCAAGTTGCGCGGCGGCAGCGCGGCAAATTACGACGTCATTTCGCCGTCTAGCGACGTTGCATCCTCGATCGTCAAGGCCGGACTTGCGGCGTCTCTCGATCTTTCCCGGCTGCCTTCCTATTTGACGCTCTCCGCACGCCTTCGCGATTCTTCTCTGGTCAAAATGAATGGCCAAACTTATGGCGTGCCTTTCATGTGGGGACCGAATCCTCTTTTGTACGACACCACGACTTTTCCGCAAGCGCCCGATTCGTGGACCGTTCTGTGGGATCCGAAATATCGCGGAAAAGTTTCTCTTTGGGATGAGCTCTCCAGTGTCTACATGGCGGCGCAAGTTCTCGGGTATGACCGCCCCGATCCCGGTCAGCTTTACAATCTCACCGACGCGCAGCTCGAAGCCGTCAAGAAAAAACTGCTCGAACTTAAACCCAACGTCCGCAAATTCTGGTCCACCGGCGGTGAACTGACCAACCTCTTTCAGAATCACGAAATCGTGCTGGCCATGGGCTGGCCTCTGAATACTGTGCAACTGCGCAAATTTAATTTTCCGATCAGCGAAACCATTCCCAAAGAAAACACTACCGGATGGATCGATCACCTGATGATTACCACCGCCAGCAAGCACAAAGATCTGGCCACGGAATTTCTTGCTTATATGATCGAAGCGAAAACTCAAAAACTCGTCAGCGATGTAACTCACTACACGCCGGCTAATCCCGGTGCATCGGAATATCTCTCACCTGACGAAAAGAAATCGCTGCATCTCGATGACCCGGACGCATACATGAAGAGCATTTACTTCTGGCAGGATGTTCCGCGGCGCGCCAAATATAACGAAATCTGGAATGAGGTAAAAGCCGCGCAGTGACCACCGCGCCTCCGACCGCCGCTCCGCTTCCTTCTGGCGCAACTCTGCTGGAAGTGAGGGCCGTCAGCAAGCAATTCGGGGCGCGCCAAGTTTTAAAGACTCTCTCTCTCGAAATCGCCGCTGGCGAATTTCTGACCCTCCTGGGCGAAAGCGGCTCCGGCAAAACGACCCTGCTTCGTCTGATCGCAGGATTCGAACAGCCCACCGCGGGCGAAATCTGGATGCGCGGCACGCGCCTCGACATCCTGCCGCCGTACAAGCGCCCCGTGAACACCGTATTTCAGCAATACGCTTTATTTCCACACTTGAACGTGAGCGAAAACATCGCGTACGGTTTGCGCGCTTCCAACACACCCAAAAACGAAATCGCTGCGCGCGTCAACGACGCTCTGGACATGGTTCGCATGCAGGAATTTGCCGCGGCCGACCCGGCACGTCTCTCCGGAGGCCAACAACAACGCGTCGCGTTGGCGCGTGCGCTGGTCAATCGTCCCGAATTGCTTCTGCTGGATGAGCCGCTCTCCGCATTGGACGCCAATCTTCGCAAAGAAATGCAGTTCGAATTAAAATCCCTCCAGCGCGAAGTCGGTATCGCTTTTCTATTCGTCACGCACGATCAAGAGGAAGCCATGGCGCTTTCTGATCGCATCGCTCTTCTCCGCGATGGCGCGCTGGAGCAAGTCGCTTCGCCACGCGAAATCTACGCCCGGCCGGCCACCGCTTACAACGCGCAATTCATCGGGCAAACCAACTTGCTTCGCGCCATCATTCGCGAAGGTGTCGCCGATTGCGGCTCGTTTCAGTTCCCTTATGCCGGTAAAGACGCCTCCGCATTATTTTCGCTGCGCCCGGAAGCAATTACGCTAGCCGAAGACACTCCGCAACCAGCCGATCCAGTTCGTTTTTCCGCAACCATTCGTCAACAAATTTATTCCGGCGCCACCGAACTCCTCGAACTGGAAACCACCACCGGCGCGTTCCTCCGCGCGCGCATCGCTTCTCGCAAACCGTTGTCCGGTTCGCACGATTTTGTTTTCAGTGTCCGCGACGCCATCGCGGTGCGCGAATAAAACCACCCATGTACTCACGCGCCTATAGATTTCTTGTCGCACTTCCGCCCATCCTATGGGTCTCACTCTTTCTTCTTCTTCCGTATTTGCTGATGTTTGCTCACAGTTTTTGGACCGTGCACGACGGCCTAATCATTCATCACTGGAATCTCTCGAACTATGCCACCTTGTTCCAAAATCCTCTGTACGTGCAAGTTTTGTTCCGCACCGTGCGCATGGCCGCGGCTGTAACGATTCTTTCTGTTCTTCTCGGCTACCCGCTCGCATACTTTCTGTCCTTTCGTGCAGGACCGCGCAAAGAACTTCTCTATCAACTTGTGATCGTGCCTCTATGGATCAGCTATCTCGTCCGTGGCTACGCGTGGAAAACAATTCTCGGCAGCGATGGCGTGCTGAACGGTTTTCTCCAGTACCTCCACATCACGCACGGCCCGGTCTCGGCGCTTCTCTACAGCCCATTCGCGGTGGTGCTGATGCTCACGCATATCTACACGCCATTTGTCTTCTTGCCGATTTACGCTTCCCTCGAACACATTCCGCGTCCGCTCATCGAAGCTTCGCAGGATCTCGGCGCATCACCGCGGCAAACCTTTTTCAGAGTGATCCTGCCGCTGTCGATTCCCGGGCTTCTCGCGGGCGCCACCTTCGCATTCGTTCTCTCCCTCGGTGACTTCCTTGCGCCGCTTCTCGTCGGCGGCCCATCCGGCACCATGATCGCGAATCTTGTGCAGTCGCTCTTCGGCGCGGCATATGACTGGCCGCTCGGTGCCGCCATTTCCGTCTTCATCCTTATCGTTACGCTTGCTCTGCTCGCAATCACGCAACGGATTGAAATGCGCTGGTCAAAACGCTGGTCACTCGAATGAATTCCGCAACGGCAAATTCAAAGCCCCGTTCGCCTGTCCTGGCAGCCTACGCCACAATCGTCTTCGCGTTCATCTACCTGCCAATCATCGTGCTCGTCGTCTATTCCTTTAATCGCGACGGCGTCGGAGGTTTTCCGCCGCGCCATTTCACGTTCGACTGGTACCGTCAACTTTTCGCGGACTCGGCAATTTGGGACTCTGTCCTCAACAGCCTCATCGTCGCCGCCGGAGCCGTCGCTTTATCGCTCACGCTGGGACTACTGGCGGCGCTCGCTCTTGATCGCGCGGACTTTCCCGGCAAAGCTCTTTTCCGCCGCTTGGTCCTCCTCCCTCTCATTCTTCCCGGAATCATCACTGGACTCTCACTGCTGCTCTTTGCCGTACGCCTGAATCTCGAGCTCAGCCTGATCACAATTCTTCTCGGACACGGCACGGCACTTATCTCCGTCGCGACCACCGAAATTTTCGCCGGCCTGCAAAAAATGGATCGCCGCCAGGAGGAAGCTTCTCTCGATCTCGGAGCAACGCCGTGGCGCACCTTCTGGCTGGTCACCCTTCCGAATTTGAAACTGTCCCTGATCGCTGCCGGGCTTCTCATCTTCACGCTCTCAATGGACGAAATCGCCGTCACCTTTTTTCTCTATGGTCGCGAGTACACTCTGCCGCTCGAAATCTGGGGCCGCCTCCGCCGCGGCATCACTCCAGAAATCAACGCTATCTCCACTCTGATTCTTGTCGCCTCCATCATTCTCATCACCGTCTGGTACCATCTCCGAACCCGCTCGCTGCGCTCTTAAGTAGCACAGCCACTCTTGTTTAGCCACGCAGCGGGGCTGTGCAGCAGTGTGATCAGCACCACAAGCGCTCACAACGGGCGACAATTCCAAATCGCGAGGACCTTTCTTGCAGCACATTAACCGCGCAATTTCGCTCATGGTTCTCATTCTCGTACTCATGTTCACCGCGCCGTCTGCCTTCCGCGGCACAAGCGCGTCCGACGCCAGCATCCTGATCATCAACGCCCAACTCGCCGACGGCACCGGCGCGCCGCTGATCAGTGGCGCTCTCCGCATCCGTGACCAGCGCATCGCGGGATTTGGCAAGCTGATTCCTGCTCCCGGCGAACGCGTCATCGATGCCCACGGCCTCGTACTCGCTCCCGGTTTTATCGACGTCCACAATCACTCCATCGAAGGGCTCGACAAAGATCCGCTCGCCGAAACGCAAGTCGCTCAAGGCATCACCACTGCCGTACAAGGTCCCGACGGAGATTCTCCCTGGCCAGTAAAAGATTGGATTGGGCAACGCCGCAAAAATCCCGCTGCGCTCAATCTCGCCGTCTTCGCCGGACACGCCACCATCCGCGAACAGGTCATGGGCAAAGACTTTAAGCGCGTGGCTACTCCGCAAGAAATCGAAAAAATGGCCCAGCTCACCTGGCAAGCCATGAACGAAGGGGCTATCGGCCTTTCCAGCGGCCTCGAATACGAAGTCGGCAGCTACAGCAACACTGCTGAGCTCATCGCCATGGCCCGCAGCGCCGCTGAACACGGTGGCATCTACAGCACGCACATCCGCGACGAAGCCGATAAAGCTTTCGACGCCCTGCTGGAAGAAATTGAGATTGCCGAGGAGGCGCACATTCCCGTGGATCACTCGCACATCAAGCTCGGCACCGTCGGCGTGTGGGGCAAAGCTTCCGAATATATTCGTGTAATCGAAGAAGCGCGTAGCCGCGGAGTCGATTTTCTTGCCGACTGCTACCCCTACGAAGCGTGGCACTCAAACATAAAAGTGATCATGCCGGACAAGCAGTATGAAAATCCAGCAAGCGTGGAGAAAGCGCTAGCCGACCTGGGTGGCCCCGACCATCTCACCATTACCGAGTTCAAGCCCAATGCCTCTTACGCTGGCCGCTCGCTCGCCGAAATTGCGAAGTCCAATAAACTCTCTCCCGTCGAAATGTACATTCGCATCATCCGAGAAGGCGATGCCGCCAACACCGAAGCTGCCGTCATCGGCCACTCCATGATTGAAAGCGACTTGAAAGCGTTTTACCGGCAACCCTGGGTGATGGTTGCCAGCGATGGCGGCATCGGCTCGGCGCATCCGCGCGGAGCGGGAACTTTTCCCCGCGTTCTCGGCCTGTTCGTGCGCGAAAAACACTGGCTCACACTGCCCGAAGCCATCCGTAAAATGACTTCGCTCCCCGCGCAGCGGTTGAACTGGAAAGATCGCGGTGTTCTTCGCGAAGGCGCTTACGCCGATCTGGTTCTCTTCGATCCCTCCACCATCATGGACCACTCCACCTTCACGAAACCGCAGGATCTTCCCACGGGGGTCGAAAAAGTTTTTGTCAACGGCGTCCTGGTCTGGAACGACGCGAAACCCACCGGCGCCACCCCTGGTCAGGTCCTTGTTCGCTAAACTTCAGCAGCTTTTTTTAAGTCGCTCGTAGCGCAAATTTCTCTGCCCACTGAATTCGCCCGGTCATCTGCATGACCACAAACAACGTCAGGATCGCGCCAATAGTGACCGCCAGACCTGTGAACCCCTCGAAGAAAAATGCATACGAAAACACCACCAGGTAGATAAACTGCGCCAGCCCGGCATCCACCAAAGCGAACCGCGAATCCACCACCAGTCGCAGATAGCTCACCACCAGCAGAATCGATACCGCCGAGGAAATCGCAAATGCCGCATGTATCGAAACGTGATCGCTCAGATATGCCAGCAACAGATGAAACGCGAAAAACGCGCACGCCAGGAAAAAATAATTCATCGGATGCAGATCGATCCCGCGGAGCGTGGTGAGGATAAACACCAGAAAGAAAAAGAAAAACAGTGAGACCGGCGCGAAGTACGCAATGCGCCCCGCCAAAGGTCCTGGCTGCAATTTCTGCGGCATCTTTAGCGCCACGTTAAATCCAGAAACCAAATTCTGGTAATCCCAGTTCAGTTCCCAGCCTTGCGCGGTCTGCCGTTTCTCCGTGGGCGACAACGAATTCTCCGGAAAATCGAATCCGCTGAAATCCGTTTTGATCAGGAAATGAAAATCTTTGGCGCGTGAAACTTCATCTCCATTCGAAAATTTATAATTCCAGTTGTCCTGTCCCTGCGAACGGTACGCCGCTCGCACCACTCCCGCCGCATTCGGCCTTACTGTTCCATGCGCCGTCACCTCCGTTCCGCCAAAATCCAGCGGCAACGGCTGTTCGTCCAGCGTGATTTCCACCCCGTCGTATACCGCTTGTTTGGCTGGTAGCGGCAGCTTGATGGTGAACATCCGCTCCTCCGCCGTCGGATTCTGAAATTTATAGTCGCCCGTAAATCCCACCCGGTATGTGCTGAACCACAGCAGTCCTTTTTGCCGGTAGTCGATGTGGAAGTCGGCCACAATTCGGCTGGAATCCAATGGCACCCAGTTGGTCACATCTCTTGTCTCGGTCTTCTTTACTTTCCGGCCGTTTTCTTCCACCTCCGCCGTTTTCATCTCTTGCGTTACGTAACTTACCGCCGGCGGATGTTGCTCCTGTGCCGTGCCCCACGTCGACGCCACCCGCCCCGACAATTGCGAGCCCGTGCTCTCCGTTCGCAAAACAATCGAAGTTCCCAAAACCATCCACGCCACACAGGTGCACGCAAAAATCGCAATGATCGCCAAAATCCGCTTCATCATGTGAGTCATCCCCTTAGACCTTCTCAGCCTTAGGTCCATTCTGTCTAAAGTAATTCTTTATGTCAAGTACTTTGCATTGTAAAGTTAAGAGACACCGGGTTTTTGCCTCCGCGGCGGGCGCGCTGACACCTGTCTGCGACGCTTCTAACTCATGCGCGATTTCTACTTGGCCTTCACGCTTTCGATGAACGTCATTCGCCGGCTGCGGACATTTCCGCTCTCCGCTTGCCGTCGCAACCGTCCCGGCGTAGCATGGCTCCGTCATTCCACTTTCGATTTTTTGAACAGAAGATCGGAGCCTCGCAATGAAAACTACCTGTTCTCTTTCTCTGCTACTCGCAATGCTTCCAGCACTCGCCGCCGCTCAGGCGCCCCCGTCCCCGAATCCCGTCAGCGACGCTCTGCGCCAGGGCCTCACTCGCTCCTCCAAAAACATGGCTGCCGCGGTTGAAGCCATGCCCGCCGAAAAATTCCCCTTCAAACCCACTCCCGATCAGATGACCTTTGGCCATCTCGCGCTGCATATCGCAGAGTCCAACCATCTCTTTTGCTCAAAAATTTCCGGTGCTGCAGCCCCCGAAGGCCCCAAACTGGCCGAAACCGACGCCAAAGAGAAACTCGTCGCCGCCGTGAAAGAGTCTTTCGACTATTGCTCTTCCTCACTCGCGAAAGTCGACGACTCGCACCTCGCCGATTCGATCCCACTCTTCAACGGCCGCTCATTCTCGCGCGCCGCTGTGATGTTTATCCTCTCCGGCTCTTGGGCCGATCATTACTCCGCGCAGTCCATGTACCTCCGTCTCAACGGCGTACTCCCCCCAACCGCGCAACCACCCAAGCCCTGAGCAAGGCGCCTTGCAAGATTGAACGCACCGAACTTTCGTTCTACTTGCACGGTTCAGCCCGCAGCGACTTTCCTATTGACACTCTATATGTGCGCGGCTATCATTCCTATAGAACTCCGATAGGGAGACCAACGCTTGGGCTCTGCACCCACCACTCTCTTGCAAGGCACTCTGGACTTGCTGATCCTGAAATCACTCGTCGCCGCCGAAATGCACGGCCTCGGAATCTCCCGCAGAATTGAAATCATCACCAGCGGCACTTTCGTCGTCAAGCCAGGTTCCCTTTTTCCAGCCCTCCATCGCATGGAGGAAGAAGGTTGGATTTCCTCTTATTGGGGAGACTCAGAAAATAATCGCCGCGCCAAGTTTTATCGCTTGACCAAACCCGGGCGGAAGCAACTCGCAGCTGAAACTAAGCGCTGGGATCGCATCTCCTGGGCCATCGCTCAAGCTCTACAAGCGTCGTAGGGAAAGCGCGGTGTGTGGGAAGCGTTGACGCCACAAGCGCCAACGCGGCAAGCGTCGGTGTAGAGGTATCAGCATGCCGTTCTTCACGAAAGCACGAAGTTTCCTGCGCAACATCTCCTCTCCTAATCACGGCGAAGCAGATCTCGACCACGAAGTTCAGTCTCACCTCCAACTGCTCATCGACGAGAACATTCGCGCCGGCATGCCGCCAACAGAAGCGCATCGCGCCGCACGCATCGAACTAGGCGGCGCCGAACAAGTCAAAGAGCAGGTTCGCGAAATCCAAATCGGCAATTGGCTCCGCTCGGTGCTCTCCGATTTTCGCTACGGTTTCCGTCAACTCCGCAAGAACCCCGGCTTCACCGCGGTAGCCGTCCTCACGCTCGCCCTCGGCATCGCTGTGAACGCCACGATGTTCAGCCTCGTCAGCGCCTTTATGCTGCGGCATCCGCCGGGTCGCGATCCCGAACGCGTCGCAGTAGTCACTTCCATCAATCCAGGAAATGGTTTTCTTCCTGACGCCAATCCCGTCTCCATTCCCAATTTCCTCGCATGGCGCGAAGCGAACCAGGTCTTCGCGGACACTGCCGCCGCGGATCAATATCGCGCCGTGACTCTCACTGCCCTCAGCCAATCCACCGCTGGCCAGCCGCAAGCGATCCGCTCTGCCGGCGTTTCGCCAAATTATTTCAGCGTGCTCGGCGTTTCTCCCGAGTTCGGCCGTACCTTCAACGACGAAGAAATCCAGCCAGGCCGCAGCCGCGTCGTGATCCTCAGCCACGAACTCTGGGAGCGCCAGTTTGCATCCGACGCTTCACTCGTCGGCCGCACCATCCGCCTGAATCGGGAAGATTACACCGTCATCGGCGTCATGCCCTCAAGTTTCCATCTGCTCGGATTTACGCCGGAATTGTGGACACCCCTCGAAGTGACCGCAGCCAACGAGACCGCTAACGCCCGCAAAGATCGTTCGTTGTTTCTGTTCGCTCGACTCAAACCCGGCATAACCATCGAACAGGCTCGCGCCGAATTCTCCGCCCTCGCGCGCCGCGCCGAACAGGATTTCCCCGAAACTGAAAAAGGCTGGGGAGCCGCCGTCCGCACACTGCCCGATTTCATCCTCTACGATTTCGGAATTCGCAACGGCTTGGCCGTCATGATGACCACTGTCGGTTTTGTTCTGCTGATTGCCTGCGCCAATGTAGCCGGGCTGCTTTTGGCGCGTGCCGCCGGACGCCGCAAGGAACTGGCCATCCGCCTCGCCCTGGGAGCCGGCGGTCTGCGCATCATCCGCCAATTGCTCACCGAAAATCTGCTGATTGCCTTCCTCGGCGGCGCTCTCGGTCTGCTGCTCGCCTATTGGGGAATTGCTTTCGTCCGCGCAAATATGAATTTCAACGAAGCGATAAGCGCGGTGCCATTGAGCCTTGACTCGAACGTTCTACTCTTCGCGCTCGCTGCCTCCGCGCTTTGCGCGCTGCTCTGCGGCCTCGCGCCTGCCCTGAACGCTTCGCGAACCGACGTCAACAACAATCTCAAAGAAGAAGGCCGCAGTTCCTCCTCCGGCCACTCGCACAGTCGTCTGCGCACCACCATGGTCACCTGCCAAATCGCGGTAGCGTTGTTTCTTCTGGTCGGAACTGGACTGCTCTTCCGCGGAATCTTCATGATTGAGCACCAGAATCTCGGTTTCCGCGCGGATCCTCTTCTTACCGCCAACGTCACCCTCGATGACGCTCGCTACAAGGACGCCAGTCAGCAAAGCCTCTTCGTCCGCAATCTTCTTCCGCAACTCGCGCAGCTTCCAGGCGTGGAATCCGTCGCCGCTACTTCCGACTTGCCCGCAACCGGACCCAGCACCGTCACTTTTCGCATCCAGGGCCAGCCTGAAGCGCCTGCCAACCAACAACTCAGCGCCAGCGACAATGTCGTAACCAGCGATTTCTTTCGCACTGCCGGAATCCCGTTGTTGCGTGGCCGCGCATTCACCGAACAGGACACTCCTCACGCGCCGCCGGTGATCGTCGTGAATCAGGAATTCGTGAATCGCCATTTTCACGATCAGAATCCCCTCGGCAGACAAATTCAATTGAACGTTAGCGGCACGGCATCTCAATGGAGTGAAATCGTCGGAGTTGTCGGCAACGTTAAAACTTATTCCGAAGGCATCATCGACGATCCGCAAGTTTATGAGCCATTTCTGCAACGGCCCATTTCTTCCTTTTCTCTCATGCTCAGGACAGCAGCCA
>Ga0070713_100003732_pt1 | contig 10083 bp, 8 predicted proteins | sample LARL82metaG_FD_65465 | JGI IMG/M metagenome (GOLD analysis project Ga0070713, IMG submission 65465) | Corn, switchgrass and miscanthus rhizosphere microbial communities from Kellogg Biological Station, Michigan, USA - LAR L8-2 metaG | ecosystem: Host-associated > Plants > Roots > Rhizosphere ... | reverse complement strand
CGCCGCCCAGGTAAAAGTGAACATTGCATCGGTCATCGCAATATCGATGCGGCAGCCTTGCCCGTTTTGATCTCGAGCGCGCAATGCGAGAAGAATGTTGATCACCGCCGGAAAACTCCCGCCGGCAATGTCAGCCGCCAGCATCGGTGGTACGACAGGGCGATCGGTTGGCCCAGGCTGCAGATCCAGCAGGCCGGTATTGCCGATATAATTGATATCGTGGCCGGCTTCCTGTTCACGCAATCCGCTTTGGCCGTACCCCGAGATCGAGCAGTAGATGAGCTTCGGGTTAAGCTTGCGCACGTCCTCGTAAGCCAAGCCCAACCGTGCCATGACACCTGGACGGAATTGCTCAACTAAAATGTCCGCACGCTCAAGCAATGGTTTAAGTAGAGCGCGGTCGCCCTCATTCTTAAGATCAAAGGCGACAGCCTTCTTGCCGCGGTTGAGCATGGCAAAGGCTGCGCTCTCGCCATCCACCAACGGTGGAAACCGCCGCGCGTTCTCACCGCCCGGCTGTTCAATCTTGATCACCTCGGCTCCAGCCTCGGCAAGCATCAACGTCGCCAATGGCCCAGGCAGCAATGTGCTGAAATCGAGAACCAGAAGGCCGGCCAAGGGCTGCATGAACTTACCTGAACAAAAGTGGTGGCAGCGTATGCGTCTTGACCGTCCACATGACCGTCGTCAGCGTGACTACGGAAATCAACGTACCAACCAACACCGCGCCCGACGCCTGCTCAACCCATGTATCGTATTGCCGCGCGAACACAAAAACATTGAGGGCCGGCGGCAGTGCGGCCATCAACACGGCCGTGTAAACCCAATTCTGGTCCGCAACTTTAAACAACGACAACAGCAAGAATACCAGGATTGGGTGTAGCACGAGTTTGACTGACACCAGAAACGGCACTTCCCACGGCATCTTCTTCAGCGGCCGTAGCGCGACGGTGACGCCGAGCGTAAAGAGCGCGCATGGTGCGGCGGCATTTTGCAAAAATTGCAATAAGCGCTCCAGCGCGAGCGGTGGTTCGAAACGTATAGCGGCAGACGCAACACCGAGCACGGTCGCGATCACCAGCGGGTGTGTCACGATACGTTTGACGACGTCGAGACCGGTTGCCCCGATGCTTTTTTGCACGGGACTGGCCACCGCCATCAGGAACGGGACCAGCGAGAACAGCAGCAGCGTATCGAAACAAAAAATCAGAGCCACCGGCACCGCGGCCTGCGGGCCCAGGGTGGCCAGCGCCAGTCCCGGCCCCATGTAGCCGATGTTTCCGTACCCGCCGGCCAGACCGGCGATCGTGGATTCACCGATGTTGCCGTGTCGGATCACCATCCCGATGGCAAAAGACACAGCGAAAGCCCAGAACGTCGCCAGCGTGGTGGCAAATATGAAATCGACCTGTGCCAGCTGCTCCAGCGGGGTTTGGGCAAGAATGCGATAAAACAGCGCCGGCAAAGCGACGTACACGATGAAAAAATTCATCCAGGCCAGCGCCGTATCGGGAATTTGCTTGAGCTTCCCACAGGCAAAACCAATGAAGATGAGCCCGAAATACGGCAGCGCAAGATTGAGAACGTCGATCATCCCAGCCCTTAACTGACCTTACTTTTGGCCTACTTGGCGCGGCCTTTGCATTGCTCTAAAGGGCAGAACCGTCTTTTGGAAGGTGCCATGAAGCCGCCCCGCCAATTCTTTGCCCCGCTCGCCATCGGTGCACCCGCGCCGCTGCGCGAGCTGCCGGTGCGGCTTGAGCGCATGATTCATTTTGTACCGCCGCACAACGAGAAGGTTCGTGCGAAAGTTCAAGATCTTGTTCGGCAAGTCGACGTCGTCCTCGGCAATCTTGAGGATGCGATCCCCGTCGAATCCAAGCAGGCTGCACGCGCTGGCTTCATCGAGATGGCCAAAGCGGTTGATTTTGGTTCAACCGGTTTATGGACACGTATCAACGCACTCAATTCACCGTGGGCGCTCGACGACATTTCCGAGATTGTGGCTGCGGTCGGCGCCAAACTTGACGTCATCATGTTGCCCAAGGTCGATGGCCCCTGGGACATCCATTACCTGGACCAGTTGCTCGCACAGCTCGAGGCGCGCCATAAACTGCGCAAGCCAATTCTGATCCACGCCATCCTCGAAACGGCGCAAGGCGTCAACAACGTCGAGGCCATCGCGGCAGCCTCCCCCCGCATGCACGGGATGAGTCTCGGCCCCGCCGATCTCGCCGCATCCCGCGCAATGAAAACGACACGCGTCGGTGGCGGTCACCCCGACTACAAGGTGCTGGCCGACGCACATGGCAGCGCACCACGCGCCACGTCTCAACAAGACCTCTGGCACTATACGATCGCCAAAATGGTCGACGCCTGCGCGGCGGCCGGCATCAAACCATTTTACGGACCGTTCGGAGATTTCTCGGACGCAGCCGCATGCGAAGCACAATTTCGCAATGCGTTCCTGATGGGGTGCCTTGGCGCGTGGTCGCTGCATCCATCACAGATCGAAATCGCCAAGACTGTGTTTTCTCCTGATCCCGGCGAAGTGGCCTTTGCCAAGAAGATTATTGCCGCCATGCCGGACGGCGCCGGGGCGGTGATGATCGATGGAAAGATGCAGGACGATGCAACGTGGAAGCAGGCCAAGGTCCTCTTGGATCTCGCCAGGCTTGTGGCCGCAAAAGACCCCGAGATGGCCGCGCGTTACGCTCTCTAGAGCGCGCGGCGAGGATTTTCGTCATGGATAAGATGCGTAGCGCCAAGTTCAAGATCGGCCAGGTGGTCAAGCATCGGCTTTATGAATTCCGTGGTGTGATTTTCGACATCGACCCGGTGTTCAACAACACCGAGGAATGGTGGCAGGCAATTCCGGCCGAGATCCGGCCGCACAAGGATCAACCGTTCTATCATTTGTTCGCCGAGAATGCGGAGAGCGAATACATTGCCTATGTCTCCGAGCAGAACCTCTTGCCCGACACGTCCGGCACGCCCATTCGTCACCCTGACGTTGCCGACGTCTTCGTGCAGGATGACAGCGGCGGTTATCGACCCCGCCACAGCCAGATGCACTAGGTACACAGGGGCAGATTACAAAAAAGGCGCAGCCGAGGCTGCGCCCTTTCTCTTTTCGCTGATCGAAGCGTCGCGCGCTATTTCTTCTGCGCCGGCGCCGGTGCAGTGGCAGCTGGCGGCGCTCCTGGCGCCTGGCTCTGCTGTCCCTCGAGCTTCTTGCGAGCCTCTTCGGCTTTCTTCTGCAGCTCTTCCTGCAATTTGCGTTGCTGCTCTTCGAACGCCTTGGGGTCGGTCGGCGGACCGTCATAGGCTTTGGCAAAGTCGGCAAGCGGGAGCGGCAGGCTGATCGGTGTGCCCTGCATGTTGATCGCCTGCACGACGATATTCTGCCCCTTCTTCATCTTGGCAATCATGTCGTCGGGCACCTGATAGTCCGCCATGCAGCCCACCGGAAAACAGATGCTGTAGGGTGATTGCGCCGGCGGATTTTGATCGATGAGCAAACGTGTCCCGTGCGAAAGCTGCATGCCGAGCGGCACAGTGACGCGCAGGACCTTCGCGCCGCCTTCTGGCTCGAACAATTGCACGATCGCAACCGGCATGCCGTTCTCAAGTCGGCCGTCTTTCGTAATGACGCAGACTTGCTTGTTGTTGGTGTCAGGTCCTTTGCCGCAGACTTTCATCCAGGGCGAATACATCAGCTGCGGCTGCTCGGCGGCGGCCTGCTGGCCCGGTTGGCCGGGCTGCGGTGCTGCAGGCTGCTGCGGCTGCGCAGCAGGCGCCGGCTTCTGAGCCGCCGCCGGCGGTTTGGGGGCCGGCTTCTGCGGTTGCTGCTGGGCGAGCGCACTCGACCCCATTGCCATTGCGGCAACCAAAGTGGCGGCCAGCGCCCGGCCCCACGGCCGGGCCGATGCGATCCGATGATTCATTTGCATTGTCCCTTGTTCTTGACCGTTCGCGGCCCACCGCCCCCGAACGACGCCTCACAACCGGCTCTCTCCGTGCCAAATACGGCGGGAGCGTGACACTCAATGGGTGCCTGATAGCGCAATTCGTGCCTGCAATAAAGCCACGAATGCGCCGAAAATGCAGCCCGGCTAATGATCAAGCCCTGTGGTAAATTCAGGCAAAACCGGAACGAATCGCATCTCACACTTGCCCGCGCCGCATTTTGCTTCCGCCGCCCTGACGCAATGGCGCGCGTCCCGGCGCACGGTCATGCTTGGGGCTTTGCTGGCCGGTTCTGGCGTCGTCATACCGCGTGCAGGCGCTCAAGCTCTGTCACAAACTTCTTCCCACGCCATCGCCATGCACGGCGCACCGGCATGGGGCGCAAATTTCGCCAATCCGACTTATTCCAATCCGTCGGCGCCTAAAGGCGGACAACTGGTCCAAGGCGTCCTCGGAACGTTCGATTGCCTCAACCCGTTCATTGTGAAGGGACTGCCCGCCGCCAACATCCGCGGTTATGTCGTCGAGAGCCTACTGGCACGCGGTTACGACGAACCATTCACGCTCTACGGATTGCTGGCCGAGAGCGTCACTACCGACGCGGCCCGTTCGTTCGTATCTTTTACCATCAATCCATCTGCGCGCTTCTCAGACGGCAGGCCTGTTACCCCTGCCGACGTCATATTTTCCTGGGAGCTGCTGCGCGACAAAGGCCGGCCGAATTTTCGAACCTACTACATCAAGGCCATCAAAGCGGAAGCAATCGACAATAGCACCGTGCGTTTCGATCTTGCTGGCGCCGACGATCGCGAGCTTCCGCTGATCATCGGCCTCATGCCGGTGTTGGCGAAGCATGCAATCAATCCTGCTACTTTCGAAGACACCAGCTTCGAACCGTTACTCGGCAGTGGCCCTTACACCGTCAGCGCGGTCAAACCCGGCGAAAACGTTACATTCAAACGCGATCCAAAATATTGGGGCCGTAACTTGCCGATCAATCGCGGCCTCTGGAATTTCGATACCATTCGCTACGATTATTATCGGGATGGCAACACACATTTCGAAGCCTTCAAGAAAGGACTATACGACCTGCGTGTTGAGACCGATCCGGGTCGCTGGCAAACCGCCTACGACTTTCCGGCGCTGCGCGAAGGCCGCGTTGCCAAGGAGGACTTGCCGTACGGATTGCCAAAGGGGATGCAGGGCCTGGTGTTCAACACCCGCCGCGCGGTGTTCGCGGATATTCGCGTGCGCGAGGCCATCCTTCAGTTGTTCGATTTTGAGTGGGTTAATCACAATTATTTCTTTGATCTCTACAAGCGCACTGCGAGTTATTTCGACGGTTGCGATCTATCCGCTCACGGTGTTCCGGCCGGTTCGCGCGAGCGTCAATTGCTTGCGCCATTTCCGAACGCGGTCCGCGCCGACATCATGGACGGCACGTGGTCACCGCCGGTCACGGACGGCTCGGGACATGACCGCACAAACCTGCGGCAAGCCTTCGCGCTGTTCAAAAGCGCGGGCTATGAGCTAAAAGGAACGCAGCTGGTCCATGCGGCGAGCGGCCGTCCACTGTCATTCGAAATCCTCACCACAACGCGCGACCAGGAACGTCTTGCGCTTGCTTTCGTGCGAAATCTGAAGCGTGCCGGCATCGAAGCGCGGGTTCGCACCGTCGATGCCACGCAGTTTGAACGCCGCCGCATCAGCTTTGACTTCGACATGATCGACTATCGCTGGGAGCAGTCCCTCTCCCCCGGCAACGAACAACTGTTCTATTGGGGTTCTGCTGCTGCAGACCAGCAGGGCAGCCGAAACTACATGGGCGTGAAATCCAAGGCGGTCGACGCGATGATCGCCGCGATGCTCGGTGCGACAGAGCGAGATGATTTCGTCGCCGCCACGCGGGCCCTCGACCGGGTCCTGCTTTCGGGGTTTTACGTCGTGCCTCTCTATTTTCCGCCCGTTCAATGGGTAGCGCGATGGACGCGAATCGAGCATCCCTCACGGACATCGCTGTTCGGCTATTTGCCGGAAACCTGGTGGCAGAAGGACCAAAGGTCTTGAGGCCTCGCCCATGATCCTCGGGGAAGCCAGCCGAACGGCGGCCGCCGCTGCGACACTCGACGATCTTTTTCGCCGCGCCGGGGTGAGCCATCCCGACACACTGGCACTCGCTGATCCCCCCAATCGCGCTGACTTCACGGACGGCGCATCGCGCCGCCTGAGTTACGCGCAGGCCGACCGCGCAATATCGGCCGTCGCAGCCAAATTGCGTGGGCTGGGGCTGCACACCGACGCAGTTGTGGGGATGCAGCTGCCCAATACAGTGGAAAGCCTCATTACGTTTCTTGGCGTGTTGCGCGCCGGCATGATCGCCGCGCCAATACCAACACTCTGGCGCCAGCAGGACATTGTTGCTGCGCTCGGGCGCATTGGCGCCAAAGCAATCATCGCATCCTCGCGGATCGGATCGGCTCCACATGCCGAGATCGCAATGCAAGCTGCGGCCGCGCTGTTCTCGGTCCGCCAGGTCTGCGGGTTCGGGCACCATTTACCGGACGGAATGGTACCGCTCGACGACGTGTTCGCATCTGCCCAAGTTGATATGCCGGTCGCTCCAATCCGGCCCGGACCGGCCGCCGCGCATATTGCGGCGATCACATTCGATCGCGATTTTTTGCCGGTTGCGCGGAGCCACATTGAACTCGTTGCCGGAGGGCTGGAAACGTTCCTGGAGGCCGGCTCTGCGGTCGAGGCCCCGACACTGTCGACGATTCCTATCGGTTCGTTCGCCGGGATCTCGCTGACACTGCTGCATTGGCTATTGGCGGGTGGATCGTTGCACTTGCATCACGGATTTGATCCGGATGCGTTTGCTGCACAGTCCCGCGAAGTCAGGAGCGCCGCCGTTATGCTGCCCTCCGCTGCTGTCGCGGGAATTGCGGATGCCGGCCTGTTCGATGCAGATCAAACCGCGGTTGCCCTGTGGCGTGCGCCGGAGCGAATGATTTCGACCACGGCATGGGACAATCCGGCGGCGATCGTCGACGTGGCGAGTTTTGGGGAAGTCGGACTTGTCGCGGCCCGCCGCGGGCCAAATAACTTGCCCACCCCCCTCCCGATCGGCAGCGCCAGTGCGTCTCGCCGTGTATCCGGCGCGCCAATCGTGATCGAAACCAACCGCAATGGCGCGGGCATGCTCGCGTTGCGGGGCCGAATGGTCCCAACCCATGACTTTGCGGCAAGCGTCGAACGGGGTCACATCCCACACCGTCTGGCGGATGGTGCCGGATTTATCGATACGGGCTTTCCCTGCCGGCTCGACCAACAGGATCGCGCGCTCCACGTGACTGCACCTCCGGCCGGCCTCACGGTTACGGGAGGCTATCGCTTTCGCCAGGCCGATGTCGACGCGGTGATCGCGCAGGCCAACCCGGAGGCAACCTTGATTGCCGTGCCGGATGCGGATCTTGGCCAGCGTCTCGCCGGCACCGCCGCGGATCGCGCGACCTTGAGCGCCGAGTTACAGGCACGCGGGGTCAATCCCTTGATTAGCGAAGCCTTTAGAGCCCGGGGGGCCGCCGAAGCCGCCTAATTTCAACTTGTCATTGACGCGGTATTAATCGCACGCGGCTAAAGTGGTGCGCATTCTGTAACCGTGCGTGCGCCCCCGATGTCGCTTCAAGGTCCACTGATCGTGGTCGCCGAGCAACCGGCGACAGACTTGGTCGAAGCGCTCAGCGCCGCCGGCGCCTTCCCTATCGTCGAAGCGAAATGGACCGATGCGCCGGCCGCCTTTCTCACCGTCAAGCCGGCCGCAATCGTCATTGCCGAACCCGGGCCGCCGGCCAATGAAGCTTCGGCACGGATGCTTTGTCTACAGGTTGCGACTCTCAATGGGCCGATCGTGCCGATGATCGCGCGCGTCCGCGGCGATGAAGATGCGGCCCTTCCGATCGCAATGCCTGCCGACGCCACGCTTCCCGTCGAACGCCTGCTCGCGCGCTTGCAGTCCGCGATGCGCGTACGGGCACTGCACGCCGCCGTTTTGCGTCGTATTGAAGACTTCGCTTCCCACGATGGCCGACTACCAATGCTGCCGGTGGGTGACGCGCTTGACGACGCGACCGTGCTGATTGTCGGCCGCGGCCCCTTGTACCCGGCGCTTAGTGTCGCCATGGGCGAACGCGTCAAGATTGCAGGCGCCCTCAGTGTTGAGGCAGCGGCCAAACATCTCAACAGCCGCGACATCGATGGTGTCGTCGTGGGCGATGGTCTTTCTCCGCGCATGGTCGAAGCGTTTCTGACTGTCCTTGCGCAAGAACCCCGTTTCAGGGACGTCCCCGTGGCCGTGATCGGCGAAGCTCCGCCAGAATTTGCGGACGCGCTGCCGAATATCGATCAAGTCGCCGCCGATCCGGCGCGGCTGGTTGCGCGCATGGTGCCCCTGGTGCGGATGCGTGCATTTGAGGCCCGGCTCCGTCGTATGCTCAAGTCGCTCGACACCGAAGGTATGTTCGATCCCGAAAGTGGTTTGCTAACGCGCGAATCCTTCTGGCGCGATCTCAGCAAGGTGGCTGCGGAATCCGCTGACCGCAGCCTGCCCCTGTCGGTTGCACGTTTTACATTCGATAGCGCTTCTGAGGCACGAAGCAGCCTCGATGCGGCCCGCCTGATGACGCGGCTGATCCGAAATATCGACTTTGCGACGCGCGACGAAGAAGGTGCAATTCTTGTCGCTTTCACCCAAACCGATTTGCGCGGCGCGCATGTCTTCGTCCGCCGTCTCGCCGGCGCACTCAAAAATGCGATGCTGGCGACACCTTCCGCCGAACCGTTCACCGCTAACGTGACGCTGGCAACCCTGAAGGCCGGCGATACGCTCGACACATTGATGATGCGTGTGATGGGCAGCCGCATGGTTGCGGCGGAATAGCGAGCGGCTTAGGCTGGCGCCGAAAAGGAGCCAGCCATGTCCAGCCACCAGCCCGTTCGCATCGACGTCGTCTCCGACGTGGTCTGTCCCTGGTGTTTTATCGGAAAGCGCCGGCTGGAAAAGGCCATCGCGCTCAATCCAGACATTCCGGTCGAGGTGCACTATCGGCCTTATTTTCTTAACGACTGGATTCCGCGCCAAGGCATTTCCCGCGAAGAATATCTGACCTCAAAATTTGGCTCGCCCGAGCGCTACAAAGGCATCGCCCAACGCGTTGCGGCGGCGGCGGCGTCCGAAGGCCTCACTTATGCGATGGACAAGATCAGCCGTCAGCCCAACACGCTCGACGCCCATCGCCTGATCCGCTGGGCGGAACGCCTCGGCAAAGCTGCCGAGATGAAACAGAGATTGATGGATCTCTATTTCACAGAAGGCGCCGACCTGACCAATCACGCGGTACTGGTGCGGGCCGCTGCCGATGTCGGCCTCGACGCCGAGGATGTCCGCGCCGCACTGGAAAGCGATCAGGACGTTGCGGAAATTGAGCGCGAGGCAATGGCCGCCAAGGAAGCCGGCATTGAAGGCGTGCCATGTTTTATTTTCGGCGGAAAATTTGCGGTGTCGGGTGCGCAAGCGCCGGAAGATATCGCCGAAGCGATTGCGCGCATGGCGCAAGACGCCGACGCCGCAGAATAATATCAGGTCAACGCAATGAAGATCACCGCCGCCGTGGTGCACGAGCGTTCGGGCCCGTTCAACGTCGAGGACGTCGATCTCTGTGACCCACGGCCCGACGAATTACTGGTCGAGGTCGTCGCCTCCGGTATGTGTGCGACCGATATGCATGGCCGCGACGCCTATTATCCGACCAAATTTCCAAAAATCTTCGGCCATGAGGGTGCGGGTGTGGTGCGGGCAGTAGGCTCAGGCGTGACCAAATTCAAACCTGGCGACCACGTCGTTATGGCTTATCCATGGTGCGGCCAGTGCCCGAATTGCAAGACGCAGCGCCAGAGTTACTGTCTGCACGCTTTCGATCTGAAAATGAACGGCACCCGCGCGGACGGCTCGACGCTTCACTCGAAGGACGGCAAGCCGATCTACAGCGCCTTCTTTCAGCAATCCTCGTTCGGTAGTTTTACCATCGCCAATGAGCGTTTCGCGGTGAAAGTGCG
>Ga0070713_100003729_pt1 | contig 10086 bp, 14 predicted proteins | sample LARL82metaG_FD_65465 | JGI IMG/M metagenome (GOLD analysis project Ga0070713, IMG submission 65465) | Corn, switchgrass and miscanthus rhizosphere microbial communities from Kellogg Biological Station, Michigan, USA - LAR L8-2 metaG | ecosystem: Host-associated > Plants > Roots > Rhizosphere ... | reverse complement strand
CATGTCTTCAAGGTCAGGCAACGGATACGCCCCGATGCCGCCAAGGTCGTCGCCGCCTTGCGGCGCATGGGTTTGACCGTCGAGATGCTTTCGGGCGACCGGGAGCCGGCGGTACGGGCGGCCGCCGAGACGCTCGGCATTCATCGATGGTCCGCCGGCGTGACCCCGGTCGACAAGATCATGCACATCGATGACCTCAAGCGTCATGGCCACAAGGTGCTGATGGTCGGTGACGGCCTGAATGATGCGCCGGCGCTGGCGGCGGCTCATGCCTCGATGTCTCCCGTTACGGCGACACATGTGAGCCAGTCGGTCGCGGATGCCGTATTTCTCGGCGAGCGGCTCGCACCAGTCGAAGCCGCAGTCGGCGTTTCGCGCAAGGCGCTGCGCCTGATGCGGCAGAACCTCTGGCTTGCCGTGATCTACAACGCACTCGCTGTGCCAGTGGCCATTGCCGGCCTGGTGACGCCGCTGATCGCCGCGGCCGCGATGTCCGGCTCCTCGCTGCTCGTGATGCTCAACGCGTTGCGTGCACGCAAGATCGGAGGGCTGATCTGATGGAGGTTCTGGTCTATCTGGTTCCGCTCGCGATCATGCTTGGCGCGCTCGGACTTGCAGCTTTTCTCTGGTCGCTGAAGAACGGCCAATATGACGACCTCGACGGCGCTGCTTGGCGAGCGATTGCCGATGACGAGGAGCCGGCCGCTTAGCCTGCGAAGCGCAGCACGATCATCAGCGCTGCCATCGCAAGCCCCGCGAAGATCAGCAGCAGGTCCCAGTCGGGACGCTTGCGGGGTGAGCCGAACAGAGATTCCACGAACCAGACGATTGCCAACCGCTTCATGAAGGGCTGCTCCCTCAACAACAGCTCATTGGCGGCATCACCGAGTGGCGGTAGCGCCAATGCGTGGCAGCTATTTCGACCGGCCTCAGCGTCTCCACATCGAGCCAACCGTCGCCATGACGCAGACATGGGCCACGGGACACATTGATATTCCCGTCGATGAAGGCAAGCTCGATCTCCCGATCGAAGGGGGCGCTGGCGAGCTCGCGCCAGTCGTTGCGCAGCAGGCGCGACAAGAACGCAATGAGCTGGTTCATGGCTGGCGGTCCACGTTGATGGATACCGCGGAATAGTCCGGCGGACGTGGCCGAGCCGCCTTGAGCCATGTCAACCACGCACGATTCGGCCTCAGAACCCCGTAATTCTACGGAACCTCCGGGTTTATACTTAGGGGAACGACCCGAATTTCGAAATTTGAGGAAACAGGCAAACTCCCGGCATCAAAGATCGAAACCGGAGTTTCGCCATGCTGACCGCCGCCGCAACCGCCAAGTCGTCGATCCAGGTTCGTCCGACCGCTCCCGTTCGGTCAGGCCCGCTTCCCGAGGGCCCGCTCGGCCTGATGGGCGCTCCGATGCGCTTTGCGCGCAACATTGAAATCTACGGCGAGGATGAGCCGGCCGAATATCTCTACCAGGTAGTCTCCGGGGCGGTGCGCTCTTACCGCACGCTTGATGACGGCCGCCGTCAGATTGGCGCGTTTTACCTCCCCGGCGATGTGTTCGGGGTCGAGGCTGGCAACGTCCATCTTTCATCGGCCGAAGCGATCTGCGATGCGCAGATACTGGTCATCAAGCGCAGCGCCGTGATGGCCCGCGCCGAGCACGAAAGGGATCTCGCAAAGCAGCTGTGGACGCTGATGGTGCAGGAACTGCAACGTGTGCAGGAGCACTCGCTGGTGCTGATCAAGAGCGCCGAAGAACGCGTCGCCGGCTTCCTCATCGAAATGGCAGGCCGCAAGTCCAGCACGGCGGCTATCGAACTGCCAATGTCGCGCCAGGACATCGCCGACTATCTCGGCCTCACGATCGAGACGGTATCGCGCACGTTCACTCAACTGGCGCAGTCCGGAACGATCGCCCTGGAGAGTTCGCGGCGCGTCGTATTCAGCAACCGCGCGGCTCTCAATCGGCTCAATGTGTGAGAGCCGTCGTCCCGCAGCTCGCTGGAGTAAAAAATGGCTGATCGTCAGCGCTGGCGTCCCGTCCTGTTCAATTGCCCACGGACGGGCAGCAGGGTTCAGGCGCTGCTCGCCGAGGAAATGTCCGGCGCAAGCTTGCGGCATCAAGGCGTGGGCACGCAATATGAATCAATATCGTGCCTTGCTTGCTCCGGCATTCATCTTGTCGATCCCGTGGATGGCAAGGTGCTCGGAGCTGCGCCCGACGACATGAGATAAGCCGCAGAGGCAGGATCGTGAACTCGCGTGCTGAGACGCCCTTTCACGGGCGCGCACGTGTTCTTCGCGCGGACCACGCCGCGGCAAGACCAATTAGGCCAATCAGCAGAAACATGGCCACAAAGGTCTGAACCAGGCCGAAATTCAGTTCGTCCCGGGCTACAAGCAGCGCCGCAATCGGCGCTGCCAAGATGAAAAGAATGCGAACTATCCATCCTAACATCACCGCGCCCCCGCCGTTTTGGCCTTCGCCAGTTGATGGGCGGCGTCGTCTTCCGGCGATTCCACATAGAAGCCGGAATAGGTATCGACGAAGCAGAGATGGTCGTGCACCTTCTTGACGCCGGCCGTGTTTTCGGCCGCTACGATGGTGGCTTGGCGGGCCTGATCAGTGGTGATGATGCCATGCAGATGCACGACACCGTTGCGGACCGTGACGTCAAAGCCGATCGGCCGCCAGTCGGTCTGGTTGACGGCCCGCAGGATGCGGTCGCGAATGTGATCGTCGTCCGCGGTCGGATCGGGGATCTCGTGGGCCATGCTGGCCACGGCCTGTAGGACGTTGGATCGGGTAACGATCCCCTTCAGCATCTTGCCGCTCATCACCGGAAGACGCTTGATGTCGTTCTTCTCCATCAGGCGGACCAGTTCCTCCAGCGTCGTTTCCTCGCCGACGGTGATCGGGTCCGGCGTCATGACGTCTTCGACCCTACGGCCGCGTTCGCGGACGAACTCGGAAGCTGCCTTCCCGGGCCCGAGGAAGAACTGCAGCCATGCGGGGCGCTTGCGGCCGGTGCCGATTTCACCGCGGCGCAGGAAATCGCTTTCCGAAACGATGCCAACAAGCTGCCCGGCACCATTCATCACGGGCAGGCCGCTGATATGGGTTTGCAGCATGATCCTTGCCGCATCCTCGATCGTGGCGTGCGGTGAAACGGTGATGACGTCCTTGGTCATGATTTGATGGGCGCGCATGATGTTGCCTCCGCTGGTCAGGATGGTGCGAAGACTAGTTTCGGCAGGAATATTGCGCCTTGACCTGGCTCAACCGGGCGGGTGGCGTACTACACGCTCTGTGTGCGTTTTGATCTAGATCAAAGTCGCACGCATGTGCGCCTCTACACTACCAGCAGGCAGCGGCCCTGATGCCGTCCAATCCCCAACATCAAAGAGAAGCAGCATGTCCGTCGGGAGCGACGACGTCGGACGACCGCGCCGCAAGCGCATGGAAATTTTTGCCTTCCTGTTTCTGACCGCGGTGGTGATGCCTGCGCTCGCCGTCGCCGTGGTCGGAAGCTATGGGCTGGCGGTCTGGACTTATCACATGGTGGCGGGTCCTCCCGGGCCGCCGGCCTCGCATTGAGCACGAGGAGAATCACCGTGCTCAAGCCCGCTATCGACCGCCGCGCTTTGCTGACAGGTCGCGTGCTGGCCGTTGATCCCCCGGTAAAGCCGCCCGGCGGTGAAATCGCCAGCATCCTGGTCCAACTCTGTCCCGATCGAATCGAAGAGGTCGAGGCCGTGATCGCCGGCCTGACCGGTTGCGAGATTTATGGCCGCGATCCCCGCGGCAAGCTCGTGGTCGTGGTCGAAGCGCTTGATGCCAGTTCGCTTGGATCGACGCTCAACGCCATTGCACTGCTGCCGCACGTCTACTCCGCCTCGCTCGTTTTTCACGCAATCGACGCCGGCTCAAACCGATGCGCCGGGAGTTGCTCATGACCGCACCGAAGCTCGATCGCCGACAGATTCTGAAGCTCGAAGCCGCCGCGGTCGCGGCCGCGGCGGCAGGCATGCCCATGCCGGCGCTCGCGGCCAACCTCGTGACCGAGCGCGACGCCAGCGAGTTGCAATGGAACAAGGCTGCCTGCCGCTTTTGCGGAACCGGCTGCAGCGTCATGGTTGCTACCAAGGACAATCGCGTCGTCGCGACCCACGGTGACATCAAGGCCGAGGTCAATCGCGGCCTCAATTGCGTGAAGGGCTATTTCCTCTCCAAGATCATGTACGGCCACGACCGTCTCACGACGCCGATGCTGCGCAAGACCAATGGCAAGTTTGACAAGAACGGGGAGTTCACTGCCATCTCGTGGGACGAAGCCTTCGATGTCATGGCTGAGAAGTTCAAGGATGCGCTGAAGAAGCGGGGGCCTGGCGGCGTCGGCATGTTCGGCTCCGGCCAATGGACGATCTGGGAGGGCTACGCCGCCTTGAAGCTGTTCAAGGCCGGCTTCCGCTCCAACAATATCGATCCCAACGCGCGTCACTGCATGGCTTCCGCTGTCGCAGGGATGATGCGCACGTTCGGCATTGACGAGCCCGCCGGCTGCTACGACGACATCGAAGCGACTGACGCCTTCGTGCTGTGGGGCTCCAACATGGCCGAGATGCACCCAATCCTGTGGACGCGGGTGACCGATCGCCGCCTTTCAGCGCCGCATGTGCGGGTCGCAGTGCTTTCGACCTTCGAGCATCGTTCGTTTGACCTCGCCGACATCGGCATGGTGTTCAAGCCGCAGACCGATCTCTATATCCTCAACGCCATCGCCAACCACATCATCAGGACCGGGCGGCTCAACAAGGAGTTCGTCGCCGCCCACACGGTGTTCAAGCGCGGGCAGACCGATATCGGCTACGGGCTGAGGCCCGATCATCCCCTGCAGAAAAAGGCGACCGGTGCGGCCAAGGCCAACGACGCCACCGACATGAGCTTCGACGAATATGCGAAGTTCGTTTCCGACTATACGCTGGAGAAGGCGGCCGACATGAGTGGCGTGCCGCTGAACCGGCTGGAAGCGCTGGCTGAGCTCTACGCCGATCCGAAGACCAAGGTGGTCAGCTTCTGGACCATGGGTTTCAACCAGCACACCCGCGGCGTCTGGTGCAATAACCTCGTCTACAACATCCATCTGCTGACGGGCAAAATCGCGGAAGCGGGCAACAGCCCGTTCTCGCTGACCGGCCAGCCGTCTGCTTGCGGCACGGCGCGCGAGGTCGGCACCTTCTCGCATCGTCTGCCTGCGGACATGGTGGTGACCAACAAGGAGCACCGCGACAAGGCCGAGCGGATCTGGAAGCTTCCCGAAGGCACCATCCCCGACAAGCCCGGCTATCACGCGGTGCTGCAGAGCCGTATGTTGAAGGATGGTTTGCTCAATGCCTATTGGGTGCAGGTCAACAACAACCTGCAGGCCGGGCCGAATGCCAATGAAGAGACCTATCCGGGTTTCCGCAACCCCGACAACTTCATCGTCGTTTCCGACGCTTACCCGTCAGTTACCGCGCTCGCGGCCGATCTTATTCTGCCGACCGCGATGTGGGTGGAAAAGGAGGGCGCCTACGGCAATGCCGAGCGGCGCACCCAGTTCTGGCATCAGCTCGTCACCGCGCCGGGCGAATCGCGTTCCGATCTCTGGCAGCTCATGGAGTTCTCCAGGCGGTTCAAGATCGAGGAGGTCTGGACCGAGGAACTGATTGCGAAAAAGCCGGAGGTCCGCGGCAAGACGATGTTCGACGTGCTCTATCGCAACGGAGAGGTCGATAAATTTCCGCTGTCCGATATCGAGACAGGCTATGCCAACGACGAGTCGAAGGCGTTTGGCTTCTACGTGCAGAAGGGGCTGTTCGAAGAATACGCATTGTTTGGCCGCGGCCATGGCCATGACCTTGCGACCTTCGACGCTTACCACCAGGCCCGCGGACTGCGCTGGCCGGTGGTAAACGGGCAGGAGACGCGATGGCGTTTCCGCGAGGGCTCCGATCCCTATGTGACGCAGGGCGCGAGCGTGCAGTTCTATGGTTATCCCGATGGCAGGGCACGCATCTTCGCGCTGCCCTACGAGCCGCCGGCGGAATCGCCAGACAACGACTATCCGTTCTGGCTCTCGACCGGCCGCGTGCTCGAGCACTGGCATTCCGGCACCATGACCCGGCGTGTGCCGGAGCTTTACCGCGCATTCCCAGAGGCGGTGTGCTTCATGCATCCTGATGATGCTCAGGATGCAAACCTGCGTCGCGGGGACGAAGTAAGGGTCGTATCGCGCCGCGGATTCGTCCGCGTGCGGCTCGAGACCCGCGGACGCGACCGGCCGCCACGAGGGCTGGTATTCGTGCCTTGGTTCGACGAATCGAAACTGATCAACAAGGTGACGCTGGACGCCACCGATCCGATTTCGCTGCAGGCCGATTTCAAGAAATGCGCCGTGCGCATCGAGAAAGTGTAGCGGCCATGATCCGGAAAGCAGTCATCCTCCTTCTCGCGACGGCCATCGCAGCCGGCACCGGTACGCTCGCGGCACAAACGCTGTATTCAGGTCTGCGCGGGCCGACGCCACTCAACGACGAGGGGCCGGCACCGCCGATGACGCCAATGCGCAACACCGCGGAAAGAGAAGCGCGGAACTATCCCGAACAGCCGCCGGTGATCCCGCACTCGATCGACGGCTACCAGATCGACCTGCAAAGCAACAAGTGCCTGTCGTGTCACGCGCGGTCGCGCACGGCCGAATCGCAAGCACCGATGGTCTCCATTACCCACTTCATGGATCGGGACGGCCAGTTCCTGGCCGCGGTCTCGCCACGGCGCTTCTTTTGTACGGAATGCCACGTTCCGCAGAGTGTGGCCAACCCGCCAGTCAGCAATGATTTCGTCGATATCGACACCATGTTGAGCCGCGCGACACCGGGTGGACGGCGATGAGCGAGCTCGAATCGCCGCCGGAGAAGAAGCGGCCAGGCCTTTTCAGGCGGGCTTGGAGTTTCTTACTCGAGCTATGGGGCGTCCTGATCCGTCCGAGTTCGGTGTTCGCTCTTGGTGTATTGGTATTGGCGGGCTTCGTCGCCGGCATCATCTTCTGGGGCGGCTTCAACACGGCGCTCGAAGTGACCAATACAGAGAAATTCTGCACCAGCTGCCACGAGATGCGTGACAACGTATTCGCCGAATTGAAGTCGACCATCCATTTCAGCAACCGTTCCGGCGTGCGCGCAAGCTGCCCGGATTGCCACGTGCCGCACAACTGGACCGATAAGATTGCACGCAAGATGCAGGCCTCACAGGAGGTCTGGGGCAAATTGTTCGGCTATATCAATACCCGCGAAAAGTTCCTCGACAAGCGGTTCGAGCTCGCACTGCACGAATGGGCCCGTTTCAAGGCCAATGATTCCCTGGAGTGCCGCAACTGCCATTCGGCGCAATCCATGGATATCACCAAGCAGTCTCCGCGCGCCGCAGTTGCCCATGAGCGATTCCTGTTCACGGGAGAGAAGACGTGTATCGATTGCCACAAGGGCATCGCCCATCACCTGCCTGACATGCGCGGCATTCCGGGCTGGCAATGACGGAGCGCTCGCCACGTGGCAATAGCTCGCCTGGCGACAGCCCTGGGGTAGATCCGGAAGAAGTGTGCCTGTTACTCCAGCGTCTTCAGAAAGGCGATGAAGTCGCCGACCTGATCCGCGTCGAAGCTGAATTGCGGCATGGTCGGATGTCCGGTGACGATCCCTTCCGCCAGCGATTCTTGCAACGTTTCGACCGGATAATGCTCGTGCAGGGTCCGGAACGGCGGCGCGATCCTGAGCGGGCTGGGGCTTACCTTGTCGATGGCATGACATCTTGCGCAATAGAGCAGGGCAAGGCGTTTGCCCTGCTGGGGATTCACTGCTGCGGCAGGCGCGATGCCGGACAGCGTCAAGGCAATGAGGGCTCCGCGCGCGGCGGCTTGATGGATCCGAGACATGGCAGCGTCAGTTCTAGTGGGACATCAGAACCGGGACGGTCATGCTGCGAAACATTTCGCGCGTCACGCCGCCGAACACGGTCTCCTGCATGCGGGCATGGCCGTAGCCACCCATGACCAGGAGATCGAGGCTTTCGTCGGCCGCAACCGAGAGAATGCTCGACTGCACCTCGTCCCGATCGGCGTTCAGGGAGATCGTCCTCATCGGCAGGCCACTGCGCGCCATATGCCTTGCCAACAGGATCGGCGACGCGTCCTCCGGCACGTTCGAAACGTTTAGCGTTATGGCCGTCAAAGTGTCGGCCCGGCCGAGGAGCGGCATGGCGTCGTGCAACGCGCGAGCGGCGAGGCGGCTGCCGTCCCAGCAGATTCCGATGCGCGCCGCCTTGAACGCGCCGCGAAAGGTGTAGGGAAACACCAGGAGTGGTCGACCTGTCTGCAGCAGCAGATCCTGCGGCAACTGGTTGTCGAAGCCCCCCCGGTCAGGCTCACCCTGGGAGACCACGGTCAGGTCATAGAGGCGAGCAGTCGCCGCGACCGTTGCGACGACGTCGCCATAACTGTCCGCCACGGCGCGCGTATTGTAGCTGATTTCTGCACCTTTGGCTTCGACTTCAAAGACCGCAAGAGCGGCCTGAGCTCGCTCCGCCGCGCGCTCGTACTCAAGCTCGATGATCGACGCGATGGCCGCACCTCCCTCCGCGAGGAAAGGAACGTTGTTGACGCGCTCAAATCCGGTGGCGATGGCGTCCAGATGAGCGCCGCAGGACATTGCGAGTGAAACTGAACCATCGACCGCGGCGCGTGCGGAGCGCTCCGTCGGGATATGGACCAGCAGATTCTTGTACATCATGGCTCTCCCTCACTTGAAACGCACAAGAAGGAAGCATGTCTCGTTGTCGTTCCGTTTGATGCACGTCAAGGCTCACCTGGCCGATGTCGAATATCGATCCGGAGCGATTTGCGATGAAGCGGGAGATGCATATGGCACGCGTGGCATTGGTAACGGGTGGCACGAGGGGGATCGGCGCGGCGGTCTCGCTGGCGCTAAAGGCGTCGGGTTATACGGTTGCGGCAAACTACGCCGGCAACACCGAGGCTGCGGAGACCTTCTCGACCAAGACTGGCATCCAGGTCCATCGCTGGGACATTGGAGATTTCGATGCCTGCGCTTCCGGCGTCAAGGCCGTCGAGGCATCGCTTGGGCCGGTCGATGTCCTGGTCAACAATGCCGGCATCGTCCGGGACGCTGCGCTTCACAAGATGAGCAGGGAGCAATGGGACGCCGTTGTCCGCACCAATCTCAACGGTCTGTTCAACATGTGCCGCCAGGTGATCGAAGGCATGCGCACACGCAAGTTCGGCCGCATCATCACGATCTCGTCGATCAACGGCCAGAAGGGTCAGTTCGGCCAGACCAATTATTCCGCCGCCAAAGCCGGCGAACTCGGCTTCACCAAGGCGTTGGCGCTGGAAACCGCGCGCCTGGGCGTCACGGTCAACGCCATCTGTCCGGGCTATATCCACACCGAGATGCTGGACGCTGTGCCGCCGGACGTCATGGAGAAGAGCATCCTGCCGCAAATCCCGGTCGGCCGGCTCGGCAAGCCCGAGGAAATCGCGCGCGCGGTCGTGTTTCTCGCCGCAGAGGAGGCCGGCTTCATTACGGGCTCCACACTGTCCATCAACGGCGGTCAGTACATGAGCTGAGCCGGCGAGGCTCTGCCCAGACCAACAAATCATTCGCTGAGAAGGAGAGTCCTAACGTGAGTAGTTCGGCACAAGTGCAGGCAAGTGAAACCCATGGTCGCGCCGTTGTCTGGATCGATCATATGACGGCCAAGGTCTTTTCGATGGGGCTCACGGGAGTCACGCCGAATATCTTCCACGCCCACCTTTCTTCGCATCATCTCCACCACAAGGCCAACACCATCGGTGACGGCCGGGTAGCGGAAGACCCGAACTTCCTGGAGCAGGTCGCGAAGGCGGTAGCTCCATGTAGCGAAGTCTTGATCGTGGGCCCGGGTACGGAGAAAACGGCATTGCATCATTATCTCCAATCCACTCGTCCACACATGATGCTTCGGCTGGAAGCATGCGATCAT
>Ga0070713_100003728_pt1 | contig 10089 bp, 9 predicted proteins | sample LARL82metaG_FD_65465 | JGI IMG/M metagenome (GOLD analysis project Ga0070713, IMG submission 65465) | Corn, switchgrass and miscanthus rhizosphere microbial communities from Kellogg Biological Station, Michigan, USA - LAR L8-2 metaG | ecosystem: Host-associated > Plants > Roots > Rhizosphere ... | reverse complement strand
CGGCGATAAGCTCTTCTGGGTTCGTGCCTTTCTCGTTTTCAAAGCGTGTTCGGAACGAATAGGGGGTTTCGGCGAGGACACCTGAATCGGTTGAAAGTTGACCAGTGCCGGCGCGTCCTGTGCCACGCCAAACGGCTTTTGCCTTGCGGATCATTGAACTCTCCCTGTGCTAGTTTGGCGACAACCCTACCGTATCGACAACTCCGGTGAAAAATGACCGATCGAAAGCCAGGCAAGCAATATCTCGAGGATTATACCGCAGGTCAGGTCTTTCGCTCGGCCAGCCTGCGAATTGACAAGGACGAGATCATCGCGTTCGCGGGACAATTCGATCCGCAACCCTACCACCTCGACGACGAGGCCGCGCGCAAAACGGTCTTCGGGGGACTGGCCGCAAGCGGCTGGCATACCGCGGCGCTGACTATGCGTCTGCTTGTCGACGGCGAGTTCAAGCCAGCCCATGGTATCCTGGGAGTTGGCGTCGACGAACTGCGTTGGCCGAGGCCAGTTCGGCCTGGCGATGACCTCTACGCCGAGACCGAGGTGCTCGAGGTGCGTCCATCCAAATCGCAACCAGATCGAGGACTGATCAGGGTGCGCACGACGACGTTCAATCAACGTGGCGAACAGGTGCAAACTTATATCGGCAATCTGCTCGTTCCGCGTCGTCCAGCCGCTGCCTCTTAGGAGGTGTCTCGACTTAGCGCCAGAAGATCTGGTAGGCGGCGAAAATAGTTTCGATAAGAATCAGTGCGATGATTATTCGCTCTAGCCGCAACGAGCGTTCTGTATCGATAATATCGGCCAGAGCCTTTGCTGTATCTGAAATGACGGTCAGTTTGCGGGTCAGAAGATCGGCACGCTCCTTCAGTTCATATTCATCCTCAAGCCTCGCGTAGAACCTCTCGAGGTCCGGCCGGTCCCAGAGCACGTCCGGTTTTTCCGCCACTGCAACAAGCCCCGATACGCGCTGCTGAACGAGCAACGCGTTGCCGATGTGCTTCAGGAGCGAACGACGGCCGCCGGGTGTCCTGCCGTGCTCGGCCAATTCGCGAGCCAATGGCTCCGTGGAGTCGAAGACAGCGCTGACGTTGCGTTCGTCGTGTGCCAGAATCAAATTCGTCGCTATGGCGTCTGCGATGATAAGCACATGCTCCGGCATCAGCGCCTTCAGCGCAATGACGCCGGCGGGGGTGACCTGTTCATCTTTCTCCGGCGCAATTTCGATTTGGGCGGTTTCTTCCTCAGCGTGCGCAAATCGTCCGCTGATACGTCCGTCGAGGCTTCGAATGATTTCATCCTCTTGCGCCGAGGTCATTCCGACGAGGACGGCAACTCCATAACGGAAAAGGACCACGAAGGCGCCGGTCTCGATTCGAAAGGCCATCGGGGTTGTCGACAGCACGTTGTGCCGCTCGAGTCCGGTCGTATCAAGACGATCGCCAAGCAGAAAAGCCCTGACGGTGACGACGTGATTGCCAGACCCAGACGATACGGACTCCAGGGGGGACGCAGGTGGAGAAACGATCTCGGGTTCAAGTGACATCGGTCTGAAAGCTGCCTGAGTTGTTCTTGTGAGCGCGATTCTGCCGAAACAAGCCTGCCACGCTTCTGGTTCTGTTGAAACAGCCCGTGGCCGCCAACGTTTCGATGTCGCGAATTCGTTATCGGGAACTGGAGGTTGCCTTATTTGTTCGGCAATTTCTCAAATACCGCTCAGCTGCGACCGATATCGCGCGGATCGAGCGCGTCACGCAGGCCATCGCCGACCAGGTTGAATGACAGGACTGTCAGGAAAATTGCCAGTCCTGGCCAGACGGCCATCCAGGGTGCGTTGACGAGGAAACGCTGCGCCGAATTGAGCATGCTGCCCCAGGAAGGATCTGGCGGCTGTTGCCCGAGGCCCAGGAATGACAAGGCAGCTTCGGCGATGATTGCGGCCGCGATCGACAGGGTAGCCTGCACCAGCAGCGCCGGCATAATGTTCGGCAGGATATGGACGAAAACGATGCGCCAGCGCGGATTTCCGACCGCGCGTGCGGCCTCCACATAGTCTTCCATCTTCACTGCCAGAACCTGTCCACGCGTCAGGCGAACGAAAATCGGCGTTGCCGTAACGCCGATGGCGATCATGGCGTTGCCGAGGCTTGGCCCGAGAAATGCCGCGAGTGCGATCGCCAGAATGAGGAAGGGGCAGGCGAGCATGGCATCGGTCATGCGACCGATCAGGGCGTCGAGAAAGCCCCCGAGATAACCGGCCGCCAGGCCGAGCGGCACGCCGATCGACAGCGCAATGCCGACGGAAATCACGCCGGCCAAAAGCGAAGCGCGCGCACCATAGATGACGCGCACCAGGGTATCGCGGCCAAGATCGTCGGTACCGAACCAGTGGGACGCTGACGGGGGTTGGCGCACCGAAGTCCAGCTTTGCGCAATCGGATCGTATGGGCTCAACAATGGCGCAAAGACAGCCAGCACAATAAAAACCGCAACAATGGCCAATCCGAAGACCGCGCTTTTGCGGCGGAAAAGCCGCCGCAAGGCGCGACGAAGCGGCGTTTCGGCCACGTCCTTTGCCGCGATCAATCTCGTGTTGACGGCGATGTCGGCCATGTCACGTACGCAGTCGCGGGTTGACAAGGACGTAGGCGATGTCGGCGAGCAGATTGAGCACGATGTAGACGGTCGCTGTGACGAGCACGACGCCCTGCACCACCGCGTAGTCGCGGTTGAAGACGGCGTCGATGATCAGCTTGCCGAAGCCCGGAATCGTAAAAATCTGTTCGGTCAGCACTGCACCCGACAGGAGCGTCCCGAATTCAAGCGCGCCGAGCGTGATGACGGGGGTCAACGCGTTGCGCATGGCGTGCTTGAGGATGACGGTGTGTTCGTAGAGGCCTTTCGCGCGCGCCGTCCGCACGTAATCGCTTTCGAGGACCTGCAACATGGCGCTACGCGTGTGGCGCATCAAGATTGCCGCAATCGCGTTGCCGAGGACGAAAGCCGGCATGATTGTTGAGGCGAGACTGGCGCGCCAATCCTCGGTGAGGGGCACGTAGCCCGACGCCGGTAGCCAGCCCAGTTTCACCGAAAACAGGAAGATCAACATGATCCCAAGCCAGAAGTTCGGCGTCGAGATGCCCCAAAGCGCGAACGCGTTGGCCGCATAGTCCCAGATGGTGTTTTTCTTGATGGCGGAGATGATGCCCGCTGAAATGCCGATCACGAGCGCAATCACGATGGCCATCGAGCCGAGTTGAATTGTTACCGGCAGTTTTTGCAGGATGAGGTCGAGGACCGGCACGTGAATCCGCATCGACTCTCCGAGATTGCCGGTGAGCACGCCCTGGACCCAGTAGAGATATTGGATGGGTATCGGCCGGTCGAGATGATACTGCTGGCGAATCTGCGCGATCACGGCCGGATCGCGCTCTTCGCCGGCCATGATCAGTGCTGGATCCCCCGGCAGCAACTGCTGCAGCGAGAAGATGAGCACCGACACGAAGAACAGGGTCGGGATCAGCTGCAGCAGACGTTTGCCGAGAAGATTCAACATGGCGGACGCCGTTTCGCCAATTGGATAGCCTTACTCACTTGAGCGAAAGCCCCACCACGCGGACGAGGCCGTCCGGCATCTGCTTGTAGCCGTCAAGTTTTGTCGTGTGCGCGATGAGAATGCGACGGTGATAGAGGTAGATCTTGGGCACGTCCTCGAGAATGGTTTTCGTCAGTTTCTCATAGATCGCCTTGCGTGCGGCGAGTTCGGACGGGACGCGCGCCTCGTCGAGCAGTTTGTCGACGTCGGCGTTGCAATAACCCATCGAGTCCTGCGGCGCGTTGCACTTGAAGAAGATGTACGTATTGCCATCGGGATCAGTGCGCCCGCTCCATGCAAGCAGGTAGGCTTGGTAATTGCCTTGCTCGGCCTGCTTGAGCGAGGTGGCAAATTCCGTAACGCGGATCTTCATGTTGATCCCGATTTCGCCCGCCATGGCCTGGATGACTTCGGCTACGGCCTGGGTCTCGGCGCCTTTCGGCACCATGAAATCGATATCAAATGGCGCTGACACGCCGGCTTCTTTCATGAGCGCCTTGGCCTTGGCGACGTCGCGCTTCGGGACCGGATAGGCCTGCTGGTAATAGGGATTTTCCGGGCTGACCCATTGATTGCCGGGCTTGAATTCGCCGTTGAACACCACCTGGTTCAGGGCATCGCGATCGATCGCGAGGTCAAGGGCCTGGCGGACCTTGGCCGACTGGCCGAGCGGATTCTTCGATTGATCGCCGTTGCCGACATTGATGTCGAGGCCCTGGTAACCGAGCTCAAGCGCGGTTGCGAGTTTGAGCGCCTTGTCTTCGCGAACGCTCTTGATGTCGGTCGCCAGTACGCGCTCGATCAGGTCAAGTGCGCCGGATTTGAGATTGGCGAGACGGACAGTGGAATCGACAATCGGAAGGTACACGACACGGTCGATGTGGATGTTGTCCTTGTTCCAGTAGTCAGCGAACTTCTCGAACACGATACGGTCCTGCTGCACGCGCTCGACAAATTTGTAAGGGCCGGCGCAGACCGGATGCAGGCCGAATTTTTCGCCGGCCTCTTTCGCTGCTTTCGGTGAAACCATCATGCCGGCGCGGTCGGTGAACTGGGCGATCAGCGGCGAGTAGGGCGCCTTCAGTACGACATTGATCGTGAGCGGGTCGACGACGTCGACGTGGTCGACGGCGGCGAGTTCAGGCTTTCTGAACGAACCGGTCATCGATGTGTGGCGATCGATGGAGAATTTGGCCGCTTCCGCATTGAACGGCTCGCCATCATGAAATTTGACGCCGGGCCGAAGCTTGATGGTGACAGTCTTGCCGTCGGCGGAGGTCGAATGCGACAACGCGAGTTGCGGCACGACATTCAGATTCTGGTCGATGTCGAACAGCTTGTCGCAGAAGGACGCAAAGACAATGCGTCCGACATAGGTCCGCGCGAGCGTGGGGTCGAGCACATCCGGATCTTCCGCGAGTCCGATGCGCAATGTCGTCTGGGCCGTTGCCAGCCCGCTAGCCAATACGAAATACACGGCCGCTGCCGCGGCCCAGCGAATGCCTCTCATGATCCCCTCGCGCAGTTTTTGCCGGCAATCAGCTTGGCCGGCTACCTTCCACCTTAAGTGTATCAACACCGCCTGCGGCCCGCACATCGGTCGGCCGGGTAAATTTCGCCATCAGTGCCTGCAACTGGGGGGTAGGCGCGTCCTGTCCAGATTCCCCCACCAGGGCAGGCAGTTCGCGCCAGCGATGGCAGGCGGTTGCATGCGCTTCGTGATCGTCGACAAGCGCAGGTCTTTCGATGCGGCAACGGTCGATGGCATAGGCGCAGCGCGGATGAAGATGGCAGCCCGCGGGAGGTGAAAGCGGGCTTGGAACATCTCCCTCCAGTAACTGACGTTGCCGCTTGCCATTCGGCTGCGGAACCGGAATCGCCGAAAACAAGGCGCGCGTGTATGGGTGGCGTGGATTGGCAAATAATTCGCCGGCGGCAGCACTCTCCACGATCCGGCCGAGATACATAACCGCGACGCGGTCGGCTATGTGCTTGACCACTGACAGGTCATGGGAAATAAAAATGTAAGTCAGTGACAGCCGCTTGCGCAGATCACTCAGCAAGTTCAGCACCTGCGAGCGGATCGAAACATCGAGCGCCGAGACCGGTTCGTCGCAGACGATCAGCTTCGGCTCGACCGCAAGCGCTCGCGCGATGGCAATCCGTTGCCGCTGGCCTCCGGAAAACTCGTGCGGGTAACGTCGTCCGTATCGCGCATCGAGGCCGACAAGACCCAGCAGTTGGGCCACACGGTCACGGCGGCGAGATGCTGGCACGATATCATGCAGGCCGAGCGGTTCGCCGATCAGCTCTTCCACCGTCATTCGTGGATTGAGCGATGAGTAAGGATCCTGAAAGATGATCTGCGCCTCGCGCCGGAAGGCGCGCAATTCCTTTTCACCGAACGCCAGAATGTCGCGACCGGCGAACTTTATGCTACCGGCCATTGGCTCGATCAACCGAAGGACCAGCCGGCCCACGGTCGACTTGCCACAGCCTGTTTCGCCGACGAGCGCAAGCGTACCGCCGGCAGGTACGGTCAGGTCTATTCCATCGACGGCCTTGACGGTTGCCGTCGGTCGTCCGAATGCCGACCGGCGCGCGACGAAATGCCGTGTCAGTCCTTCGACCTCGAGCAGGGGAGCGCTCACGCAGGCACCTCTTCCAATGGCGCCTTCACACACCGCGACCAATGCTTCGAGCCGATATCGACGATAGGGGGCGCGGCGTCGACACAGATATCACTTGCAAAGGGGCAGCGAGGGGCGAAGCGGCAGCCCGTAGGTATCTCGCTCATGTCGGGGAGCGAGCCTTCGATCGTCGCAAGCGTTGCCACTCGGCGATCGAGTCGCGGAATTGAGGCGAGGAGCCCAATCGTGTAAGGGTGCTGTGGAGCGCGGAACAATGCATCGACTGGCGCGTGCTCAACGATTTCGCCAGCGTACATGACGGCCACTTCGTCGCAAATTTCAGCGATAACCCCGAGGTCGTGCGAGATCAGGACAATCGAAGCATTGGTCTTTGTTTTCAGGCTGCGGATCAAATCCAGCACCTGAGCCTGGATCGTTACATCGAGCGCCGTGGTGGGCTCGTCGGCGATCAGCAGTTGTGGATCGCAGGCGAGGGCAATGGCAACCATCGCGCGCTGGCGCATGCCCCCGGAGAGCTTGTGGGGATAATCGTCCACGCGCAGTTCGGGTGAGGGGATACGTACGTCTCGCAAAAGCTCAATGGCGCGGGCGCGAGCCTGTGCCCGACTCATGCCACGATGGCGCACAAGTGTTTCGATGATCTGCTCGCCGATCGTATAGGCGGGATTGAGTGAAGTCATGGGCTCCTGGAAGATCATGGCAAGGCGATCGCCGCGAAGGTCGCGCATCGCGGCATCGGTCAGGTCCAGCAGGTTCGTGCCCTCAAAACCCACGCTTCCTGAGACGTCGGTGGACCCTTTTGGCAGAAGCCCCATGATGGCAAGAGCGGTCACGCTTTTGCCGCAACCGGACTCGCCGACGAGTCCGAGCGTTACGCCGCGCGCGAGTTCGAAGTTCACGGTCTCGACGGCATGCATCGTCTGCCCGCGATCGCCGTGAAAGAGGACGCGCAGGTTCGCGATCTCCACCAGGTTGGTCATCGCCCATCCCCGGCGGCAAGCTCGCGCGCGATTTCCTGCTCTATGACGGTCCGGTCGGTCACTCCAACTGGATCGCGTCGACTTGGCAGGAAGCGCCGAAAGGTTGCCCATCGCTCGCGGCTGACGCCTTCGAGCCGCTCAAGTTCGGCGAGTGGTTCCGGATGGTCGTCCACGCGCAGGTCGAGGTCCGACCACTCGTCTTCGCCATAAATGAGCAGCGCGGCCGACTGCTTGCCGCGTTTGTCGCCGCCTGCGGCTTCACCGGCCCGCATCCCGGCAATCAGGCGGCGCGGAAATGGCATCGTCGCGCCGGCAACATAGGCTGCCGCTGTTGCCTCAAGGACCCGAGCACCGACCAGCATGTTGCCGGCAACGGAAAAAGTGTCGCCAGCCAGGTGTCCATTCCAATCAATACAGGCTGAACCCGTGTGCGCGGCGATGCGGCCGCTTGCGTCCAAGACGTGGACCTGGCGGTGATCGCGTCCGGCATCATCAGCGACCAGAGTTTTGACGATCGACTCGGCCGACATCCCGCCGCGCAGGAGTTGCAGGCCTTTGCTGCCGTAGAACGGGTTGATCAGTGCTTGCGTTGCAATAGCGCCCACGCCTGCCGCGATGAATGGCACCCGCGCTCCGACTGCAAAGAATTTTGTCGCAACAGCAATCCCGAAGGCGCCGGTGGCTTTGTCACGGGCAATGATCGACCAGGTCATTATATGCACCTTCGCAGTGCGTTATCGCCCGGCTGCGTAGCCCTGCATGCCGCGCGGGTTGGCTGCCGCACGGCGGCGCCGACCTTCGCGCGAAGCGGCGGTGAGCCGGCCTTCGGACCAACCCGGGCCGATCTCGACAATATGGCCCCGTTTTTTCAACTCCTCGACGCTCGCCTTGGGCACGCGATCTTCCAGCACCAGCACGCCCGGGCGAGCCGTACGCGGCCAGAATGAGATGGGGAAATGTTCCGAGTGCCACGCGGGAGAATCGATTGCTTCCTGCAGGTTCATCTTGCAGTGGGCGTGCCGGAGGAAGAATTGCGTCGTCCATTGGTCTTGTTGATCGCCGCCAGGCGAACCCCACGCCAGATAGGGTTCGCCATCGCGCAGCGCGAGCGTGGGGCTGAGCGTCGTGCGCGGACGTTTGCCGGGTGCAAGGCCCGCGGGGTGCTTGTCGTCGAGCCAGAATGCCTGTGCGCGCGTGCCGAGGCCAAAGCCGAGTTCGGGGATGACCGGAGATGATTGCAGCCAACCGCCCGATGGCGTCGCCGAGATCATATTGCCGGCGCGGTCGATGATATCGAAATGGACCGTGTCGCCGCGGACTTCACCGAGGCGCCCGACCGTCGGCTCGCCGGCGCCGAGAGCGCTGACCGCCAGACGAGGCCCGGTTTCGCGACGCAGCTCGACAATCGCCCCGAATCCTTCGACGGATCCGGGCCTCAGTTCGAGCGAGGCTTTTTTGGTGATGAGTTTGCGACGATCAGTATTGTAGGTATCCGATAGCAAGGTCTCGATCGGCACTTTGACGAATTCGGGATCGCCGTAGAATTTTTCACGATCGGCGAACGCGAGCTTGGCGGCCTCGACCTGTAAATGGATGAAATCCGCGCTGGTCGGATGAAGATCATCGAGACCCATGCCTTTGAGCAGCGCCAGTTGCTGGAGCAGGACCGGACCTTGGCTCCAGACTCCGGCCTTGCAGACGGTATAGCGACCGTAGTCGTATGTCAGAGGAGCTTCGACATGTGCCTCCCAGTTCGCCATGTCGCTTCCGGTCAGGACGCCGCGATGTCGCTCGCCGCTGACGTCCATGATTTCCTGGGTGCGGCAGAAGCGATCGATGGCCTCGGCGACAAAGCCTTGCGACCAGACTTTACGCGCGCGTTCGATTTGCACGATGCGATCGCCGCCGGCACTTTCGGCTTCCTTCAGCATGCGCGAGTAGGTCGCCGCGAGAGCCCTGTTGGTGAAAAGTGTGCCTGTCTCCGGTACGCGACCGCCGGGAAGGTAGACCGCCGCAGATGTCGGCCAGTACTCGCGAAACAAGTCTTGAACCAATGCGATCGTTGCATTGGCGCGCTCGACCAAGGGGTGACCATGCTCGGCATAACTGATGGCAGGGCTGAGCACCTCGGCAAGAGTCATGCTGCCGTAGTCGCGTAACAGAATCATCCACGTGTCGAACATTCCCGGCACGCAGGCAGCCAGCAAGCCCGTTCCCGGAATGATGTCGATACCTTCATCGCGATAGTGCGCGATTGTGGCCTTGGCCGGTGCAGGTCCCTGTCCGCAAATAACGTCCGTGCGTGCGCGCTTGACGTCATGAAGGATCACCGGGACGTCCCCGCCGGGCCCGTTGAGATGAGGTTCGACGACCTGAAGCGTAAAGGCTGTCGCCACAGCGGCGTCGTAGGCATTGCCGCCTTTTTCCAGCGTCGCCATGCCGACCGCTGTCGCGATCCAATGCGTGGACGTCACGACACCAAAAGTGCCTTCAATTTCCGGTCGGGTCGTGAATGGGTTGGGATTTATTTTGGACATACGCGGGGACAGCGTCAGGATTGTTCGCTCTTGGCAGTTGGGCGCTACTCATCTGTTAGAGGACAAGGACGCAGCTCGGTAAAAAGAGTGTATTGGAAATGCGACCCCCGTCCACGACTATTCGATATCGGCCTGTGCGTGTTAGCCGAACGCGCCGACCTTTAGCCACCTCCCATTGGGGGAGTTGGTTGCCCCGCCCAACGCAAGGCCATGGCGTGCCAAGTCGCGTCGGTTTGGCGCGTTGAATAAATCCCTAGACTGTCCTCGCCCCAGTTCCCAACCCCCCGAAACCATGCTGCAATAGGCTTGAAAATAGACCGTTTTTT
>Ga0070713_100003726_pt1 | contig 10090 bp, 11 predicted proteins | sample LARL82metaG_FD_65465 | JGI IMG/M metagenome (GOLD analysis project Ga0070713, IMG submission 65465) | Corn, switchgrass and miscanthus rhizosphere microbial communities from Kellogg Biological Station, Michigan, USA - LAR L8-2 metaG | ecosystem: Host-associated > Plants > Roots > Rhizosphere ... | reverse complement strand
TTTTTCAAGGATTTCCAATCAGCAGCAGCTCATCACGCACACCGGTAGCCGAGGCGGCGGGCGCCAGGACCCAGCTCACGGGGGTCGTCGGCGCGCTCGCCATCGCATTGCTACTGGTGCTCGCGCCTAATCTGCTCCAGAATCTGCCGCACACCGCCCTGGCTGCCGTCGTCATCGCCTCGGCTATCGGCCTGATCGAAGTGTCCGACCTGCGCCGCATCTATCGCATCCAGCGCTGGGAGTTCTGGCTTTCGATGGCCTGCTTAGTGGGTGTGGCCGTGCTCGGCGCCATCCCGGGCATTGCGCTCGCAATCGTGATTGCGGTGATTGAATTCCTCTGGGACGGCTGGCGCCCGCATTCGGCCGTGCTCGGCCGCGTCGAACATGTCAGGGGCTACCACGACATCACTCGATATCCGGAGGCGCACTTGATCCCGGGCCTCGTGTTGTTCCGTTGGGATGCGCCGCTGTTCTTCGCCAACGCCGAGCTGTTCCACGAACGTGTTCTAGATGCCGTTGGGAACTCACCGACGCCGGTTCGCTGGCTCGTGGTCGCGGCAGAGCCGGTCACGAGCGTCGATGTCACCGCAGCCGATGCGGTCTGCGAGCTCGACGATTCCCTTCACGCCGCGGGAATAGAGTTGTGCTTCGCGGAGATGAAGGATCCGGTCAAGGACAAGCTCAAACGCTTTGGGCTGTTCACCCGCTTCGGCAAACAGAACTTCTTCGCAACCCTAGGCGAAGCGGTGAGCGCCTATCTCGCGATCCATCCAGTCGAGTGGATAGAATGGGAGGACCGCACGTCGTAGCGCCAGGTGTGAGATCTCTCACTTCCGCCCGGCTGCTTTTCGACTCCATGGATTTCATTCAGCAGATCGGCAGTTGAGCCTGTGTCTCGGTGAACGGAGCAGCCGACGACGCTGGCGAAGCAACGTGCCCTCAATGGTCATCCCGATCCCTACCCGGTCAGCGTGAAGATCCAGTCCTCCATAGCTCGGGGGTGGAATGCGCACTGGACATGGGCGAATCAGATATCGGTTCTCACAAAAATGGCTGCAACGAAATGAGGGCCGAAGTCCTCCTTATCCGACGAAGTGCGGTAGAACGGACGTCAACTTTGCGAGGCGTTGGCAGCCTCGTCGATCAGTGCCGTCACCTCATCCGGTCGTGACGCCAGCGACGCATGGCTCGCATCCAACGTGATCACCCTCTTCGCGCCCAGCCTGTCCGACATCATCTTCTCGGTCTCCGGGGCAAGCATCCGGTCGTTACTCGAAATCTGGTACCACGACGGCTTGTTTTTCCACGCCGCCGTCGTAATTTTGTCACCAAAGGTACCCACAAGCGGTGCTTTCTGAGTCACCGCCATCACAAGCGCTTCCTCCGCCGTCAGGTCCTGACAAAAACTCTCATGAAACTTGTCCTGCTTGATCCACAGGTACCCGTAGCTATCTGGAAGCACGTTCGCAACGCCTGGCACGGCAAGGGCTTTCGAGATTGAAGACGTGGTCTCGCCTACCTCCGGAGCGAAAGCCGCAATATAGACTAGCCCAACCACGTTCGGCTGATTGCCCGCCTGAGTAATCACCGCTCCACCATACGAGTGGCCCACCAGCAGCACTGGCCCTTTTTGCTGGGCAATCATCTTGCGGGTCCGCTCGGTATCGTCAGCTAAAGAGGTCAGCGGATTCTCGACTGCAAAAATCGATGTGTAGCCTTTGTTGTTCAGACGCGGAATCACTTTGCTCCAATGCGCCGCTCCACCCCAAAAACCATGCACCAGTACGATAGTCGGCTTCGCCATTTCAAAACCTCCCTGTGAATTTACGTGCAATGCATTTTCAGCATGAGATGCAAGCTTATCCCATCTCCGTGACGACGAGACAAGCTGGGAGAAAATCTTGGAACAACGAGATCTCCTTTCCCTCCGAAAATGTCCTCTTGGAGTTGCCGGAGAGCACCATCAATAGCCAGCGACTTGCAATTATTGGCCTTATAGCGTTGGGAATATCTACGCCAGGTAATTTGGAAGGAGCTCCTTGGAAATATCCCGACCGCAAGACGCTAGTGATTTTCCTAGTTGCTTCGACCCGAATCTAGCTATAGGAATGATCACCAATTGACCAAAGGAGATCTGCGCAGTTGGGGTTTCCGACTTTTGAAGTCGTAAGAGTCTAGGCAAGCTTATTCTGGTTCAAACGACGAGGTCTCGTTGAATGTTGACCACGATGGAATGGATTAGAGATGCTCTGCGGGAACATCCTGAATTGGCGCTGTTTCTTGCTCTGGCTTTGGGTTATCTGCTGGGTAGGGTTCGCATAGGCACGTTTAAGCTTGGGCCGGTTGTCGGATGCCTTGTGGCGGGGGTTGCCGTAGGGCAACTCGGCATCGCGGTACCGGGTGTTCTTGGCAGAACGTTCTTTCTGTTATATCTGTTTGCCGTTGGTTACAAAACAGGACCTCAATTTTTCAGAGGTCTTGGCCGGAATTCGATTCCGCAAGTGGTTTTGACACTCCTTTTCGATGTAACTGGACTGTTGATGACGTATGCCGTGGCGCTTGTATTTAGATTCAATGCAGGAACAGCGGTGGGCCTTCTTGCCGGGGGACTGCATTCAACGGAGGCGTTGGGGACTGGAAGTGGCGCGATTGAAAGGCTCGATGTAGCGGAGGAAATTCGTCGCGGACTTACCGCCGACGCAACGGCGGCTTACGCACTTACGTACATGGTTGGAATATTGACAGCAATCTTCGTACTTGTCCGGATTGGTCCGTGGATCATGAGGGTCAATCTTCGCGACGAATGTCAAAAACTGGAAATTGAATTGGGTATGAAGAAGGAGGAGCTTGGAGTTGTTTCTGCATACAAACAATTCGTGATGCGGGCTTACAGGATTCCTGAAGGAATGGATAACAAGAGTGTGACGGAACTGGAGGATGTCTTCGCACCGGAAAGAGTGTTCGTTGAGAGAGTAAAAAACGCACGAGGAATTCTTGACGCTGAACCAGCTCTTCGGCTCCATACGGGCGATCTTGTTGTGCTTTCCGGACGACCTAAGATGCTGGGAGGATCAAGTAATCCGCTGCATCTCTACGAGGTTGAGGAACCGGTGTTGCTGGACATCCCAGCGATTGCAGTCGACCACGTCCTGGAGCGGAAGAACCTCGTTCATCGCACGCTCGGTGAGATTGTGGCGGCCTTAGGCGGAGAGGTAGCTACGCGGGGAGTCTATATACGCAAGGTGATGCGCGGGGGAGAAGAGCTACCGATGGGATCGAAGGTCGTCCTCGAGCGTGGCGATGTGCTGACTCTGATTGGTTCGAAACGACATGTCGATTGTGTGGCGGCTCAATTGGGTCCAGTGCAACGGACATCACACGCGACCGATTTGGTGGCGTTATGTTTGGCGATTGGGATTGGTGGGTTGATCGGATTACCCGCATTGAAATTGGCAAGACTTCATATTGGGCTTGGCCTTCCCGTCGGGGTTCTTCTGGCTGCTTTTGTAACCGGCTGGATGCACTCGATTAAGCCTGCGTTTGGCAGAGTGCCTGAACCTGTTGTGTGGTTATTAGATTCCCTCGGCCTATGCGCATTTGCGGCCTCGATTGGAATCAATGCCGGCCCTGGCTTCGTGCACGGAGTTCGTACATCAGGACTTGCTCTTCTAATTACTGGTGTTTTCGTATGTGCGGTACCTTACCTGCTCACTATTCTCGCAGGGCGTTACATCTTCCGAATTCATCCGGGAATTCTGCTCGGCATTTGTGCGGGAAGCGGCACCTCTTCTCCTGGTTTGGCTGCCGTACAGGAGCGCGCAGAGAGCCGCGTGCCGGTATTGGGTTATGGAGTTAGCTATGCAATCAGCGCGCTGATATTTGCGGTTTGGGGATCAATCATCGTGATCCTGGTGCATGGCAGCTAAAGGGCACAGTTCAACACTAGGAAAATCAATAAATGATTTTAGGAGGGCCTGAGGCGGCGAGCCCATTGCATCGATTCGCCCTTGCTGTCACGAAGTGGATCGGTCTGGAAGTTGCGAATTAGGGAGTTTTGCCAACTTATCCGTTGCGGGCGGGGGCGCTTGCGCTGACCAAGTGTTTGGAAAACCGCTTCGGAGTTCTCGCGTTTCGCTCGCGGCGAAAGCAGGCCAAAATAGCGCATGGAATGCCGGTATCGGTCAGGGACGTGTTCCGCAATAAGAGCCACAAACTTCGCCGGTGTTGAACGGGCTTCGCATATGGTCTTGGCCCGAGTGTCCTTCACTTGATAGACAACCTCTGTTTCCGAAACCCCGAGAATGCGCCTTTGCGAAATGGGCAACCGGCGGATATAACGTCCTGCGTATCCCAGGAAGTGAGATTTGGACATTACACGAGTGATGTGTATGTTCCATTTGCGCATTGCTTGATGCTCGATAACTTTCTGAAACTGGCCAGGAGGCTGTCCGTCATCCAGCAAGCCGATACGGTGAGCTTGTTCGAGAAATGTTGTGACGGCAAGCCTCCACAGGGTCATGATTTCGTCATGGGCAAAGTGGATGGATTCAATCCAGCGGGCCTGCACGGTATCGAATCCCCCAGCCGATGCCATGATGTGGAGATGCGGGTGATGGTTGAGGCGACCGCCAAACGTGTGCTGCACCACAATCATGCAGAGACGCACACGGTATCGCTTCCATGCCCACTGCTGCACAATGGACGCTCCGAGAGCCGGAAGATCATGTTGCAGATGCCGATGGTAGCGGAATATTGGCCAGAACACGTCGGGCATAGTCAGAACGATCCCAACAAAGGGTATGTCTGGAAGCGCACACCATTGCTCTCGTTGCCAGAGTTGCGTGCCGCGATTCCCGCAGGACGGACAACACCTGGACTTGCAAGTGTGATAAAAACTTTCTCTTCCGAAGCAGACGCGTAAACCTCGCCACCGAGAACAGGTGTTCGACAATCGCAGACGCGTTGGAAGTTCTCCCGAACTGCTGGGCGTGTTGTTGGGCGGTCCCATTCCGTCCGCGTCAACTCCAAGAACTTTCGTAGTCTCTGGTCAGTCTGCTTCATGAATCAGCTTTCCCTGTTGCGTTAGGGCCTGACGAAGCCCCGGAGATAACAGAAGCACTTCGCCAGGGACTTTGATTTCTGCGATGAGGAGGCCCTCACGTCGTTTGGAATCCAGTTCGGCCAAAGCATTGGCAAGACGGCCTGGATCGAACGGTCCTTGCCGCCCCTGGTTGCGATGCGCGCGCAGGAGAGCATTTACTGTTTTCGTGATGCCGCGTCGGTCACGGAAGAGGTCGAGATGCTCCAGTTGGCGATCCGGTTCCTTGAGCCAGCACCACGCACGATGGATGCTTACCTCGCCGATACGAAGGGCCTGAATCAGCTCAGGTCGAGCATCCGTCAAAATTTGCTTGACCTTATTCACGTTGCCAGTGGAGACGCCGGCGGCAGCAGCAATTTCTGAGCGAACATCCAGCCGCTCAGCCTCCGTCAAGTTTGACGAACCCTTGCGCAATCCACCATGCCGCTGGTTTGCATGGGCGCGACGCTTCATCCCGGGCTCCAATTCCAGAGCCAACAGGATGCGGCAGAAGTTATTGACTCCCCTAGACGGCCGGAGTTTCTGGAGAAGCCAGCTCGATGATCGAACCACGCCTTTTCCTCTGCAGCGGCGCCACTAAACACAATGATGTCATTGCCAAAGGTAGAAGAACGATCCAGCTGGACTCCATAGGTAGTAAGGCCAACGTCAATATTCGTTTCGAGAATGTAGCCAAGATTTTGCAGAGTCATCTCTCTCCGCGCTTGACGGACCTACTGGAGATCGCCGCGTACGTTTACACGGCAGACTGCTCGACACAGCGAGGGACACGGTGGACCGATGGTGACAGCACAGAGCCTTGGGGACGCGACTTTGCGTTTGTAATTCCAGTGCGCGAGCCGAAGTTTTGGATTTCAGTGTCGAGCCAACTCACAGAACTTCTCCATTTCCTTTCGGATGACCAGTACTCCTTTCAGTTCGTGCCTCTTACGCAGGAGCGATTCGGACAACAACAATATTTGGAATTCGGCGACAAGGACGACTGGCCTTTTCTAAACCCTGAGCGCGTGATCATGGTTCAGGTGGCCTTGATTCACTCGCCGGTGTTGTAGAGAGTGCGCGGAAAGGAGGCAAGCTAGTCCTTGTGAGTCACCGGCCTGTTACGACCTTAAGCGCACGCCAGAAGGTGCTCTTCAGCAAACTACAGAGGAAGTTTCCCCACCAGTTGCTTCATGTACCGGTTTGGATCAACAAGTCTGAAAACTTCAGCCGGGAGCCGACGCAGCGTACCCGGTCATTTCTTTACGCCGCGCTGGGCACGGTCGTCGGTGCGTCTATGCGGGCTGGTGGGTGCGTTTTTTTGAGAATGGAGTCGTTAGCCTAAATCTGCCGGTGGCAGGTGAGGTCATTCGTTCCCGTGCGTCCCGTACAACCCATCCTGTCGCTTTGCATCTGCTTGGAGAGCTTTGCAAGGCGGTTTCCGGACGCGATTTTGCTATTGATAATCCCTACCTTTACAAGACGAAGAAGAATGTCGTGGAAAGCCTAAAGACTCAACGTGCGGAGCATCTGATTGGGGATACCTGCTCCTGCGCCCACATGATGTTCAAGGCCAAAGCACAGCAACACTGCGGCCGTTGCAGCCAATGTATTGACCGAAGGTTTGCCATTATTGCTGCTGGCCTTCAGGCACAAGACCCCGAGACCGACTATGAGATTGATGTCTTTACCGGCTCGCGCGAGGACGGCCCTGAAAAGAGCATGGCTGTTGACTATACACGCCATGCGCTGGAGCTGAGTCAGAGGCCTGAAGCAGAACTGGCGGCAAGGTTTAACATGGAGTTGAGCCGTGCTGCCCGTTACGAGCCAAAAAGGAGCGAGGCTGTGGGACAGTTACTTGCCATGCACAAGCGGCACGGGGAAACCATCTTTGCCGTACTAAAGAGATCTTGATGGCACAGGCGGAGCCTTTGTTGCAAGGCAAGGTAGACAAGAGTTCCTTGCTGGCCTAGGCTTTAAATAGCGATAGAATCGTGCAGGAATCGCCCACCACTCCAATGGAAGAGCAACTGAGTGCTCTAATGGACAAGCTCGCGAGTGAAAAGCGCCGCTCCGCGAAGAAAACCAAGTTACAGAAAAGAGATATCGTCGTCTTCGCCGCCATCCTGCTTCGGACACCAAGCGATTTCGTATTGCGAGTTTCTCCACAAACAGGGAGTCCGGCCGAAATGGGCAAATGGAAACTCCAGCAACGGAAGCTATCCTGCCAGCTATCATTCTGGGAACCCGTGGCGCAAGAAGGTTCAGGATGAAAAGACCCGGGCCAAAACCCGTATGAACCGCTACACCGAGTCCGAACTGGCGAAAGCGTTTCAAACCTTTTCTTCCGAGGAACGAGGATGAACTGCGTCAGAAGCTCTCCGTCTGGAAGCCTCAATCGACAACCCGGCTGCGCACTACCAAACTTCGGAAAGCCTAAGTACCCGAAGTGTTATGAATAATTCTCGAAGCAGGCGGTTACGTGACGCCGACTCCACGCTGAATCTGGGCTAAGGGCGATTTTTCCTATGGCATTTGTGATGGCATTTTCGCATATCTAGACTATATCGCACTTATTATCAATATTTTATAAGGTGATAATAGTCCCTCCGCCCCAGGCCGGAAAGCACCCGCTCCAGGCCGCGAATCAATCTCTCATTCTCTGGCTCGGACCGAACTGCAACCCGCAGGTGCCGCGCAGCGAGTCCTTCGAAGTTCGCACAAGAACGCAACACGATCCCTTCCTCGAGGATCATTTTTCCCCAAACGAGATCGACGTCCACTTTGTCGCAAAATCGCAGCAGAAGAAAGTTCGTGCTTGACGGATAAGTCACAATTCTCAACCGCACAAGCTCTTGTTCCAGCCACAAGCGGCGCCGCTCATTGGCGATTCGCGACTCTTCAGCATACCCTTCGTCCTGTAGAGCAGCGCAGACTGCATCCGAAGCAAAATTCGTAACCGGCCACGGCGCAACAAAGCGATTCATCGCACATACGAGAGAAGGATTGCTGACCGCGTAAGCTATCCTCAATCCGGGCATGGCAAAGAATTTCGTAACTGATCGAAACACAATTACTTTTGGTTGTTCTATCGCCAGCCGCGTCGCTGAATCGAATGGGCAATAGTCGACAAATGCCTCATCCAACAACACTGTGATGCCATGTTGCGCCGCTGATTCGATCAATTGGCGCATCTCCCCTACAGCGCAGAGAACGCCCGACGGATTCTGCGGATTGGCCAGTAAAATTGCATCGCACTGCTGTTCCAGCAAAGTGTTCAAGATCGGTGCCGACTCGTACCGAAATTCGTCTTCGGACGAAAGACGAAAGGGGCTGACAACGGTGCCAGCATTCTCAAGCGAGCGCCGATACTCGCCAAAAGAGGGAACAGGCAAGAGGCATTTTTGGATCTTTAGAGATCGCAGCGCGACCTCAAGTAATGGGACAAATCCATTCGCAACCGCGATATTTTCTGCCTGCACACCAACACGCCTCGCGATTGTCTTTTTCAGCTCAACCAACTCGAGATCTGGATACACGCCAAGAGTCGCAGGATCTTCGACCGCTCGCCGTATCGCCGCTATCGCCGATCGTGGCGGCCCAGCCGGATTAATATTGGCGCTAAAATCGAGCAGACTGTTGGCGCGAATTCCATAACGCGCCGCGATCTGTCGAAGTTGCCCGCCATGTATGGGCGACAGAAAGTCCAGAGTTCCGCTCATCTTTTCTTTCTCCGCAGCACTAGCACAGCGAAGGCCCCAAGGGCAGAGACTGCCGCGACGATCCAAATCGCTCGCCTCGTCTCGTGCGTTGCCGGTCGAGCAAACCGCTCTCCGATAATTGGCGACGCAACAAGTTCGCCATCATAAAAGTTCTCACCCCCCAGACGAACCCCGACTGCACCGGCCATCGCACTCTCAGGCTGTCCCGCATTCGGACTCTTGTGCTTCATTCCGTCACTTAGCCAAGTATCCAGCGCGGCCTCGCTGCTCCCACCGTCAATGACTGTAGCGGCCGCGGCAATGCCAAGCGCCGTAAGCCGTGACGGAAGAAAATTGGCTACATCATCCAGCCGAGCCGCTACCTTCCCGAAATAGAAATATCGCTCGTTTGTATGACCAATCATCGAGTCAAGCGTATTGATCGCCTTGTACGCCATTGCGAGCGGCACTCCTCCTATCGCCATATAGAACAGTGGAGCGATCACCCCGTCGGAGCAGCTCTCTGCCACGGTTTCGATAACAGCACGATTAATCTCATACACGTCGAGATGTTGTGTATCCCGTCCGACGATCCTCGCGAGCCGTTGTCGTGCCAGGACAACATCCCCTCCTTCTAGCGCAGCAATCACGGCCGAGGCCTCATCATGCAGATTGCGTGATGCCAGGCATGTCCAAGCGAGCAGCGTCTCGCCGACCAACCCTATTGCGCGCCCTCGCCTGCTCATCCACGCGATGATCATTGCTGTTCCAAGGTAAGTTCCCGCAACTAGACCGAAGGTCAACGCTCCGCCAAGTGCAATCTCAATGGCGGGCGTTTGGCGGCGCCTCCGCAACACACGCTCTCCCTCAACTACACCCTTGCCGATCAACCGCACAGGATGCGGAAACCACTCAGGATCACCCGCAAGCCAGTCGAATAGGTAGGCCGCCGCAATAACCTTTCGGTCGCTCATCGCGGCACGCTCTCTCGCTTCAAGAGATCGTCATTTTCTGCTGAAGGAACACCCTTATAAGGAATACCAACCCAGCCGAAGATGGTCTCCATATCCAGCGCCTTTTCGACCTCGCGGGCAAGCCGGTTCAGCGACTCTTCGCGAAGCTGCTTCCAGAGATGGATCTCAACTGGCACTGTAAGTTTGTGAAACGCTCTCGCCGCACAAAGGAATTGATGACGAAAACCGTCGTCGTCGAAGAGCCCGTGCAAATAGGTTCCGAAGATACGAGTATCGGCACTTACGCACCCGTCGATGCCGCTCTCCGACGACCCTGAGCTCGCCGACAAGGTTGC
>Ga0070713_100003725_pt1 | contig 10091 bp, 10 predicted proteins | sample LARL82metaG_FD_65465 | JGI IMG/M metagenome (GOLD analysis project Ga0070713, IMG submission 65465) | Corn, switchgrass and miscanthus rhizosphere microbial communities from Kellogg Biological Station, Michigan, USA - LAR L8-2 metaG | ecosystem: Host-associated > Plants > Roots > Rhizosphere ... | reverse complement strand
GAGCGAGGAGCCGGTCTCGACGTCGGTCTTGATGTCGAGGAGGAGCTTGCCGACCGAGGGGTTGCCGTGGCCGCGGCCCACGATGTCGAAGGCCTGCAGCAGCGGCACGCCCGCCTTCATCATCACCGCGAGCTGGCGGGTGAAGACCGTGATGTCCTTGTCGGTGATCTTGCGCCCGCCCTTGGCGGACACCTTCTTCACGCTGATCTGCTGGTAGCCCTGCCGGCGAAGCTGGGCGACCACCATGTTCTCGCCGCCCGCGCGGATCTCGCCGCGCTGGACCTTGCCGGACTTGTCCTTGCCGCTCCAGGAAAAGTTGTAGGTCTTCTCCTTCGCTACGTCCTTCTTCGCAACGGCTGCCATGGCGTTCTCCCTACTCGTTGGTCACGGCTTCGACTTCCTCCAGCGAAGTGAGCCCCTTCTTCACCTTGATCAACCCCGACAGGCGCAGGTCCTTCACGCCCTCGCGCTTCGCCTGGTCGGCCAGGTCGATCGCGGTGCCGTTCTTCATGACGATGCGGGCCATCTCTTCCGAGATGGGCATCACCTGGTAGATGCCGACGCGACCCTTGTACCCGGTATTCTTGCATAGGTCGCAGCCCACCGGACCGAAAGGTTGCCAGCTGCCGTCCAGGTCCTCTTCCTTGAACCCCGCCCTGAGGAGCGCCTCCTCGGGGATGTCCTCGGGCCTCTTGCAGGAGCACAGGCGCCGCCCCAGGCGCTGCGCGGTGATGAGGATCACCGACGAGGCGATGTTGAAGGGGGCGATCCCCATGTTCATGAGGCGGGTGAGCGTCTGGGGGGCGTCGTTGGTGTGCAGGGTCGAGAGCACCATGTGCCCGGTCTGCGCGGCCTTGATGGCGATCTCGCCCGTCTCTATGTCGCGGATCTCCCCCACCATGATGATGTCCGGGTCCTGGCGCAGGAAGGCCTTCAGGGCGATCGGGAAGGTGAGCCCCGCCTTGTCGTTCACGTTCACCTGGTTGATGCCCGGCAGGTTGATCTCCGCGGGGTCCTCGGCGGTCGAGATGTTGATGCCCGGCTTGTTCAGGATGTTGAGGCACGTGTAGAGCGAGACCGTCTTGCCCGAGCCCGTGGGCCCGGTCACCAGCACCATGCCGTACGGGCGCTGGATCGCGTTCAGCAGGTGCTCCTTCTGGTCCGGGTCGTAGCCCAGGGCCTCGATCCCGAGCGTCGCGCTCGAGGGGTCGAGGATGCGCATGCAGATCTTCTCGCCGAAGAGCGTGGGCAGCGTGGAGACCCGGAAGTCGATCGCCTTGGACTTCGAGAGCACCATCTTCATGCGCCCATCCTGGGGGACGCGCTTCTCCGAGATGTCGAGCTTGGAGACCACCTTGATGCGCGAGGCGATCTTCTCCTTGATGGCGAGCGGGGGCTGCGCCACGTCGTAGAGGATCCCGTCGGTGCGGTAGCGGATGCGGTAGAACTTCTCGTAGGGCTCGAAGTGGATGTCGGAAGCCCCGCCGTTCACCGCGTCCAGCATGATCTTGGTCACGTACTTCACGACCGGCGCGTCGTCGATGTCCTCGGTGGCGACCGCCTCCGTGGGCGCGTCGCCGTCCACGATCTCCATCCCCGAGAGGTCCACGTCCTCGGTGGCGGCCTCGAGCGTCTTCGCCGAGGAATCCGTGAGCTTGCGCACGATCGGGCCGAGCTTGTCGTCCTCGACGACGACCGGCTCCATGGTCATCCCGGTGGCGAACTTCACCTCCTGGAGCACCTGCTCGTTGGACGGGTCGCTCATCGCCACGAAGATGCGGTTGCCGCGCTTGCCGAGCGCGATCACGCGGTGGTTGGCGACGATCTTGCTGTCGATCAGCGTGAGGGGCAGCGCGTCCACGTCGATCGCGTTCAGGTCGAGGAGCGGGTAGCCGAAGGTCTGCGCCGCGAACATCGACACTTCCTTGGCCGAGAGCTTGCGCGAGGCGACCAGCTGCGAGACGAAGCTCACGTTGGCGGCGCGCGCCTCTTGCTGGATGGCGTTCGCGTCGGCCTGCACGAGGCGGCCGTGCTGGACCAGGGCGCGCCCGAGGGCGCTGAAGGATTGGGGCTGGGCTGCCATGAAAAAAGGTTGCGTTAAATCAACGTCATAATGCGCCTTTTGGATTCTTCTTGTAAAGAAAGCCTACAGGATCGCAGGTATAATTCAAGACGCCCGGCCGAATCACTCCCATGCCCCTTTTCGTCGTCGGAATCAGCCACCACGGCGCCCCGCTGGAGGTGCGCGAGAAGCTCGCCTTCGCGCCGGAGCGCCAGGCGGCCGCGCTCTCCGACCTCGCGCACGCCCCGGGCGTGGCCGAGGCGGTCCTCGTGTCCACCTGCAACCGAACCGAGATCTACTGCCGCGCCGACACCCCGGAAGGCGCGGAGGCGTGGCTGCGCTCCGAGGCCGGCAAGGCGGGCCTCGACCTGGGGACGATGGTCTATCGCCGCGACGGCGACGAGGCCGTCCGCCATGCCTTCCGGGTGGCCGCGGGGCTCGATTCCATGGTGCTGGGCGAGCCGCAGATCCTGGGCCAGGTGAAGCAGGCCGTCCGCACGGCCGAGGGCGCCGGGACCGTGGGCGCCCTGCTGGGCGGTCTCTTCCGCCACACCTTCAGCGTGGCGAAGCAGGTCCGAAGCGAGACGGGGCTGGGCGCGCAATCGGTCTCCATGGCGGCCGCGGCGCTACGCCTCGCGCAGAAGCTCTTCGGGGACCTCTCCCGCACCCGGGTGCTGCTGGTGGGCGCGGGCGAGATGGTGGAGCTCGCCGCGACCTACTTCGTGGCGCAGCGCCCGCTCTCGGTGGTGGTCGCCAACCGCACGCTCTCCCGCGGCGAGGAGTTCGCCGAGAAATTCACGGCCGAGGCCATCGCGCTCACGGCGCTCCCCGCGCGGCTGCACGAGTTCGACATCGTCCTCACCGGCACGGCCTCGACGCTCCCCATCATCGGCAAGGGCCAGGTGGAAAGCGCGCTCGCCGCCCGGCGCCAACGCCCGATGTTCTTCGCGGATTTCGCGGTGCCGCGCGACGTCGAGGCCGAGGTCGCCACGCTCGAGGACGTCTTCGTCTACACCATCGACGACCTGGGCAAGCTCGTGGAGCGCGGCGCCCAGGAGCGGCGCGGGGCGGCCGCCGAGGCCGAGGCCATCGTGGCCGCCCAGGTCGAAGCCTTCCGCGCCAAGTCCGCGGCGCGCGCGGCCGCGCCCGCCATCGTCGAGCTGCGCAAGCGCGCCGACGAATACCGCGAGATCGAGCTCGCCCGGGCACGCACGCGGCTTGCGCGGGGCGACGACCCGGGCCACGTGATCGAGGGGCTCGCCAAGGGCCTCGCCAACAAGTTCCTGCACCATCCGTCGAACGCGCTGTCGCGCGCCGCCGACGGCGAGCGCGAGGCCCTCGCCCGCGCGATCGAGATCCTGTACCCGCAAGCCGCGGAGCGCGAGGCCGACGAGCGCGACACGACGCTCGACCCATGAAGCCCTCGATCGCGGCGAAGCTCGCGAGCCTCGAGCTGCGCCTGAAGGAAATCGACGCCCGCCTCGCCGACCCCACCGTCGTGGACGACCTCGCGGGCTTCCGGGGCCTCTCCCAGGAGCGCGCCGAGATCCAGCCGGTCGTGGAGGCCTTCGGCGAGTACCGCCGCGCGCAGGGCGACCTCGCCGCGGCCGAGGAGATGGCCCGCGATCCCACCATGCGCGACTTCGCCCAGGAGGAGACCACGGCGGCGAAAAAGCGCATCGAGGCCCTCGAAGCGGGCCTGCAGGCGATGCTGCTGCCGCGCGACCCCAACGACGGGCGCAACCTCTTCCTCGAGATCCGCGCGGGCACCGGCGGCGACGAGAGCGCGCTCTTCGCCGGCGACCTCCTTCGCATGTACACGCGCTTCGCCGAGAGGAACCGCTGGCAGGTCGAGCTCGTGAGCGAGTCGCCCGGGGAAGCGGGCGGCTACAAGGAAGTGATCGCGCGGATCGTGGGAGCGGGCGCGTACTCGCGCCTCAAGTTCGAGTCGGGCGGGCACCGCGTGCAGCGCGTGCCCGCCACCGAGACCCAGGGGCGCATCCACACCTCGGCCGCGACCGTGGCGGTGATGCCCGAGGCCGACGACGTTTCCGACGTCCAGATCAACCCGGCCGACGTGCGCGTGGACACCTTCCGCGCGAGCGGCGCGGGCGGGCAGCACGTGAACAAGACCGATTCGGCCGTGCGCCTCACGCACCTGCCCTCCGGGATCGTGGTGGAGTGCCAGGACGCGAGGAGCCAGCACAAGAACCGCGAGCAGGCCTGGCGCGTGCTCGCCGCGCGCCTGAAGGACAAGCAGGTTCGCGAGCAGCAGGCGAAGGAGGCTTCCGAGAGGAAGAGCCTCGTGGGCAGCGGCGACCGCTCCGACCGCGTGCGCACCTACAACTTCCCGCAGGGGCGCGTGACCGACCACCGGATCAACCTCACGCTGCACAAGATCGACGCGATCATGGACGGCGACCTCTCGGAGCTCACCGCGGCGCTCGCCGCCGAGCACCAGGCCGAGCAGCTGGCCGGCCTCGCCAAGGCGGGCTGACCCCGTGCACACCGTGAAGGCCGCGCTCGAGGAGCTGATGGCCGCCATGGACCGGGTCGATGCGCAGGTGATCATGGCCGAGGTGCTGGGCGTGAACCGCGCGTGGATCGCCGCCAATCCCATGCGCATCCTCACGGAGAGCGAGGACGCGCGGATCGAGATGCTCGCCGTGCAGCGCGCGATGGGCCGGCCCGTCGCCTACCTGCTGAAGCGCCGCGAGTTCTACGGGCGCGACTTCGAGGTGGGCGACGACGTGCTGATCCCTCGCCCCGAAACGGAGACCCTGGTCGAAGCCGCCCTTCCCCGCCTTACGCCTCGCGCCTCGTGCCTCGACCTGGGCACCGGCAGCGGCGCCATCGCGGTCACGATCGCCTGCCAGCGCCCCGAGGCGCGCGTGGTGGCCACCGACGTGAGCGCCGCCGCGCTCGAGGTCGCCGCGCGCAATGCGGCGAAGCACGGCTGCGCCGCGCGCATCGAGCTCGCGCGGGGCTCGTGGTACGAGCCCGTGGGAGGACAGCGCTTCGACCTCATCGTCTCGAATCCGCCCTACGTGGCGGCGGGCGATCCGCATCTCGGGCGCGGCGACCTGCGCTTCGAGCCCCCCGGCGCGCTCACGGATGGGAGCCCCGACGGCCTGGATTCCATCCGCGCCATCGTGGCGGGCGCCCCCGCGCACCTCGCGCCCGGCGGGTGGCTCCTCTTCGAGCACGGCCACGACCAGGCCGCCGCCGCCCGCGAGATCCTCGCCGCGGGAGGCTTCACCGGACTCGTTTCCCTTCCCGACCTCGCGGGGATCCCGCGCGTGGCCGGGGGTAAAATACCCGCCGAACCCAGGAGAACCCCATGAGCGTCCAGGACACCATCCGCCAGCAAGTGACGGGCAACCCCGTCGTCCTCTACATGAAGGGCTCGCCGCAGATGCCGATGTGCGGCTTCTCGGCCACCGCGACCCAGCTTCTCAAGATGTGCGGCGCCGAGAACCTCTACACCGTCGACGTCCTGCAGAATCCCGACATCCGCGAGGGCATCAAGCAATACGCGAACTGGCCCACGATCCCGCAGCTCTACGTGAACGGCGAGTTCGTCGGGGGCTGCGACATCATGCGCGAGATGTACCAGTCGGGCGAGCTGCAGAAGCTGATCGCCGGCGCGGCCAAGGCCGCCTAGCCGTCGCGATGCGCCATCCGCGCGGCGCCCTCAAGCTGCGCGTGATGTTCGGGGCCGAGATCGCCATGGGGCCCGGCAAGGCGAGCCTCCTCGAGGCGATCGGCGCCACCGGCTCCATCTCCGAATCGGCCCGGAGCCTGGGCATGTCGTACCGCCGCGCATGGCTCCTCGTCGACACCATGAACCGCTGCTTCCGCGAGCCCGTCGTCGCCTCGGCGGCGGGCGGCGCCCGCGGCGGCGGCGCTCGGATCACGCCGTTCGGCCGCGAGGTGCTTTCCCGCTACCGGGCGATGCGCGCGCGGGCCGAGCGCGCCCTGGACGCCGAGGTCGGGCGCTTCGCCGAGCTTCTCGCGCCGCGCCCGCGCTGAGGCCCGCCGGCGCGGCGTTGTATCCGGCGGTATATTACGCACAGGGATCCCCGCCATGCGCCTCCTCGCCCTCCTCCTCGCCCTCGCCGCGCCGCTCGCCGCCGCCGAAACGGTCACGGTGTTCGCCGCCGCGAGCCTCAAGGAGGCGCTCGACGAGGCCGTGAGGCCCTTCGAGGCGGCGACGGGGAACAAGGTCGTGGTCTCCTACGCGGCGAGCAGCGTGCTCGCCAAGCAGATCGAGGCCGGGGCCCCCGCCGCGCTCTTCATCAGCGCCGACCTCGACTGGATGGGCTACCTCGACGCGCGCGGCCTCCTGCGCGCCGGCACCCGGCGAAACCTCCTCGGCAACGACCTCGTGCTCATCGCGCCCCGCGACGCCCGCGTTTCCCTCGCGATCGCCCCGCGCTTCGACCTGGCGGGCGCGCTGGGCGGCGGGCGCCTCGCCATCGCCGACCCCGGCTCGGTGCCCGCCGGCAAGTACGCGCGGGCGGCGCTCGAGTTCCAGGGCGTCTGGCCGAGCGTCGAGAAGCACCTCGCCCCCGCCGAGAACGTCCGCGGCGCCCTCGCGATGGTCTCGCGCGGCGCGGCGCCCCTGGGCATTGTGTACGGCACCGACGCGCTCGCGGACCCGGGCGTGCGGGTAGTCGCCACCTTTCCGTCGGGGACCTATCCGGCGATCGTGTACCCCATGGCGGAGCTGAAGGGCGCGGGCCCCGCTGCGCACCGGCTCGCGCAGCACCTCGCCTCGCCCGCCGCGCGCCCGGTCTGGGAGCGGCACGGCTTCCACGTGATGTGATGCTCTCGCCCGAAGACCTGGAGGTCCTCGCGATCAGCCTCAAGGTCGCGTGCTGGGGCACGGCCTGGAGCCTGCCCCCGGCGATCGCGACCGCGTACGTGCTGTCGCGAAAGCGCTTTCCCGGGAAGATGCTCTTCGATGCCGCGGTGCACTTGCCGCTCGTGCTCCCGCCGGTGGTCGTGGGCTTCGCGCTTCTCGTGCTCTTCGGCCCGAGGGGGCCGCTGGGCCGCCTCCTCGAGCCGCTCGGGATCGTGTTCGCCTTCCGCTGGACGGGCGCCGCCCTCGCCGCGGCCATCATGGGCTTCCCCCTCATGGTCCGCGCGATCCGCCTCGCGATCGACGCCGTGGACAGGCGCCTGGAGGTCGCCGCGCGCACCCTCGGCGCCACCCGCACGCGCGTGTTCTTCACCGTGACCCTGCCGCTCGCGTGGCCGGGGCTCGTCACCGGGGCGCTGCTCGGCTTCGCGCGCTCGCTGGGCGAGTTTGGGGCCACCATCACGTTCGTCTCCAACATCCCCGGCGAGACGCGCACGCTGCCGCTCGCGATCTACACGTTCACGCAGTCCCCGGGGCAGGACGCGCAGGCGCTTCGCCTGTCGATCCTCTCGGTGGCGCTCTCCCTCGCCGCGCTCGCGCTGTCCGAGTGGCTCGTGCGGCGCCACCCGGGCGCGCCCGCCCATGCTTGACGTCGACATCGAGGTTGAACGCGGCGCCTTCCGGGTGGAGGCGCGCTTCGCATCGGACGCGCCGATCGTGGCGCTCTTCGGGCGCTCGGGCGCGGGAAAGAGCACCGTCGTGAACGCGATCGCCGGCATCGTCCGCCCCCGGCGCGGCAGGATCTCGGTCGGCGGGCGCACCCTCTTCGATTCGGCGAGAGGCATCGACCTGCCGCCCGAGGCGAGGCGCGTGGGCTACGTCTTCCAGGAAGCGCTCCTCTTCCCGCACATGACGGTCGCGGGGAACCTCGCCTACGGCGAGCGCCTCACGCCCGCCTCCGAGCGCTTCGTGGAGCGCGAACGCGTGGTGTCGCTGCTCGACCTCTCGCGGCTCCTCGAACGCCGCCCCGCCGGCCTCTCGGGCGGGGAGCGCCAGCGCGCCGCCATCGGGCGAGCGCTCCTCGCGAGCCCGCGCATCCTGCTCATGGACGAGCCACTCGCTTCCCTCGATGCCCCGCGCAAGGCCGAGATCCTCGCCTACATCGAGCTGCTGAGGGACGAGCTCGCGCTGCCGATCGTCTACGTGAGCCACGCGCTCGAGGAGGTGACGCGCCTCGCCGATTCCATGGTCCTCGTGGCCGACGGGCGCGTCGCCGCGCAGGGCAGCGTGGCCGAGGTCCTAGCGCGGCCCGAGATGCAGGCGCACACCGGCCGCTTCGAAGCGGGCGCGGTGATCGAGGCGCGGGTCGCGCGCCACGACGAGCGCTACGGCCTCACGCTGCTCGCCTTCGACGGCGGCGAGCTCGTGGTGCCCAACGTGGACGCGCTGCCCGGGGAGCCGGTGCGGGCCCGCATCCGCGCCCGCGACGTTTCCCTCGCCCTCGTGCGGCCCACGGGCATCAGCATCCAGAACATGTTCGCGGCAGAGGTCGCGGCGATCTCGGGCGAATTCGGCGCGATCGTGGACGTGCGGCTACACGTGGGCGCGACGCCGCTCGTGGCCCGCATCACGCGCAAGGCCGCGGAAGAGCTCGCCCTCGCCCCGGGGAGCCGCGTGCACGCCCTCGTGAAAGCGGTGTCCATCGACCGGCGCAGCGTGGGCTTCGCCTGAGCGAATAGGCAAGCCCCTTCATATGTGAGCGGCGCCACCGCGCTGCGACAATCGTCCCATGCACGACATCGCCGCGAGCTTCGCGCTCGCGTACGGCCTCGCCACGGGCGGGGATCCGGAGCTCTGGGGCATCGTGAGGCTCTCGCTCGCCGTGAGCCTCGCTTCGGCGGCGCTCGCCTGCGCCATGGGGCTGCCGGCCGGCGCGCTCGTCGCCGTGTCGCGATTCCCGGGGCGGCGCGCGGTGGTCGTGGTGATGAACGCGCTCCTGGGCCTGCCGTCGGTGGTCGTGGGGCTGGTGTTCTACCTGCTCCTTTCGAGGGCGGGGCCGCTGGGCGAATGGGGCATCCTCTTCACGCCTCCCGCGATCGTCCTCGCGCAGACCTTCCTCGTGCTGCCGGTGGTGGCCGCGCTTTCGCGCCAGTTCGTGGAGGATGCGTGGAACGAGTATCGCGAGCAGCTCACCTCGCTCGGGGTGAAGCCGCTTCGCGCGGTGCCCACGCTCCTCTGGGACCTGCGCTACTCGCTCCTCACGGTCGTGCTGGTGGGGCTGGGGCGCGCCGCCTCGGAGGTGGGCGCCGTGATGATCGTGGGCGGGAACATCGCGGGGGTGACGCGCGTCATGACCACCGCGATCGCGCTCGAGACGGAAAAGGGCGACCTCCCCTTGGCCCTCGCCCTGGGCATGGTGCTGCTCTCCATGGTCCTCGCGCTGAACGCGATGGCGCACCTGGTGCGCGAATGGAGCATGAAGCGCCATGGCTAGCGCGCGCGGCTCCCTTCCCCTGGAGGCGCGCGCGGTCACCGTGCGCTTCGGCGCGCTCGCGGCCCTCGACCACGTCGACCTCTCGCTGGACGGGACCGCGCCCGTGGCGATCCTCGGGGCGAACGGCGCGGGCAAGAGCGTCCTGCTTCGCGTGCTGCACGGCCTGCTTACGCCCTCGGAGGGGAAGATCACATGGGCCGGCGCGCACGCGCGGCCCGACGACCAGGCGATGGTGTTCCAGCGCCCGGTGCTGCTGCGCCGCTCCGCGCTCGCCAACGTCGAATACGCGCTCGCGATCCAGGGCGTGCGCGGCCCCGAGCGCCGGGAGCGCGCCGCGCAGGCGCTGGCGCGCGTGGGGCTTTCGCCGATCGCCTCCCGGCCGGCGCGGGTGCTCTCGGGCGGCGAGCAGCAACGCGTGGCCCTCGCGCGCGCCTGGGCGGCGCGCCCGCGCCTCGTCTTCCTCGACGAGCCCACCGCGAGCCTCGACCCGGCCGCGGCCGCCGAGGTCGAGCGCGTGATGGGCGAGATGCATGCGACCGGGACGGCCATCGTCTTCACGACCCACCACCTGGGCCTCGCCCGCCGCGCCGCCGCCGAGATCGTCTTCCTCGACCGGGGACGGGTCGCGGAACGAACCCCCGCCGAGCGCTTCTTCACAGAACCGAGGTCGC
>Ga0070713_100003724_pt1 | contig 10092 bp, 9 predicted proteins | sample LARL82metaG_FD_65465 | JGI IMG/M metagenome (GOLD analysis project Ga0070713, IMG submission 65465) | Corn, switchgrass and miscanthus rhizosphere microbial communities from Kellogg Biological Station, Michigan, USA - LAR L8-2 metaG | ecosystem: Host-associated > Plants > Roots > Rhizosphere ... | reverse complement strand
CGCGCGTGCGGCAAGTCCCACGTGCACAACCTGGAGCCCGAAGACCTTGTCGCGCTGACGATCGAGGCGGCGGCGATGGCACGGGTGCCGCTCGCAGGTACGAGCTGGATTCCGGGTACGATCACGGCAACATGACCTACGTAATTGCTGAGCCATGCATCGACCTGAAAGACCTCTCCTGCGTTGAGGTTTGCCCGGTCGATTGCATCCACCCGACCGAGGACGAAGGCGGTTTCGCCAGCGTGAACCAGCTGTTCATCGACCCGGAGGAGTGCATCGACTGCGACGCCTGCGTTGAGGCATGCCCGGTCGACGCAATCTTCGCCGAGGATCAGCTCCCGGACGAGTGGAAGCACTTCACCAAGATCAACGCCGACTACTACGCCAACGCCTCCTGATCCGGGGGTAATCGAAGTCGGGGACCGACGCGTCGAGTACGACGCGCGCGGTCCTGCGGGCGGCGACGCCGTGCTGTTCCAGACCGGGACGCCGTCGGGAGGCCTGCTGTTCGACGGCTGGGTCCGGGCGGGAGCGGCGCGCGGGATCCGGCACGTCGCCTACTCGCGGCCCGGCTACGGCGCCAGCGACCGGCGGGCGGGGCGCACCGTCGCCGATTGCGCGCAGGACGTGGCCGCGGTCGCCGATGAGCTCGAGATCGGGCGCTTCTACGCCGTGGGCTGGTCGGGCGGCGGGCCGCACGCGCTGGCGTGCGCGGCGCTGCTCGGCGACCGCGTGCTGGCGGCCGCGACGCTCGCGGGGGTCGCTCCGTATCGGGCGGAGGGACTGGACTGGCTCGCCGGGATGGGCGAGGAGAACGTGATGGAGTTCGGCGCAGCGGTCACGGGGGTGGAGCAGCTCACCGACTACCTGGATGGGGAAGCGGCTGATCTGGCCACGATCACCGGGCCCGAGGTGGCGGACGGATTCGGCGATCTGGTGTCTGCGGCCGACAAGGCGGCCGCCACGGGCGGGTTCGCAGACTACCTCGCGGCCTCGTTCCGGGCATCCGTGCGTACCGGCACCGCCGGGTGGCGCGACGACGACCTTGCGTTCATCTCGGACTGGGGCTTCACCATGGCGGACGTGGGGGCGGGTGCGCCGGTGGCGATCTGGCAGGGGGACCAGGACATGATGGTGCCCTTGTCGCATGGCAGCTGGCTGGCGGCGCACGTCCCGGGAGCCGCGGCCCACCTGCTGCCCGGCGAAGGCCACTTGACCATCGGCATCACCTCGTTCGAGGCGATCCTCGACGATCTTCTCGCCCTGGTCGGCCTGGGCTAGCGCGGGGCGGGGTGCCGGGTGCGCAATAGGGCCAGCCCGAACACGATCGCGGTGACGGCGGCCGCCAGCCCCAGGCTCCACGGCAGGCCAGCGCCGATGCCGCGCTGCGTGCCCTCGATGTTGTAGGCCACGCCGAAGCAGGCGACGGCGGCCAGGCCGGCCAGCGCCGCACCCAGCGCTTCCGCGGAGCCGGCCGGGAGCGCGGTCATCGTGGCCCGGTCGCGCCATTGCATCCGCAGCGCGAGGTAGGCGGCCAGGACAAGCAGCCCGAGTATCCCCGCGGCGGTCGCCTCCATCATGATGTCGCCCGCATGGTCGGCGAGCATGGCGGTGACGCAGGAGTGCGTGCCCGGGTCGCCGGCGAGCCACCGCGCGCAGTCGGCCCTGGTATAGGAGCCCGCAGGCCAGGGTGCGGTGATGAATTCGGTGCCCTTCACCGCCTGGAACCACCGCGCGATCAGGCCCGCCCCGCCGATCGCGGCAAGCCCGGCCCCGCCCACCAGGGCCGCGGTGAGTGTGAGGCGGCGCAGCAGGCCGCGCGAGGGCTGGCCGAACGTGGCGGCGCTGCCGGTGACCGTGTGCACTGGGCCCATCCGCTCCACCGCCCACGCCTGTGCCTCTGGCTCCGGCAGACCGGCGGCCATTCCCTCGTCCACCGCGTCGCGCAGGTGCGCCTCGACCTCAGCCAGGGTGTGCCGGACCCGGCGCGGGCTGCCCCTGAGCGAGACCAGAAGCCGGTCGAGGAAGTCCTCGATCAGGTCGTGGTGGGTTCCGGTGACGTCGCCGGTCATGCCATCGCCCCGGCTGGCTCGGTCACCGGCAGGCGCAGCACCCGCGCGGCCGTCGCGCCGAGCACCCTGGTCATCGATCCGCTGAACTCCCGCCACTGCTTCGCCTCGGCGGCCAGCGCCGCCTCGCCGGCGGTGGTGAGCCGGTAGATGCGCCTGCGGCGCCCCGCCACGACCTCCCACGTGCTGGCGAGCAGGCCCGCTTCCTCCAGCCGGTGCAGCGCGGGGTACACGGTGCCCTCGGGCAGTTCGAACGCGCCGTCGCTGCGGTCCCGCAGCCGGGTGATGACCTCGTATCCGTGGCCGGGACCACGGCTGAGCACCGACAGCAGGAGCAGGTCAAGGTGACCCTTGAGCTTCTCGGATCTCATACCTAGCAATACTAGGCATTGATCATCCCGCTGTCCAATGCCCTGCGGAGCCCGCCGGGCCATTGGCGCACCGGCCCGGCGGGGGTGACGCCGGGCCGCGGGACGAGGGAGCGGTGTTGGGTGCCTGGTTTACGGGTGGAGGGCCAGGCCTTTGCAGACCTTGTCTACGGCGTTGCGGGGGCCGTAGACGGCGATTCCGGCGAGAACCAGCGAGTCGGCGGGCACGGCCTGGACGACGGCACGGTTGGCGTCGTCGTCGCCGGTCGCGAACATCTCATCGGTGTAGACGGCGGTGGGCAGGCCCCGCGAGACGGCCCGCTCCCTGGCCGCGGCCAGGACCTCGCCCGGACCGGTGTAGACCAGCACGGGCTGGCGGAACATCTCCAGGTAACGGTTCCCGGAACCGTCCTCGTAGGGCTTGCCGGCCACCCCGGCCACGCCCGCGGCGACGCCGCTGGCCAGAAAGGCCGTCACGTTCAGCTTCTGCCAGGTCTCGAGGTCGGAACGGACCGCCACCGCGATCTTCGTATCAAAACGCATGCACCCATGGTGGCCGCCCACCGGCGGCCCGGTCTTGAACGCTGGTGCGCGCCAGCAGGGCGCCGGGCCGCCCGGCACCGGCATGCGGCGCGAGCGGCGCACCGGGCGGGGAGCCGCATACTGTGGTCAGGTGGGCCGGGAAGACCTGGACGACTGGGCGAGGTACTGGCGCTCGCCCGACGGGCACCTCGAAGCGATGCACGCCCACTTCCGCGGGCACGTCTACCACCGGCACAGCCACGACACCTACTCGTTCGGCGTCACCGAGACGGGCGCACAGGCGTTCAGCTGCCGGGGCGCCGGGCATGTCAGCGCGGCCGGCATGGTGATGGCCTTCAACCCCGACGACCCGCACGACGGGCACACCGCTACCGCGAACGGCTTCACCTACCGGATGATCCACATCCAGCCCGGCCTGCTGACCGACGTGCTCGCCGACATGACGGGGCGCCCGGCCGGGCCGCCGCTGTTCACCGCGCCGGTGATCGACGACGCCGCGTTCGGCGCGGCCCTGCGCCGGCTGCACGGATCGCTGACCGGGCCGGCCAGTCCGCTTGAGCAGGCCGAACGGCTCACCACCGTCGCCGGGATCGCGGCCCGGCACGCGGCCAGCCCACGCCGGCCGGGCCCGGCCCTGCTGACGCCCAGGGACGGGGCGGCCGCCGCCGACCGGGTCCGCGCGTTCCTGCACGACTGCTACGCCACCCAGGTCACGCTCGCGGATGTGGCCGCGGTCGCGGGGTGCAGCCGGTTCGCCGCCTACCGGGCCTTCCGCGTCCACTACGGGCTCTCCCCGAGCGACTACCAGCGCCAGCTGCGGCTGCGCGCGGCCCGCCGGGCCCTGGCCGGCGGGGCGGCGGTCGCCGACGTCGCCGCGGCGGCGGGGTTCGCCGACCAGGCCCACCTCACCCGCTGGTTCCGCCGCTGCTACGGCATCACCCCCGGCGCGTACCGGACAGCGGACCGAGTGCGCTAAGTCCCAACCCCCACCGGCACCGCGCAAGCCCGCCCCGTCCGCGCCCACAGCCAGGCACGCCCGGCGCCTCGCTCATGATCATGGGATGTGGCGGTTCCACCGGCCAAACCTCCATGATCACAAGCCATTCATGCCTGCCCGGAGACTGCCAGTGCCCACTTTTCACGCTGACGCGTGAATTTCCGCTGGGATTCGTCCCGATTTGCGCCACCGTCGCCGTGAAAAGTTGAGGGAAGGGGCGGTGGCATCTCGGATCTGGCGCGCCATGGCCCACGACCAATCCGCCGATCATCGGGAAATGCACGGCCAGCCGGGCCAGATCATCATGTGGGCGGAAGCACTCGGTGTCCTCGCTGAGTGGTGGCGGGAGTTTCAGCGCCACCTGGCGGCGCGCCAACTGATTCCACGCGGCCCTGCCCCGGCGGCTAACCCGGGGCAGGGCCGCACCGGCCTACTGCCAGCGCCGTCTCAGGCGCGGGAGTGGGCCAGGTCGTAGACGGTCACCCCGCCGACGGTTTGGGCGGTGAAGTGGGCCCGCACCCAGGCGGTGATCTGCGCCGCCGGGCCGCTGCCGCCGCCGAAGCTGGCCTGGTTGGCACCCACGAAATAGTGGATTTCCCCGGCCGCGACCAGGCGCTCGAACTGCGCCAGTGTGGGCGTGGCGTCGGTGCCGTTGAAGCCGCCGATGGCCATGACGGGCTTGCCGCTGGCCAACTGCAGCGGCGCCGCGCTCTCCGCGCCGACCGTGGCCGCCGCCCACCGGTACCCGGCCGCGCCGTTGGTCAGCAGCCTGGTCAGGGCGCTGGCTACCGCGGTGTTCCCGCCCAGACCGCCGGGACCGCCCGCTCCGCCGCCGGGCGCGAAGCCCCGTGCCGACCCGGCCTGCGTTCCGCCGGTGCCACCCGACGGCATGCCGCCTGCCCCGGCGAACCCGCCGCCCGGCCCGCCTGCGGTGCTTGCGCCCGCTCCGCCAGCCGCACCCTGGCTCCCGGGCGCCGTGCCCTGACCGGCGGCGCCCCGGCTACCGGGCGCCCGGGCACCGGCGGGCAACTGGCCGCCCCCGAAGCCAGCCGGGCCGCCGGGCCCGCCGCCACCCGGCCCGCCGAACGAGGCGGCCGCGGGACCGGCCGAGGGCAGGGCGCCGGTGTGCGCGGTGGCGGCCGTGGCGATGCTGTAGGCGGCCGGCCCGGCAAGGGCCGCGATGAGAGCCAGCGCGACGGGGGCGGCGGTCATCGCGATCCGGCCCCGCCGGGTGGCCGCGCGGCTGGCCAGTGCGGGCCCGGCCAGCACCGCCGCGGCCGCGGCGCTGCCGCACAGCACGACCACGGCGCGCAGCCACGGCAGCCAGCCCGGCGTGCGGTCGAGCAGCACGTAGGCCCACAGCGCCGTCACCGCTATCCCGGCCGCCAGGGTCAGCCGCGCGGCCACGTGGTCTCGCCTGCGCCACAGGGTGACGGCACCGATCCCGGTCAGCGCGCCGATCGCCGGGGCCAGGGCGACCGTGTAGTACGGGTGGATGATGCCGGCCATGAAGCTGAATACGCCGCCGGTGACCAGCAGCCAGCCGCCCCACAGCAGCGCCGCCGCGGTGCTAGCCCGGGGGAGCACTCCACCTTCCCGGGGACCTGCCCCCGGACCCCATGGCCCGGAACCCCGCGATGGCCACAAGGCCCCCATGACTCCGTCACCGGGGCCTTGGCCGCCGGCGGTGCGCACGGCCCGCCAGCTCAGCCAGGCCAGCGCGGCGAGCGCGATCAGCGCCGCGGGCAGCAGCCAGCTCACCTGCCCGCCCATGTCAGCGGCGAACAACCTGGTCAGGCCCGTGGAGCCGCTGAACGAAGGCCCGGCGCCGCCGCGGAAGCCGACCGAGCCGGTCTCGTTGCCGGACAGCCTGCCCAGGCCGTTGTAGCCGAGCGCGAGCTGGAGCACGCTGTTGTCCGTCGAGCCGCCGATGTAGGGCCGGTCGGCCGCGGGGGTGAGCTGGACGGCCGCCACCCACCAGCCCGCGCCGAGGACCACGGCCGCCCCGCCGGCCAGCAGCTGCAGCACCCGGCGGCCCAGCCGGGGCGGCCCGGCCACCAGGTACGCCAGCGCGAACGCGGGCAGCACCAGGAAACCCTGGAGCATCTTGGTGAGGAACGCGAACCCGATCAGCGTCCCGGTGAGCACCAGCCAGCGGGTCCGGCCCGACTCGATCGCCCGGGTCGTGGTGTAGGCGGCCACGGTCATCAGCAGCACGAGCAGCGCGTCGGGGTTGTCGAACCGGAACATCAGCGCCGCGACCGGGGTGAGCGCCATGACCGTGGCGGCGATCAGGCCGGCCGCCGGCCCCGACCAGCGCCGCACCGTTGCGTAAAGCACAAAGGCGGCCGCGACGCCCTCCGCCGCCTGCGGCAGCAGCAGGCTCCAGGAGTTCAGGCCGAACGCCCTGGCGGACAGCTCCATCACCCACAGCGACGCCGGTGTCTTGTCCACGGTGATGAAGTTCGAGGAGTCGAGCGACCCGAAGAAGAACGCCTTCCAGCTCTTGGTGCCCGCCTGGACGGCCGCGGCGTAGAAGTCGTTGGCCCAGCCGTTGCGGGACAGCCCGATCGTGTACAGGGCGGCGGTGAGGGCCAGCACGGTCAGCAGCGCTGGCCTGACCCACCGGGGGTCGCCGGGACGGCCGCGCAGCAGCCTGGCCAGACCGCTGCCGCGGGCCGGGATGGCCGGGCCCGCGCCCGGCGGGCCGGTGGTGATCGTGGTCATCGGTGTAGTCCGTTCTTGGTGGGGAAGCTGAGAACCGTGCCGGCGGTGCCGAGGGCGGGGACGGGCCGGCGCTGCCGGAACACCCAGTGCCGGTAGATCACGAAGCGGATCACCGTGGCGAGCAGGCTGGCCAGGACGAGCACGGTCACCTCCGTGGCCCGGGCCGGGTGGGCGGTCACCGAGTGGAGCGCGGCCAGCGCGGCCGAGGTCAGCGCCAGCCCGGCCCCGAACGCGAGCAGCCCCTGGGCCTGGTGCCGGGCCAGGCCGGGGCGGCCACGGATGCCGAACGTGAACCTGCGGTTGACCGCGGTGTTGAGCAGCGCCGTGGCCAGCAGGCTGATCGCGTTGGCCGGTTGCGCCGACATCCCGGTGCGCAGGCCGAGGTACAGCAGCACGTAGGCGAGGGTGCTGGCCACGCCCACAGCGAGGAACCTGGCGAGCTGGCGGTACAGCGCCCCCGGCCGGGCCGGTTCACCGGGGCGGCCGGGGGCGCCGGGCGGCGCGGGGGTGCCGAGCCGCGGCACGCGGAGCGCGCCGCGGGCCAGGTCCCAGCGCAGCCGCGCGATCCCGCGCAGGTCGGCCAGGGCCGTCGCGACCACGTTGACCCTGGAGTCGGGGTCGTCCACCCAGTCCACCGGGACCTCGTGGATGCGCAGCCCGGCCCGCTCGGCCAGCACCAAGAGCTCGGAGTCGAAGAACCAGCCGGTATCGCGGGTCAGCGGCAGCAGCAGCCGCGCCTTGTCGGCCCGGATCGCCTTGAAACCGCACTGCGCGTCGGAGAACCCCGCGCTCAGGGTCGCGTGCAGAAGCACGTTGTAGCACCGGGAGATCAGCTCGCGGCGCGGCCCGCGGACCACCCGGGCGCCGCGGGCCAGCCGGGTCCCGATGGCCAGGTCGCTGTGGCCGGACAGCAGCGGCGCCACCAGCGGCAGCAGCGCGTTCAGGTCGGTGGACAGGTCCACGTCCATGTAGGCCAGCACGTCGGCGTCGCTGGCCGACCAGGCGCTGCGCAGCGCGCGGCCGCGGCCGGGCTGCTCCAGGCGGACGGCCCGGACACCGCCGAACTCCCGGGCGAGCGCACGGGCCCGCGCCCAGGTCCGGTCGGTGCTGCCGTTGTCGGCGATCGTGACCACGGTGCGGAACGGGAAGCGGGTGCTCAGGTACGCGACCAGGCGGCGGATGCTCGGCCCAAGGTCGCGTTCCTCGTTCCGGACCGGGACCACGATCTCCACCTGCGCGGTGCGGGTGTGCGTGAGCGGCGGATCGCCGGGACTCACCAGGCTCTCAAGTGATCTCATGCCACTCAAATTGCCTGGTCACCCTGGACCGGCCCTGCGGTACGCCTATGCCCGGGCTATGAACAGAGGAGATTCGATGATCAGTTCAGATTTTGGACCCTATAAGGGCAGATAACTGAACGGATCGCGAAAAGGGGCATAACGGGCTAGGCGGTTTCCAGCCGGGGGAGGGTGATCACGAAGCTGGTCCGGCCGGGGCGGCTGGTCACGTCCACGCTGCCACCGTGCGCGACGGTGACCGCCTGCACGATGGCCAGGCCAAGCCCGGTGCTGCCGCCGCCGTTGGACCGCGCCGAGTCCCCGCGCACGAACCGCTCGAACAGGGCGGGCTGCAGGTCCTCGGGGATGCCGGGGCCGTCGTCGGTCACGCTCAGTTCCATGGTGCCCGGGTTCGCGCCCGTGGCGACCGCGACCGTGACGGTGGTGCCGGGCGGGGTGTGTTGCGCCGCGTTGCTCATCAGGTTGACCAGCACCTGGTGCAGCCGGTGCTCGTCGCCCTGCACGCCGACCGGCTCGTCCGGCAGCTCCAGCATCCAGCGGTGGTCGCCGCTGGCAGCCTTGGCGTCGCTGGTGGCGTCGATGGCCAGCCGGGTAAGGTCCACCGGCTCCTTGGCCAGCGGGCGGCCCGCGTCCAGCTGGGCCAGCAGCAAGAGCTCATCAACCAGGACGCTCATCCGCGCCGACTCCGACTCCACGCGGGACAGCGCGTGCGCGACGTCGCCGGGCACCGGCCCGGGGTGCCGGCGGGCCAGTTCCGCGTACCCGCGAATGGCGGCCAGTGGGGTGCGCAGCTCGTGGCTGGCATCGGCGGCGAACCGGCGCAGCCGGTTCTCGCTGGCCGCGCGGCGGGCCAGCGCGGACTCGACGTGGCCCAGCATCCGGTTGAACGCCGAGCCGACCTGGCCGACCTCGGTGCGCGGATCTGCGTAGGGGACCCGCTCGGGCAGGGTGACCTCGCCACTGGCCAGCGGCCGCTCGGCCACCTGGGTGGCGGTGGCGGCCACGCGGCGTAGCGGCCGCAGCGACAGCCGCACGAACCCGGTGCCCAGTACCCCGGTGAGCAGCAGGGCAACGGCGAACACCATGATCTCGACGATCGCGACCTGGCGCAGGGTGGAGTTCACCTGCGTCATCGGCAGGCCGGTGAGATAGGTGACGCCGGGATTACTCTCGGAGCGCACCGCCAGCAGCCGGTAGTCGCCAAGGCTTGACAGGTCGCTGGTGAACGGCTGCTGCCCGCCCGGATACGCGGTCAGCACCGCCCTGTCCGCGGTGGACAGCTCGCAAGGGCCGTAGGAGATGTAGTTGTTGGTGAGGAAGCCGTCCTTGATCTGAGCGCTGAACGTGTGCTGTTCCTGCTGTTGTGCGCAGTTGTAGGGCGTGTCGTGATGTGGCGGCCCCGGCTGGTTGTCGCCGTCGGGCTCCCCGCCCGGCGGCGGGTGGCCCAGGCAGGCCTGGTATCGCCCGCTCGCCTGCACGAGCTGCTGGTCGAGCTGGCCCAGCAGGTAGCTGTGCAGCGACACGTAGGTGACGGCACCCACCGCGGCGCAGGCCACCGCCAGCAGTGCCAGCAGCCCTGCGATCAGACGGCCGCGCAGGGTACGGCGGGCAAGCCAGCGCGCGGGCCGGCCAGAGCCGGCGCCCGCACTCCCGCTGCCGGTGCCCGCGTTGCTCATGGGATTAGCTCACCGGCTTGAGGACGTAGCCGACGCCGCGGACGGTGTGGATCACCGGCTCACGGCCGGAGTCGATCTTCTTGCGCAGGTAGCTGATGTACAGCTCGACCACGTGCGCCTGGCCGCCGAAGTCGTAGTTCCACACCCGGTCGAGGATCTGGGCCTTGGACAGGACCCGGCGCGGGTTGCGCATGAGGAAACGCAGCAGTTCGAACTCGGTGGCGGTGAGCTCGATCAGCTCGCCGCCGCGCCGCACCTCGCGGGCATCCTCGTCCATCACCAGGTCGCCGGCCACGAGCTCGGTCTCCCCGCGGGCCCGGCTGATGCCGGCCCGGCGCAGCAGCCCGCGCAACCGGGCCAGTACCTCCTCCAGGCTGAACGGCTTGGTCACGTAGTCGTCGCCGCCCGCGGTGA
>Ga0070713_100003723_pt1 | contig 10093 bp, 8 predicted proteins | sample LARL82metaG_FD_65465 | JGI IMG/M metagenome (GOLD analysis project Ga0070713, IMG submission 65465) | Corn, switchgrass and miscanthus rhizosphere microbial communities from Kellogg Biological Station, Michigan, USA - LAR L8-2 metaG | ecosystem: Host-associated > Plants > Roots > Rhizosphere ... | reverse complement strand
TCGACCACCAGGTGCACGCCGAGCAGCCGTGTCCACCGTCGATTGCCGTCCAGCAGGTCGCTCATGGCCAGGCTGTACGGCAGCAAGCGGGTGTTGAGCACCAGGCCGGAGGTCGCGGCCGCGGCCACGCCGCCGCCCGCCAGCAGCACCCCGACCGCGGCGATCTGCGAGCCGCCGGCGAAGACCAGGACCGACATCGCGATCGGCAGCCAGACGGGGAGGCCGCCGGCCACCGCGACGGCGCCGAAGGTCGCCCCGACCACCGCGTCCGCGCAGCAGACCAGCGCGATGTCGAGCAGCGTCTCCCGGCCGAGCGTTCGCCATGACGAACTCATGTCCAATAGAATGAACACGACCAAACCTGTTCGTCAAGCCGAACGCGTGGACCGCTGGAGCGAACGATGGAGACCACGGCACCGCCCCCGGGCCACCCGGCGCCGGCCGGCCTGATCGCCCTGCTCGCCGCCTCGATCCGGCGCGAGCGGGAACGGGCGGGACTGTCGATGACCGAGCTGGCCAAACGCGCGGGGATCGCCAAGTCCACCCTCTCCCAGCTCGAGGCGGGCACCGGCAACCCCGGCGTGGAGACGCTGTGGGCGCTGGCCACGGCGCTCGGCGTGCCGTTCAGCCGCCTCGTCGACCCACCCCGACCCCAGGTCCGCACCATCCGCGCCGGGGAAGGGCCGATCACCTACGCCGAGCACTCGACCTACGCCGCCACGCTGTTGTCTTCCGGGCCTCAGGGCACCCGCCGGGACCTTTACCGGATCGAGGCGCAGCCCGGATCGGCCCGCAACTCCGAGCCACACCTGCCCGGCACCATCGAGCACGTCGTCATCAGCGTCGGCGCGGCGCTGGTCGGACCTACCGGCGAGACGGTGCGCCTGGAACGAGGCGACTATGTGACCTACCCCGGCGACATCCCGCACGTCTTCGAAGCCCTCGAACCCGATACCGCGGCCGTTTTCGTCCTCGAGTACCACTGACGCCGCCCGGGCGCGGCGGTCACGCCGTCAGATCGTCGACAGAGTCCGGGAGCCGGTCGGATGGAGACCCGCTGGCTTGTAGACGACCCGGCCGAGCGATGACGCTTCGGCCGGAGCCCCGTTGGCGAAGGGGAATTCACAAGCGAGCTTGAGCAGGCTTATACCTGACCTCAGTCGGCGAGCACCCAGACGTCGTCGGCGCGCCGCGCCTGCACGTGCGTCCAGCCGTGTTCCAGCTCACGCGGATGGCAGGCGTACACGACACGCGCGGTGGTGCCGCCCCGCAAGGACTCGGCCAGCACCATCTGCGCGGTGCGGTTCTCCGCGGCGGACGCACTGCCCGGCGCGATGACGAGCAGGTCCGGCCGCAGCCGCCGGGACAGCCCGGCCACCTGGTCGGCGCGGCTGCGCACCGCGGCCTCGTCGCAGCCCGGCGCGGTGACGAGCAGGCCGACCTCACGGCCGGGACGCTGAGCGCGCAGCGCCGCGAGCTGTCGCACGAGAGAGGCGCGGTTGTCGCCCGCGGGATCGATGCCGACGCCGACGCTGAGGGACGCGTCGAGGAGCACAGCGCCGCTGGAGGATTTCAGGCCGGTGAGTGTCGGCGCGCTGTGCTCCGGGAACGCGGTCAGCGCTGCTCCCGCCGGGCCCGGCAGATTCGGGTCGAGGCGCAGCAACTGGCGGGCGGACAGCTGTCCCGTCCGGCTGAGCATGCGCAGCATCAGCGTGCTCAGATCGGTGTCCTGATAGGTCTCGGGACGCTCCCAGACACGGCGACTCGCCCATGCCGCCGCCTGCAACGAGTCCACCGTGGGCCGACGTACGGCCTCGAATGCGGTCAGCGCCCGGTCCAGCGCACCGCCGTCGCTGCCACTGCCACTGCCGCTGCCGTCATCACCATCACCATCACCACTGTCACCGGTGTCGAGATCGGCCAGGCAGCGAGCCAACTCCGCCGCGTCCTCCAGCGCCATCGTCGTACCGGAGCCGACCGAGAAGTGCGCCGTGTGCACCGCGTCGCCGACGCCGGCGAGGTTGCCGTAGTGCCACCGCGCGCACTTGACCAGCGGGAAACGCAGCCACCGGGAGCCGTTGCCGTACAGCCGCGCGCCGCGCAGCTCGTCGGCGAACACGCGGTGCGCGAAGTCCATCGCCCGCTCGTCGCTCCAGTCGGCCGCCTGCGCGTGGCCGTCGGCGAACCCGGCCCGGTGCCAGGTACGTGCGTCGATCTCGAGCAGGAACGTGCCCCGGTCCGCGGAGTACGGGTAGGCGTGCGCGGCCACCGGACCGTAGTCGCTCTCGGCGAAGAGGAACGTCATCTCCTCGAACACCCGGTCCGAGGCAAACCAGGCATACCGGCTCGCGCCCGCCTCCACCCGGGCGCCGAACCGGTCGGCCACCGCCGCCCGGGTGCGGCTGTTCGCCCCGTCCGCCGCGACCACCACGTCATACCGCGCCGGCAATTCGGCCGCGTCCACTTCGGTGCGGAAATGCAGCCGCGCCCCCGCTTCCTCGGCGAGCCGCCGCAGCGCCGCGAGCAGCGCGCGGCGCTCGACGGCGGCGAACCCGTGTCCCGCCGCGCGCACCCGCTCGCCGCGTCGGCGCACCTCCAGGCCGTCCCAGACCGCGCCGTGCTCCAACATTTCGTCGACCGCGTCCGGTGCCACCCGGCGCAGCCGCGCCAGACTCAGCCGGGAGAACACGACCCCGAATCCGAACGCCGCGTCCGGGCTGTTCCGCTCGAACACGTCGACCTCGTGCCCGCCGGCCCGGCACAGCAGCAGCGCGAAGAAGAGGCCGGCCGGACCGGCGCCCACACACGCGACCTTCACAGCCCCACCTATGCCTTAGACGGCGGCCGGTTGAAGCTGCTGCTTGAGCACCTTGCGCAGGATCTTGCCCGCGGCGTTGCGCGGAATCTCCTCGACCAGGCGCACGTCGGCCGGGCGCTTGTAGCTGCCCAGCTCAGCGGCGCACGCCGCCAACAACGCAGGGATCGGCGGCGGCGCATCGGCGTCGGCAGCGACCACGAACGCCACCGGGACCTGGCCCCATTCGGCGGACGGCGCGCCGACCACCGCCACGTCGCGCACGCCCGGCTGCGCGGCCAGCACCCGTTCGATCTCCGCCGGGTAGACGTTCTGTCCGCCGCGGATCACCACGTCCCCGCGCCGGTCGATCAGGTAGATCAGTCCGTCCTCGGTCATGTGGCCGAGGTCCCCGGTGCGCAGCCAGCCGTCGCGGATCGCGGCGGCGGTCGCCGCCGGGTCGCGCCAGTAGCCCTGCATCGTGCCGTCGCCGCGCACGCACACCTCGCCGATCTCGCCCGCAGGGACCGGCGCTCCTGCGTCGTCGAGCACTTCGATGTGGCAGCCCGGCAGCATCCGGCCGCTGGAGTGCAGCGGGGTCGTGCCGCCGCCGGCCTCATCGAGGTCTGACTCGGTGTAGAGGGCGGTGGCGATCGGACCGCCCTCGCTCAGGCCGTAGGAGTTGCGCACCGGGCAGCCGAACCGGCGCAGCGCCTCGCGCAGCAGCTCCCGCGGCATCGGCGCGCCCCCGAAGATGATCTCCCGCAGGCTGGACAGGTCCGCGGCGTCGAAGGCCTTCGCCATCATCGCGAACCGGATCATCGACGGCACCAGGAACGCGGTGGTCGGCCGGAAGCGCCGCAGGTTGGCCAGGAACCGCTGCGGGGTGAACTCGTTCTGCACGACCACCGTGCCCCCGGCCGCCAGCAACGCCAGCGGAACGACCATGCTGCCGTGGAACAGCGGGCACGGATACAGCATCACCTGTCCGGGACCGAACCCGAAGTCCGCCGCCGTCGCCGTGTACCCGGCCGCGATCGCCCGATGGGTGAGCGCGACCCCCTTGGCCAGCCCGGTCGTCGCGGAGGTGTGGACGAGTGCGAACACGTCGTCCAGCCGCGCCGGCGGCAGCGCACGCGGCGGCGTCTCGTAGAGCGCCTCGTATTGCGCGCCGCCGAGGCGCACCCGCCATCCGGCGCCGAGCGCCGGATCCAGCCGGTCGATCACGGCCTCCTCGGCGATCACGCCGACCGGGTCCGCGTTGCGCACGATGTGCTCGACCTCGGGCGCGGGGAAGGTGGGGTTGACCGGGCAGACGATGACGCCCGCCTTGCCGGCCGCGATGTAGAGCTCGATTACCTCGGCGCGGTTGCGGGAGCACACGACCACGCGGTCGCCGGGGCACGCGCCGAGGTCGAGCAGGCCGGCGGCCAGCGCATCGGTGCGCGCGTCCAGCAAGCCCCAGGTCAGCTCACGGTTCTCGTCGGCCAGCGCGACAGCGTCGGGGCGCACCTGACGCTGACGGCGCACGAACTGCGTCATCCACATCAGGGCACCACCCGCCCGACCGAGTACTGCTCCAGCACCTGATCGATGCCCTCGATGGTGCACAGCGTCGGCAGCAGCTCGTCGTCGAGCGGTTCGCCGGTGTGCTCCTCGATGGCGAGGGCGAGGCGGATCAGCTCGCCGGAGTTGATCCCGGCGGACAGCAGGTCGTCGCGCGCGGAGAGGCCCTCGACCAGCCCCGGGGACTCGACGACGTCCAGCAGCAGGCGGCGGCCGGGCGAGGGATCGGTGGAGTCGGACATCTTCGACCTCTGCGTTAGATGGGAAGGGAGGTGGACACGGCGTCCGCGTCCTGGGGTGCCGCGGCCGCGGTCGGGGGGTGCGCGACGAGACCCTCGCGGAGCCCGAGTCTGCGGTGCAGCCGGGCCAGGGGCGCCGGCGCCCACCAGTTCAGCGGTCCGGCCAGGCGCATGAAGGCAGGCACCAGCACGCCACGCACCAGCGTGGCGTCGGCGAGCACAGCCAGAGCCAGGCCGAAGCCGAGCATCTTCATGTAGGACACCCCGGAGGTGAGGAAGGACACGAACACGAGGGCCAGCAGCCCGGCTGCCGCGGTGACCAGGGCGCCGGTGCGCTCAAGGCCCCTCGCCACGGCGCGCACGTTGTCGGCGTCGGCGTCGTGCTCCTCCTTGATCCGGGAGAGCAGGAACACCTCGTAGTCCATCGACAACCCGAACGCGACGCAGAACATCATGATCGGGTTGGTGGCCACGATCGTGCCGGTGGCGGTGAAGTGGCCCAGATACGTGCGCAGGTGGCCTTCCTGGAACACCCACACCATCGCGCCGAAGCTGGCGCTCAGGCTCAGCGTGTTGAGCGCCAGGGCCTTGAGCGGCATCACGACGCTGCCGGTGAGCAGGAACAGCAGGACGAAGGTGCTCACCGCGATGATCAGCAGCGCGTACGGCAGGCGGTCTCCGAGTGCGGTCAAGGTGTCCTTGCCCGCGGCGGCCTCACCCCCGACCAGGACCGGGAACGGATGCGGCAGCGCACGCACCGTCGTGACCAGTTGCTGCCCGGCATCGCTGTAGGCGTCGACCGAGGGGACGACGGAGAGCCAGGTCGCATCGGCGGTGGCAAAGCGCTGCGATTGTGGAGTCGGCAGCGCGCTCTGCCTGCCGTGGCTGAAGGAACCGGCGAGTGCGTCGACGCGAGCGACGTTCGGCAATAGCGACAGGCGCTGCGCGTAGGCGGTGATCGTGGCCTGATCGCGCGCCGGGTCACCGATCCCCCGCGCGACGACGAGCATGGGCTCGAACTCGCGGGCCGAGTAGTCCGCCGCGAGGATGTCGTGGACCTGATGCGCCTGCGCGGTGACCGGCAGCCCGCGCTCGTCGGCGAGGCTGTACTTGATGCCGAGGAACGGGGCGCCGAGCAGCAGCAGGATCGCGGCGGCGGCCAGTCCCATCGGGACCGGGCGGCGCATCACGAGGGTCGCCAGCCGGTGCCAGAACCCTTGCTCGACGCTCGAGGTCCGGCGCTTGGCCACGGACCACGTGTCGATGCGGTGGCCGAGCACCGCGAGCAGGGCCGGCAGCACGACGAGCGCGGCGAGCGCGGCGAAGGCGACGACCGGGATCCCGGCGTAGGCGAAAGAGCGCAGGAAGTACACCGGGAAGATCAGCAGCGCGGACAACGAGAGCAGCACGGTCAGGGAGGAGAACAGCACCGTGCGTCCGGCGGTGCGCAGGCTCACCGCGATGGCCTGCTCGACGCCGGAGCCGCGGTGCAGCTCCTCCCGGTATCTGCTGACCACGAACAGGCTGTAGTCGATGCCGAGGCCGAGCCCGAGCGCGGTGGTCAGGTTCATCGCGAACACCGACACGCTGGTGAAGGAGACCAGCACCCGCAGCACCGCGAGCGTGCCCATGATGGCGATGATCCCGAGCGCGAGGGGCAGCAGCGCGGCGATCACCCCGCGGAACACGAAGATCAGGGCGAGCAGAGTCAGCGGGAGGATCAGGGTCTCGGCGAGGGTGAGGTCCTTCTGGGTCTGGTCGGTCAGCTCCTTGTACGCCTCGGCGCGGCCGCCGAATTGGAGCGTGAGGCCCTCGAAGCCGTTCCGGTAATGCGGGCGCAGCGCGTTCAGGGAGGTGGCGACCTGGTCCTCATCGCCGTTGATGTGCGCCATCACCAGCGCCGAGTCCTTGGCCGCGCCGCGCAGGGAGGCCGGGTCCCCGAGCGACCAGTAGGAGACCACCTGCTGCACGCCCGGTTCTTTGGCGAGCGCCGCCGTCAAGTCAAGGCCCTTGCGCGCGGTGGCCGGGTCGTTCGGTCCGGCCGGGGTGTGTACCAGCAGCACCAGGTTCAGTTCCCCGGTGTGGAACGTGTCGGCCAGCGCGGTCGCGGCGGCGGTCGATTCGGAGCTGGGCACGTCGTAGCCACCCGCGGACAACCGGCTGGATACTTTGCCGCCGAAGGCTGCCGCCAGGACGCAGAACAGGAGCGTGGCCAGCAGGATCAGGCGGCGCCGGGCGACCGCGGTCGCGGCGATCCGTTCGAACATGTCAGCCTCCTACTTCGACGGTCCAGGCGCGGCGGCACGAGCGGCGGTGTCACGCGGCACGGCGGCGCGGGGCGGCGCGGCGCCGGGCACGGGAGCCGCGCCGGGCAGCTGGCTGCACCGGTAAGCGATACGGCCGCCGTGTTCGCAGGCGTGGTCGGTGATCGGTTCGTCCGCGCGCCGGTCCCAGGCCAGCAGCCGCTGGTGCGCCGAGCCGCGGCAGAAGTCGGTGAAACCGGGGTCGCTGCCCGGCTGGCGCAGCGCGAGGAACGCCAGGATCGGGTCCAGGGGGAGCCAGCGCCCTTCTTCGAGCACCTCGGTCCAGGCGTGCTCGACGCCCACAAGCCCGATCAGGTAACCCTTGCGGGTGCGCGCCTCGAGTCCCGCCGATTCGGCATGCTGCTGCATGATCCAGGCAGCGATGACGCAGTCGACCATGCCGAGTTCGGCGGCCTTCGCAGGATCCGCACGAAGGGCGTGCGGCAGCCAGCTGTATCGGTACGTGTCCGCAGTCAGGCCAGACAGCACTTCGTCGTAGACCTCCCGCACGGCGCGCGTGCGCGGCGCGTCGCGAAGGCCGCGGGTGGTGACAGCCGCGTCGGCCTCATGCGTCGCAGTGTCTGAAGGCTGATACTCGAGCAACTCCCCGCCGAGCAACTCAGGCGCGGGAGGCGCCGGGACCGCGCCCGCGCAGCCCGGTTCAGTGCACGGCGCGCCGAGCCGGACCCGCCAAGTGCGCGGCTCGATCCAGTTACGCGGGTCGCCGGCCGCCATCCGCAGGCAACGGCGTTCGGCCTGCTCCGGGAGGGAGCGGCCGGTGCGCGCGGCCATCCCGACGTTCATCACGTCGTGGTAGTCCAGCAGCGGCCCGTCCGGTGAGTCAGCGCTCTGCAACCCCGCCCGCATCAGCGCCTCGACCACGTCGGCCGCGCAGCCGAGCTGCCGGGCCGCTTCCGCGACATCGAGCGTCGGGGCGAAGTAGCTCTTGGGCACCGAGCGCAGCGTCTCCACCGCCTCGAGCCACGGCGCCGGCCCTGTCCCCGCGGCCGCATCATCCTGCCGTACCGTCATCGCCGCACACCTGCCTGCCCTGCTCCGGTGAGCGCGCCGCCGACCAGCCGCCCGGCCGCCTCCGCCCGCTTGACCTTCCAGGTCGCCGTGTGCGGGATGTCCTCCCAGCGGCACTGCACCGGCTCGGCCAGCCGTGGCAGGTCCGCGACCGCCGCGTTCCACCCCTCGATGTCAAAGGGCTCGTCACCGCGGGTGCACACCAGCGGCACGGGCGGCCCGTCGCTGACCGGGACGAGCACCGCCTCGGTCAGCGCGCTGATCCGCTCGAGGATCGTGTCCTCCAGCGCCAGCAGGCTCTCCACTCCCGGCTCGCGGTCCACCAGCCGGTCGTGCAGGTGCAGGCAGCCTTTGCGGGTGCGCAGCCCGTAGTCGCCCATCGCCCACCAACCGTCGATCCGCTGGTCGGGCGTCCCGAGGTAGGCCGGGGTCACGGCCCGGGTGCGCGCGAGGATCGCCCCCGGCGCGCCGCGGCCCACCGGTTTCGCCTCAGTCGGATTCATCGCAGTCGGATTCGCCCCAGCCGGATCGGCCGAATCCGTGTCGGCCACGATCCGCACCCGCGACTGGCCGGGCATGGGACGGCCCACGCAGCGCCCGTCGACGCACCGGCGCCCGGTCAGGCCGCGCGCCCGCAAACCCTTGGGCCGCCGCTTGTAGAACTTCATCGCGACCGGGCCGGTCTCGGACTGCCCGTACACCTGGATGTAGCGGGCCCGGCGCGGCGCCGCGGCCAGCAGGGCGCTGATGGTGCGCGGATGGGCCGCGTCGAATGTGCTCATGAAGATCCGCACCGGCGCGAGCAGGTCCGGACGCTCCTCGGCGATCTGCTCCCAGCGGATGAACGCGTTCGGCACCGTCTCCACCGCCCCCGGCCGCACCCGCTCCAGCATCCGCGCCGCGTTCGCCGGGGCGGGGTCGGTCATGAACCCGAACGGCAGCCCGAGCGCGAGGGTCGACACGATCGCAGCGACAGTGCGCACATGCGTCGGCGAGATGCACACCAGGTACGGATCGCGCACCCGAAGCAGCTTCCCGATCACTGCCTGCGGCCGACACTGTCCGTCGAACGTCTCCGCCGTCTGCAGCACCAGCTTGGGGACCCCGGTCGTGCCGGACGTGTGTGTCACCAGCTGGGGCGTGCCCGGATCCAGGGCGGTGAGCTGCGGCAGATCGGCAGATTGTTGCTCATGCAGAAGCAGCGCACCGGGACGCGCCGGGCCCGCCGCGAACCACAGCGGCGGCCCGTCCTGCGCGACCTCGTCGAGCAGGCCCGCCGCCGCCGTCTCCCCGTCGGTGACGATGGCAGCCGGGCGCGCCCGCTCCACGAGCGCCGCGATTGCGGCCGCGCCCACTCCGGGGTGCACCAGCACGGCGACCGCGCCGATCCGGGCGCAGGCGAAGGCCAGCAGCGGCACGTCGAAGTTCGCGCTTTTCACCACCAGGATCCGCGCGCCCGGCCGGGCGCCCGCCCCGGCCAGCAGCCCCGCGGCGCGCTCGACCAGGTCGGCGAACCCGCGGTAGTCCAGCCTGGTCCCCGCCTCGGGAAACAGGTCCAGCGGCGCGTCCAGGTGGAGCGGCACCGCGCCGTGCCGCTCCGCGGCGATCCGCGGGGCGGTCGGCAGCGCCAGATCCCGGCGCAGTCGGCGGCCCATCGTCACCGGCTCCCGGACGGCGTTTTAACGAGCGCTGTTTCGCCTAACGCCCCGTCGCCAACCGCCGTATCTGCGAATACGGCCTCGATCGAACCGACCTCCGGCACCGGCACCGCGTCCGGGAGCCGGGTGGCGTTGCGGGCCGCGTGCGCGGCCAGGTTGTCGAAGGTGGAGACCGCGTCGACCGAGTCGTCCAGATCCCATTCCAGCCCGAACTCCTCCTCCACCATGGTCAGCAGGCGGACGAAGCCCGCCGAGGTCAGCCCGATGTTCCACAGCGAGCCGGCCCGGGCCGCCGCGTCGTCGAGGTCCAGCCGGACGCCGACCTCGGACTCCAGCAGCGCGGCCAGGCGTCCAGCCACCTCGTGCTCGTCGTACATGGCTCCTCCGATCGCCGTACGGGAAGGGTGCGTCAGGCCGCGACCGCGTGCAGGACCCGCGCGGGGCCCGCCTTGCCGGCCAACTCCGGCTCTCGGCTCAGGTAGTGCCGGACGTATTCGGTGATCT
>Ga0070713_100003720_pt1 | contig 10096 bp, 8 predicted proteins | sample LARL82metaG_FD_65465 | JGI IMG/M metagenome (GOLD analysis project Ga0070713, IMG submission 65465) | Corn, switchgrass and miscanthus rhizosphere microbial communities from Kellogg Biological Station, Michigan, USA - LAR L8-2 metaG | ecosystem: Host-associated > Plants > Roots > Rhizosphere ... | reverse complement strand
GCGCGCGAGATGTGCAGGCTGCGGGAAATCGTCACGGCGGCATACGAACCTTTGGCCGCTGTGGCGGAGGCTCGCGGAGTCACCGTCCGCATCGACCTGGAAGACGATGTGGAGCTGCCGCTGGATCGATCCCCCATGGAGCGCGTTTTCCAAAACCTGCTGAGCAACGCCATTGAAGCCATGCCCAAGGGAGGATCCGTCAACGTCCGCGCGGATCGGCGTGCGGGTGAAATCGTGGTCAGTGTCGAAGACGATGGTCCTGGAATCCCGGCTTCCATCGTCTCCCAGCTTTTCGAACCGTTCGTCACGGCGGGCAAGAAAAACGGCGTAGGCCTGGGGCTGGCGCTTTCGCGCGAAACCGTGGTATCGCATGGCGGCGATTTGTGGTCGGACAGCAAGGAAGATGGCGCCCGCCTGGTGATGCGGCTGCCGCTCTAACGCTCAGGCCGCCGTCTTCCGCATCGCGTCCCGCAGCCGGGCTGCAGCCAACTTTCTTCGGGCACTCACGATATAGGCCTTCGCGCCGCTTTTGTTGGTCAGCCCGAGCATCTGGCTGACGGTATTCAGCGGTATCTCCTCGCCATAATGCAGCATCATCACGCGAGCTTCGGTCTCATCCAGAGAATCCAGAATCATGCGCCAACTCTTGCGGCGGCTCTGTTCGGTTTCAAAAGCCGTGTGCACATCCACGGAAGCGATATCCGGGAACTCCATGGGAGTGCTTTTGGCGACCCATACCGGCTCCGAGGATCGCTTTTGGATTGCGCTCAAGCACCGATTTCGGGCGATGACATACAGCCATGTCGAGAAGCGGGATTCCCCGCGGTAGCTGTCCAGATTGCGAAAGGCTCGCAGCAGGATTTCCTGGGCTAAGTCAGCGGCGGATTCACGGTCGTGCGTAAAACGGTAGCACCAGCGCGTAATCCGCGACTGATGCCGAAGACATAGTTCCGCGGCGGCATCCTCCCGCTCCCGGCAATGCCGATTTTCCCGATAGATGGCGACGAGCTCTTCGTCGGGAAGATCCTTCCAATCCGGGGCTGCCGGCTGACGAACGGGTACAGGTACACTGGAAAATCTCGCAAAGGTTATCGCTGGGGCGCTCATATAGCCCCATCCTAAGGAACGCTCATATGGGAAGTCGTTCACGGATTGTAAACAACTTGTAAATTCCGGCCGCTCACCCGGCGATCGCTTGTTTTCCTCAAGAACGCCGGTATACCGGCAGCCAGTGTTCTCCCAGGCCCTGACCAACTGTCACAACTACCAGGGAGCATTCAGGAAAGCCTCTCACTCTTGACAACCAGATGCGTAACGCATTGGAAGGACTGGAATTCGCGGGCTATCTGTGGCGCCGCCGGGCTCTAGTAGCGATTACTTGCGCAACTGCGCTCGCGATCACCGGAGCCGTCAGCCTCCTTTTGCCGGCTCGGTATACGGCGACGGCCAGCATCTTGATCGAACCGCCGGCCGGCAACGATCCGCGGGCGGCAACGGCTGTCAGCACAGTCTATCTGGAGTCTCTGAAGACCTACGAACGTTTTGCGTCCAGCGATACTCTTTTTGAGCGTGCGCTCGACGACTTGCATTTACGGCAAAAATATCCAGGCGTGAGCACCGAAACGCTCAAGCGCCGGATCCTCGAAGTCTCGAAGCCAGCCAGCACCACGATTATCGATATCCGCGCCACGGTGAGCGATCCGAAGGGAGCCCAGGCGCTGGCTCAATACATTGCCGAACAAACCGTCGCCCTGAATGCGTCTCTCGATCGGCAATCCGATGCCGAGCTCTCACGAGAGCCGCAACAGCTTTTCGATGCGGCTAAGGCGCGACGGGCGGCGGCCGAACGGGCAAAGGACGAATTCACCAGAACCACACCCGTCGAAGGGCTGGAGAAAGAAGTCCTGGTGGCGGCCGAGCTGAGATCGGAGATCGGAAAGGATCTGGCAAGGTCGCGAGCCGAGTTGGCGAACTATCTGGGCCAACAACAGGCGGCTGCGCCCGGGGGAGCCGGCGAACCACAGGCCGGTTGGACTCAATTCGAGATTGTGTCCACGCGCGCCAAGATTCAAGACCTGGAAAACCAGGATCGTCAATTGCTGCAAGCCTTGACTGCCAAGAGTTCCTTGCTCGAAGACCTGCGAAGGAAACGGGATTCGCTGGATGCGGAACTAAAATCGGCGCGGGCCGATGAGGACGCGGAAAATACCAAGCTCAGCGACGTAAAATCCTCTTCCGGGGCTCGCGGAGTCCGGCTCAAAGTGCTCGATCCAGGCATTGTGCCGCAGCGTCCCAGTTTTCCCAATCCCCCGTTGAATCTGGGAATTGCCTTTGCGCTTTCCGTGATGGCGTCCATCGGATACCTTGCCATTCGATTCGCTTACGACCGAATGCGCGAGACACATCGCGAACCGGTCTTCAGCAGACATTCGGACGCACTCCGGTGACAACTCGGGCCGGGGAGCTCCGCCGTCCGTACACTCCGGGGCTTTTCGCGATCGCGCTGGGCGTGTGGTGCGCGGTTGTCGCGCTGATGCCCAGCGTCACCGGCCGGCTCCTGCTGGTGATTCCTCCGGTCCTGGCCGCGCTTTTTTACTGGGTGCTGCTGCGTCCGTCCCGCTGGCTGGCGGTGTTCTTCTTTTGCCTGCTGCTATTTCCTCCGTTACCGGTCCCGCTCGGCGACTCGGGAGTCCACGTTGCTCCGGCAATCGCGCTGTTGGGTTTACTGGCCGGCGTCGTGTGGATTTGCGAGTGGCGTTCCTGGAATCACCCGCTCACGCTGGCGCTGGTGATCTTCACGGGAATCCTACTGGAATCGCTGGCGTTCGCGGCAATCTATTCGGGATGGGAAATCGCCCTGGGGAGCCTGGCGCGAGTGGCTCTCTTCGGAATGAGCGTTTTCGTCTTCCTCTATTCGTACGCCGGTCCCGGCGGCGATGAATCGACGCCCTTCAGGATCACAAGGTTTCTTTTCGGGCTGGCACTGGCGGGAGCCCTGTTCGCCTGCGCCGACTTCTACTTCCAGTTTCCCGCGCCCGCCGGTTACGGTGACCAGTTCGTGTACCTCGAGGAGGGTGTGTTCCGGCGCGCCCAGGGACTTTTCTATGAGGCCAGTACGCTCGGAAACTTCTGCGCCTTCTTCCTGGTCATGACTATGGTCTGCCTATTCAGACGCCGCCAGGAGACTCCGCTCTCTCGAACGTCGTTGCATTTGGGAGCCGTGATACTGGCGGCAGCGCTGCTTTTTTCGTACTCTCGCGCATCGGTTTTGAATGTGTGTGTGGCCGCGGCGGTGCTTGCCTGCATCCACGGAGGGCGGGCTCGCAGGTCGTTGATGGTTTTGGTTGCGGCAGTGGTAACCGCGGGGATCGCCATCCAGCTTGCCGCGCCCAAACTATCCGCGAACTACTGGGGCCGCCTGCTGGGGTCCTTCAGTTTCTTCGGTGAATCGCCCGACCAGGTTCTTTCGGGACGCTTGAGCCACTGGCAGGTTCTATATGACTTTCTGGCTCGCGAACCGTGGCACGGCATTTTCGGTATCGGCTACAAGACCTTGCCTTATTCGACCTTCATTGGCAGCAAGGTCATCGCCGACAACACGTATCTCGGACTTCTGGTTGAGACGGGAATGGTCGGTCTGGCGGCGTTCCTTGGCCTGAATATCGCCATTCTCCGCACAGGATGGGTCGCCCGGCGTTCCGCCCGGCCTCAAGCGCAGTTCTTTGGCGAGTGGATTTTCTGCTTCTGGTGCGGCCAGCTGGTTCAGATGCTTTCCGGCGACCTCATCACGTATTGGCGGGTTCTGCCGGTCTACTTCTGGGTGCTCGGCACGGCTGCGCGGCTGACACGGGAGGATGCTTGAGAGTCCTGTTCCTGGACCAGTTCAGCGATCTTGGCGGCGCGCAGCTCTGTCTCCAGGATGTGTTGCTGGAAGTCAAAAAGCTGGGCTGGCAAGCCGAGGTGATGGCTCCCGGCACGGGCCCGCTGCTCAACTTCGCGCAAGATCTTGGCATGAACGTGCAAAGCCTGCCGCTGGCGGGCTATGCCAACGGACACAAGACCGCGTCCGATGTCATCCGGTACGGCATCGACATGGTGCAAAGCGCGCGTATGCTGCGCCGCGTACTGCGGCAACGCCCAGCCGATCTGATCTACGCCAACGGGCCTCGAATATTGTTAGCGGCCTGGGGCGTCCGCGTACCGCTCCTGTTTCATTCCCACAGTCTTCTTGACAAGACCTATGCACGAAACATCGCCGGAAGGGTTCTGCGTAGCGTCCCGGCTCGTGTGCTGGCGTGTTCGGAATTCACAGCGCAGCCGTTGAAAAGGCTGGCCCGGGCAAACGCGGTTCAGGTAGTTTATAACGGCGTTTCGAACCATGGCTTTTCCCCGCGGAACTCCAATGGAGGGCCAATTCGAGTCGGGATCCTGGGGCGTATCGCTCCGGAAAAAGGCCATATGGATTTTCTCCGCGTCGCGGCCGCGATTCCAGACCGCACGAAAGTCCAGTTCCGTATCACCGGCTCTGCGCTGTTTTCCGACGCCGCCTACGATCAGAAGGTCCGCGCGGCGAGTAGCGCCGTCGGAGTGGAACTTCAAGGGTGGACGAACAATGTATCGCAGGCGCTCCACGATCTCAACATTCTGGTGGTGCCTTCCGCCGGCCACGACGCAAGCCCTAGAGTCATCCTCGAAGCGTTGTCCGCCGGGACCTGCGTGCTTTCGTACCCTTCCGGCGGAATTCCCGAACTTCTTCGCGATGGCTATAGCGGGCTGCTCACAAAGTCTTCCTCGGCGGACGAACTGGGATCGCTGGTCCGCACCCTGGCCGCGAATCCCGAATTACGAGTCAAACTCGCAGCCAACGGACGCCGGGAGTGGGAAACCCGCTTCCGGGTGGAACGTTTCCGGTCAGAGGTGTGCGCAGCGGTTTCCGATGCCGTCACTTCCCAAGCGCCCGGTGCCAACGCAAGCCATTCCACATCACCGGCGCGAGCGTCCGCGCATGATGGAAAGCTCTCCGGGCTGTAAACCAGCTCCCATACACCCGGCGCTTCATCCGCAGGCGCCAGTCGGGCTTCGGTACGTGCGCATCCACGATTACCGGGCTAAAACGAAGTGGAATGAGCCGCCGCTTCGCAACGTCCAGGCGATCGCGCCATCCGTTCACCAGACACCAGTGCAGAAACAGTTCGTCTTTGTTGGGACGCTCCAACGACTTCAGTGGCGACAGCGCGAACAGATCGAACCAGCGCCTGACAGAAGCCGGCAGCGATTCGCACAACCCCTGGACGCTCGAATGCACGGGGCACTCAAACCAGTCGATAGCGAGACGGAATGCAATCGCTGCTACTGACGTGGAGGCGTTTCGATTCCGCCAATTCCACCAGAACGCATCGTCCTCCGCACTTCGCTGCAGAAATTGCGCCAACTCATACACGTGATATGCGCGAACGTCGCCGCGAACCAAATGGCGCACCAGATGCCATGTCGTGTACGAAAGGCCGTCAACATGGTCGAGCGTTGGAATGGAGATTCCTTGAATATTGCGGCTGACTCGCCGCGTCCAAAAGCCATCGTCGCTGCCGGCGGAAAAGCGTTCGGTGGCCTCATCCCAAAACCGGAAGTGGAGTTCGATGGTCAGCGGCATTTCCGGGTCGTAATAATCGCCGCCGGGACGCCAACCGGTCTTCCGGATCATGGGAGGAAGGTGATCGATGGCGATTTTCCCCTTCTGGCCGAACGGCTCATAGCCGAGAGACCGGACCGCATCGAAGGCGCCTTCCATCGCTGGTGGAGGGCAATAGAGATCCAGATCGTACTGCGGGCGCTGGCGCAAATCCTCACAGTAGTTCGGCCACTGCGCGAGCCCCTTGAGAACGATAAACTCGACTCCCGCCGCGGATAACGCATGGGCTACCTGTTGGTATGTGCCGAGTACGCGTTCATGACGGATCGCGTTATTGCGCAGATTCCCCGCGAGCCGCTCTTGAATCCACTCCGGGTGCTCGCGCATGCAGCGGACCCCCAAGGGAAGCGTAAGCTGGGACCGGTCCATAAGCGCCAGCAGCCGGTGCCACTGCGAAGCAGGAATACCGCGAAGATCGCTCCTCCGATCGCGGCCGAGGCTGAGGCTTCTGAGGATAACCTGAAGGCTGGAAGACACTTAGCGCCGCCTCATGACGAGCGATCGCAGGACGCGCTCGGCGGAATTCAGGTCAGAAAAACGCAACCGGTGAAGGGGTAGCGCCAAAAGCTCCCGCAGGGAACCGATCTGTTCCGCGCGGCTCGATTCGTCGCCGAAGCAGATCGCCTGCTCGAGATGACGTAATGCCGCATCCTTCGGCAACGCTTCCGCAACGGCGGCGATCGGACGCGGGGAGCGCTCCAGGACCACGACGTGGCTCGCAGTGCCTTCGATGGCGGACTTCAACCCCAGGTCGCGCGGATCGATCTCGATGTCGTCTTTGCCGTTCGGCCGGATGACTCGCGGGAATCCTTCAAGCTCGGGAAACAGTTGGCGGGCGGTTTCCCGGAACCGGATTTCGAATGGCCTGCCGAGAACCCGGTGGTCGGTTCGGCCCCGAACGATTGCAGTTGCGTCTCCGGAAAGGAATGTCCAGCCTTTGCGCGCACAGGCGAACGCGAGGCAAGTCTTCCCTGCTCCGGATTCACCGGCAAGGAGCACCCCACGCCCCTCCAGCGCCACGCAAGCCGCATGGGTAAACGTCAAATAGCGTGCGGCAATCAGCACATATGCCAGAGGCTCAAGAAATTGGTAACGCAGGTATTCGCCGGAGATGTTCTCCGCGAAGCTGGCGAACCCGGTTCCCAGACGGAGGTCCGCGGTCGCGAAATTATACCGGTCGGCCACAATGGAAAACAGGTGCTCGCGTGCCCGGAACAAGGGTGCCGGCGGAGGAAGCCCGGCGTCATCCGTGGTGACTGTGATGTTCAGGCGAATGGCAGGCTCGTCCGAAAGGCACGGATAGCGCGACCAGATGCGGCCCGCCACCAGGTGAACAAGCTCCGAGTTGGAGGCGATTCGCAGCCGGTATCCCAAGGGAAAGTACTCGGTCTGCAGCGGAAGAAGAGTCTCCGATTGCAGGGGATCGTAACGCCCGGCGGTAACCGCTGGACCGGCTTTACTGACTAGGAGAGACATCCGCGTCACACTGGTTTAAGAACGCTGCGCGATCCCCGGCGGAACATAAGGTCATCGGCACATCAGGACGCTGCCGCGCAACGCTGAACTGGCGGGCGATTCACGTAGGATTCTGCTCCCCGTCCGGACTCGGTGTTCCGCAATACGGCTTTGAGCTTTCTTCGCGCGTTCACGATGTAGGCTTTGGCGCCGCTGGGGTTCAAGAGCATCATTTGGCGGGTGATCACCGCAAGCGGCAGTCCATGACCATAGTGAAGCGCCATGACGCGAACTTCCGTGGGTGTCAAGGTCGCCTGGATCAGCCGCCAGATATTTCGAAAGTGCTGATCCCTCTCGATCGCTAGGTGTATTTCCTGTCCGTCCGTGCCGGGAAGATCGTCCGGCATGATTTCTCCGTCTTCAACCGGTTCGGTTTGACGCTTCTTCAGCGCGTTTAAACAGTGGTTCCGCGTGATAACGAACAGCCATGTCGAGAACCGCGAGTTTCCGCGGTAAGTACATAGCCGCCTGAATGCACGTAAAAACACTTCCTGGACCATATCCGGAACGGAATCCGGTTCTTTGATGATTCGGTGGCACCATTGTGCGACGCGTGCGTGATAGCGGCGGAACAGTTCGCCGAACAGATCATCCACCGTCTGTTGGTCGATGGCACTGCGGAGTAGAAACACCAGCGCCTCATCCGTGTGCGTGTCGATGTTGCGGGCTCCCACGGCGCAAATCGCGACGCGGACATCCCATGTTTGCATGGGTTTGTGATCAAATGCCGTGGGGGCTAATGCAAGTGCACGGTCAGCGTGGACTGCCATGTTGGGTTAGACCAGCAATTTAGATGGCCAGATGTAAAAACATTGTGAACAAGTTGTAAACGTTTTTACTCGGACTGCCCCAGGATCGGTGGGTGATATCCAAACAACCGGCCCCGGGATATCGAAGTTTCAGGATGAGTCCGGTCCGCTGGTGCGGCGCCCAGAGTTAGTGGCGGGCCCCCGGACCGGCACCGGTTCAAAGCAGCCCGAAAGTGGCGCTCAAATACGGCTTCGGAGAACGCGGACGCCCGAATCTGGAGCTGGACCGGATCTATCAGGCTCTCCACGCGGTCAAACGCGCGCAAGGCATCTTCCAGGGACGATTCCATCGGTTCGGCATAGAGGACGCCGCAACCGTTCTCCACGATGTCCAGCGCGCCCCCGCGGCTGAGGGCGATCACCGGCTTTCCGCTGGCCAGGGATTCGACCATGGTCATCCCGAAGTCTTCTTCGCCAGGCATTAAGAAGGCGGTTGACTTAGCGTAAAGCTCTTTCAACTCATGGTCTGGCACGCGGCCACAGAATTCGATGTTGTTCGCCGCGAGTTTCCGCAGGCGGGCATACTCCGGTCCGTCTCCGACGATCTTGAGCTTCCGCCCGTTCCGGGCAAACGTCTGGACGGCGTAATTAAGCCGTTTGTACGCCACCATTTCGGAGACCATTAAGAAATAGTCGCTACTGGCGGAATGATGAAAGGACTCGACCGGAACAGGCGGATAGACCACACGGGACTTGCGCCGGTAGGTTTTCCAGATGCGATGTCTGACGTTCCGGCTATTTGCCACGAAGGTATCCACGCGCGCGGCGGTCGCGTAGTCCCACGTCCGCAGGTAACTTGCGATCGGCGCCATCAGCGCCCGCGACAGTGGATTTTGGTGGAACTCGTTGCGATAGGCCGGATAGAGCTCCCACAGATATCGCATAGGCGTGTGGCAATAGCACAGATGCTTGCTGGTGGAGGAAGTGAGCACTCCCTTGGCTGGGCCCGATTCACTGCTGATGATCAGATCGTATGCTCGAAGGTCGAAGGCCTCCAGGGCCATCGGCATCATGGGTAGCAGACGCCGGTAGAACCTCTTGAAAGGATTCAAGAACGACGCTTGGACGTTTTTCGATCGGATCAGCGCGGGCACCGACTCCGGATCGTAGAAAAGGGTGAAGATATCGGCCTCGGGGAAGATCCGGCAGATCGCTTCCAGCACTTTTTCGCCGCCGCGCGATCCGAGGAGCCAATAATGGACCAGAGCCACCTTCATTGCGGCGCCACGCTTTCGTCCTGCGACCGGATGGCGATGTAGCCGCAAGTCAAGGTAGCCAGAAACATGGTGAGCACTTCACTGTCGCCCAGGTTGTACTCAAAGAACCCTTCGGCCAGGACGGCAGCGGTCACTGCCAAACCGCCGAGCCAGATGAATCGCGCGTCCGCCCTCTGAGGCGAAGCTCGTAGAGCCTTCCACAAATCGGTTGCCATCCGTCCGACGATCCACAGGATGAACGCCAGGGCGGGAAGACCCCGTTCCGCGGCGTATTGGAGATACACGTTGTGCAAATGCCCGTACCAGCCTTTCGGAAGCGGAAGAGGAACATCCGCGGGCAGATACTTGAGGAACTGCGGCTGAATTTGCTCCGGTCCGATTCCGAACACCGGATGCGCCTCAATCATTCGCAGGCCCGTTCGCGCCATGATCATGCGGCGGGAGTTGGAGTCGACGTCCCCATGGGGCCGAATAACCGAAAAGACACGATCCTGAATCTGCGGCGGAGCAGCGAGGAACATCACCAGCGCCACGGCAGGCGATGCCCAGACAAGCCAGCGTTTGTAGTTCCAGGCAAGAAAAAGAAGTCCCGCCGGGAACGCCACCAGAAAAATGCTGCGCGTAAGGCCGAGCACGATTGCGATCCAGATGATCGCCGCAGCCGCCCAGCCGAACATTTTCCACAATCCTCCTGGGGCACCAAGCAGCAGGGCGAGCAGTAACAGAAGGACGATCATCTGCTGGCCTCCATAGGTCATCCAATGACTCGCGAATCCAGTGATTCGGCCGTCGAGAACGTAGTCATAAATCGAGGCATGCAGCTGCACGGCCTCTTCCCAACGGCGGCCGAACTGGACGAGCGCTAA
>Ga0070713_100003719_pt1 | contig 10096 bp, 9 predicted proteins | sample LARL82metaG_FD_65465 | JGI IMG/M metagenome (GOLD analysis project Ga0070713, IMG submission 65465) | Corn, switchgrass and miscanthus rhizosphere microbial communities from Kellogg Biological Station, Michigan, USA - LAR L8-2 metaG | ecosystem: Host-associated > Plants > Roots > Rhizosphere ... | reverse complement strand
GACGCGACCGCCGCGGCGCTGGCCGAGCGGCGCTTTCTGGCCGAGGTTGAGCACCCCAACATCGTCAAGATCTTCAACTTCGTCGACCACGAGGGTCTGGGCTACATCGTTATGGAGTACGTCGGCGGCCAGAGCCTCAAGCAGATCCTCACGGCCCGGAGAGACGGCAATGCCGGCGAGCCGGACCCACTCCCGCCAGATCAGGCGATCGCTTACGTGCTGGAGATCCTGCCGGCGCTCGGCTACCTGCACGACCTGGGGCTGCTGTTCTGCGATTTCAAGGTCGACAACGTCATTCAGACCCGGCATTCGCTGAAGCTGATCGATCTGGGCGGCGTTTACCGTCTCGACGAGCCGACAAGTGCGCTGTTCGGAACCACCGGCTACCAGGCACCCGAGATCGCAACGCTGGGCCCGTCGATTCCCTCCGACCTGTTCACCGTCGCACGCACGCTCGGGGTGCTGTGCATCGACTTTCGCGGCTATCAGAGCACCTACAGGTACACGCTCCCGCCGCAGGATTCCGTGCCGGTGCTGCAGCGGTACGACTCGCTGTATCAGTTCCTGCTCAAGGGCACGGCGCCGAACCCCGACGATCGGTTCCAGTCGGCCGAGGAGATGGCAGACCAGCTGTTCGGGGTGCTCAGAGAGGTTGTCGCCGACCGCGAGGGCACTCCCGTCTCGGCGCCGAGCAAGCTGTTCACGGCGCCGATGCGGGCAGGCCTGGAGCTGCCGGATTGGCGCATCCTGCCCCGCCCGCAGGTCTCGAGCGACGACCCCAGCGCCGGCTACCTGGCGACGATCACCGCGGCGGACAGCGAGCAGTTGATCGCGCAGCTGCGCGCGGCGCCCCAGCGCACGGTGGAAGTGGACCTGCGGCTCGCCGCCGCGATGATCAACGATGGCTCATTCGAAGAGGCCGACGCCCAGCTCGGCGAGATCGAGGCGAACGACCCGTGGGAGTGGCGAGTCGCCTGGCATCGCGGGATCGCCGCGCTAGCGCGCGAGCGCGCTGACGAGGCCCGGGCGAGCTTTGACCGCGTCTACTGCGCGGTGCCCGGCGAGCTCGCCCCGAAGCTGGCGCTGGGCCTCGCGTGCGAGTCGGCCGGCGATCTTGAAGTCGCCGCGCGCTGGTATGAGATCGTCGCGAGGACCGATCCCTCGATCACCAGCGCATCCTTCGGCCTGGCCCGAAGTCGCCTGCTTAACGGCGATCGCGCGGGCGCCCTGACGGCATACGAGCTGGTGCCAGACAGCTCCAGCGGATACATCGACGCGCAGACGGCTCGGATCCGCTGCCTCAGCCGCGACGGCGAGGGCGAGCCCGGGCTCCAGGAACTGCTCGCGGCCGGATCTGCGCTTGAGGCGCTCCCCTTGGAGGGCGAGCAGCGCGAGCGACTAACCGCGGATCTGTTGGAGAGCGCGCTGCGGATGACGTTGTCGGGCAGGGGATCCGACGACGGCGAGGTGCGGCTACTGGGCCTGCCGCTCGTCGAACGCGACGTTCGCCTCGCCCTCGAACACTCATACCGCGAGCTCGCTCGGCATGCGCCGAGTCGCACCGAGCGGATCGCGCGTGTCGATGACGCCAACCGAGTACGACCAAGGACGTGGATATGAGCACAGCACAGGGGCAGTGCCCCAACTGCCAGGCGCCGTTGCACGACGGCGACATGTTCTGCGAACAGTGCGGGGCGCGCCTAGCAGAGGACGAGCCCGCCACTAACGAGCAGGACCGGATCGAGCTCGATCTGGCGCTCGCAGCGGCGGTCAGTGATCGTGGCCGCGTGCACCGGCGAAACGAGGACTCCTTCTTCCTCGAGGTCATCGACGGGCGCGACGTCGCCGCGGTCGTGTGCGACGGCATCTCGTCCGCAAGCGCCGGCAACGCCGCCGCACGCAATGCCGCCAAGACGGCGGGGGAGGTGCTCACGGGCGCCTTGGCCGATCCCGATCGGGACCCCACGACTGCGATGACGGAGGCGATTCAGGCGGCGGGCGGCGCAGTCGAGCTGGTGCCGTGGACTACGCGCACGGGCCGTGTGGATCCGTCATGCACGCTCGTGTCAGCGCTGCGGCGGGGAAACGAAGTCGTCGTCGGGTGGGTGGGGGACAGCCGTGCGTACTGGCTCGACGCCGAAGAGACGCGCCAACTCACGGTCGACGACTCGCTCGCCGAGGAAGGAATTGCCCGCGGCATGCTCACACCCGAGCAAGCGGCCGCCAGCCCGGTGCTGCATACGATCACGCACTGGGTCGGACCCGACGCACCCGCTCGCCCGCCGCGCCTTGCGACCCTGACAGCCGACCGCCCGGGACGGCTGCTGCTGTGCACCGACGGTCTGTGGAACTACATGCCGACCACCTCTGAGCTCAGAGAGCTCGTGGATGCGCTTCCCGACGGCGCGTCCCCGGCAGCCGTGGCACGGGCGCTCGCCGACGTCGCCGTGGCAAGAGGAGGCAACGACAACATCACGCTGGCGGTCATTGACATCGAGTAGGGGCGTGGGCGATGAGCACATTTGAGGTCGAGGTCTTCCAGAACGAGTACCTGCCTGCCGGCGGGACCGAGGTCAACGCGATCGTGACCGTCAGCTCGGCCGGCGTCACGGGGACCGGTGACGCGCCCGACGCCGCCGAGATCGTGATCGTCGACACGTCCGGATCGATGGACGTGCCGAGGGCCAAGATGCAAGCCGCACGTGACGCGACGGCAGTGGCGATCGACTGCATCCGGGATGGGGTGTTGTTCGGACTGATCGCGGGCAACGAGAGAGCACGCCACGTCTACCCGTCCGGCCGCGGGCTCGAGCCCGCATCGGAGCAGTCCCGTGCCGCGGCAAAGCAGGCGGTCGGCAAGCTGAAGGCCGGGGGCGGCACGGCGATCGGCACGTGGCTGCGCGCCGCCAACGACGCGTTTGCTGCAGCGGCCGGCCGGGTGTGCCACGCGATTCTGTTGACCGACGGCGCCAACCAGCACGAGACCCGCGAGCAGCTCGAGGCGACGCTCGCCGTCTGCGAGGGCCGGTTTCAGTGCGACTGCCGGGGCGTTGGTACCGATTGGGAGGTCTCCGAGCTTCGACGGATCGCGTCGGTGCTGCTCGGATCGGTGGACATCATCGCCGACCCCGCCGAGATGGCTGCCGACTTTCGCTCGATGACCGAGGTCGCGATGGGAAAGACCACGGGAAGTGTGTCGTTGCGGATCTGGACCCCGCAGGGAGCGCGGGTGCAGTTCGTCCGCCAGGTGGCTCCGACGGTCGAGGAGCTGACCGGACGCGCGACCGTCGCCAAGCCGCTCACCGCCGACTACCCGACGGGCAGCTGGGGCGAGGAGTCGCGCGACTATCAAGTCTGCATCGAGGTCCCGATGCACCAGGTCGGCGATGAGATGCTCGCCGCGCGGGTCGGCCTGCTGCACGGCGAGGAGGTCTTGAGCCAGGGCCTGATCAAGGCGATCTGGACCAGCGATCAGCAGCTCTCGACTCAGATCAGCCGGGAGGTGGCGCACTACACCGGACAGGCCGAGCTCGCCGAGTGCATCCAGGAGGGTCTCGAGGCGCGCAAGGCAGGCGATAACGCGACGGCGACGTTCAAGCTCGGCCGTGCGGTGCAGCTTGCCGCCGCGAGCGGCAACGACGGCACCATGAAGCTGCTTGCCGCAGTCGTCGACGTCGAGGACCCTGCCACCGGCACGGTGCGGTTGCGCAGCGAGATCGCAGACGTCGACGAGATGGCACTCGACACACGCTCGACCAGGACCGTGCGCGTAGGGCCGGGCGCATGACGGCCACCTGCCCCAGCGGCCACACGTCAGCCACCGCCGACTACTGCGATCAGTGCGGGGCGCCGATTGGTGCGCTTGCGGTGCCGCACCAGCCCACCGTCGAGCTGCCGGTGCTCGAGGAGATCGAGACCGCGCCGTCAGAGGTGCGCGAGCCGTGCCCGGCGTGCGGCGCGCCACGTTCGGGCGACGACCGATATTGCGAGGGGTGCGGCCACGACTTTCTCGCCCCGCCGCCGCAGAAGACTGATTGGGAGGCGGTCGTCAGCGCCGACCGAACGCAGTTCGAGCGGCTCCAGGCCGACGGAATCGCCTTTCCAGGCGACCATCGCGAACAGCGCTTTGCGCTCGACGCGCCGCTGATGAGGATTGGGCGCCAGCGTGGCCGCGCCGGCCAGCCGCCGCTCGAGATCGACCTGACCGGCGCTCCGGAGGATCCGGGAATCTCCCGCCTGCACGCCGCGCTCGAGCGCCGCGCGGACGGTGGTTATGCGATCCGCGACCTGGGATCGACCAACGGCACGATGCTCAACGACGACCCGGCTCCGCTCGGCCGGGACACGGCCGTGCCGCTTGTAGACGGCGACCGCATCAGGATCGGCGCCTGGACGACGATCATCGTCCGTAGCCGTTGACCAACGCTCAGAAGTCGTGGGCGACGAGCAGACCCGAGCTGAGCACGATCGTGGCCAGCCGCATGCGCTTCTCGTTCTGTGGCAGCTCATCGAGATCAAAGCGCGCAAACAGGGCTCGAAGGTGCCCCTTGACGGCATCCACGCTGAGCGAGACTTCGGAGGCGATCGCCGGGTTGGTCGCCGCGGTCTCCGCGCCTGACTCGAAGATCGGACGGCACAGGGCGATCAGGACCCGCCGCTGCGTTTCAGACAACGGGATCGATCCCTGCAACCCCACCGGCCGAACCGTCGACTGGCTCTCGCCGGGACTGTTGGGCTCGCGGTAGACGACGCGCGTCTTGCCGAACACCAGGGTCTCGCGATCGGCCAACCGGTGGCGGCCGCGGATGCGGCTGCCGTTGACGTACGAGCCGTTTCGCGACAGCCCGTCGTCGATCAGCGTCCACTCCTCGCCAACCGGCTCGAGCAGAGCGTGCGTGCGCGATACCTCCTGGTCCCAGGTGAGGGCGATATCGGACTGCTCCCGGCGCCCGATCGTCACCCGGGGGCGATCAGCGGACAGCATCATGATGTGCTGCGCACCGGCGCCGTCGCGCCAAAACACAAACGACTGCCCGGTCCGCTCGGCATCGATCTGTGCCTTGAGCTCCCGCGGACTGGGAAGGCGCGGCTCGTGCTGCTCCAACATCGCTGGGGCGACCCTACTGTGGCGTGGGTCGCCCCGGGGAGTAAGTGCCCGTGTCCCTGGGCGTGACTCACAGCTCTGCGAACACTCCGACCGAGCCTGACTGACACGTGTCAGTGCTGCCATCCGCGGACTTGAACATGAGCTGCAGCTGCCACACGCCCTGGAAGGTCGCGTGGTGTCGATCCAGATGCCCGGTCAACGAGTGCGATCCGCCCAGGAAATCCGAGCCCTGCGGCGGAATCAGGTTGGACTCGTGGACCTTGCCGTTCTTGGCGACGTCCAGATGGCCAAACGAGTCCTCAGTTGAGAACTGCTCACCGGCCGAGCACGTGAGATCCAGCCCGACCGCCGCGAGCGGGATCCGCTTTGCGCCGCGAGCGACGTCGAAGACGACCGGCCAGCGCTGCGAGGTGAATCCGCCGAGAACCACCATTGACTTCGGCAGTCCCACAGCGAGCGCATCCGCCGACACGGTCGGTGCCGTGGCGGGCTTCGCCGCAGTGCCCCAGCTCAGGGCTTGCGCGCTCGATGCCACCAGCCATGCGATCGCGATCGCGACGAACGCAGCCCCGAGCACCAGCCCCGCGCGCCGGGTGCCCCGGCGATACTCATACGTTGACACGACGATCCTCCTGTCTTTCCCGTGGCGTCCGCCACATCGGGTGATGAGGGAAGTGTCAGGTCAGCAAACGGCCCGGGCTAGCACCCCAAGGGTGTGCGTTTCACACCCGGCTCCGTGCCCGAGCGGATTACAGCTGATGCTCGGGGCACTCCTGCTGCCATAGCCAGGCAGTGCGCAGGCGAGCAAGCCATCCAGGGCTGCGAGTCGCCGGCTTCTGCGCCGGCTCGGCTACGTCCCGGCGCGCGCGCTGGGCGGCACCGGCGAGCTCAGAAGCACGGCCGGCGGCGACAAATGCACTTAGCTGCGGTGTCATCCGATCCCTCCTTTCTCAGTCGCGGTCGGCAAGGACGAGGGCCAGCTCGATCTCTCGGCCCTGACTGCGCCGGGCGTGGAAGCCAAGACGACGCAGGAGCTTTCGGGCCGGCTGGTTGCTCCACAGGGCCGTCGCGGTCAGCACGGTGAAGCCGTTCTCCTGCGCGCGCTCGATGACGCGCATGCACAACGCCGTGCCGATCCCGCGACGCTGCAGGTCGTCGGCCACCTCCACGGCAAGCTCCGCGGCCGCCTCGGCACCGGTGTGGCGGACGTAGCGGGCCACTCCCACCAGCGATCCGTCGCTCGCGTCCACAGCGGCAAAGGCCTCGTGCGTGACGTGATCGATGTCGGTCATGTAGTCGAGCTCCCGAGGAGCAAGCATGGGCTTGGGCGACATGAACCGGCGCCAGCGCGACTCCTCGCTGAGGCGATGAAACAGGGCGAGCATGCCGTCGCGGTCGTCGCGGGTGAGCGGCCGCAGGTGCAGGCGTGTGCCGTCGCTCAGCAGCAGCTCGTCCCGTGCGTGCTCACGAGAGACACCGCCGCGCCGGGCTTCAGTCCTCTGGCCAAATTCGTTCATCGTGTGGGAAGACGTGGGCACTGCGCTGTTCCTTCCAACGTCTCGCACAGCCGTCACGTGACAAGCGCCAGCTCGCGCGCGACGTGCTGGCGTCCGCGGTGCAGGCGGGTGGTGATCGTGGCTTCCCGGGTCCCCAGCCAGCGCGCGGCCTCGCGGTAGGAGAGCCCCACCAGGTCGATCGCGATCACGGCGTCGCGGTAATGCTCCGGCGCGCTCGCGATCGCCTCCATCAGCTCGCGTGCGCTGACCTCGGTGTCGTCGGATGACAGCCCGTCCTCATCGCTGAGCTGCTGCTGCACCGGGCGCTTGGCGGTGACCCGATAGCGGCTGTTGTAGGTGTTGCGCATCGCGCGCAGCAGGTATCCGAGCTCGTTGTCGTTACGCAACAGGCGCGGGCGCTTGAGCACATTGACCAGCGTGTCCTGGACGAGGTCCTCGGCGTCGTGCCGCGATCCGCACAGAGCCCATGCCGCGCGGTACAGCGCGTCGACGTGATCTCCCAGGGACTCCGGGTCGAGCACGTGAGCTGCGGGAGCTGTCTGGACCGCGCAGGGCATCGATCAGCCTCTCGCCAGAGCCCTCTCGTCGTCAGCCGTGATCGGCTGCCCGCCGATTCCCCACGCACCGCTCGGAACCTCCTCGACCACGCACCAGGTCGACGGGCGCATGCTTTCGCCCTCGATCGCGACCATCGCGTCGGTCAGGCGCTCGATGATCTCCTGCTTCTGCTGGGCAGTGAAGACACCCTCGAGAACCTTGACTTCAATCAGCGGCACGCCTTCCTCCTAAACCGAAAGAGTTCTTTGACGTCTTGCATGGTCCGCCGCAGAGCCCCTGACCACATCGGGCAGATCCCCTGACATCGACCCCGAACATTGCGTCGGTGGCCGTAGGGGCCGTACGATCGGACCGGGCGCATGGACCAACAACTTGTTGTGGAGTCGACGACGCTGCTCGAGCGCGAGCACGAGCTCGAACGCGTGCGCAGCGCGCTGCGCGCGGTCGGCCAGCGCGCCGGCGGCGTCCTGGCGATCGAGGGGCCGCCCGGCATCGGTAAGTCCCGGCTGCTGATCGAGGCGCGCTCGCGCGGGGAGCAGCGCGGGCTGCGGATCCTCACCGCCAGGGCGACCGAGCTGGAGCAGGGATACCCGTTCGGCGTCGTTCGTCAGCTGTTCGAGCGCGCGTTGCTCGAGGCCGAGCCGGACGTCGGTGAGCGGTGGCTGTCGGGTGCCGCGGCGCTCGCCGCCGACGTGCTTGGCGTCGCGCCGGGGGCCGGCGCGCCGGCGGCGTCGGAAGCCCCCGCCACGGGCGACCCGGGCTACGCTTGGCAGCACGGTCTGTACTGGCTTGCGTCGAACATCTCGAGCGACGTGCCACTGGTGCTGCTGGTCGACGATCTGCAGTGGTGCGATGTGCCGTCGGTCCGGGCGCTGACGTTCATCGCGCGCCGGCTCAGTGGCCAGCCACTGGCCCTGATCCTCGCAACGCGCCCGTCCGATCCGACGGTGGCGCCCGAGGTGGCGGCGCTGCTGACAGATCCGGCAACTGAGCTGCTGCGACCGCTGCCACTTACAAGTGCGTCCGTCGCCGAGTTGATCCGGGCCCGTCTCGACGCAGCGCCCAACGGTCGCTTCGTCGACGCGTGCATCGACGTCACCGGTGGCAACCCGTTCCTAATCGGCGAGCTGCTCGACGAAGTCGCCGCTCGAGGCATTGACCCGAGCACGGTTGCCGCCGCCGCGAAGCTCGGGACGATCGTCCCGCGCGGTGTCGCGAACACGGTGCTGCTGCGGCTGGCGCGGATCGATCCGCCCGCCGGCGACCTCGGACGAGCCCTCAGCGTGCTCGGCGACGGCGCCCAGGTCGGCGACGCCGCGCGGCTGGCTCAGATCGCCCCCGCCGATCTGGAGTCGGCGATGGCGTCACTCGTCTCAGCCGGCGTGATCGAGTCCGGAGGCGTCGTCCGCTTCACCCATCCGATCCTGCGCACGGCGATCTACGGAGACCTGTCCGCGGCCGAACGTGAGCGGTTGCACTGCTCGGCGTCGAAAATCTTGGAACAGCGGGGAGCCCCCGCCGGGCAGGTCGCGGCACACCTGATGCAGACCGAGGCCGCTGCCGACGAGGAGGCGGTGAGCCTGCTGCGCCATGCCGCGCGCGACGCCCTGACCCTGGGTGACGCGGCGGGTGCGGCGGCGATGCTGGCGAGGGCGCTGAACGAGCCACCCGCGCCGACGGAGCGAGGCATGGTCGTGCTCGAGCTCGGCCAGGCGCTCGCCCGGGCGGGCGCTCCGCAGGCGATCGCGCCGCTGTCGGAGATCGTCGCGCACAGCGACGACGAAGAGGCGGTGGTGGCGGCGGCGATCGAGCTCAGCGGAATGCTGTTCTTCGCCGGGAAGCCCGCCGAGGGGGCGGCGATCCTGCACCGCGCGCAGCAGCGCGTCCCGCCCAACGGCCTCGGTCGCGAACAGCTCGACGTCGCACTGCTGGGAGCCAGCTACACGTCGTTCTCGGCTCGACGGGCCGCCGAGCCGATGATCCTGCAGCTGCGGGACCCGGGCGGACCGGCGCGCGGCATGCTCGAGGCGACCACGCTCGGCATCCTCGCGATGGACGAGGCGATGTATCTGCGGTCGGCCGCAAAGGCGAGGGATCTGGGCAGGCGCGCGCTCGCCGCAGGTCTGCCGCTCGAGCCTCACCGCGGCGGAAACTGGGCGATCCTCGCGCTTGCGGCGCTCGCCCTCGCAGATGACTACGAAGCCTCCATGCAGGGAATGGACGCGATCCTCGCGCAGGCCCGGCAGCGTGGTGTTGCGCTCACGGTCGCCAATGTCTCGGCACTCCGTGCACTGATCGCCGGACGCATGGGCGACTTGAACGCCGCGGAGGCGGACGCACAGGCCGCGATCGAGCTCGCGCCGGACCTGCTCGGGGCCGAATACGTGGTGCTCGCCGTGTCAGCGGCCGTGATGGCCGGCCTGGACCGGGACGAAACCCCCGAATCGCTGCGCCAGCTGATCGATCGCAGCGGGATCCGTTACGACACCGAATTCCTGCCCAGCTCCCAGCTTCGCTACGCCTCGGGCGTGCTGCGCGCGGCCGCCGGAAACCATGCCGGAGCGGTTGAAGAGCTGCTCAGCTGCGAGCTCGAGCACCCGACGTTCGGAGGAGAGAACCCGGCTGTACTTCCGTGGCGCTCGGCAGCGGCGCTTTCCCTCTCCGAGCTCGGCCGGCACGATGAGGCGCGCGCGCTCGTCGCCGAAGAGGTTCGCCGCGCGCAGGCATTCGGCGCTCAGCGCGCGATTGGGATGGCCCTACGGGCACACGCCCTGGTGGGTCCACCCGAGGAGCGCTCGGATCGCCTGCAGGACGCCCTGGCGGCAATTTCGCAGTCGGCCGCGCGCCTCGAACATGCGCGGGTGCTGCTGGACGTCGGCGCCACGATCCGCGCATCCGGACAGCGCGCAGCGGC
>Ga0070713_100003718_pt1 | contig 10097 bp, 6 predicted proteins | sample LARL82metaG_FD_65465 | JGI IMG/M metagenome (GOLD analysis project Ga0070713, IMG submission 65465) | Corn, switchgrass and miscanthus rhizosphere microbial communities from Kellogg Biological Station, Michigan, USA - LAR L8-2 metaG | ecosystem: Host-associated > Plants > Roots > Rhizosphere ... | reverse complement strand
CCAGTCCAGGCCGATCGCTGGCCCGTTCCGGAGGTTTTCGTTGATGCGGACGCTGGAACCTCCCAAAAGTGTTGCCACAGTGGCAAGCAGCATGCCCGTAAATGCGAGAGTCTTTTTCCTGCGCAAAATCGAAGAAGTGATTCCGAATAGCAGTGCGCCGACTATCAGGCACTCAATCGTCAGCCGAATGATGCGCATCGGGTAGTGCGAACGCAACTCAGGAGATGTCAGCAGCTGCGGGAAGTGCAGACACAAAACCGCCCCGAAGGCTGAAGATCCGAAGAAGGCCGATAAGATTCCGCTCCACCAGCCCGTGCCAAAACCAGTTGACTCGCCATCGCCAAAAAATTCATTGATCTTTTGCTCGATCACGATGTCTCCTCAATGAGGTGGAAGGTCTGAAACGAAGCATTGCTGCCCACAACCGCAAATGCCTTTCATTAGCCCGCGAACAAAATTCCTTGCACGATTTTAGGACGACAAGGAATGTGGAACAAGCCTGCCGTTTCAATCCAGATAACTTCGGGAATGCTCGCATCTATCTCCCATGGTTCAGCGCGGAATCCGTAATTTCAAGCTGCGTCCCCGACTTATCGAGCCGATGGAGTGTCGTCGCGTTCCAAAACGCCCCGAAGGCGACGGTTGGTTCTACGAGATCAAACAGGGCGGCTATGGTGTGATCGATTATTGGCGGATAGGTGGCCAGAGGCGTCAACTCTTCGACATCATCGTGAGTATCGTGGAAAGGACTCAACTACGTGAAGCGCGTTGACGTCTTCAAAGAACCCAAGCCGTCCGGCTACATCCAAGTGCCCGTTTGTGAATCTTCCCGAGCCGAACGTTTCCGGGCACGGCCTCACCACCGAGAAGATGAAAGACTGAGTCTGGGTGAAGCCGGAACGGCGGTGCAAACTGGAGTTTGTCAAACCTACCAAGAGTGGCCATCTCCGCCACGCCGTTTTCCGCCACCTGATCAGCTGACATTCAAATGACGCGAGTCTTACTCTGTGGCGCTCCTCCGTGTAGGTCTGCGTTCCTCTGCGGTGAAGCTTTTTGGGGCCGCCTTCTCACGAAGCTCTTGCCAAGCACGCCTCCTGACGCGCAGAATGCCTCGGGCGAACTCCTATGGCCTCGGCTGCCAACCATCCCCGTGCGCAACGATCGTTCGCGCCGGCACTTGCCCTGCTTGCCGTTTGCGTTCTCATCAACTATGTGGATCGCGGCAACCTTTCCCTTGCTGCGCTTTCGGTGCAAACCGAACTCGGTCTTTCCAACTCGCGACTGGGGATTCTCCTCGGCGCATTCTTCTGGTCTTACATGGCCATGCAGTTTGTTGTGGGATGGCTCGTCGACCGCTTCGAGGTCACCTATGTCATCGTCGTTGGATACGCCCTGTGGACCGTCTCCACCGGTGTGACCGGGCTGCTTCACGGCTTTGCCATGCTTCTCGGCATCCGCCTCCTTCTCGGAATCGGCGAGTCGGTTGCGTTTCCATGCTGCTCGAAGATCCTCGCTTACAACTTGCCCGAACAGGAGCGCGGATTTGCCAACGGCCTTCTCATGGCGGGCATTCGGCTAGGTCCCGCGATCGGCACCTTTGCCGCCGGTCCCATGATCGTTAAGTACGGCTGGCGTCCCGTGTTCATCGCGCTAGGGTTGATCGGCCTGCTTTGGATTCCCGCCTGGCTGAAATGGAGGCCGGAACGCAAGCATGCACAATCGGGCACGTACGCCGGACCCGACACGCTCGCGATCATCTCGCAGCGCTCCTTCTGGGGCGCTTCGATCGGCCACATCTCAGTCAACTATCTTTTCTACTTCATGCTCACCTGGCTCCCCACGTACCTGGTGCGTGCACGCGGGCTTTCGCCGCACGAAATGGTAAAGGCCGCTGGTATTTACTACCTGACGGACGCAACTTCCGCTGGAGTCAGCGGCTGGCTCGCGGACTTCTGGATGCGCCGCGGCGGTTCGGCAACGCTGGTTCGTAAAGGCGTGATGGGCATCGGCAATGCCATCGCAATCGTCGCAACGGCGGGTTGCGCCCTGGCTGGCCCGCACACGTATTTCGGATGGCTCCTCGCTGCCGGTGTCGGCTGCGGCATGATGGGCGTCGGCGTCTTTGCGTATGCCCAGACTCTCGCCGGGCCCGAGGCCGCTGGAAAATGGACTGGCCTGCAAAATGGGATCGGCAACTTCGCCGGACTCGTCGGTCCCATCCTCACCGGCTTCGTCGTCGACAAAACCGGTAGCTTCCTCGCCGCGTTTGCGGTAACGGTTGCTGTCCTTATTTTGGGCTTCATTGCCTGGGTGTTCATCGTCGGTCCCCTGGAGCAAGTGAACTGGCGTCCCCGTCGTAAAGCGGCCGCCTCAGCACCGGAATTGACCGTCCCCAACCTCCAATGATTCGCGCTTAGGACGTTCTCCCCTTGATTTTCCGGGATTTAGTCACATCCCGGGTTACTGTGGTTACCGCCGGTAACAGCGATCTTCATGTTCCTTCTGGCAAACTCAAGAACAAGGGATTGTGTCGCTAACCTTTATGCCGAAGTCGTGCCATCATCGGTTCCGCGCGCGCGCTGTCACAAGCGCGATGGTGCTGCTGTTCGCCATTTTGGCAGCCGTCCCCGCCCGGTCCCTCGATCCGCAAAAAACCATAGCCCAGTACGCTCATGAAGTTTGGACCACGAAGAACGGCCTCCCCGAAGCCGATGTCATGGCCATCCTGCAGACTCGGGACGGCTATGTCTGGGTTGGCAGCGAAGAAGGCCTTGCCCGGTTTGATGGTGTGACTTTCACCGTCTTCGATCACCGCAATTCGCCGCTGCCCAACAATCGCATTCAAGCATTGACTGAAGCGCCGGATGGCAGCTTATGGATCGGCACCGAGAGCGGCCTCGCTCGCCTCAAAGATGGCCAGTTTTCGACTTTCACCACTCAGGACGGCTTGCCCAGCGACAACATTCGCGACCTCTGGTCGAGCGCGGGCGGCACGGTTTGGGTCACAACGGCTCATGGTGTCACCGAATTTCGCGACAACCGGTTCGAAGCGGACCCATGGCTTCAGCGATCCGTCCCTCATTTTCCGCGCGACGTTCTGCACACCAGGTCCGGCGAACTCTGGATCGCTGCTGATCTGGGCCTGATGATTGTGCCGCCGCCCGGAAATCGTGCGCCCCGCCGTACTCTGCTCGGCGACAAGGCGGTGCGCGTGATGTTGCAATCCGCAGACGGATCGGTGTGGGCCGCAACCAGCGCGGGCCTGTACCGAATTCATGATTACAAGCCTGAGCCCTACGTCCTTGGACCGCAGGCTGCGCACTCGGAAATCACGGCGCTGCTCGAAGACCGCGATCGCAATCTCTGGGTAGGCTTGGGCGACGGTCTCCTGCGGGTCAATAAAGACGGGATCCTTCGCTATTCCGTCAATGACGGCCTCTCGGGCGTAGAGGTCAAAAGCTTTTTTGAAGATCGCGCGGGCAATCTTTGGGTGGGAGTGTTCGGCGGAGGTCTGGAAGTTTTTCGTGACACGATGTTTACGCCCTTCGGCAAACCAGAAGGCCTCTCTCAAAATGTGGTCTGGAGCGTTACCCAAGGCCGCGACTCCAGCATTTGGATCGGCACGCAGTCCGCCGGCGTGGACCGCCTCAAAGACGGCAAGATATCTGTTTACTCAACGAGTCGTGGCTTCACCGACAATACGGTCGGCTCCGTATTCGAGGCGCAGGACGGCACGATCTGGCTCGGAAAAGATTCCGGGGTCGCGCGCCTGGTGGATGGAAAACTCGTCGGCGCACCGGGAAAATTTCCATATCACGACCAGGTCCACGCCATTTACGAGGATTCCTCAGGCACATTCTTCTTTGGAACACGAACCGAAGGCCTGATTCAACTTCGTGATGGCAAGTACACCGTACTTTCCAATGGCGGCGGGCTCTCGAATAACAACGTTCAGACCATCATCCCCAGCAGGCGCGGCGGGCTTTGGGTCGGGACGCTCGGTGCACTCAGCTATTTCCGAAATGGCCAGTTCACTAATTACACATCCAAACAAGGCCTTTCATCCGATCAGGTGATTTCACTTTATGAGGATGCTGAGGGCACACTCTGGGTCGGCTCAGTCGGCCTCAATCGCTTCAAGGACGGCAAGTTCACGCAATACACCGCACAAGCAGGGCTGTTCGACCACAACCCTCTCGCCATTCTCGAAGACGACTTTGGCTATCTTTGGATTTCCACCAACAAGGGCATCTTCCGCGTTTCCAAACAGCAGCTGAACGACTTCGCTGATGGCCGGCTTGCCGCGGTGACGCCTACCGTGTTCACCGATCAGGACGGCATGCGCAGTGCTGAGTGCAACGGAGGCAGTTCTCCCTCAGGCTGGAAGGACCGCGACGGAAATCTCTGGTTCGTCACAGTTGCAGGAGTGGTGAAAGTCGATCCTCGCCATGTCGGCGCCGGTACGCAACCGCTGCACATTCAGATTGAAGAAATCCTGGCCGAGAAGCAAAAATTCGTTCCAACTGACGAGCTCCGCCTTCCTGCCGGCGGCCACGAAGTTGAATTTCACTATGTCGCGCCGTACTTCGCAGGCGCAGGCCGCGTTCACTACAGATACAAGCTGGAAGGTTTCGACCGAAGTTGGGTTAACGCCGACAGTCGCACGGTTGCTTATTACACAAACCTGCCGCCGGGTAATTACTCATTCCTCGTCGAAGCTACAGCGCTCGACGGTATCCACTCACACAGCGAAACCGAAGTCCATTTCTATCTGACGCCGCATTACTACCAGACAGTAACTTTCAAAGTTGCCGCCGGTGTCGCGATCGTCGGATTCATTCTTCTCGGTTGGCTCTGGGCCCATCGTTTCATGCTTCGCCGGCAGAATGAGCTCAAGCACTTAGTCAGAATGCGTACCCGCGAGCTGGAAGCCGAAAAAGTTGAGTTACTCGAAGCCAAGGCTGCCCTCGCGCAGCAGGCCGCGCACGACTCCCTTACCGGTTTGATGAACCGAGCGGCCATTTACCAGATCGTCGAGCAACAGATGCGCCAGACCGAGCGCGAGAAGACGCCCTTCGTAGTCATGCTCGCCGACCTCGACCACTTCAAGGACGTGAACGATACCCACGGCCATCTGATCGGGGACGAAGTGCTGCGCGAATTTGCCCGTCGCCTGAGTCACAATCTCCGTCCATACGATCACGCCGGCCGCTTCGGTGGGGAAGAATTCCTCATCATCATGCCCGGCCTCTCCGACGAGGGCGCCGAGCGCGTTCGCGTCCTGCACCGCGACCTATGTGAGCGGCCTTTCATCTGCGGCAACCTTGAACTGACCGTGACCTGCAGCATCGGCGTTGCCGCCTATCGCCCCGATTTCCGCGATGTCGAGTCGCTCTTGCATGCCGCCGACCAGGCCCTCTACGCCGCCAAAGAAAACGGACGCAATTGCATCGAAATCGCGCTCAAAGCCGAAAGCGCTAATCCTCACTCCACTCCTAAACGCCCCTAGCCGTTTCGCGCACTTTGCACACTTTGCGTCCTTTGCGCACTTTGCGGTTAAGAGCCTTTCCTCTGTGGCGTCCCTCCGTGGACCCCAGTGTCCTCTGTGGTAAAGGTCTTGCTTTTCTCTTCCTTCGCGGGTCTTAGTGTCCGAAGCCTGCCCTGAGCGACTGAGCGCAGCGAAGGAGTCGAATGGAGCCTGCCCTGAGGGACTGAGCGAAAGCGAAGGAGTCGAATGGGTGGTGAAAGCTTCTCTAAGCTGTAGAATAGAACCAGATCCCAGCGCGTCTCGCGCTTATCCGAAAAGAGTCCACCTATGTCCCAGAACAACGGAAATTCCACCAGCCTTCGCCTCAAGACCGGCCTCGCCGAAATGCTCAAGGGCGGCGTCATCATGGATGTCACCGACGCCAAGCAAGCCGAGATCGCCGAGAAGTCTGGCGCCGTCTCCGTCATGGCGCTCGAGCGCGTGCCCGCGCAAATCCGCGCCGAAGGCGGCGTTGCCCGCATGGCCTCGCCCAAAAAGATTCGCGAGATCATGGCCGCGGTCTCCATCCCCGTGATGGCCAAGTGCCGCATCGGCCACTTCGCTGAGGCACAAATTCTCGAAGAGCTGGGCGTGGACTACATCGACGAATCCGAGGTGCTCACTCCCGCCGATGAAGCCCACCACGTGGATAAGCACGCCTTCAAGGTTCCGTTCGTTTGCGGTGCGCGCAATCTCGGGGAAGCTCTCCGCCGCATTGCCGAAGGCGCTGCGATGATCCGCACCAAGGGCGAGGCCGGCACCGGAGACGTCGTGCACGCCGTCAAGCACATGCGCCAGATCGTCCTGGACATGAAGCTTCTCACTGTGCTCAGCGAGCAGGAGCTCTACGCCAAAGCCAAAGAGCTGCAGGCGCCATATGAACTGGTGAAGCTGGTCGCGAAGGAAGGGAAGCTGCCCGTGCCGAACTTCTCCGCCGGAGGCATCGCCACGCCCGCCGACGCGTCTCTCGTGATGCAGCTCGGCGCCGAAGCCGTGTTCGTCGGCTCAGGGATTTTCATGGGCCAGCGCACCTCGTGCACGCATTCGGTTTCGAACCATCCTTACGACGACACCTGCGCCTTCGCCCCTCTCGCCGAAGCCGAGCGCCGCGCCCGCGCCATCGTCCGCGCTACGACGCACTACAACGACCCTAAAGTCTTACTTGAGGTGTCGGAAGACGTGCCCAGCTCGATGAAAGGCCTCGCCGTCAGCACCATGGACGAAGCCCAGATGCTGCAGACCAGGGGATGGTAAGGTGTTGGTCGTGGGACGAATCTCGCAATTCCATGACTCTTGTCCTTGGTGCTCTCACTCAACCCGCCAATTCAGGTGAGATCATCGTGGTCACCAGGGCTACGCTTCTTGTGTTCGCTGCGCATCCACCACAGAGTGATGCCGACTAGTCCCATGGTTTCCGCAGACCCCAGCAAACCCATGGCTAAGGTGGGCCATCTCTCTTTAGAAAAGAGTGGAATAAACACAGCGCAATGTACAGCTGCAAGCGAGAAGTAAAGAAGCCAGAATTTTGCGAATCGTGTGTATTTCCAAGCCGATTGTAGGAGAATCCCGAAAACAACGACTGTAAATATTGTTAGACGAATCCAGTTATGGGCGGCGCTAGTGAGGGAGCCTTCTAAATTGAAGGCCAAAAACACAATAGCCGCAACAATCGATAAGCTGATAAGGACGTACCACACCCATCGATTGATGAGTCCTACTGGCATTCACCATTCCGCAAGCTCTGGATCTCGTTATAAAGTGCTACTCCCTCTTCAAAATCCATTAGCAATAGAGTAAGGATTTCGCCCGAACGTTCACCAGCTTTAAGCATTCCGCGTACTATGCTCGACCTCGTAGGTACGGTCAAACCTCTAAGACCTGCATGAATCGTCCCGGCAAGCCATCCTGCTGTCTGAGTAACCGATTTGATCGCGCCTTCAACTCCCGCGATCTGTTCGATTGGATTATATGCTTCCTCGCCAAACTGATGGAAGCACCCACCTCTTTGAATAAGACACTTTGTGCAGGCGTTGTTATTCCGGTAGCCTCCCCTGAGCGTGGTCGGAGGGTCTCGAAAACCGCGAGACATGGGGCGCCCGGCTGTGGTGGTGCAAAGGGGCGGGGGACCCGGCAAAGGCCAAAGGTGGTAGTACCAGAAACATGGCTCGCGGCGCGATCAGAGCTGCTTGCCGACCTCGATGGCGAGGGACGTTATCGGTTTCTCTTCGCGCGGACCCGTAATGTAGTAACGGACTTTGCCTTTGGCAGTGCCACTTCCCCCACCCACTGTCATCCCTTCGGCATGCTCAGGGCAGGCTCTGAGCGGAGTAAGTGCTTCGCTTCGCGAAGCACTTACAGAGTCGAAGGGCCCCTGCACTGCTCGGCCGGACCAGCATCGCCGCGAGGCATTTTCTCGATGCGGTCTGCGCTAGGAGAATTCCCTGCATCGCGATTTCTGATGCAAAGCACACAGCAGGTCCTTCGACTGTGTTGGCGTCCGCTTCGCGAACGCCAACTTCGCTCAGGATGACAGAGGCAGGAAAGAGGCCGGGAACCACGCACGCCTGCATAATGTGTTTTGGGTGGCGCAGCGGTTTACCGCTGCGATTCAATCCTGAAGAGAGGTGCCGGCTTTAGCCGCTGAGGTTAGTCTGTTATACAAAGCAAAAGCCCCGCTGCTCAGCGGGGCTCGTACTTATGAATAGTTGTGCCTTCTACGGGACCACCACTACCTGTCCAACCATTCCGAGTCCGTCGTGCAAGGCGCAAAGGTAGTTGTAAGTCCCCGGCGCCATGAATGTCACCCGAAACCGCGTGTGGTTCAGCGCAATTGAGTTGTTAGGATTCGAATTCACCGGCATTCCTGGCTGATCGTCCAACGCCTGCAGGATGAACCCCGAGTGCACGCTGTCGCTGGGCGAGTTCAACACCGCTCGCAGTCCTCCATCCGGATCAACCGTTACATTCGGCGAAGGATCGAACAGGTCCTCCGGTTCCGTGCCAAACGTGATGGTATGCGGCTCTTGCGGGTCAGAGTTGCCCCACTCGACTGTCTGTCCGGCATGAATCTGCACCGTGCCTTTGACGAACCTGACCAGCGAATTGGTTTGCAATCCTCCGGGAGTCGAAGCGATTTCTCCTACTCCAGCGGTGACGCGTGCCGAAGGCTCCGCAGCGTTTTGCGAGGAGGCCGCTATTTTTGCGCTCGCCGCGGAATGCCGTTTCTCCTCCGCTAACACTCGGATGGAAATGGAGTCCATCGAATGCGACATTTTCATGCTCTTGGGCGAAGCGGCCGATGCACTGTTTATCCCCTTCATGTCCGCACTCATCGCACCGTCGTTATCGGTGAGCAGGTTGCGCGCTTCCCTCATGGCCTCGGCATCGTAGAAAGATTGGTTGTGGGGCAGCGGTAACGACGCATCCAGAACGTGGACCACGCCATTCATCGTGTTGTGAACCAGGCACTGAACTTTGTAATTCCCGGCCGTCGGAAAGCTCACCGTAAAATTCGGCTGGCCTTTGACCGTCGGCGGAGTGGTCACGCACGTCGAGCCGTCGAAACTCGCAACTCCGAATGAAAACCCAGGGCAACCTACCGGGAAAGGAGGAAACGCCTGTCCCACTACCAGGAAACTGACCGTGTGAATCTCGTCCGAGTTGAAGCTCCACGTGACGCTATCGCCGGCGTGGATCCACAGTTCATTGGGGAGGAAGGCCAGCGCCTGTCTGGCCATGTCCGGTGTTTCGGCTCCGACCTTCGCCTGCCAGTTCTGCTGAGCATTAACGGCTGGGGCTGTGACGGCGACGGCCAGGGCAAGCAGGACAACAACGCGCGGGGAGCATACTGAATTCAAGACTTTCATACTTTCTCTCCTGATCGGGCATAATTGCGGACCTCAAAGCGCACCTGGCGAACGCAGCTGCGGCTAGAAAAGGCGAAGATCTTGGAGTAGGAAGCACGACACTTTCTGGCTCGCACGAAGAATGGAGCGAATTCTATGCCCAGCGCCTGTCAGTCGTCAATCCAAGAGGGGACTGCTGGGCCGCCGCGTACGCTGCTCTCGTGCTTACGATTTCTCCTCCCAACCGTCTAGAGCTTAAGCACGAGTGTCGGAGGGTCGCCCCGCCGTCGCTTCAGCGATGCAATTCTCCAGCCTTGCGTACGATTAAGGAGGGCCTGATGTCGAAGCGCACCTTATGCTTTCTAACAGCCGCTTGCCTGATTACGAGTTCGTTGTACGCGGCCAACGACCCATTCCTCGGCAAATGGAAACTGAATCCTTCCAAAAGCCGGTTCCCCGATGAGATGAAAGTCACGGCAGCCGGGTCAAATAAGTACGTCTTCGATTTTGGCGCAGGGCAAACCGAGACGATAGCGACCGACGGCACCGACCAACCCGGCATCTACGGGACAACGCTGGCAGTCACCGTCGAAGACGCCAACACTTGGAAGGTCGTACGTAAGAAGAACGGCCGAACGCTCCTCACAGCTACGTGGAAACTCTCCGACAACGGCGCGACGCTGAGCGACTTCTACCGACAAAACCAACCGGATGGTTCGATTCTC
>Ga0070713_100003717_pt1 | contig 10101 bp, 4 predicted proteins | sample LARL82metaG_FD_65465 | JGI IMG/M metagenome (GOLD analysis project Ga0070713, IMG submission 65465) | Corn, switchgrass and miscanthus rhizosphere microbial communities from Kellogg Biological Station, Michigan, USA - LAR L8-2 metaG | ecosystem: Host-associated > Plants > Roots > Rhizosphere ... | reverse complement strand
CTGACCGAACTGCAATTCAGTGAAACGGTAAAGAACGTTTTCTTCGCTGTGCTGGTACTGGCCGGCGCATTGATGGACATTTTTTCGGCCTATGGCCTCGATTCGCCGTTTTCAACGCCGGTTTATCCGGTCACATGGCGAATGCTCGAGCTCGGGGGGGCAGGGTTCTCGCTGTTCATCCTCGCAATCATCACGTTCTATTCCGGCGAATTGGTCTGGCGCGAACGTGACGCACGCCTGAGCCAAATCATGGATGCAATGCCCGTGCAGCGCTGGGTGCTGTTCTTGAGCAAGTTGTTTGCGCTGATGCTGGTGCTGGTGCTGCTCGTTCTCATGGTGATGGTCTGCGGCATCATCGTTCAGATGGCGCACGGATATCACCATTTTGAGATCGGGCTCTACTTGACGGATCTATTTGCCAATCGACTGATCACTTTCTGGATCCTGTGCGCGGTGGCGATGTTGGTGCACACCATCGTCAATCACAAGTACCTGGGACACTTCGTGATGATCCTGTACTTCATTGCAGGCATTGCGCTGCCGCAGATGAATCTGCAGGACTATCTCTACCGTCTCGGCCAGTCCCCGCAGGTTATTTACTCCGACATGAATGGCTACGGGCCATTCGCCGTGCCATTGTTCTGGTTCCACATCTATTGGGGCCTCGGCGCAGTCCTGCTGGCGATGGCGACAAACCTTTTCTGGGTGCGCGGGGTTGAGAGCAGCTTCCGGAATCGTATGAAGCTAGGCCTCTCCCGCTTGTCTCGTCCCTCCGCAGTGGCGTTTGCGACTTGCTCTCTGATCTTTATTGCAGTCGGTGGATATATCTACTACAACACGCATGTCCTGAATCGCTTTCAAACGCCATTCATTTTTCAGCGTGATCGCGCTCAGTACGAGATCAAGTACAAGAAGTATCAGAACCTGCTTCAGCCGAGGACCACGGATATTGAAGCCGACGTGGATCTCTATCCCGAACAGCGCAGCGCTGCCTTCCGTGGCAAAGAATGGCTGGAGAATAAGACCGACCAGCCGATCGATCAGATTGGGATCACAGTATGGCCGGAAGATACCGATGTCATTCCGCGGCCGCAGATCGAAATTCGCAAGATGAGTATCGAGGGCGGCCAGACTCCGCTGCTGGAAGATGCCTCGCTCGGATTCTTCATCTATAAGCTGACAACTCCTCTGCCCCCACATGGGCGCGTCGCCCTCGATTTCGATCTCTTCTATAGGAATTCCGGTTTCGTGAATTCCATGTCCAATACCGACATGGTGCGCAACGGCAGTTTTGTGAACAGCAGCTATTTGCCATTCATCGGGTATCAGCAGGATGCACAACTCGTGGACGACAGTGCCCGGCATCGCCAAGGCTTGGGGAAATCGCCGGGCCTGCACAAGCTCGAAGACGTGGCTGCTCGGGAGAACAACTATGGCTCTACTTCATCGGATTGGGTGATCTTCGAAGGAACCGTCAGCACTTCGCCCGACCAGATCGCCATTATGCCTGGCTACCTGCAGAAAGAGTGGGTTCAGGACGGCCGCCGCTATTTCCATTACAAGGCTGACGCACCGATCATGGATGGCGGCTTCTCGGTGAATTCCGCGCGTTACACGGTGCGCCGCGACCGCTGGCATGACGTAAACCTGGAAATCTACTATCAGGCCGGACATGAGTTCGATCTCGATCGCATGATGCTCGGAATGAAGTCGACTCTCGACTATTGCTCGGCGAATTTCAGCCCGTTTCAATTCAAGCAGGAGCGAATCATTGAATTTCCGCGCTACGGCAATTTCGCCGAGTCATTTCCCAATACGATTCCATTCTCTGAGGGAATTGGATTCATCACGTATGTTGATCCAAACGACAAGGCCGCAATCAATCTGCCCTTTTTTGTAACTGCCCACGAGGTTGGACATCAATGGTGGGGACATCAGGTGATAAGCGCAAACACGGAAGGTGCAACGTCCGTGGTCGAGTCGCTGGCTCAGTACACCGCCCTGATGGTGATCAAGCACACCTATGGCGCGGAGTCGATGAAGAAGTTCCTGCGCTACCAGCTTGATGGATACCTGCGCGGCCGCGGACAGGAGCGGGACGAAGAAAAGCCTCTCATACGTGTCGAACCCAACCAGGGATACATCCACTACAACAAGGGCGGCATGGTCATGTACGCGCTTCAGGACTACATCGGTGAAGATCACGTCAGCAAGGCCCTTGCAAAGCTCGTACACGACTTTGCCTTCAAAGCGGCGCCTTATCCCACCTCGCTCGATATGGTGAACGATCTTAGTGCGGAGACTCCGCCCGAATATCAGTACCTTTACGACGATTGGTTTGAGAACATCACGATCTTCGACAATCGCGTCGTCTCAGCCAAATACTCCGCACTGCCGGATGGAGAATATCACGTGCATCTCAACGTGGACGCCAAGAAATATCGTTCGGATGGCAAAGGCCAGGAACACTTAGTTCCCCTGCATGACTTGATCGACGTCGGCGTCCAGGATGCGGACGGAAAATTTCTATACCTCCAGAAGGCAAAGATCGAGCAGGAACAACAGGAATTCGATATTACGGTCAATGCTATCCCTAGTCAGGCCGGTATCGACCCGCTAATCAAGCTGATCGATCGCAATCCCGATGACAACATGGCGAAAGTTGAGAAGCAATAGAGTTTAAGCGAACGTGAAAACCGCCTGTTTTGTGTCTGCATGTATCCCTTTATTTTCAGTGACTTACTCAGTCCCCCACCTTTGTGCCATAGCTAGCACTGTGGAGCCATTTACGGTCTTTAAGCTCCGGATTAAAGTTGTTTTCGAGCAGCACTTGGGGGAGGGCTGATCAACAGACGCTCCAAGACTCAAACTGAGTCTGGGGCGTTTTGTTTTGCGCGTAAAAGAGACAACAAGCATTATCCACACTCAAGCTTGCCTTCCACACCCTTCGTACCTCTTACTTTCTTCCGCTCATATGGCACGGAGGGGCCATTCACGATTTTTGGATTCAGGCTTAGAGTTGTTCTTGAGCAGCACTTGGGGGAGGGCTGATCAACAGACGCTCCAAGACTCAAATTGAGTCCGGGGCGTTTTGTTTTGCGCGCAGAAATTCCCGCTTTTGGAAACCAAGTCCCGCTTGATGTTTCATCAGATGGAACATCCCGCCTTCGGCTCCGCCCCCGATGGTGGTAAATTTGTGAGCGCCCTCGTTTGCTCGTCAGCATGGACCTGAGGAGTTTGGTATGCGCACCCCCATCGCCCGCCGTGAGTTCCTGGCCGGTGCGGCTGCCGTGACTGCCGCCAGCATCGGTTCCCGTTTCGATTCGGCGGACGGCTCTGGTTCTCCCTTCCGCATTTCGGTCATCAACGATGAAATCTCACAGGACTTCGGTCACGTCTGCGAAGTAGCTTCGCGCGAGTTCGGCATGGGTTGGATCGAGCTTCGCAGTATGTGGAAGAAGAACATCGTCAGCCTCGACGAGAAGGAAGTCGCCGAGGCACGACGGCTGCTCGAAAAATACGAGTTGAAGGTTACTGATATTGCGAGCCCGCTGTTCAAGGTCGACTGGCCGGGGGCTCCGAAATCGAAGTACAGCGAAGGCAAGAGCTTCGGCGCGGATTTTTCACTCAGCCAGCAGGACGAAGTTCTTGATCGCGCCATCGACATGGCAAAGGCCTTCGGCACCGACCGCGTCCGCTGCTTCGACTTTTGGAGGCTGGAGGATCAGACGCCGTATCGCGCGGCCATCAACAATAAGCTCAGGGAGGCTGCCGGCAAGGCCGAGAAGAAGGGAATCATCCTCGTCCTTGAAAATGAACCGGCTTGCAATACGGCCACGGCCGTGGAGGCGGTTAAAGTTCTCGATGCGGTCCAATCGCGATCGTTCATGCTGAACTGGGATCCCGGCAATGCAGCGGCCAGCGGAGAGATCCCTTATCCTGACGGTTACAATCTGCTGCCGAAGCAGCGCATCGGGCATTGTCACTGCAAGGATGTTGCGAAAAAAGGCAAAGATGACTGGGCCCCCATGGGCGTTGGATTGATCGATTGGGCCGGGCAATTCAAAGCTTTGCGGCGCGACGGCTACCATTTCGCAGTCAGCCTTGAGACCCACTGGAGCGGTGGCGGATCGCCCGAGGAATCTTCGCGCAAGAGCTGGGCAGGGATGAAGAGGCTGTTGCAAGAGGCGAATGCTTATTAGTGGTAGTGGCTGATGGACCCTTGTGGCTTCCCACTGACAACTAACCACCAGCTGCTAGCAACTGAGATACTGGAGGGAACATGACCGATCAGACTCGACGCACGTTTCTCAAGCAAGCAGCAATTGGCGCGGCCGTGCTCGCGTATCCATCTTCGAAGGTACTGGGCGCGAATGATCGTGTCCGCGTCGGCATGATCGGCGTTGGTGATCGTGGAAATGATCTGCTCGATCAGGTGGTCAAAGTGCCAAACGTTGATCTTGTCGTGATGGCGGATGTCTACAGCCGCCGTCGGGATCAGGCGAAGAGCAAGGTTCCCACGATTCAGACGGTCTCCGATTACCGCCGGCTCCTCGATGTGAAGGACATCGACGGCGTAATCGTAGCAAGTCCGCTGCATGTTCACGCGCGGCATTTCATCGACACACTCGCGGCCGGCAAAGACCTCTACGCTGAGAAGACGATGACATGGTCGATTCCCGAAGCGGATAAATGTTTCGCTGCAGCGAAAGCCTCGGATCGTGTCATACAGATTGGATTGCAGCATGAGAGCGCCGGCTCAACTGCAGACGCCCGGCAATGGATCAAGGACGGTTGGGTCGGCAAAGTTACGCAGGTGGAATCGTGGATGGGGCGCAATACTCCGCATGGAAAAGGCCAGTGGGTGCGCGCCGTTCCGGCGGACTGCACACTGCAGAACGTGGACTGGAACGCTTTTCTCAATGGCCGCCCCGACCGGGCGTTCGACGGATACAAATTCATCAACTGGCGCTTGTTCTGGGAGTTTTCGGGAGGAAATTGCGCCGAGAACATGGTTCACCAGATTGCCTGGATCATGAGCGTCCTCGACCTTCCACTTCCATCAGCGGTGTACATGTCGGGAGGCGTTTTCTCGGAAAAAGATGGACGCGAGGTTCCCGACACCATTGTCGTTACCCTCGATTTCCCGAAGGACATCGTCGTGACGTGGCAGTCCACGTTCAGCAACAAGCATTACGAACTGGGCGACCGCATTCTGGGCAGCGACGGCACGCTTGAGCATCATTTCGGTGAGGCGTTGCAGTACTGGCCGGAAAAAGTGAACCGCTCCGAGGGTCAGGCCGAGAAAGGCAAGGCCGGCGATCAGGATCATATGAAGAACTGGATCGATTGCATCCGCAGCCGTGGTACGCCGAACGCGCCGGTAGATCTTGGGTACCGGTCGGCGATTGCGGTTCACATGGCGAATCTGTCCTACAAGAACAAGAAGCGCATTACTTTCGAAGAGGCGAAGGCGATCGCGCCGGCATACTAGGGCTGGCCGACGTGTAAGCTGTCAAAAATTTTCACTACAGAGAACACAGAGGAACACAGCATTTTCCCTGTGGCACTCTGTGACTTCTGTGGTGATAGGTTTGTCTGGCGCCGATGAGCCCATGATGTAAGTAATCCATCCCGTAAGCCAGGAGGAAATATGCAGAAGTGTATTCTGCAAGTTAGCTTTCTGGTCGTTGCATTTTTGTGCTGCCTCGGCGGCATGGTTCGTGCCCAAGACACAGCCACTCTCACGGGTACTATCCGCGACAATACCGGCGCTGTCATCCCGGACGTGAGGGTCACGGTAGTCAGCACCGCGACCGGCGAAGCGCGTCAGTTCACCACAAATTCTTCCGGCGAATATGTGGCAGCTGCCCTTCCGCCCGGTCACTATGACATCACGGTCCCAGCGAAGGGCTTTCGCACCTACACGGCCAAGAACGTGACCCTCCGCGTCGCGCAGAACGCGCGCATCGATATCACGCTCGAGGTGGGAGACATCCGCGAGGAGGTCGTCGTTCGTGGCGAGGGCCTTGCCCAAGTGAACACGGAATCGTCCGAACTCGGCGGAACCATCACAGGCAAGGAAGTGACGCAGCTTCAACTCAACGGACGCAACTTCACTCAACTCATCACGCTTGTTCCCGGCGTCAGCAATCAGACTGGACAGGACGAGGGAGTAGTCGGCGTCGAGGGCAGCATCAGCTACAGCGTGAACGGTGGCCGCACCGAGTACAACAACTGGGAAGTCGATGGCGGCGACATGATGGATAACGGCAGCAACTTCTCTCTAAATGTCTATCCCAGCGTCGAGGCCATCGAGGAAGTGCAGGTACTGACATCGAACTACGGCGCACAGTATGGTAAGAACGGGGCGGGCACAGTGGAAGTTGAGACGAAGTCAGGGACGAACAAATTCCACGGCTCAGTGTGGGAATTCGCCCGCAACGAAGCTTTCAACGCCCACAACTATTTCGATGTGCCCGGTACTCCCAAAGCCGGATACAAGAAGCATGACTTTGGCTATAGCATCGGCGGCCCGATCTGGAAGAATCACACATTTTTCTTTTGGTTGCAGAACTGGCGACGCGAAGTAGTCCCATATAACTTCTTTAATTTTGTTCCGTCGAATGCCAATCGAAGCGGCAATTTCAACGATATCTGCAGCGTCGATTCGCCCACGGATTGCCCAATTGATCCGAATACAGGAAACCTGTTCCCGAATAACGTACTGCCCTTTGTCGATCCCAATGCCAAGGCCATGATGGGCATGATTCCGGAAGCGAACCTTGGTTCGGGAGCAGAGTCGATCTTTGCTGCCGCGATCGCCCAGCCCACACACTGGCGGGAGGACTTAATCCGTCTGGATCACGATTTCAACACTAAAGAGCGTCTCACCTTTCGCGCGATCCACGACTCGTGGGACACAACGAACGCTAGCGTGACGTGGGGCGATCAGAGCTTCCCGACCATAGGAACACACTTCGTTGGGCCTGGCGTGGAGATGGTTGCCCGCCTCACGAGCACTCTGTCGCCGAAATTGCTCAACGAGTTTGTCGCCAGCTATACCACAGATCACATACATCAGAACAACACGAATCCATCGGTGTGGACACTCACGCCCGGTTTCACCATGCCCGGTCTTTTCCCGAATTTCGGTGGGAAGCTTCCTGACTTCTGTCTATCGACTTCAGGTGTGTATGGTGGGGGATTCTGTGAAGGTCCGACTGCATTTCCCTGGACCAACTCCAATCCCACATTCACGCTTCGTGACAATGTCACCATGAGCCTCGGCAAGCACAAGCTTGTTTTCGGCGGATATTTCATGAATGCCGAGAAGAACGAAATGGCTTATACCAATCTGAGCGGAGACCTGTATTTCGACAGTACTTCGCCCGTTTCGACCGGAAACGCCTTTGCCGATTTCCTGATGGGAAATATTGCCAGCTATTCTCAGGCGAACACACAGCCGAAATATCACATCAACTTCAAGATTTTCGAACCCTACTTTCAGGACGACTATCACATAAGGAAAAATCTGACGCTGAATCTCGGCGTGCGTGTCAGCCTCTACGGCACATTCTGGGAGCGGAACCATCTGATTTCGAATTGGACTCCGTCTGTCTACAATCGCGCCAACGCGCCGCAACTCGACGTTGACGGCGATATCACCAGCCAGCAGGGTGCGCTTATCCCCAACACAGGAGATCCATTTGACGGCATGGTGCAGTGCGGACTCAATGGCGTTCCTCGTGGATGCCTGACGGGCCGTTTGTTTAATCCTGCACCGCGTCTGGGTTTCTCTTGGGATCCGTTCGGTAACGGCAAGATGGCCGTTCGTGGGGGATATGGAATCTTTTTTGAGCACACAAACGGATTGGAAGCCAATGCCGAGGATCTCGAGGGCACGCCGCCAATCGTGCAGACTCCGACGCAGTACAACATCGTCGGCTATAGCGCAGTTGGCGGACAGGGGTTGCTATTCCCGCTCTCGACAACATCCATTCCCGACCACGTGGCCTGGCCATACGTGCAGCAATGGCATCTCGACCTTCAGCGCGATTTACCGCACAACACGGTGGCTACATTGGCCTATGTGGGTTCCAAGGGCACGCATCTTACCTTGCAGCACGAAGCCAACCAACTTCCGGTCGTGCCCGCATCCCGGAATCCCTTCCTGCCGGGTCAGCCGATCAGCGATGATGTCTGTAATTCACAAGACGGAGACACGCTGCAACCAACTTTTACCGTGAACGGCCAGAATGTAACCGGCCAGCCAGCCGTGAACATCGCAGTCGCCTGCGGGAACAATCCGGACTTGTTCCGTTCGAACTATCCCGGACTTGGCTCGATCCAACGCGTCGTTGCAGAAGCGAATTCCAACTACAATGCGCTGCAGTTCTCGCTGCGGAAAACTGCTGGCGCGCTCACGCTCGATGTTGCCTACACCTACAGTCACTCGCTGGATAATTCCTCTGACGCGACCGACAGCAACTTTGTAGACTCGTCTAACCTGCACGCCAACTATGCGAGTTCAAATTACGATCAGCGGCACATCCTTACGACGGCGTGGACGTACGAAATTCCTTTTCACGGGAAGGGATTTGCCAGGGCAGCATTGGGAGGCTGGCAGTACGCCGGAATCATGACCTTCCAGACGGGAACGCCATTTTCGGTGGTCAATGGTGTTTATGGCGACAGCGCAGGAGTCGCCGATGGAACCACGGGTGTCGGTTCATACGCGGACCAGGTCGGAAATCCGTCCGCGACGCCGATTTGCGCGCCCTTGGGAGAGGGAACGAAAGGTATAGCGCTATTCAACTGTGCTGCGTACGTGCAGACTCAAGGACTGACCTTCGGTGATTCCGGACGCAATAGCTTAAACAATCCGCGGCGGACCAATTTCGATATGTCGATCTACAAGGTCTTCAAGCCCACGGAGCAGGTCGCCGTCCAGTTCCGTGCGGAGGCCTTCAATGTTTTCAACCACACCCAATGGACTGGAGTGAATCCTTACGTGGACACCACGAATTTCATGTATTCGACAGGCGCTCACATGCCACGCGTCGTGCAGTTCGCGCTGCGGATTACTTTTTAGAATTCCATTTCAACCATTTCGCAGTAGGCCAACGGGTTCAGGGAAATCCCTATGATCGGTGCGGTCGATATCGGTGGTACGAAGATCGCTGTCGGCGCAGTAGATGATGACGGAAAAGTTCACGCCCGTTCTGAAACCCCCACAGATGGGCAGAACTACTCCGCCGGCCTTGAGGCAATCGTCCAGATGTTGAAGGGGATTTCCGCGGGCTCAAACGTGCGGGTCCGCGGAATCGGAATCGGCGCCACGGGCCCCGTCGACCCCATCTCGGGCGAATTCGGTGACGTCGATTTCCTCCCGGGATGGCGAGGGAAAAATCTCGTCCAAGATCTCGAATCCGCTTTCAAAGTCCGAGCTGCGATGGAGAACGACGGCGACGCGGCTGCCCTGGCCGAGGCTGGTTGGGGTGCAGGCCGTAACCGCACGCGGCTGATTTACATCACGGTGGGGACCGGCATCGGTGGGGGCATCATCCTCGATGGCGAGCTCTATCGGGGAGTCGACGGAGCACATCCGGAGGTCGGGCATCAGGTGCTTGATCCTTCGGGCCCCGAGTGCTCCTGCGGTTTCCGTGGCTGCTGGGAATCGCTGGCAGCAGGTCCCGCCATGGTGGCGTGGACTGAACGTCATGCACCGGCCGGTTACCTGCATCGCCAGGGCATCACAGCCAAGAAGATTTGCGACCTCGCGCGCCAAGGGGATGCACTCGCGCAGCAAGCTGTTGAGCACGAGGCCCACTACCTCGGCCTCGGTATCGCCAATCTGATCAGCATGTTCACGCCGGATACTATCGTCTTAAGCGGCAGTGTCATGAAAAGCGCAGACCTGTTTCTTAGCCGCATCCGCGAAATTATTCGAAAGGGCTGCCGCTTTGTCCCCGCTGAGAAGACGGAGTTAACTCTGGCCTCTCTGGGCGACGATACCAACCTGATTGGCGCGGCCCGAGTTTGGCACTATCGCTATTCATAGCCTGCTTCCAGTTCACCCTGTCAATCTGTTACTGTTTT
>Ga0070713_100003716_pt1 | contig 10101 bp, 7 predicted proteins | sample LARL82metaG_FD_65465 | JGI IMG/M metagenome (GOLD analysis project Ga0070713, IMG submission 65465) | Corn, switchgrass and miscanthus rhizosphere microbial communities from Kellogg Biological Station, Michigan, USA - LAR L8-2 metaG | ecosystem: Host-associated > Plants > Roots > Rhizosphere ... | reverse complement strand
ACTCATCCCCACCATCCAATCCGCGTTCGAGTCCCTAGCCTCGCACTACGACATAATCGTCCTCGAAGGCGCCGGCAGCCCCGCCGAAGTCAACCTCCATAAATTCGACATCGTAAACATGGCCATGGCCAAAATAGCCCAAGCCCCAGTCATCCTAGTCGGGGACATCCACGCAGGCGGCGTCTTTGCCTCTCTGGTCGGCACTCTCGAGCTTTTGCCCGCCGACGAGCGCAAACTGGTAAAGGCCTTGATCATCAACAAATTTCGCGGCGACCCATCTCTTCTCGACCAAGGCCTCTCCTTCCTGGAAAAAAAGACCAGCAAAACCGTCCTGGGTGTCGTTCCATTCGTCCCGAATCTAGAAATCGACGAAGAAGACGGCGTCTCAACGAAGCATTCGCCAGCATCATCGCAACAAGATTTACACGCGCTCAACTCAGACGAAAAACTCAATATCGTAGCTATCCAATTCCCACGCATCTCCAACTCTACCGATTTCGCCCCCCTCGCCGGGGAGCCCGACGTAAAATTCCGCTACATCACGCGCCCGCCCGCCGAGAACGAACCCCTTCCCGACGCGGTCATCCTCCCCGGCACAAAAAGCACCATCGCCGATCTGCAATTCCTCCGAACCAGCGGACTGGCCACCTACCTGCAAAATCTCCACGCAAAGCAAGTTCCAATCATCGGCATCTGTGGCGGCTTCCAAATGCTAGGCACCACCATCCTCGACCCCGAAGCTGCTGAATCCCCTATTCCCGAATCGAAAGGCCTAGCCTTCCTCCCGGTAGTAACAACATTCGCCCCCACAAAAAAAACAGTTCAAATCCGCGCCCTCTCGATCGCCACCGAGACAGAAGTCACCGGCTACGAAATCCACATGGGCCAAACCACCGCAGCCGTTCCGACACAAAGCGCCGTTGATCCCATCGGCTCCGACCAACGTGGCTCGCCTCTCCATCTCGATCTTCGTCCCGCATTCCACATCACCGAGGAAAGCGGCGCCGCCGCGAATCGCTTCGATGGCTGCGTCTCGGTCGACGGCAAAACCTGGGGCACCTACATCCACGGCCTGTTCGATTCCCCGACCTTCCTCCGCCACTTCCTAAACGACCTCCGCCACGAACACGCGTGGCCCGCTCTCCCCGACCAACCCCGTACCCCGCGCCAACTCGTCTTTAATTCGCTCGCAAACCTAATCCGATCGAATCTCGATTGCACCAAACTGACCACCATTCTCCACTCCGGCGTGGGAGCCTCATTTTCGCGCGATCGCTCGAATCATTCGTGAACTGGAGAAGATGCGCCGCACGCCAAAAATGTGACGAGCCATACGGCTTGCAGCATCAACAAGTTCACCCCTCACCAGGAAAGCTAACTGCTTCAAAATCAGATCCTGGCAACGCGCATCACCAAATCTCCTTTACGTTCCCGTCCTTGGAGAAAAAAAGGGGTACCCTCCGTTCCAACAATCCGTCCTCACTCGACTGGCGAACCGCTCCGATTCCTGATGTAATCTTTCCGACTCGCCGGTCCGTGCGTCCGTCGGGCAAATCAAGACCGCAGAGGAAAAAGCCAAACCCCATGCCCGATCGCGTGCTCGTCACTGGAGGAGCCGGATACATCGGCAGCATCGTCACCACTCAGCTTTTGCAAAAGGGCTACGACGTCGTCGTCTACGACAATCTCGGCAATGGCCACAAAGCCGCCGTCCCTGGGCGCGCAAAATTAGTCGTCGGCAACACTTCCGATCGCGCCGCGCTCAACCGCATTTTCAAGAAATATCGCTTCGACGGCGTGATTCACATGGCGGCTTCGATCGAAGCCGGCGAATCGATGAAATACCCCGAGCAATATTTCCGCAACAACACCGCAAACACGCTCACGCTTCTGGAAGTCGTCCTCGCGCACAAAGTTCCGCGCTTTGTCTTCAGTTCCACCGCCGCGCTTTTTGGCATGCCCGATCGCACTCCGATCGAAGAAGACGATCCGGTTCATCCGACGAATACCTACGGAGAATCAAAACTTTTAGTCGAGCACATGCTCGACTGGTTTCACCGCATTCACGGCTTGCGCTACGCGTGTCTGCGCTATTTCAACGCTGCCGGCGCGACGCAAGACCAAGGCGAAGCGCATCATCCCGAATCGCACCTAATCCCTCTGGTTCTGCAGGTTGCGCAGGGTAAGCGCGATCACATCTCGATCTTCGGCATCGATTACGAAACCCCCGACGGAACCTGTATCCGCGATTACATTCACGTCAGCGATCTCGCCAGCGCGCACGTCCTCACGCTCGATGCGCTGCGCAAGCAGGACCAACTCGTGTACAACCTCGGCAACGGCCGCGGTTTCAGTGTCCGCGAAGTGATCGAGACCGCGCGCCAAGTCACGGGCCATCCGATTCCCGCCAAAGAAGTTCCGCGCCGCCCAGGCGATCCGGCAATTCTGGTCGCGAGCTCGGAAAAAATAAAACGCGAGCTGCATTGGCAGCCACAATATTCCAATCTCGAAGCGATCGTGCGCAGTGCGTGGGACTGGTTCCGCGCGCATCCGAACGGATACGACGTGCCCAAGCCAAAAGCTTCCGCATCGAAACCAAAGAGCAATGCAAGAGTGAAACCAGTGAGCGCGAAAAAGAAGCCTAGGAAAAAGTAGATGCCGAAATGTTTCAGCGATGTTTGCGGATCGCGCGCATCATTTCCGCAAGGAACCGATGTACGCAGTTTGATCGGTGCATGGCGAATTTCTGGAGGAATGGAGCAAATGAAATCACGAGTTGCGCGTCGCGAATTTATTGGGGGAATTGCTGCGCTGGCCGCGGCCTCTTGCGTGCCGTTGAAATCGTTGGAAGGACGCGAGCCTTTGTATCCGCCGATGGATTTGTCGTATTTCGATTCGCCGATTCCGCCGGCGCCGAGTGAAATCCATTTTGGCTACGCCGCAATCACTTGGGGCGGAAACGATCGCCAAGCGATCGCCGACGTCTCGTCGCTCGGATTTCCGGGAATCCAGATTCGCTCGAACGCTGTGGATGAGTTCAACAGCCCGGCGGAATTGAAGGATCTGCTCGCGCAGCACAAACTGACTTTCGTTGCCCTGTCGAGCGGCGGTGTGAATATCGATGCGCCCGAATCGGAGCAGGTCGCCAAGCACGTTGCGCATGCGAAATTCCTGCGCGAAGCTGGCGGAAAATATCTGCAGGTCACCGACGATCGGCCGAAGAATCGCGAAATCGTCGCCGCGGACTATAAAAAGCTCGGACAACGGATCACCGCGATTGGAAAGCAGACTGCCGATCTCGGCGTTCCTCTCGGCTATCACAATCACATGGGTTCGATGAGCGAACATCCCGAAGAACTCGATCAGATTTTGGCGGCGACCGATCCGCGCTACGCGAAGCTCGAACTCGACGTCGCGCATTATTTTCAGGGCGGCGGCGATCCGGTGAAAGCAATACACAAATATTCCGACCGCTTGCTGTTCCTGCACATCAAGGACGTCGAGAAAGTCACCGGCGACCCGAAGAAGAACTACCGTTTCGTCGAACTCGGCCGTGGCGAAGTCGATCTTCCCGGCGTGATGAAGGCCTTGCACGAAGTGAAGTTCACGGGATGGGCGATCGTGGAGCTCGACGATGTGCCCGACAAAAGCCGCACCCCGAAAGAGTGCGCCGAGATCAGCAAGAAATACCTGCACGACAAATTGGGGATCACCGTATGAACTCGCCCTTTCGCGTTTCCGTCATCAGCGATGAGATCTCGCAGGATTTGGGACATGCTTGCGAGGTTGCCACGAAGGAATTCGCAGTGGAGTGGATCGAACTCCGCGGAATGTGGAACAAGAACATTCTGAAGCTGGATGCGAACGAAGTCGCCGAAGCGAGGCGCGTCCTCGAGAAATTCAAGCTTCGTGTGACGGACATTGCCAGCCCGCTCTTCAAGGTCGATTGGCCGGGCGCGCCGCTCTCGAAGTTCAGCCCGAGGCGCGATCAGTTCAACGCGGACTTTACGTTCGATCAGCAGCCCGAAGTGCTGGAGCGTAGCATCGCGTTGGCGAAGGCGTTTCAGACCGAGCGCGTGCGGTTGTTCGATTTCTGGCGGCTCGACGACGTCACACCGTATCGCGCCGCGATCGACGAGAAACTGCGAGGAGCTGCGGCCACGGCGGCGAAAGAGAAGATCATTCTGCTGCTGGAGAATGAAATGGATTGCAACACCGGAACCGCAGCGGAAGCCGTGAAAGTGCTCGCCGTCGTGCCGGACAAGAACTTCATGTTGAATTGGGATCCGGGAAATGCGGCTGCAGCGGGCGAGATGCCGTTTCCGGATGGATACAATATGCTGCCGAAAGAGCGGATCGGACATTGCCATTGCAAGAATGTGATCCGCAAGCCGGATGGCAGAGGATACGACTGGGCGCCGGTTGGAACCGGTGTGGTGGACTGGAAAGGGCAGTTCGCGGCGTTGAAGCGCGATGGATATCATCTGGCCGTGAGCCTTGAGACGCACTGGCGCGGGGCGGGGACGGCGGAGGCATCGACGCGGCGGAGCTGGGCGGGGATGCAAGAGGCTTTGCGCGGGGCGGGTGCGATTCGTTAGAAGGTCGCGCGGGGTCACCTTGGCGCTTGGATGAAGCGTCGGTGAGGTTGCGCGACGAACGCAATGTCCTCGGTGGACCTCGCAGAAAGCAGGTCCCTCGCTTCGCTCGGGAGGACATCGCGGTTGTGTTGAGTGAACGTCGAGATGGCCCTGCCCGCACCTTTTCTGCTTGGGTTTTCGCTTCGGCCCACCGGACACGGTGCTAAACTAGTCGTATGAATCCGGTTGAGACTCTTGGGCTCGCCTTGGGCGCTGGGTTTTCTTCAGGACTCAACCTCTACGCTACCATTGCCACGCTGGGCCTTTTGCAGCGATTCGGCGTCATTCACCTACCGGAACAACTTCAGGTTTTGGCGCATCCCTGGGTTCTTGGGATTGCGATTGCGTTGTATGTACTGGAATTCCTTGCGGACAAGATTCCATTTGTCGATACGGTTTGGGATGCGATTCATACGGTGATTCGTCCTCCCGCGGCTGCCTTGCTGGCTTATGGAGCCGCGGGGGCTGCACCACCGCAATGGCGGTGGGGGGCGGCGTTGCTTGCCGGCGGGGTTGCGCTGACTTCGCATGGGACCAAGGCCAGCGCGCGGGCCGCGGCGAATGCGAGTCCCGAGCCGTTTAGTAATTGGACGCTGAGTTTTGGCGAGGATGTGCTGGCGGTTTCGTTGACTTGGCTGGCTACGGTGCATCCAGTGGCGTCGATCGTGGTTGTGACGTTGCTGATCGTGCTCGCCGTGTTTTTGTTGTTTCATCTGTTCAAGTTTTTGCGGCGGGCGTTGCAGAAATTGTTAGCGGCGTGAAGCGCCGCACTCCACACTACTTCAGATAGGTGGCGAGCCAATCCAGGAAAGTTTTGTACCAGAATTGCGCGTTTTGGGGTTTTAGAACCCAGTGTCCTTCGTCGGGGAAGACGACCAGTTTCGATGGAACGCCTTGGCGTTGCAGGGCGCTGAAGAATTCTAGGGACTGGGTGTAAGGGACGCGATAGTCGCGTTCGCCGGCGACGATCAGAGTCGGCGTTTTGTACTTGGCCAGGTCGGCGGCGTACGTAGACGGCGACCACTTCCTGTAATTTTCCGGCGCGCTCCATGGCGTGCCTTGCATGTCGTGCTCTTCAAACCATAGTTCTTCGGTGGCGTACATCGCGGTTTTGTCGTAGATGCCTGCGTGGCTGATGATCGCTTTGAAGCGGTTGGTGTGCGTGGCGAGCCAGTCGGCCATGTAGCCGCCGTAGGAGCCGCCGGCAGCGGCGACTTTTGTGCCGTCGATGAATTTGTACTTCGCTACGGCCGCGTCGATTCCCTTCATCACGTCCACGTATGCTTTGCCGCCCCAATCGTTGGTGATCTCGTCGGTAAATTTCTGGCCGAAACCTGTTGAGCCGCGGCGATTGATCATCAGCGTGACGTACCCGGGAGCGGAGAAGACCTGCGCGTTCCAGCGATAACCCCAGGAATTGCCCCACATGGTTTGCGGGCCGCCATGGAGCAAGACGAGCAGCGGATATTTTTTGCCTGCGTCGGCATCGGGCGGGCGAATGACCATGGCCTGTATGCGGACGCCGTCGCCGCTGACGAACCAGAAGGTTTCAGGCGCGTTCATGTCGAGAGTGGCGAGGATCGAATCGTTGTGATGCGTGAGCTGGCGCACGCCCGTGCCGTCACTGGCGGCGGCGAAGACCTCGGCGGGCAATGTGAGGCTGGTGCGTTCGAACACCAGCGTCTTGCCATCGTGACTGAGCGTGAGGCCCGGATTGAAAGACTCTGCAATGATCTTTTTTGGAGTCGCCTCTGCACGCGCGTCCATTGCGTAGATCGGCAGAAGCGTTTCGTCTTCGGCTGCGAAGAAAATTGTTTTGCTGTCGGCGGACCATGCGAGATCGCTGGCGCTGCGATCGAATTTTTCGGACAGGTTCTGGCTTTGGCCGCTTTGGCGATCATAAAGCATGACGCGCCAGCGATCGGATTCGTATTCGGCGGTGAGTTGCGCGTGATAGGCGATGTATTTGCCATCGGGCGAGTAGACAGGATTGCCGTCGAAGCCGGGATTCGTGGTGATTTTTTTCGGTTCGGCGCCGCCGGCGGTGGGAACAAGGAAGAGATCCCCATTGGTGCTGATGGCTTCCATTTTGTCGGTGACCGCGGTGAAGCAGAGTTCCTTCCCGTCGGGAGAGAAATTGATGTCGGATGAGCCGCCGCGCTGATCGGGCGGGACATCGTAGTCGGCGCCTTCGGTGAGATCGCGCGGAGTGGCGCTGGATTCGGTTTGTTCGGCACTCGCCGGAGCGGGGACGACGAAGAGGTGGCTGCGTTTTCCGTCGTTCCAGTGGGTCCAGTGGCGATAGAGAAGATGTTCGGCGACGTGGGCGGTGACTTTGTTCTTGGCTCTTTCCTCGTCGCGTTTTTTGTTGCAGGCATCGTCCTTGCAATCGGGGTAAACGCCGGAGGTGAAGGCGATGGTCTTTCCGTCGGGCGACCACTTCACGTTGTCGGCGCCGGTGGAGATGGTCGTCCACGGACGGGCTTCGCCGCCGTCCATCGAGAGGAGATAGACCTGGGATTCGCCGGAGCGCGAGGAGAGGAACACGATCATTTTGCTGTCCGGCGACCAGGCGGCGGAAGAGTCGTGCCCGCTTTGCGTGAGCTGGATCGGGTTGCCGGTTTGCGTGGAGACGAGCCAGAGATTGCTGGCGTTGCGGTTGGCATCCATGTCGGGCGTGGCAACGGTGTAGACGACCCATTTGCCGTCAGGAGAGATTTGGGGTTCTGCGACGCGATGGAGGCCCATCATGTCGGCGAAGGTGATGGGATGTTTGGCGGAGTCTTGGGCGCGGGAGATGGGGAGAAGGAAAATCGCGGCCGCGATGATGGGCAGTACGCGCAGGTGTGACTTCATAGTCTGGTTAGCCTCACTGTGGATGGATGCGCAGTAGCTTAATCCAAACGCTCCGGTCTGGGAAATGATCGCGGGTACCGGGCTGCTATTTTGTGGGGAGGCCTACGGCCCAGGTGTAGCCGTCCGGGTCAGCAAGGACAACGTCGCGCCAGCCGTGGGGGTAGTCGGCAGCGGGTTGGATGATGGTGGCGTTCGCGGACTTGGCGCGGGATTCGGCTGCGTCGGGGTCGATGCCCATGACGCGGAGTTCGGCGCCGGCTCCGCGGTGGCCTGCGGCGATGTTGTCGATGCGCTGGTGGAGCGGGTGGTGATCGTAAGTGTGGTCGGAGTGGAGCATGAATTCGGCCCCCGCGAGATTCAGGGCGGCGAAGTCATCGTCTGCGTAACGAATGGTGGCGCCGAGAACGTCGCGGTAGAACGGAAGCGAGGCTTGCACGTCTCGGACCAGCAGATTGACGCTGAATTTTGGCATCTGGCGGCCGTAGTCGTCGGCGGACATCCAGGAAGTGCCGGTGCGTTTCATGGTCATGGGGCGGCCTCGTTCAGCGGAGTTGCCGTGAATTTTGTTTTGTTGCTATGAATTTAATTTTGCTTCCACGACTGCGCTGGGGTTGCGAACTGCGGCCCAGTTGATCGCCGCTGCGGCGGCAGTTACCAGCACGACCGTGGAATTGCTGAGCGGCGCTCGCACCAGCAGCACCACACAAAACAAAATTGCCACAATCGCGAGCGTTTTGCCGAAAGGCAGGCGGAACGCATCGGCGTTGGGGTTGCGTTTGCGCAAGATGAGCAAGGCGATGGCAATCGAGCTGTAGGTGAATAGACGGACGATGGCGGAAAGAGTGATGTTCCAACGGAAATTTCCGGCAAGAGTGAAGACGAGAAGGAAGACGGTGTAGAGCAGGATGGAAACGTCGGGCGTGCGGAAGCGGGGATGGATGCGGGCAAAGATCGCGGGGAAGTCGCCGCGCTCGGCGAGTGCGAAGGTGAGGCGCGGGGTGTGGAGCATGTTGGCGCTGAGGTAGCCGTAGATGGAGAGGAGCGCGCCCGCGGCGATGAACGTCGCGGCGCCGGAACCTAGGACGACACCGGCGGAGTCGGCTAGCGGACGCTGCGTAGCGGCGGGATTTGCGAGCGTGCCGCCGACTACGACTTGCACGAGCGTGTAGATGACAGCGACGCTGGCGATACCGATCATGAGCGCGATCGGGGCGTCGTGACGCGGGTCGCGCATTTCGCCAGTGGCTAGGAGGACGGCTTCGAATCCGCCGTAGGCGTAGACGAGGACGAGCGTGGCTTCGAGCCAGTCGCGCGCGTCGATGAGATGCGGGAGCGGTGCGGCCGCGACGGAGCCGTGCGCGGCAATCCACCAGAGGCCTGCGCCGATGAAGAGCGCGAGGAGGATGAGTTTTGTGGCGGTGAAAAAATCACTGAGGCGCGCGCCGGATTTTACGCCGACGTAATTTGCGATGGCGAGGATGCCGACGAGCGCGGTGAGGATCGCCAAGCGATAAGCGGGTTGCGTGGCGTGCGGAAAAATTTGGCCGAGGTAGGTGGTGAAGAGATTGGCAGTGCCCGAGCCGGCAGCGATGCGGGAGAGCCACGTCATCCAGGCGATTTGAATGCCCCAGAAGCGGCCGAGTGTTTCGCGCGCGTAGAGATACGGGCCGCCGGTTTCGCGGAATTGCGAGGCGACTTCGGCTAGGCAGCCCGAGATGATGGCCATGCCGGCGCCGGCGATGAAGTAGGCGATGGGGGCGAAGCGGCCAATGCGGCCGGAGACGACCGAGGGGAGGCCGAAAACGCCGCTGCCGATGACGGAGTTGATGACGAGGGCGGTTAGGCTCCAGCGGCCGATGGTACGGACAAGCGCGGTGGAGGTTGGAGTCGTTGGTGGGAGAGCGGGCATGATTTGTTGAATATTTACTGGATGTCGTGGTCGTGAAAAATCGCGCTAGCGTAACACATTGAGGTATTGCGGCTGCGTTGAGTCGTGATGTTGTGGTGGCGCTGCTACAATTCTTGCGGGCTATGGACAAGATTTCGAGCTCGGCGATATTTCCGCGCAATTTTCGGAAGGAGTTGCCCGTCGCGGTGCGCGGCGAAGGGTCGTGGATTTTTACCGCTGACGGGCGGCGGCTGCTCGATGCTTCGGGGCAGGCGGCGGTGGTGAGCATCGGGCATGGCGTGGCGGAGATTGGGCGCGCTATGGCCGAGCAGGCGTCGCAGATTGCGTTTGCGCATACTTCGCACTTTCATTCGGAGCCGGCGGAGAAATTGGCGAAGCGGTTGTTGCGGCTAGCACCGCCAAATTTTCGCGATCGCGGGCGCGTTTATTTTACTTCGGGAGGGTCGGAGGCGACCGAGACGGCGATTAAACTGGCGCGTCAATATTATTTGGAGCGCGGGGAGGCGTCGCGCTTTCGCGTGGTGTCGCGGCGGCAGAGTTATCACGGGGGCACGCTGGGCGCGATGTCGGTGAGCGGGAATGTGGGGCGGCGGGCGCCGTATAAGCCGCTGATTGCGGAGTGGGGGCATGTGGCGCCTTGTTTTTGCTACCACTGTCCGTTTGGATTGGGGTTTCCGGAATGTGGGGTGGCTTGCGCGG
>Ga0070713_100003715_pt1 | contig 10101 bp, 11 predicted proteins | sample LARL82metaG_FD_65465 | JGI IMG/M metagenome (GOLD analysis project Ga0070713, IMG submission 65465) | Corn, switchgrass and miscanthus rhizosphere microbial communities from Kellogg Biological Station, Michigan, USA - LAR L8-2 metaG | ecosystem: Host-associated > Plants > Roots > Rhizosphere ... | reverse complement strand
TAGTCGACCTCGTTGCCAAGCGCGCCGCGTACCTTGCTCACGGCCGCCTGCTGCGCTGTCTCCCCGCCCGGCTGCTCCGCTATCCGGATCAGCACATCGTTCGGGCCGCCGAATTGCTGGAGCTGCACTTCGCCGAGACCGAGCGAGCTAAGCGCGCTGCGCATTTTCGCAAGATCGGCCGCCCCGGACTTCGACTGCACTTCGATCAGAGTGCCGCCCTTGAAATCGATACCGAAATTCAGGCCATGAAAGAAATAAAGCGAGATCGCGATGATCGACAATAGTGCCGATACCGGAAAGCTGATGCGCCGGAAGCGCATGAAGTCAAATTTGGTGTCGTCGGGAACGATGCGAAGCAGGCGCAACGGTCAGCTCCTCAAATGGGCACGCGTTGCGGGCGCCGCCAGCGCACCCAATAGGCGACGATCAGCCGCGTCAAGGTAAAGGCGGTAAACACCGTCGTGATGATGCCGATGCCGAGCGTGACGGCGAAACCCCGGACCGGGCCAGTGCCGATATAAAACAGCACCGCAGCCGCTATGAACGTCGTGATGTTGGAATCAAGAATGGTCGCGAGCGCGCGCGAAAAGCCGGCATCAATCGCATTAATCGGGGTCCGGCCGCCGCGAACCTCCTCGCGGATGCGCTCATAGATCAGCACGTTCGAGTCGACCGCAATACCGACTGTCAGCACGATACCGGCAATGCCCGGCAGCGTAAGCGTCGCATTGAGCAGCGATAACACGCCGAAGATCATCGCTACGTTGATTGCCACCGCGATGTTCGCGAACAGCCCGAACAGGCCGTACGTGAGCAGCATAAAGACGATCACCATCACCGCGCCGACATAGGATGACGTTTTGCCCTTCGCGATCGAGTCCTGACCGAGACCCGGACCGACTGTTCGCTCCTCGATGATCGTGAGTGGCGCCGGCAAGGCACCCGCCCGCAGGAGAATGGCAAGGTCATTGGCGCTCTCGACAGTGAAGCTGCCGGATATCTGTCCGGAGCCGCCGAGGATCGGTTCACGAATAACGGGCGCCGAAATCACCTGATTGTCGAGAATGATGGCGAATGGCTTGCCGACATTCTCTTGTGTCACCTGGGCAAATTTGCGCGCACCCGACGTATTGAACCGGAATGACACGATGGGCTCGTTGGTGCGCTGGTCGAAGCCTGGTTGGGCGTCGGTGAGGTCGCCGCCCGACACCAGAATACGTTTTTCGACCAGGTACGGGGTTCTCGGCTGCGTCGCGCTGTAGAGGATTTCCGAGTCAGGCGGCACGCGTCCCTGCAGCGCCTGCTCCGCTGGAATTGATACGTCGACCATCCGGAAATCGAGCTTGGCGGTCTTGCCAAGCAGTTCTTTCAACCGCGTGGGATCCTGCAATCCCGGGACCTGCACCAGGATTCGGTCGGTGCCCTGGCGCTGGATCAACGGCTCAACGGTGCCAAGTTCGTTGACGCGACGCTCGATAATTTGAATCGACTGCTCGACCGATTGGCGTACCCGCTCGACGATCGCCGGGTCGGTCAGCGTCAGCCGCACCAGGCTGCCCGCTTCGGTCGTTACATCGAGAGTGCGCTGGCCGGTGCTGCTGCCAAGAATGCCGCCGAGAGGCTGCGAGAGTTCGCGCAGTTTGTCGACCGCCTGATCGAAATTGCTGCCCTCGCGGATGCGCACCTCGACGCCGTTCCCACGCACCACGAGACCGGTATACCCGACACGCGCGTCGCGCAGCACGCGGCGGACATCGTCACGGAGCGACTCCAGCTTCTCCTTGCGCACCGCGTTGGTGTCGACTTCGAGAAGGATGTGTGAACCGCCCTGCAAATCGAGGCCCAGCACCACGTGCCGCTGCGCCCATTTGGGCCAGCTCTGCACCATTTTTTCGGGAAGGAAATTAGGGACGGCAAACAAGCAGACGACAAACGCCGTAAGCAAAATTGCCGCCGCTTTCCACCGCGTGAAATAAAGCATGTCGTCCCGACTTGCGGCTAAATTGGCTAAGGCCGCCGGCGCTTAGCCGGCTGTGGCCTCGTCCTTGACAGGTTCACCCTTCGCGCGAACGTCGGTCACCATCTGCCTCATCTGGCGGATGCGCACGTCGTCCGCGATCTCGATTTCGATCTGATCGTCGTCGATCACCTTGGTGACCTTGCCAATGAGTCCACCATTGGTAACGACCGTATCGCCCCGGCGTACGTTTTTGACCATTTCCTGGTGCTGCTTTACGCGCTTTTGCTGCGGGCGCAGGATCAGGAAATACATGATGACGAAAATGAGCGCGAACGGCAGCAGCGACATCAGCATGCCGCCATCGCCGCCTGCACCGCCAAATAACGACCCTTGCGCAAACGCAGGCGTTGTGAACATTGAAGCTTGTTCCTTGCTTAGTTTTTCCCGGCGCCTTGGCGGCGCTTGAATTTGGCGCGGACTATAGCGGCCGCCAGCCCAATTGCAACGCCGCGCAGACCCCTAAAACCCCCCATTTTCAGCCATTTCTCCGCAGGGACGCTTGCGGCAGGAACTTTGCCCCGCTAAGAGCAGCGCGACTTACGGAAACATCCGATGGCCAAATCGAAGTCCAAATCGCGGGGGCGCTCTGCGCCCAAACCGAAGACCGGCACACGCCCCGCGGGGCAATCCGACGTGCTCGAACGAATCGCGGTCGCTCTGGAACGCCTGGCGCCGCAGCATGCCGCCCTGCCCGATCTCACCATCACCGACGCGTTTGTTTGGCATCCGGACGGCCGCCTGACGCCGGTTGCACGCGTGAACCGCGTCGAGATGTCGCTGCTTAAAGGGATCGACCGCGTGCGCGATGTCCTCGTTGAAAATACCGAGCGCTTCGCCAAAGGCCTGCCGGCCAACAATGCCCTGCTCTGGGGTGCCCGCGGCATGGGTAAGTCTTCATTGGTGAAGGCGGCGCATGCCGGCGTCAACGGCGCCGTGGCGCGCAATAGCCGGAGCGGCCCGCTCAAGCTGATCGAGATTCACCGCGAGGACATCGACAGCCTGCCGGCACTGATGGCCCTGACGCGCGGCTCGCCATTCCGCTTTATCGTGTTCTGCGACGATCTTTCGTTCGACGCCGAAGACACCACGTACAAGTCGCTCAAAGCGGTACTGGAAGGTGGGATCGAGGGCCGCCCGGATAACGTCATCTTCTACGCCACGTCGAACCGTCGCCATCTGATGTCGCGCGACATGATGGAAAACGAACGGTCAACAGCGATCAATCCTGGGGAAACGGTCGAGGAAAAAGTGTCGCTGTCTGACCGTTTCGGGCTGTGGCTTGGATTTCATCGATGCAGCCAGGATGAATATCTGGCGATGGTCGACGGCTACGTCGCGCACTACGAGATCCCGGCGCGTGGCGAAGGCTTGCATCGCGAGGCGCTGGAATGGTCGACAACGCGCGGCGCGCGCTCAGGCCGCGTCGCGTGGCAATTTGTGCAGGATCTGGCTGGCCGGCTTGGTGTGGCGCTGAAGAACCAGTGACGAAGTCGCCGGTCTCCCCTCGTCATGCCCGGCCTTGTGTCGGGCATCCACGACTTCACGGCGCTGCAACATCAAAGACGTGGATGGCCGCGACATAGGCGTGCGAAAGCACGCTGTCCTTTGGACGGCTATGCCCGGTCATGACGCAGAACACTTAGCGGACGTGGGATCGTCAGGCGCCGCCGAGATACTGGGTCGGATCGACCGGGGTCGAACCTTTTCGGATCTCGAAGTGCAGTTGCGGTGATGTCACGTTGCCGGTTTGCCCGGCATGCGCGATGACCTGGCCGCGCTTGATCGTGTCCCCGCGCTTGACCATCAGCTCGCTCGCATGCGCGTAGGCTGACACAAAGCCATTCGAGTGACGGATCAGCACCAGATTGCCATAGCCCTTAAGCTCGTTGCCGGCGTACGCGACCACGCCGTCATCGGCAGCCTTGATCGGCGTGCCTTCCGGGACCGCCAGATTGATGCCGTCGTTCTGCGTGCCGTTCGGCTTGCTGCCAAAGCCTGCGATCACGCGGCCGCGAACCGGCCAGCGGAACGCAGGCATGGCCCCGGTTGGTTCTGCGGTCTTCACCGCGGATTCGGTCACGCGTGGCTCTTCCTTGGCGACGTTGGCAACCTGAACAGGCCCGGCGCTCGCAACTTTCGTCAGGGGAACGGCGCGCTGCTGGGCGACTTGCGGCGTCACTTGCGGTGCTGCGGGTGGATGCGCGGCCGCGACCTGGTGGCCGCCGCCCGGGATGGCAATCCGGTCGCCAACGCTCAGTTTGCTGGAAGACTGGAGGTGGTTTACCCGTGCCAGCGCCGTCAGCGTGACGCCGTTGCGTCGCGCAATGCTCATGAGTGTTTCGCCGTGCTGAACGACGTGGACATTACCGCCGGCAGCAGGCGTGCGCGCGGATGCCGTTTGCGTCGTGCTCGTGACATTCCGCGGAATAACGAGGCGCTGACCCGGCCTGATCTGACTCAAGTCACGCAGTCCGTTTGTCTGCATGATTGCAGACGCGGGCACACCATGTTTGCGTGCAATGCTGTCGACGGTGTCGCCATAGCCGACGGTCACGGCGGAGCCGCCATTCCAGGTCCAATGACTGGACGGCGGCGGGACGTTCGCGCTTGATCCAGTAACGTCGGAATACCGGCCAGACGAGCGATAGGTGCCCTGGCTCTGGGCGCCGTAAGCCGACACAGTTGCAGGTTGGCTCAGCGCCGGCAACGGTTGCGCTTCAACACGATCGGACGACGCAGGCGCCGACGTCGCGCTCGCGACGTTCTGTGGCGGCAACGGACGATCGGTGTTGTAGGAGATGGAGTCGAACCGCGCGGAGTCCGAACAGCCGGCGGCGGCTATGCCAACGAGCGCGAGAACTGCGGCGCGCGACCAAGCACGCGGGGAACACTCCACCTTGGGGCGCGGCATGTGGTTACTCACTGGTACGCATGAAACGTAGAATTCGAAATAAACCAGCCGCGAGTAAATAAGGCTTTAATAATTAACGCGCGGATGCCGCCGCATTTTGACTCGACAATACCGTCACAGCGCGCGCGATTTCTGAAATGAGCGCCGATTTTCGAAAAAGACCGCGCGCAGCGCTACAATTCCTGCGCTTTACCGGGCAACATGGGCACGAAACGCACCGGAATGAGATTTTCACGACGGATTCCCGTTACCGACTTGGTAAGCTTGATAATATGTTGTGACCCATCGTGGGAGCCGAGCGGCAGGATCATGATGCCGCCGTCGGCAAGCTGATCGAGCAGCGCCTCCGGGATGGTCTCCGCCGCGGCGGTGACAATGATGCGATCGTAAGGTGCACGATCCGGCACACCCGCGAACCCATCACCGACGACAATGTCGACATTCTCATAGCCGAGCGCTTTCAGACGCTCCCGCGCCTCCTCGGCAAGGGTCCGGTAGCGCTCGACGCTCACCACTTCGCGCGCAAGATGCGACAAGACCGCGGCCTGATAACCGGACCCGGTCCCGACCTCCAGCACGCGATGGTGCGACTCCATCTCGAGCTGCTCGGTCATGTAGGCCACGACGTAGGGCTGGCTGATGGTCTGCCCGCAGGCGATCGGCAGCGCCTGATCGGCATAGGCGCTGCCGGCGAAGGTCGGCTCAACGAAACGCTCGCGCGGCACCTCGTCCATCGCCCGCAGCACGCCCTGGTCGGCAATGCCACGCCGACGCAGCGTCAGCAGGAATTCCATGCGGTCATCGTCCTGCTGGTTGTGCGGTGCTTTCGACACGTTGAGACCCCTTTCCCGGCGTTATTAGCATGTTTGCTGGAATTTGAGCTAAGATGGAACTCTGTGCCCTCGACTGAGTTGTAGGGCGGGAGAGGACAATGACAAATTCCTCGGCAGCGCCGCCACGCGTTCTCGTGGTGGAGGATGAATATTTGATCCGCATGTTGCTGGAGGACATGCTGGACGAGCTTGGCTATGGCGTCGCTGCGGCCGTTGGCACCATTTCGGAAGCTCGCCAGATTGCCACCGATGGTCAATTCAACGCAGCCATCCTCGACGTCAATCTGGATGGTCAGGAGATTTATCCGGTCGCCGATATTTTGGCCAAACGCGGCTTGCCGTTCGTCTTTGTCACTGGCTATGGCGAACGCAGTCTGCCCGAACCTTATCGAGGCCGCCCTGCCCTGCAGAAACCTTTCCAGGCCGAACAACTGAAGACTACGCTCGCCGGCCTCCTGGCCTAGCCGAACACTTCCGCCAGTTTTGTCATAAAGGGCTCGTCAGTGAGATCGAGCCGCAGCGGCGTCACTGCGATGCGGTTTTCGGTCAACGCCGCGAGGTCGCTTCCCGGCGCCGCGCCGGCAATTCCGCCGCGCCCAAACGCAATCCAATAATACGGATTGCCGCGTCCGTCATGGCGCGCATCGATGCGCAGGAGCTCCTGGTCGCGCTTCCCCTGGACCGCGACAGAAACGCCCGCGACCTGGTCGGGCATGCAGTCCGGGAAATTGATGTTCACCAGCACGTCGCGCGGCATCCCCGTATCGAGGATGCGCCTGATCAGATCGGGCGCGAATTTGATCCCGGTTTCCCAGCAAGGCGAATGTTTGGTGCTGAAGGCATAAGCCTGCGAGAGCGCAAAGGACGGAATACCGAGCACGGCGCCTTCCATCGCGCCGGCAACCGTGCCGGAATAGGTTACGTCTTCCGCGCAATTGCGGCCGCGGTTGACGCCGGAGAGCACGAGGTCCGGTTTCTCTTTCATGATGTGACGAACGCCCATAATGACGCAGTCCGTCGGCGTGCCTTTTATGGCGAAATGCCGCTCGCCGACTTCCCGCATGCGGAGCGGGTCATTCAGTGACAGCGAATGCGACACGCCGGACTGATCGATTTCCGGCGCCACGATCCAGATGTCATCTGAAAGCGTTCGCGCGATTTTCTCGCAGGCGGCGAGGCCCGGCGAATGAATGCCGTCGTCATTGGTGATGAGGATACGCATTACGCCCGCTCGATCTTGGCTATTCCGCCCATATACGGCGCGAGCGCCGGTGGCACCGCGATCGAGCCGTTTTCCTGCTGATACGTCTCCATCACGGCAATCAGCGCGCGACCGACCGCGACGCCTGAGCCGTTGAGCGTGTGGACATGTCTTACGCCATCTTTCGAACGGTAGCGCGCATTCATGCGGCGGGCCTGAAACTCCCCGCAGACCGAGCAGGACGAGATTTCGCGGTAGGCATTCTGCCCCGGCAGCCAGACTTCGATGTCGTAGGTCTTCTGCGCGGCAAAGCCCATGTCGCCGGTGCAGAGCGTGACCACGCGGTAGTGCAGCTCGAGTTTCTTGAGAACTTCTTCCGCGCAGGCGAGCATGCGCTCGTGTTCGTCTCGCGATTTTTCCGGCGTGGTGATCGACACCAGCTCGACCTTGGTGAACTGGTGCTGGCGGATCATCCCGCGCGTGTCCTTGCCCGCAGCCCCCGCTTCCGCGCGGAAGCACGGCGTGCAGGCGGTCAGCCGCATCGGGAGTTGTGCCTCTTCAACGATCGACTCGCGCACAAGATTGGTGAGTGGCACCTCGGCGGTGGGGATGAGCCAAAAATCATTGGTCGTCCGAAATTGGTCGTCAGCGAATTTCGGCAATTGCGCTGTGCCGAACATTACATCATCGCGAACCAGAATTGGCGGATTGACCTCCGTGTAGCCATGCTCCTTGCCGGTGTGCAGATCGAGCATGAACTGACCCAGTGCGCGTTCGAGACGCGCGAGGCTCTTCTGCAATACGACAAAGCGCGCGCCGGATAGTTTTGCGGCAAGTTCGAAATCCATCATGCCAAGCGCTTCGCCCAGTTCGAAATGCTGTCTGGGCTTGAACGCATAATCGCGCTTCTTGCCGAAGACGTGATACTCGACATTCCCGCTCACATCGGCGCCGTCCGGCACGTCGTCGAGTGGTGTGTTTGGAATCTGCGCCAGCTCCTTGTCGAGTTCAGCGGCGAGCGTCGTCTGCTCCTCCTCCATCGCCGGCAGCGACGTCTTGAGCTCGGTAACTTCGGCCATCAGCTTGCTGGCCTTGGCCTCGTCTTTCGCCTTCTTGGCGTCGCCGATTTCCTTGGAGGCCGCGTTCCGCCGCGCCTGCGCCTGCTCGAATTTGGTGATCGCCGCCCGACGCTTCTCGTCGAGCGCCACGAGCTTTTTCGACAGCGGCTCGAGCCCGCGTCTTTTCAGCCCCCGGTCGAAGGCGTCGGGATGCTCGCGAATCCATTTGATGTCATACATGGCGGGCTCTTTAACTCGTCATGGCCGGGCTTGTCACCGCAGGTCGGGTTTACCCGACCTGCGTAGTCTTACTTTTGGATAAAGCCTAAGACGTGGATGCCCGGCATAAAGCCGGGCATGACGGAGTTCAATAGTGAGGTCCGTCTATTCCGCAGGCTTCGCAGTAGCTGATGCCGCATCGGCGGCCGCCTTCGCGGCTTCCTCCGCCTTTGCCTTCTTCTCCACCACGCGTACAGACCAGATCGAGCCCTCGTAGAGGATCAACAAGGGAATAGCGAGCGACATCTGGCTGATGACATCAGGCGGCGTGAGCACGGCGGCCAGCACAAACGCGCCCACAATGAAATAGCGGCGCTTGGCCTTAAGTTGCTCGGACGTAATGAGCCCGATGCGCCCGAGCAGCGTCAGGATCACCGGGAGCTGGAACGCGACGCCAAAGGCCAGCACCAGCGCCATCATCAGCGAGAGATATTCGCCAACCTTTGGCATCAGCGCGATCGAGGCATCCGTCGTCGAGCCCGGCTGCTGCATGTGCAGCGAGAAGCGCACGAGCATCGGCAGCACCAGGAAATAAACCACCATCGCGCCCAGCGCGAAAAAGATCGGCGTCGCAATCAGATAGGGCAGAAACGCCTTGCGCTCGTTGCGATAAAGGCCGGGGGCGACGAACATATAAATCTGCCCAGCCACGATCGGAAATGACAGGAAGGCCGCGCCGAACATCGCGAGCTTCAGTTGTGTGACGAAATATTCGAGCAGCGCGGTGTAGATGAACTTGGAATTTTCCGGTCCTGCGATCCATACGAACGGCCAGACGAGAACATTGTAAATGTCCTTGGCAAACACGAAGCAGATCGCGAACATCACGCCGAACGCGATTAGTGCCTTGATCAGCCGCGAACGCAGCTCGATCAGGTGATCCATCAGTGGCGCCTTGGTCGCCTCGATATCCTCGTGCGTCATCCCCCACCTCCGGCCTGCTTAGGCGGCGGCACTTCGGCGGGCGTAAAATCTTTTTCGCTGACCGGCGACGGTGACTCTGGCAAGAGCACGTTCACGTCCTGCGCTTCCTGCTGCTGCGGCTCGGGCAAGGCCGCTGGCATGGCGGGCGCGGCATCGGTGGATGGTTCGCTCGCCGTCCCCACTTCGGGCATCACGAAGGCGCTCTCGATTTCCTTCTTCGTGCTCGCCATCGGATCGAAACTGGTGAGGTCGCTGACGGAGCTTTTGAGATCCTCGGCCTGCTTCTTGAGATCGGCCATTTCGGCCTCACGCATGGCTTCCTGGAACTGACCCTGGAATTCCGAGGCCATGCGCCGGACCTTGCCCATGTACTGACCGAGCGTGCGCAATACGGTCGGCAGCTCTTTCGGCCCGATCGCGATCAGCGCGACGATGCCGATGACGACGAGCTCGCCCCAACCAATGTCGAACATGGATTAGTCAACTCCGAGGCGCCGAACACCGGCGCCGCTTGCGACAACCGTGCCGGTCGTCTCCCCCTTACGCGCCGGCGCAGCGATCAGGAGCGCACGCCTTCGGCGCGCCGCTCGGCTTCAGTCTTGGATGCGCTGCCAGCTTCGATCGTCTTGACCGGCTCGCTTTTGGCGTCCGCCGACTTCTCGTCTTCGGACATGCCCTTCTTGAAGGCCTTGATGCCTTGGGCGAAGTCGCCCATCAGCGATGAAATCTTTCCACGGCCTCCAAACAGGACCATTACGACCACCAGGACGATGATCCAGTGCCATATACTCAGGGAACCCATCGGCAAATCCTCCGCAGCGACGGGCTTTTCGGCTCGTCCGCCATCATTTGGATGAGAAACTAGGCTTCGGAGG
>Ga0070713_100003713_pt1 | contig 10110 bp, 5 predicted proteins | sample LARL82metaG_FD_65465 | JGI IMG/M metagenome (GOLD analysis project Ga0070713, IMG submission 65465) | Corn, switchgrass and miscanthus rhizosphere microbial communities from Kellogg Biological Station, Michigan, USA - LAR L8-2 metaG | ecosystem: Host-associated > Plants > Roots > Rhizosphere ... | reverse complement strand
AGGGAATCACCCATTTCAAGCTTGAACGAGGTGACAGGAAAATCCAACCCGGAGAGAATCCCCAGCGGAAGCGCACCTTCAATCTGCATTTCGGCGCCATTGAGATAGGGAGGAAGCTGACCGGCATTGGCCAGCTCAACCGCCCCGTTGGGCGAGAAACGCAGAACCATGCAGGTCGCACTCGCAGCCTCGCGTTCAACGAGCTGTTCGTTGAGCACTTCAAGAATCCGTTGCGGATGGTTGTCGTGCTCTGCTGCGGTACGGATAGCTCCGATAATCATCGCCACAAGCATTCCGGCCTGCAGCCCTTTGCCAGTGACGTCACCGAACACGATAAGAGAGGTGCCGTCCTTCGTCTTTGGAATGATTTGAAAGAAGTCGCCGCCAACCTCGCGCGCGGGACGATAGTCGCTTTCGAGATCCAGCCCGTTGAGTTGAGGCAGGTGGTGCGGGATCAGAACCTGCTGCACATGTTTCGCCTGCGCAATCTCCATCTTCCATTGCTCTTTGGTGCGTTGCGCGGTAATGAATCTGCCCAGCAGCATCACCGTGATGATGAGCAGCGACAGTATGGTTGATAGCGAACCTAAAGAGATCGTGAACTCAAGAATGTTAAAAGTTGTAGGGACGTGGACAAGACGCAACTCATGCTGATAGTTCGCGATGACGGCAAGGGTTACGGCGGCCGCCGCAAGGCCACCCTCTCCCTTATTTTTGTAGAAACCGCGGTACGCGACGAGGAGCAACAGAACACCGAGAGCCAGTTTGACGATCAGCACAAAGGGGTTCAGGTAGACTGCTGCATTCACTGGCACATGCGCCCCATAAAGTGGTGGCCGAAGCATCGCCGTGCCGACGGCAAGCAGGACGACCAGGAACCATACCGCACGGTGCAGGATGCGGACACGTGAAAGGCGGAACCAGTAGCCCCAGAAAAGCACCCATAGTCCGATTCGCAGGGGAGCCGCTATGACATCGATGAGGATGACGCTCGTAGAGAGAGCGATCCACGTCGTGAAATTGTCCAGCAGCACAACCGCGTTGCCCAGCAGAGTCGCTTCGCAGACCAATGCCAGCCAAAGATAGGACTTTTCCTGCCTGTCGAGCCAGAAGAGGGTCAGGGCCATCAGTAGCGCCATGACGAGGATCAACATCTCAAGAAAACCGCTGCCGACATAGTGGCCGATGTCGTCCCAGTCCAGGCGAACCTGGCTGGTGATATCGGTGGCATAACCGAGCTCAGGAGGCTCATGAAGACCGCCTGCATCCGGACTGTTGAAAGGCGTGGCACTGTCCATCCACATGCGAATAGCGATCGTCAGCTTGCCGTCGCGAAAACCTTTGGACAGTCGGAACGCAGTAGGAAGGCTGCTGTAAGCAGTGACGCGGTGACTCGAAAATTTTCCGAACTCGCCGATGCGCTGACCATTGACGAAAACCTGATAGGCGTCGTCGAAGGTGTCGGGCATCTTCAGGGCGAGAGAGCGCTTGGCGCCCACCACTTCAATTTGAAGCCGGTACCAGGCGTAACCGGAGTATCCCGCATGTCCACGGGCAGTCCAGCCACGAGCGAACCCACTGCTGCCGCGAGTCAAATCCATATCTTCCCAACTGGAATCGTCAAAGTCCCGCTGCGCCCAGGCAGGGTCGTCGCCAACGTGAAACTTCCACGGTCCGGTCAGTTCAACCGTCGATTCGCCAAGCTCAACGTGGACATAACCGTCGGCCGGTGTGGCGGCGTCGTTCAGAGGCTCCACGGCCGGTGGCGCAGCATAAGCGACCAGCGGCAACAACAGAAGCAACAGCAGACGAACGCGACGCATAGGCACTCTCGTGGCGCAAAAATAAGGGAGATTAGAGAGTACACGACAGGAGCCATTCTTTGCGTCAAAAGGACCGTTCAAACCCGTCTACGCCGGGATACCCAGAGCGGAGGGCCAGGAAGTACTGAACAAGGCAGAGACGGCGCTCACCAACAAGAAAGCCCATACCGAATCGGTATGGGCCTCCGCATTCCTGCGCTAAGTCGAAACTACTTCTTCATCACGGCGAAGAGGCTGCGCTTCTTCAGGAACAAGCCAGCCGTCATCATCATCGCGCCCGTGCAGAGCAGGAGGAGTGAATCGGGCTCAGGAGTGTTGACGCTAGCCGTTCCCACCAGATCGGCAGGATCGATGCCGGTCTCAGCAATGACAAATTCATGCAAGGGTGGCAGCCCGGGTCCGCCCGAGAAAGAGAACGTCGCAACACCTCCCGAAGCCCCGCATTGGGCCGAGGTGAAATTCACGCCATCGGTATCGCAGGTGGCGTTCGTGCCGGGTGGCACGACGAATGAAAGAAAGAGGTTGAAAAAAGTCGTTGTAGTCGTGTTGTTAGCCAACACTAAGCATCCATCTGCAGTAATGCCAAAGGGAGTGCAGGCCGCTTCGAGGAAAGTAACCGTAAGGGGCTGGGTTGGATCCGCAATGGTGCAGAATGAAGTCGATGGATCGCAAGTATTAGCCGGATCAAGGACCTGGACATGGAAGTCAACTTCATCAGCTCGAGCATGGCCGGAGAGTCCGAAGAACAACGCCAAAGCAAGTAACACACGTAGGTATTTCATTTTCCGTATTCCTCCAAGGTAAGCGCAATGGCGCGAAAAAGTGGTGCTTTACACACAGATCGACCAGGCAGATGAGACCAAATGAATCAAATCGGATTGTGCCTCGACGTATCAAGGTCGCTGCACGTCATAGGCCAAAGAAATACCGCGGAAATCCTACATTCTTCGCGAATCCATGTAGTCACTATGCACAATCTTGCATAGAAAATGGTAGTACTGGTACGTTTTGGCCTGCTTTAGCCCGTCCCTCTGACAAGCCGAATAGACGCCTGCCGAGGCCCATTCCCCGAAGAAGCCAAAACGACTCGATTTGGAACGTGCCTTAATAGCGGCTAAGCGATAGACTGAGTCACCCGAACTCATGCCTCTCATCCAACACTCCGACGCGACAGACCAGACCAGCCTCACGCTTGCCGAGCAAGTCGTGCGCCTTCAGGCATTACTTGAGGCCTCCCGCTCCGTTCACTCGACCATCGAGCTTACCGATGTGCTTCAGCAATCCGCCCGAATCGCAGTTCGCGAGCTCGAACTGGAGGGCGCCCACTTCACCTTGCAAAACGTAGCATACGGCAACGTTCCTGCCGATGCAGTGGCTCAGCCATCCGAGGGCTACCCTCGATTCGAACTCCTCTCCCGCGACCACAAAGTGCTCTCGGAGCTGGTGGTCGCGACTCCAGAAAGCCGGCCGCTCAGTCTCTATGAACGCGACTTCCTGGAAGGCTTGGCCCTGCAAACCTCGGTTGCCGTCGAGAACGCCATCAACCATCAGCGCCACCTGGAGTACGCCCGACTGGCCCAGGATCTCGATGCCGCCCGCGCCATCCAACAGAGCCTTCTACCCCAGACCATGCCGTCTATCCCCGGCTACTCCATCGCGGCGCGCTCAAGAGCCTGCTACCACGTCGGCGGAGACTACCTCGACGTGGTCACCGAACCGGATGGCACTCATCTGATGGTCGTCGCCGATGTTGCCGGCAAAGGACTTGCATCCGCTCTGGTATGCACTGCCTTCCGTTCCGCCTTTCGCGCGCTCGCCCACCAATCCCTCACCCTCCGGGAGCTCGCCGGCCGCCTATCGCAGCAACATTGGGACGAGGGTTCCGAGGCTCGCCGCCGTTATGTGACTGCCATCTTCGTGCGCCTGGACCCCGCGTCCTCCGAGATGGAGATCGTCAACGCCGGGCACAATCCCGCCTTTCTGGTGTCGTCCAGCGAGGCCCCGATTCGCCTGGTTGAAGCCAGCGGAACCCCCCTAGGCATGTTGCCCGGCTCACGCTATTCAATCGAGCGCGTCCCTATTGCACCAGGGGCTCGCCTCCTGCTCTACACCGATGGCTTGACCGAGGTATTCCGCGGTGAAGAGGAGTTCGGCCAGGAACGTCTCATGGACACCTTCCGTGCCCTGGAGACAGCTCCGGCCTCCGACGGCGACAAGGCCGCCGAAGACACCCTGACGAGCTTGTGGACCACGCTTGATAACTTCACAGACGGGGCTCCACAGCAGGATGATATGAGTGCAATCGCACTTTGCCGCCTTACCAGCCAGTCCAAGGAGAAGGCATCACTATGACCGTAACCAGCGGCAGCAAGGTCGAGGTACGGCTTCCATCGCGTCTCGGCTTCGAAAAAGTCGCAATGAGCACAGCAGCCGGTATGGCAAAGCTCATGGGCTTCAGCGAGGATCGCATCGAGGACCTCAAGACCGCCGTCGCCGAGGCCTGCATCAACGCGATGGAGCACGGAAACCAGATGAACGCCTCCATCCCCGTCAGCGTGGTACTTTCGATGAAGGCCGATGAACTCGAAGTCAAGGTCATGGATAACGGGACTGGTATGGAAGTCCCCGCGCCCACACCCGATATTCATCGCAAGATGACGGGAGAGGAAGAAGCGCGCGGAATGGGAATGTTTCTCATCCAGGCTCTTGTCGACGAAGCCGAGTGGGTATCGGCCACTGAAAACGATGGCCAGAGCTTCGTCCGGCTGGTCATCCGGATGAACAAGGAGATTGAATAAGGTGCAAACGTCGAACAAGGTCTCGCAGCAACAACTTACCGGCGCAAGCGGCCAGCCGATCACCTGCCTCCGCTTCACCGGCGACATCTCATCCGCCTCGAAGGACGCCATCGTCGACACCTATCAGGCGCTCGACAAAGCCACAAACAAAAATATTCTCCTCAACTTCAAGGGTGTCGAATACCTGAACTCCTCCGGTATCGCACTCGTGATTCAGGTCCTGATGGAGGCCAACAAGTCCGACCAGACCGTCGCGATCTGCGGTCTCACCCCGCACTTTACCAAGGTCTTCACCATGGTTGGCATCACGAAATACGCCTCCCTCTACCCGGAAGAAGCCCTGGCTGTAGCCGCGCTCTGATCCACGCCTTACCCTCTGATAACGCCTCGACTAGGACCACTCTGCAGCGGCCTCCCCACCACTTCTAGATCCTTGCCAATCTAGAACCCCGTGACACTAAGACGAACCCAGCGGATCTCCGCCGCCGGAAGCCGCCCCTCGCCCCCAAACGTCGCAGTCATGCGATCTCATGGGTCAACAGTCGTCCTTTGGGGACTGTTGAATCACCACGATTTCCTATCAGGCATTATTTTCCTATTGACAGACATCGATTGCGATACGGATAATTTCGCCGTTCTCCTTCGTTTGAGAATCAAAGCCCTACAGACGGCGAGTGGTGGGCAGGACGAACAGAGAGAAGACGGTACTCAACCACCATTTCCCCGGGGATGAGTATCCAGCAGCGTCGCGCTGAGGCGCGGCCGGCCAATGACTGAACTTATTTCTATCGAGGTCATCATGAATTTCACAGAGAGCAGGTTTCGTCGCAACATCGCAATCAAGGTGTGCAAGACATTTGTCCTGATAGCCACCGCATTGTCTCTCGCGATTCCCGCCGCGCTCACAGCGCAGACCGCCGGCCAAGGAACCATCTCCGGCACCGTCTCGGATAGCACGGGCGCCGTTATACCCGGCGCAAAGGTAATCGCCACGAATGCCGCCACCAACGTGGCCACCGAGCGCATCGCCTCCTCCGCCGGCCTGTTTACCATAGCTCCTTTGCCTCCCGGAACCTATTCGGTGAGTGTCGAGGCAAGCGGATTCCGCACTCTCAAGCAGGACAACCTCGCCGTCAACGCCCTCGGCGTCCTGACCTTCAATCCCGTCCTCTCCATCGGCCAGGCGACCGAGACCGTCGAAGTATCCGCGGCTCCTCCGGTGCTCAACACCTCCAACGCGACGGTCGGCCTCGTCATGGAGAACACCACCTACGCCAACCTTCCGCTGCAATTGAACAATGCGCAACGCGATCCGACGGCCTTTGCCTCCCTCGCTCCCGGCGCACAGGTCGGCATACGTGTGCCGATCGTCGGCGGAACCGGCAACTACCTCGGCCAGCTCTACATTGACGGCATGCCTGCCGAGACAATCAACCAGCAGGGCGACAACCGTATAGTTTCACAAGGCATCGACCTCGATGCAGTGGACCAATTCCAGGTTGTAACCAGCACACCTCCAGCGGAATACTCCGGCGCCGGCGCCCTCAACTTCACGATGAAGTCCGGTGGCAACAAATACCACGGTAATGCATCATTTTTCATTCGCAACACAGCCTTCGATACGTGGGGCTTCACGCAAAAGTGGTTGACGCAGCCCGGAATTGATCCGAAGACCGGCGTCACCTACCCAACCTGCAGCCCTGTCGCACAGACAGTCACGTCAGGCGGCCAGAGCTTCAACTATGGGCCGCGAGCCTCATGCCAGCCCAAGGGCGCGGAGCATCAGAACGAAATTTCAGTCACCTTCGGCGGCCACGTTCCACACACCGGCAACAGGCTGTTCTTCTTTTTCGCCTATGACCGCTTCCACTCGCGGCGCGGCGCCAATCCCGCTCTCTTTACCATTCCTACCCCATTGATGATCGCGGGTGACTTCACCGAGTTGAACGGCGGTGTTGGCACCGGCGGTTTGACCGGCACTGGCGCCAACAACAAGGCGCTCATCTTTGACCCGACCAGCAACACCTGCGTGGGCAGCTCATGCACCCGTACGCCGTTCCAGGGTGTGAAGAATGGACTCCCAACCTACAACGTCATCCCGGCGAGCTACCTCTCTCCAATCACGTCAAAGATGGCGTCCTTCATGCCGGCGCCCAGCAACCCGTTCGCCCTCGCCAACAACTACCTCGGCGGTTACCCCAGCGGCTTCGACAACCACGTGCAGGACTGGCGTGTCGACTGGGACATCAATTCCAAGCAGCGACTCTCCACCGTCGGCGCCATGGGAGCAGTTCACTATCTGCAGAACTACACGTCCGGCGGCTCCGGCGCAGGGGCCTATGGTCTGTTGCCGATCCCCTATGTCGCCGGCACCGTCGCAAACATCTTCCCGAAGTTTTATGACGCCGAGTACAACTACGTCATCAGCAACAACCTCGTCAATCAGGCCAAGTATTCCTACACACGCTTCATTCAGCCCCAGAAAGCCGCAACCGACGGCTTGACCCAGTATTCCCCGGCAACCATGGGAATCACAAACGTTCCTGCCGGCGCGGCTAGTACGAACTTTCCCGGCACGTCTTACGGCCAGACCGGCGCGGTTGCCACCTCACTCACCGGATGGACACAACAAGGCGCCGCTGGCTCCACGCAGTCCGTTATCCCGCAAACATGGACCGCTCTCGATAACCTGCAGTGGACCAAAGGCAGACATGCCCTGACTATGGGTTTCACCTACGAGTGGCAGCAGACCAACGTAGCCGCGCCTGTAGGCCCATCGGGTCTGGTCGAATTACCCTTCAACTCGAATTCGACAGCGCAGTTCACCGCGAATTCAAATGCCCTGAGCCCGAGCTCGGGTATTTCCTTCGCCAGCTATATGCTCGGCGCAGTCGGCGGTTCGCCATCGGTTGGCCTTCAACCCGTCAGCGAACTCGGCGGCCGGTACCGGCTGGCTGCCCCCTATGTCAGCGACAACTGGAAAGTAAACAACAAGCTCACGTTGGACCTTGGCCTTCGCTGGGATTACTTCAGTCCGTACCATGAGGTGCAGGACCGCTGGAGCTTCCTCAATCCCAACCTGACCAACACCGCCACCGGCACTCCCGGTATGCTGCAGTTTGCCGGAGACCACGGCGGCGCGGGCGTCAGTTGCAACTGCAGAACCCCTGTCCACACGTACTGGAAGAACTGGGGTCCCCGAGTCGGCATCAACTTTGCTGCGGACGATAAAACCGTCTTCCGCATCGGCATTGCGGAAGTCTTCTCGCAGGCAGGCGGCGTGGGTGGTCGTGGCGGCGCATATCAGGGAACAGGCCAAACCGGTTTCAACATCAACGCAAACGCAACGCCCGAAGCAACAACCGGCTCCGGCGCTGGCCCCTCGTTCTATCTGAACAATGGCTCCACGTTCACCGCCAAAGGGATCGCCAATACGGACCTCCTTGGTCATGGCTTCGTGTATCCAGCTCCTCCGGCGCAGAACGCACAATCGCAGCTTTTGCAGACCGGCAACTATCTCAACGGCACAGCCCTGGCCACCGCGGGCGCCGTCTCCTTCGCAGACTTCTACGTCTCCGGCCGCGCTCCCGAGTTCACCTTCTGGAACGCCGGCATCGAGCGAAGCATCACGAAGGATATGACGATCTCCGTCAACTACATCGGAGACCAGACCCATTTTATTAACCCAGCCGGACAAAATGCCCGCGGATACTGGTCAAACCAACTGAACCCGGTCTACCTCGCCGCCCTCGGCGGAGTGACGGATTCGACCGGAAGCAAGCCAATCCTCATCGCCCCAGCCACCTCGGCCAATGTGAACAAAGCCAAGGCAGCGATGTCAGGCCTCAGCATCCCGACATTTTTCCAGAATGCCGCCAACGCAAATCCAAACAGCTCAGTGTTGACGATTGCTCAGGGCCTCGCTGCGTTCCCGCAGTACAGCGGCGTCACCGATCTTTGGGGCGCGAACACGGCCAACCTGACCTATCACTCCTTCCAGCTCATGTTGCTGCAGCGCACGGCACACGGCCTTTCGTTCAACATCAACTACACCTACTCGAAGAACATCGGGGACGACGGCACCTTCCGCAGCGGCTTTGACATTCCGGCTGCCGCAGTCTCCGGTGGCGGACAGAACTGGCACCAGGACCGCATTGACCGGTCTTGGACCGTCGTCTCGGCTCCTCAGGTGCTCCATGCCTTCGGGGTCTACCAGCTTCCCTTCGGCAAAAACCAGATCGGTGGCGACAACATGTGGGTACGCACGTTGGCTGGCGGATGGACGATCTCCGGTATCTACACCTACGGTTCCGGTACTCCGCTCGCCGTCATCTCCAGTGTGTGCAGTGGGACCAACTTCCCCTTGCAGGGACAGTGCATGCCTGACCTTACCCCTGGAGCGGTTAACGCTCGCATCGGAGGAAGCTACGGCACATCCTCTAACGGCACCAGCGCCTGCAATCTGGGCATCGGCCCAGGCTGCACCGCAATCTCGTACGTTGACTCGAAGCAGTTCAAGAACGCATCCAACGTCTCCGCCACCACCAGCCCCATCTATTTGATCGGCAATGCGCCACGCACCGCACCGCTCACCTTGAGGGGCCCCGGCAACCAGAACCTCGATGCCGCCCTGCGCAGAAGCTTCAATCTGCCGAAGGAAATCGGCACCTTTGTCTTCGAGGTGGACTGCATCAACGTCTGGAACAAGGTGACCTTCTCCAATCCGGCAACTACCTTTGGAAACGCAAACTTCGGACAGATCAGCAGCGTCTCTGGCTCCCCGGGGTCGCGCGACTTCCAGTTCGCCGGACATATCAACTTCTAGGACTCGCTGCCGCCTTCAACCGCAACTCGATTGCTGGAAGCTTTTGATTTTTCGGACGTTGAAGAAGAACCTTCCTGCCTCTTGAGGAATCCTGGCCAGCCAGGATTCCTTAGGATGGGCATAGCCGTCCCTACGCGGAAGTCCCCCGGGGGAGATTTTTCGACAACGAAAAAGTGCAATCGCCGGCCGAAGTTCCGAGCCTGCGAGCGCTTTCTTTTCGCGCGCCCGACCCCGCTCCATCCAGGCAAAGAGTTCAAACAAACTTTTGACATTTAAATATCATCTTCCCTAGCAAATCTCAGTGGAACGGGAGTAAAGTACTTTCGTTCAGCTTTCGATCGTCTTCTTGATTAGAAGCTCTGAAATCGTCCGGCAAATGTAAGAAAGCGGGTAACCTCAGCGCGGCTAAATCATGACCGTGCTGAATTTGCAGTTTCGTCGTTCCGTTCCGGCAAACCTCCTCTCACGAGGCGGGTTGGTTCCACACCTTATTTGGCTGCCGCGAAGCTCGAAGGTTCTCAAGAGGTATCCGATGATGAAGTTTCCTCTTCGTACGCTCTCTCTTCCTTTAGTAGTTTTCCTGTGCCTCTGGATTGCTTCCTCCATCTGTCCTGGCGACGAGCTCCATGCGGCTTCACCCAGCCCTGTCTCCGCAGCGACTCCG
>Ga0070713_100003712_pt1 | contig 10111 bp, 5 predicted proteins | sample LARL82metaG_FD_65465 | JGI IMG/M metagenome (GOLD analysis project Ga0070713, IMG submission 65465) | Corn, switchgrass and miscanthus rhizosphere microbial communities from Kellogg Biological Station, Michigan, USA - LAR L8-2 metaG | ecosystem: Host-associated > Plants > Roots > Rhizosphere ... | reverse complement strand
CTCGATCCGGCGGCCAGAGCGGGGCCAGAAAGTGCTGGAGGTGCGAGGACTAAAGCGCGAGCCGCATTTTCGAAATGTGAGCTTCGATCTCTATCGTGGCGAAGTCTTGGGGTTCTTTGGGCTGGTAGGCGCGGGCCGGACGGAGATTCTTCGGTGTATCTTTGGCGCAGATCGTTCTGAAGGGGGCGAGGTAAAACTTCGGGGACGCCGGGTAACCATTCATTCGCCTCGCCAGGGTGTCCGTGCCGGTATCGGCCTGCTTCCGGAGAACCGCAAGACCGAAGGTTTGGCCATGTCGTTAGGGGTGGATATCAATATTAATCTGGCCTCGTACGATCTTATTTCCCGAGCTGGCTTCGTGAACGTGAGCCGCGAGGGCTCCCGGGCCCGGAGTTTTGTTTCGAGCCTCAATATTCGGACGCCGTCAATTAAACGGAAGGTGCGGAATCTAAGCGGCGGGAACCAGCAAAAGGTTGTCGTGGCGAAGTGGGTGTCCCGCGAAAGCGACATTTTTATCTTTGATGAGCCGACGGTTGGAGTCGACGTCGGTGCGAAGCTGGAGATTTATAAGCTGATAGAAATGCTCCTGGCTAAGGGCAACGGCATCATCCTGGTGTCCTCGTACCTGCCAGAGGTCATGGGTCTTGCCGACCGAATGCTCGTCGTTTACGAAGGGGCCGTGACAGGGACGCTTGGGCAAAGCGAATTTAATGAGGAAAAGATCCTGCGCTTGGCCTCCGGTATTGTAAGTCCAGGCGAAGGCCCGAAAACATGAGTGTACCGAAGTCAAATCGCAGTTCCGCGTCTATGCCTTTGCGGACTCTGAAGTTCCTCCACACCGGCTTTGCGGAAGGAATTCTGATCCTCATTTTGCTTGTTTTCTTTGTGGTTCTGGCTTTCGCCGCTCCAAGTTTTCTGACGCTCAACAATCTATCAAACCTCGTCCGCCAAGTCTCAATTATCGGGGTGGTCGCGATCGGGATGACCATTGTTATCATCTCAGCGGGAATCGATCTCTCGGTTGGTTCGATGGTTGGGTTCAGCAATGTGCTGGTTGCGATCCTGATGACTCACGGTGTGCCCATCATCCCCGCTATTCTGATTACCCTCGTCGCCGGCTCAGCCCTGGGAATTTTCAATGGAGTACTGATCCATGACGGTCGAGTGCCGCCGTTCATTGCGACGCTCGGCATGATGACGGCGGTGAGGGGACTCCTCATGCTGATATCGGACGCTCGCATGATCGCGGGGCTTCCAAGACCTTTTTTGAATTTCGCCCAGATCAACATTCTTTGGATGCCGTCGCTGTTTTTCGTTTGGCTCGTGGTCATCGTGTTGTCGATCGTGATGACTACGCTTACCCGGTTTGGAAGAAATGTGTTCGCTATCGGCAGCAACGCTGAGGCGGCCCGGTTGAGTGGCATTAATATTCGTTTCACGCTCTACGGCGTCTATGCGTTCTCGGCTTTAGCTTCGTCCGTAGCAGGAATTCTTTATACATCGCGCCTCGCGAATGGAATTCCCACCGCTGGAGAGGGCTACGAGTTAGATGCGATTGCCGCTGCGGTTGTTGGCGGGGCCAGCCTGATGGGAGGAGAAGGGACCATCCTTGGGACCGTCCTGGGGGCACTAATTATTGCCACGCTAAGGAATGGAGGAAATCTCTTGGGGATAAATCCTTTCATCCTGCAGATCGCAGTCGGGATGCTGATTGTTGCGGCTGTGCTCGTAGACCAGCTCAGCAAGCGGAAAAGCGCGTGAAGAATAGCCGCAAAAAGGCGCGAGATCTCGAAAGCCAGCTACGTAAATCTGGGCCTGTACCTCATTCGCTTTGTCATTCGTGTCCATTCGCGGTTTAAAGCCTAGATCATAAGAAAGCCGCCGGTTACGTTGATCGCTTGACCCGTCATCGCACTGGCTTCGCTACTGCAGAGAAACATCATCACTGAGGCAACTTCCGCTGGTTCAATGAAGCGATTCATGGGAGCTGCCATCGCCAGGAGTGTCCGATCATACCGTTCCCTACGGGACGGATCTTTTTCGTGTGGTATCCCTGGCAGTAAACTGCCAGGCTACTATCACTCAGTCCCTACGGGACAAAAACCTCCTGTCACCTGTCCACGAAATCGACTCCACTCCATTTTTCGAGGCCGAGGACGACGACGAGTACGAGCACGAACGCCAAACGCGCTTCTGAGCAAAAGAGCGGGAGTTCACGGAGTAATAGGAGTACAATGCGTGCAGGAGTCCGGACCAATATTTAGAAAACCATACCGAGCTTTATTGCAGTCACACTTCCAAGCGCGGATTTGACACCAAGAAGCACCACATGCAGCCCAACAACGTAGGAACTGGCAGTGGCGTCGTCGCTAGCGGCACTAACTCCGCTGATCTCGAAGTCAAGGATGCACAACTCATCTTTGGAGCCGCTTGGCGTGAGCTAGAGGGAGAGTTCGGCCGCAGCAAGATGAGGTTCCCCAGGGAATTGATTCTGCTCGGAGGCGCACCTGGCGCTGGTAAAGGTACCAACTCCGATTTCATCCGCTCGGTACGCAGTATCGACGCGCCGCCTGTCGTCATCTCACAGCTACTCGACACCCCAGAAGCGCTTGCCATCAAAGCGCGCGGTGGCATGGTCGGCGACCGAGAGGTAGTTGGCATCCTGTTCCGCAAGCTGTTGGAGCCAGAATATAATAACGGTGCGTTGCTGGACGGCTTTCCCCGCACCAAGGTGCAGGTCGAGTGCCTCAAGTTGCTCTTTGACGAAATGATCACGTTGCGGAGGGAGTTCACCGGGACTCCGGATGAGGTTTATTTCAAGAAGCCCATCTTTCAGATCATGGTGCTGTTCGTAGACGAGGGAGAGAGCGTCGCCCGTCAACTTAAACGGGGTCGCCAGGTGGTGGCCCACAATGAGGAAGTTATTCGTTCGGGCGTCGGTGAGTTATGGGAGGAACGGGCTACGGACTCCAGCGAAGCGCTGGCTCGGAATCGCTATCGCGTATTTAAGGAGCAAACCTACGATGCGCTGGTTTCCCTGAAGCAAATCTTTCATTACCACTTCGTCAACGCTCAAGCGCCAATCCCCGAGGTGCAAGCCAACATCCTCCGCGAGCTCGAGTACCAAAGCTCGTTGGAGCTAGACCCGCGGACCTTTGATCGGGTGCGGAGGTTACCGCTGGCCAGCGATATCGTTCGGCACGCCCGCCAGGACCTCGTTCGTCGCCTGGACAGTTACGAGCTAGAACGTCCGGAAACGTTTGGGCGGGTGATTGAATTTATTGAGACAAAGATGATGCCGATTGTTGTTCGCCACGCGATTTCGGGCATTGCTAACATCAACTCGGAGGATGCTCTTTTTCAAGACCCGGTTGCCTTAGCAATGTTAATCGACGTGTTCTCTGAGCGGGGATTCCATGCAATGGCGGATGTCACTCGCGTTTATGTCCCGGTACGCGTGGATTTGCAAAGCGGGAGTATTTTCTCAGAGGAGAAGAAAGTCTTCCGTTTCAGGGTACGTTTCAGAAGTGCTCAAGTGCGAGGTTGGGTTCCGTGGAGTGACGGCAAATGAAGCCGGTTTCCGAACAAACCGCGAATGGACACGAATGAACGCGAATCATGGCAAAGAGAAAGACTAACCGCAGATGCACGCGGATGTACGCAGATAGGCTTTGCAGCAAAGCAGGAGAGTTGTCTGAAATTTATCTGCGTATAGGCGCGGCCTCGCTGCGCCGCTATTAGTTTTGAATCTTCTCCGCTGCGAAATGGCACCTAACGCTAACCATAATGCAGGCCAATACAACGCTTACTACCAAGCGGGGCATCGAAGATGGTTATAGGGTCGGGTGATAACAGAGCAATGAATGTAAATACCAAACAATCGGCCTCTCAATCCGACGGCGCCAATTCCGCTAAGAGTTTGTCAAAGCGCGGATCGTTCCGAAGCGGATCCCAGAGCGGATCGAGTTTCAATGGGCCGTAAAAGACGCCACTTGGTATTTTTACCAGTGGCTCTAGTGTTTCAAAAGCTAGATCAAGCTCGTTAGTCCAGGCATACACGACGGCCAGGTTAATCAGGAGCGGCGGACCATCAACAGCGTCCTCGGAGAGCGGTAACATTTCTGTAGCACGTTTGGCTTCAGCAATTGCCGGTTCTTTCTTTGCAAGTAATGCATCCACCACAGCTAATTGACTAAGCAGGTCGGCAGACCCGGGCGAATTCAACACTTTTTGGTTTAGTTGTTCACGAGTCTTAGCAAACTCAGCGCTTACTTCAGGTCGTCCTCCCTGCAGCCGATTGGAACTGGTAGAGCGGCGTAGGCGAAGTATCCGTTGTCTTCGCCACCTTTCATCGCCTGGATGACTTCTTTTGCTTCCAACCAATCGCGATCGTAAAAAGCAAAATTGAGCCGCAATGACAGCAACGCCCTGTCTTCGGCCATCGACGCCGGAAGTGTGGTTGCCGCGGACTGGAACGCAGTGCGGCTTCCCCACTGCATAAACGTCAGGTTGAACGCTTTTTGCACCTTAAGCATGGGTTGCTCCGGGGCTAACGCGATCAAGCGATCGTAGACGTTTTCAGCCGCAGCAAACTGACGCGTGATAATAAGCGTAGTTGCCAAATCACCGATCGAAACCGAATTGCGCGGGTCGCGCACAACCGCTGCGTTGAATTCCCGAATTGCCTTGTCGAACCTGCCCTCTCGCCGGTCGATCCTTGCCTCCAAAAGGAACACCTCGACACTGTTAGCTAGGTCACGCCCGGCGATCGTCAGTTGCACTCTTGCTCTCTTATAGTCTCGATAAGTGAGGTAGAGGTGGACTGCATATGCCAGGTGTACCTCCGGTAAATCGGGCTGTAGGCGCATTGCATGATCGATTGCCGCATCCCCCAATGCGCGTCGCTCCAGGGTTGGATCGTGGAAGCGAAAGAGCAGGCCGTGAGCCTGTGCCGCCGCGCAATAGGCAAGTGTGAACTTTGGATCGAGTTGAACGGCCTGCTCCAAAAAACTGACAGCAGCGCGCATCGGTCCTTCGAGACCAGCACCGACAGCCGTAGAAAGCCTGGAGTTTAAGATTAACTCCAAAGCATGTAGGTAGAGGTCATAGGCCTCCAGATTGTCGGTCGGTTTTGCTTCGATCCGCTTCCTCTCATCCGGGGAAAGAGTCGCGGTTAGCTTGCCGGCGATGGTCTGAGCGATCTCGCTCTGGATAGCAAAGACGTCGGTGAGATTCTTATCGTAACTGTCAGCCCAAACTGTTTTGTCGTTGCTAGCGTCGATCAATTCTGTGCTGACTCTTATCCGATTCCCATCTCGCCGTACAGTTCCCTCCAAAACGCTGCCGACACCCAACGCTCGGGCGATCTGGCGTAGATCGCGCTTGGCGTCCGGACGATACTGCATGACCGAGGTGCGGCTGATCACTTTGATTTGAGCGATCTTGGCGAGATTATTCAGGATCTCGTCATGCACGCCATCGACAAAGTAGGCATCATCTTTGTTTGCGCTGATGTCTTCGAAAGGAAGGACTGCAACGCTCTTTCCCTCTGGTGCTGCTTCGGCAAGCGGCCGGTTAAATAAAAATCCCATGTGACCGGAGAAGGAAAGCCAGGCGACTAGCGCTCCGGTAAGGACTAGGCCGACGAACGCCGTCCAACAAACTGTCTTCGTTCTCGGCTTTCCCTTTGGCAAATTCTGAGTTACGCGATTGCCCGGCGACCGCAGATCGCCCGGCGTCAATTGTAACCCGGAAGCAATCGCTTCTCTGATTTTCGTCAGCGTCTGCTGCAATTGAGCAGGACTTTGAAAACGCTGGTCAGGATCCTTCGCTAAGAGAACTTGAAGCAACGTGATAACCGGCGCCGGAACGTTCTTCAATGTTTCAATTGGTGGCTCGGCATGTTGATGCTGGTACATCAGCTCTGCAGCAGAGCCGCTGAATGGCAGCTTGCCGCTCAGCATTTCCCAAAGTGTCACGCCGACTGAATACAGATCAGAACGAATATCGGTCGCGATCCCGGCAAACTGTTCGGGGCTGGCATAGGCCGGCGTGCCGACAAAGGCTCCCAGGGTCGAAAAGCTATTTTCTTCCGCGACCCCTTTAGCCAAACCCAGGTCGATAATTTTGACATTCTCTAACTTCCCGTCCTGGAGGCTGACCATGATATTGCTCGGCTTGATATCCCGGTGGACGAGCTGCTGTTTTTCGATGGCCGCTAATCCTGCGGCCGCTTGTTCCACGACGTCGAGGGCCAGAACGGTTCCAAGGCGGCTCGAACGCCGAATCAATGCTGCCAGGCTTTCACCTTCAACCAACTCCATTGTGTAATAGTAATTGCCGCCGCTTTCGCCGATGTGAAACACTGAGGCCACGTTTTGGTGCCGGACACTGGCCGCAGCTCGAGCCTCTCTTACAAAACGCGCCCGAGCGGACTCGTTGCAAAAGAGCAGCGCGTTGATGATCTTGAGGGCGGCCGGACGCTGCAGGCGCACATCAAAAGCTTTGTACGTCACTCCCATCGCACCGCGCCCGAGCTCGAACGGTTTGCCTTCCGAATTCTGGAGAACCGTGTAGTGCTCAAAACGAAGCTCAGAAGAGCGATTCGAATCGGAATAGGTTTGCGTCCCGAGAGCCTCTTGAAAGGCGCAAACTGGGCAAAATTCATTGGCTTCCGGAAGCAGCGCACCGCATGCCGGGCAAGCTTGTTTCGCATCACGGTAAAGATCAGGATCCCGGTTCACGTTTGGGTGGCGGTGTCCGATTGGGGTGAAGGACTGATTGGCAAATTAGCCGGCGGGTCCGTCACTCGGTTCGCGGCTTGCCCGGTGCGCCGGTCTTTTGGATCACCACGAAGTTTGCTCGGCAATATTAACCGTTGAGGGGAATCCGCCAATTTTACATCACTAAAGATTTTGAGCGAGCTTCACAAGTCTTCTCTGGTACTAGGTGAGTAGTGCTTTAGCACTAGTTTCTTGCGATTCGCTTTTTCACACGGGCCCGCGCGCGAAGTCTGGTATTTTGCTATTCCAGATGTTTTTCTGATTGCTCGGCATGGCTAAATAATTTTAGCTGATACGGCTTTAAGATCGTGGGACGCCAATCGGGTCCGATGCGGGTGCGGCAATGAACCTCAAAACCGAGCGCTGAGCACTACGATGGTCGAAGTTACAACGTCGGAGGAATCGGCCCACCGACCGGGTTTCCGGCGCAGGGTTGCCATCATTGGAGGCGGCCCTGGTGGTCTAGTCGCAGCGAGATACCTTAAGCATCACGGATTCGAGCCGGTGATATTTGAGCAAGGCGATCAGATCGGTGGCCAATGGAACGTTCGCTCTCCTCATAGCGGCGTCTGGCCATCGATGGTTACGAACACAAGTCGATTCCTAACCTGCTTCAGCGACCTAGCTCCAGAACCAGGTGGCCCGATATTCCCGTCTAACCATGATATTCTTGCCTATTTAAAACGGTATGCCCAGCGTTTCGATATTGATTCGCATATCCGCTATGGTACCCGCGTCCAATTACTTGAACGCAATCCCAACGGCGAGGGGTGGGTAATCCGGTCCAATGCCGCACAGGCAAGGAGTGAGCTTTTTCAGTACGTTGTTGTTGCTTCAGGCCGTTTCAACAAACCGCTGATCCCATCGCTGCCTGGACTTGATTCGTTTTGCGGTCAGGGCGGCGTACTTCATAGCTTTCAATACAAAGATCCTGAAGGTTTTCGCGGCAAGCGCATTCTGGTAGTTGGTTGCGCCATTAGCGCGCTCGAAATTGCCAGTGACCTAGCGATGCTCGGCGCCTCGCGCGTCGTCTCGACCTTCCGCCGCCAACGATACGTCATGCAAAAACTGGTGGCGGGAGTACCAAGCGACGCACTAACGCTTACCCGCTTCGCGGCGCTTAACGCTGAAGTGACTCCTCGGGAACTGGCTTGCGAAAAAACTCAGGACTGGATCCTAAGAACGTTTGGCAGTCCGGAGCAGTTTGGCGCGCTCACACCGGCCGGCAATTTCTTAACCGTCGGACGGGCGTTGAGCCAGCATTTCTTGCCGCTCGTTGCTGAGGGCCGGATTGCCGTTAAGCCCTGGATCAAGGAAATTCAGGGTCGGGAGGTTCATTTCGAGGACGCAAGCTCTGAGGAGTTTGACGCAATTATCCTTGGCACTGGCTTCGAATTGAGCATCCCATTTTTAAGTCCCACAATTGCACAAATCCTGGACCTGGACGCTCACCACGCCGATCTGTACAAATTCACATTCCATCCGGATTTGGCCGGCCTTGCTTTCCTGGGCCTCTGGGAACAAACCGGTCCTTATTTCCCGCCATTAGAGTTGCAGGCCCGCTGGATCACTTATGTCTGGAAAGGAATCACACCGCCGCCCAGCCAGGATCAAATGAACGCTGGAATTGCCATTTATCGAGAGGCGCGCGGAAAATCGCAACTGCAAGCGATGCATCTCCTGGCACTATGGTTTGCGCGGGCAGCAAACGTTGAACCCGATCTAAAGCAGTGGCCACAATTAGCTCGGGCGCTATTGTTCGGCCCGATTTCAGCCATTTCATTCCGCCTGAGTGGCCCTGACTGCCTCCCTAACGCTGGAGAGAGAATTACAGCCGAAGCGCAAGCACTTGGGACGATTGTTAGTTCGACGTTTTCGAGTGAAGAGGTAGCACAACTGCATGTTCTGGCCGCCGCTCGCAAAGATCCTACCTTTTCGGAATTTGTGGACCGAATCGCGAATTCTTAGTTTAGCCGAGCTGCGGGCTATCCTACCGGTCGATGGCGGTTATCTTGTGATCTGAGTTGCGAGCCAGCTCTGTGAATAAAAGTTAAAGACTTGCACCATGAAAACACCGAGTGATGCAAAAGAGAATATCGACGTGAGGAACGACCCTCGGATGCCGTATCAACTCCCGTTCCCGGTCGATGCACAAAACGAGATCGTGATTCCTTCACCGGTGCCTGATGATGAACGGGTCTGGGTACCGCAGATGGAAAACGTCTGGTTTCGTCCGCTCTGTCTGAATGCGTCTCAGGGTTACTGGGTGAACCTGTTACGCGTGCGCAGGGCTGGGATCTTAAGCCGGCACCGACATCCCGCACCAGTTCACGGTTTCGTGTTGCGGGGGAAATGGCACTATCTCGAGCACGATTGGGTCGCCAGTGAAGGCGCTTATGTTTTCGAACCGCCAGGAGAAACCCACACGTTAGTCGTGCCGGAAGATGTGCAAGAGATGATCACGCTATTTCACATCACCGGGTGCATGATCTATGTCGACCCCTGGGGAAAACAGACTGGGTACGAGGACGTCTTTACCAAGATCGAGATGTGCCGCGAACACTATTCGAAGAATGGCCTCGGCGCGGATTTCGTGGACCAATTTGTTCGATGAACGCGACCGCGAATGGATCCGCCTTCGCAGAGCCTTCCGCCTTCGTCCCTCATTCCCGGAACTATGGCGGACAAGACGGCGCGACAGGCTACGAATGAAAAGCGAATAAACGCGAATAAGGGAAGCCTACCTTTATGAGTCTCGAATCCAGTTCCTCCCCTCAATCGGATCTCCTAAGAGCGTCCAAGGAATTCAAACCCTCACAATTCAATCCGGCCGACGCGGTAGCTAAGGCGAGCGTCACAACACAGGTCTTATCGGATCGGAGCGTGACTCTTCGCTTGGTGGCTCCGGGCGCTCGCCAGGTCTCGGCGCATCGCCGCTAAACCTCGTCGCCTATCCGTTTTTCAACCGTGTGCTAGGCCGTGGGGGTAAGGATGGGATATCCTTGAGGAACCCCGTCTCTTCGTAGCGAGGAAGCTTGTCCCACTCGGCTAGGACGCGCGATTTAAACTCAGGATCCTTAGTCCATTCATCTTCAGAGACCGAGAAGTAGTTGATCGGAAGAATCATTTTCTTCGGTCCAGGCCAGTGTCGTTCGAGGGTCATGAGGTAACGCCGTGATGAGGAGATTTTACCGACAGCAATCAAGGAGCGGATGCGTTGAATGCCGAGGTGTTGCTCGATGATCGGAAGTGAAAACTCGACATTCTCACCTGTGTTGGTTGAGCGTCGTTCACAGATGATTCGATCCGGCGGCACATGTCGAGAGGTT
>Ga0070713_100003711_pt1 | contig 10111 bp, 7 predicted proteins | sample LARL82metaG_FD_65465 | JGI IMG/M metagenome (GOLD analysis project Ga0070713, IMG submission 65465) | Corn, switchgrass and miscanthus rhizosphere microbial communities from Kellogg Biological Station, Michigan, USA - LAR L8-2 metaG | ecosystem: Host-associated > Plants > Roots > Rhizosphere ... | reverse complement strand
CCAGCCGATCCAGTTCCGCGCGGGAATGCCCCACGCACGTCAGGTGCGGCATGACCGTGAATCCAAACTCCTTCTTGAGAAGCGCGCTCACCTGCGCGGTCCGTTCGCGGGTGCTCCCTCCCGCGCCATAGGTCACGGATACGAAGTCGGGAGCGATGCGTTTCAATGCCCCGGCAGTCTGGCGAAGCGCCTCCACGCCGGCGTCGTCCTTGGGCGGAAAGAATTCGAGCGAGCGAAGCGGCTGGCGCCGGGCAAAAAATTCCGAGATGGGGCGGTCTGCTTGCATTAACATATCAACATATACAAAGATATTGATATGTGTAAATAAAAATTCATTGTCCAGGCTTTGCCCAGAACCCCCCTCCTACCGACCTCCGCTGGCCCCCTTCTTGGGCAGAGAACTACTTTTTGGACGGAGCTGGAACGGTTGGAGCCGCGGGCGTCTCCAAAACATCGTCCCGGCTCTTGGGCAGCGTGCTGATCGAATAATCTTCGATCTGGAAGGCCCGTTTCTTCATCAGGTCGTTGATCGCGGCCTGGGGATCCGAGGCGGTGATGAACACATACCAGGGGCCGGCGGGGATCGTTTCGAATTCGGGCAGGCCAGGCTTTGCACCGGCGGCGGGTGGCTTGGGCTTTTTGCCCTCGGGTTTCCGGCCGAGGGCGATCGAGAGGGTCTTGCCGTCGAACATCGTGAGCCGGTAGGTCTTGAGGTGCGCCCGTGCATCGGCGACACCCGCGTCCGCCGGGCCCGTCGTTTCGCTGAAGCGCAACGCACCGAGCGTGGAGAGAGCCGAAGAAATCGCGTCGGACTTCGCCTTTCGCTTTTCGGCCGGATCGGCGGGAGCCCAAGGAGCTGCCTTGCTCTTTCTGGCCACGGCGACATCGCCGCCTGCATCCAGCGGCAGCTCCACCTTGGCGACGTCATCCGCCTTCAGATTCAGGAGCTGGGCGTCGGCCCAGCTCTTGGGATCCGTGTCCAACCACACATTCAGCGCCGCAAGGAAAACCTTCGGATCGGTCCCGAACCGGACAAACCGGCCGCCCCCGGCATCCTGATTCTTGCCGAGGGAAACCGACCAGATCTCCCTGCCCTGCGCATCGATCAGCCGGATGGCGGAGTCGCCGAATCCGAGACGCGCGATGCGCCCGGGATTGGCCGTCACGAACCGGTTGATCTTGGCCTCGTTCAGGTCGCTGACAAAGCGCGAGATCTTCGAGAAATCCCCCGGCAGGCCGAAATAATCGGCCACGCTCCAGGATCCGTCGGATTGGCGAGAGAGGCGGACGCTCTTTCCCTGGTCCGCCACGACCAGCTTGGCCGCGCGGGCCGCCGAATCCGAGTCGAGCACGGGCTTTCCCACGCGGGGATCCGCCGGCGGCGGCGATTCGGGGCGGTTCGCGAGGTACGCGGCGCCCGCGAGAAGGGCGAGAAAGGCGACGGCGAAGGCGAGGGACTTGAGCTTCATGGCAAGACCGGAAGATTCAAATCAGTCCCGGCGGGACCGGTGGAACCACAGGCCGAAGCCGCAGACCAGAAGCGGCGTGGCGAACAGATTGATGAGAAGCAGCCGGTTCTCCAGGGCGTCGATCCCTTCGCGGAGCGCGAGGCGGATCGAGCGGCGCTCTCCGCGCAGGGTGGCCTGCTGCTTCTGGAAGTCCTCGATCGTCCTGGCCACTTCGGGTGAGGCGAGGAGTTTGTTTCCCTCGGTTTTCTTGCCCTGGAGTTCGGTCAGCTTGGACTCGACGTCGGTCAGCTGGGCTTCGAGCCCGGTCAGCTTTTCCCGGTACTTGTCTTCGGCCTGGGCCTCCATCGTGCGCACGACGGTGAAGGGGCGCAGCGAATTGCCCTTGCCGCGGATCGAGATCAGGTCCTGCGAGCCGGCAAGAAAGTCGAGCGAGTTGGCGGCGAACGAAAGGTTGTCGTTGATCGGCTCGGCCGCCGCCTGGCCTAGGAAGTTCATCTTGCGCACGCTGTAATCATCGAGGAGCCAGTCGGTGTCCGCGACGATGACGAGGGTCGACTGGCTTTTCGATTCCCTGAGCGCCGGACCCGGGGGGGCGGCCTCCGGCTTTTTGGCCGCGGTTCCTTCGTCTTTCTTCTCGGGCGCTTCATCCTTGGGGGCGCCGTCCGGGAACGCGCTCTTGAATTTGCCGCTGACGAGCGCGGCGAGCGTCTTTTTGCCCGAGGGGACAATCTGACGTGCGACGTCGTCAGGTTGGGCAAATTGGAGCGAATCCGCGGCGACCGTGCCGGATCGGGAGGACGTTTCGATGAGCGGCGTGAAGTTGAGGTTTGCCCCCGGCTTGAGCGACACGCTGCCGGACTCGATGAAGAGGGCGGAATTGAGCTGAGCCGTGGGCACCGCCTTGGGGTTGAAATTCTCCTGCGAAAGGCTGATCCAGACCGGATACCTCGCCAGGGTGCCGTTTTGCAGCTGCACTTGCTCGGAGTTCTGGAGGTCGCCGACGACCTTGCCCGGGTCATAGGCGATGCCCCAGCCGCTGAAAAGGACGGGGAGGTCGCTGGAAGCATTCGGCGTGGGTCCTCCGTACATCGACTGCTGGCCGCCTCGCCGCTTGAAATACTGGGACGAGGGGTCGACGGCGATGAACACCGGCCTGCCGGACAGGAGGAACTGGTCGATCGCGAACTGGAGCTTGGCGGAAAGATTCTCGGGATGGACGATGGCCAGCGCGTCGAGGCCGGCCGGCAGCTCCGTGGCGGCGGGCTCGACGGCCGAGATCGCAAAGGTCTGCTCCCACTCGCTGGCGACGAATTGGCCTTCCGTTCCCTGCTGGCCCATCATCGGCATGCCCGGGGTGCCCTGGATCGGAAGGCTGGAGATGAGCCCGAGCTTCTTCTTGTCGGATTGCTCCACTCCGTAGATCAGCTCGGAGATGTCGTACTCCAGGAACTGCTCGCGCTCCGGGGAGAGGGCGCCGACCGTCTTTTGCTGGTCGGCCTCGGTGGCGACCAGGCCGAAATAGAACTGGCCTCCGGCGTTGGGAAGCCTCTGGGGCTCGATGCCCGCCGCCGTCGCCTTCTCCTCTTCGGGGGTGTCGGGCGCCGGATCGATGACGTTGAGGGTGATGCGCCCGTGGGCGGCGCGCACGTATTGGCGCAGCATTTCGCGCACCCGCTCGGCGTAATTCTTATATTGGACGAATTGCCCGGCCGCGTCGCGGGAGTAGTAGAGGTCCAGGGTGAGCGGCTCCCCGATCTTGGCGAGCAGCGCCCGGGTCCCCGGTGAAAGCGTGTAGATCCGCTCGGCCGTCGCGTCCAGCCGCACGGGCAGCGACGAGGCGAGATAATTGGCGAGCACCAGGCCCACGAACAGGAGGAGGATGGCGGCGGCTTTGCTTCCGGGTTTCATGGCAGGAGGGGAAGCGGACTCAGCGCTCGAGGGCGACGACGTTGATGAACAACGTGAAGCCCATGAGCGACAGGAAGAACACGACGTCCTTCGGGTCCACGATGCCCTTCATGAAGGGATTGAAATGGGTGATGAAGCTGAAGTTCGAAACGGCGTCGGTGACGGAGACCGGCAGCAGGCGCTCGAGGAAATCGGTGAATCCGCTGTAGCCCAGGAAGACGAGGACGGTGCACGCAAGCAGGCTGATGACGAAACTCACCACTTGGTTCTTGGTCAGGGCCGAGGTGAGCGAGCAGACGCCGAGGTAGCCGCCGGCCATCAGGATGGCTCCCAGGTAGCTGGTGGCCACGACGCCCCAGTCCGGGCTGCCGAGGTACGCGATCGTGAGCGCCATCGGGAAGCTGAGGAGGACCGCCAGGGCGAGAAACGCCCAGCCGGCGAGGAACTTCCCAAGCACCGCCTCGAGCGTCGTCACGGGCAGCGTGAAGAGAAGCTCGGCCGTGCCCGACCGCTTCTCCTCGGACCAGAGCCTCATTCCCACCGCCGGCACGAGGAAGAGGAAAAGCCAGGGGAAAAACATGAAATAGATTTCCATGCTGGCGACGCCTGCGCGGAAAAAGCCGCCGAAGCGGGAAAAGGCGAGCCCCACCGAAATCAGGAGGAAGGCGATCAGGAATACGTAGGCGACGGGCGTTCGGAAATAGCCGACGAACTCGCGCTTGAAGATGGGTTTGACTTGCGTCATGGCCGGAAGATCAAAGATCGGAACGGGTGAGGCTGCGGAAAATCTCGTCCATCCGAGCTCCGGGCTGGCGGGCGAGGAGCCGCTCGGGCGACTCGTCGGCGACCAGTTTTCCCCCCGATATGATGATCACCCGGTTGCAGATCGCCTCGACCTCCTCGAGGATGTGAGTCGAGAGCACGACGGCCTTTTCGGCGGCCATCCCCTTGATGAGGGTGCGGACTTCGTTTTTCTGGTTGGGGTCGAGCCCGTCGGTCGGCTCGTCGAGGACCAACGCCGGCGGATCGTGCAGCAGGGCCTGGGCGAAGCCGACGCGCTGCTTGTAGCCTTTCGAAAGGGTTTCGATCGTCTGCTTGCGCACCGGCCCGAGATGGGTCTGGGCGACGGCCCGGTCCACGCGACCAATCCGCTCGGCCGCGCTCCGGAATCCGCGCACCTCGGCGATGAAGCCGAGAAATTCCTCGACGGTCATCTCGGGATAGGCCGGTGCGCTCTCCGGCAGGTAGCCGAGTTTGCGCTTCACCGCGACCGGATCGACCGCCACATCCACGCCGTCGACCAGGGCCGTTCCGGCGTCGGCCCGGAGGAAGCCCGCGATGATCTTCATGGTCGTCGACTTGCCCGCGCCGTTGGGCCCGAGGAAGCCGAGGATGTCGCCGCGCTTGACGGAGAAACTCACGCCGTCGACCGCGCGTTTCGAGCCGTAGGTTTTGACGAGGCCTTTGACTTCGATCATCGGTAAGGAAGCGGGATGGAGAAGAAGCGGAAAAATCCTGGGAAAGGAAATGTCAATCAAAGTTCCGTTTCGGTGGCGAGTTTCATGCGCGAATTTGTGGTCAAATAATTTGCAATAACCTCGGCGAACACGGCGCCGAATTCGGCGCGCTTCTTGTCGCCGATTCCGGGAATGCCGTCCATTTCGGCCACGGCGGTCGGATAGTGACGGGCCATGGCGCGCAGGGTATTGTCGCCGAAGATGATGTAGGCCGGAACCTGGCGCTCGTCGGCCAGGCGCTTGCGCAACGCGCGCAGGCGTTCGAACAGGATCTCGTCGCAGGCGATGTCGCCCTCCCGGCGCACGGCGCGCTTCGCCTTCGGGCCGTCCATCGGCTTGGTGAGCGTGACGGGAGTCCGGCTCCGCAGGGCGGCCAGGCCCTCCGGGGTGAGCTCGAGTGTGGCGAACTCGCCGGTGCTGACGGCGACGTAGCCGAGCCGCATCAGTTCGCGGCCGATCGCCGCCCATTGCGGCCGCGCGAGTTCGCGGCCGATGCCGTAGGTCGTGAGCCGTTCGTGGCCCCAGCGGCGGATCTTGTCGGTCTGGGCGCCGGTGAGCACCTCGATGATGTGGTTGAGGCCGACGTCGAATCCGGCCGCCTGCCGGATCCGGTAGACGCACGAGAGGAATTTCTGCGCGACGAGCGTGCCGTCGTAGGTCTCGCGGGGCTCCAGGCAATTGTCGCAGGCGCCGCAATTGTCGACCGGGAAGGTTTCGCCGAAGTACGCGAGGAGTTCGGCGCGCCGGCAGCCGCCGCTCTCGGCGTAGTGCACCATCCGGCGGAGCTGGTCGCGGGCGACGTGCCGCTCGTGCTCATCGGTGATTTCATCGAGGAAATGCGTCTGCTTGGCCACGTCGCCCGCGCTGAACAGGAGCAGGCAGTCGCCCGGCAGTCCGTCGCGCCCCGCGCGGCCGGTCTCCTGGTAATAGCCTTCGATGTTCTTCGGCAGATCGTGGTGGATGATCCAGCGGACGTTGGGCTTGTTGATGCCCATCCCGAACGCGATGGTCGCGCAGATGATCCGCGCGTCGTCGCGCAGGAACTGCTCCTGGTGCCGGGCGCGTTCCGCGGCGTTGAGCCCGGCGTGATAGGCGCGCGCGGCGAAACCCTGGTCCCGCAGCGACTCGGCCAGCCGGTCGGCGGCGGCCCGGCTGGCGCAGTAGATGATGCCGCTCTCGTGCTCGCGCCTGCGCACGAAGCCGACGATCTGCTTCATCGGCTGGTCCTTGGGGACGACCCGGTAGGTCAGGTTGGGCCGGTTGAAGCTGGCGACGAAGGTGTCCGGATCGCGGAGCCCGAGGTAGGTCACGACGTCGGCCCGGACCGCCGCGGTCGCGGTCGCGGTGAGCGCCATGAGCGGCACCTCCGGGAGGGCCGCCCGCAGTCGGACGAGCTGGCGGTATTCGGGGCGGAAATCGTGCCCCCATTCGGAGACGCAGTGGGCCTCGTCGATCGCCAGGCAGGCGACGTTCCATTTCTTCAGGTTCTCCTGCCAGCCCTCGATCATGAGGCGCTCGGGCGCCGCGTACAGGAGCTTGAATTCGCCGCGGTGCAGTCCGCGCAGCCGCGCCCGCGATTCCTCGGCGCCGAGCGTGGAATTCAGGAACGTGGCGGCGACGCCCGTGGCCTGAAGGGCGTCCACCTGGTCCTTCATCAGGGCGATCAGCGGGGACACGACGACGGTGAGCCCGGGGCGGACGAGGGCGGGAAGCTGGAAACAGAGCGATTTGCCTCCACCGGTGGGAAGCAGCGCGAGCACGTCCCGGCCCGCGAGGGTCGCCTCGATGATCTCGCGCTGCAGCGGCCGGAAGGACGCGCAGCCGAAGGTGTGCTTCAGGAGCTCGTTCAGGTCTGCGGTGGCGGCGGGCATTGCGCTTAGATTGGCGTTTCGTGCGACAAGTCAAGAAGGCGTGTTACGCGCCGGACTCGGATCGAGTCGCGTCCCGTCTCCGAGCCGCCGTCAAATGAATTCCTCGTGCGCGTTGGCTCACCCCGAAGTCCGTTCGATTTCGGTCTTCAGCCGCAGTTGGCCGCAGGCTGCGTCGATGTCATGGCCCTTCTCCCGGCGCAGGGTGACCGAAACCCGCGAACGCTGGAGGACTTCGGCAAACACCTTCTGCCGGGTGAGGCTCGGCCGCTTCCAGGGAAGCCCGTCGACCGTGTTGTAAGGGATGAGGTTCACGTGGGCGTGCAGGTCGAGCGCGATGTCGCGCAGCTTGCGGGCCTGCTCGAGCGAGTCGTTGATGCCGTCGATCAGGATGAATTCCAGCGTGACCATCCGCCCGTGCTTGCGCGCGAAGGCCGCGACGGCGGGGAGCAGCTTGGCGAGCGGGAACGCCTTGTTCACCGGCATGATCTGTTCGCGCACCTCGTCGGTGGCGCCGTGCAGGGACAGGGCCAGCCGGAAACCGATCGGCTCTTCCGCGAGCTTGAGGATCTTGGGCGCGAGGCCGCTGGTGGAGATCGTGATCCGGCGGGCGCCGATGCCCAGGCCCCAGTCGGCGTTCACGATCGTCAGGGCCCGGAGGAGGGCGTCGTAGTTGGCGAGCGGCTCGCCCATGCCCATCACGACGATGTTGTCGAAGGAGGCGAGCTCGTCGCGCGCGCGCGGCGTCCGGGCATCCTCGAGGTGGCAGACCTGGAGCAGCTGCGCGACGATCTCCCCGGCGAGGAGGTCGCGCTTGAGCCCCGCGAGGCCGCTCGCGCAGAACACGCACCCCATCGCGCAGCCGACCTGGGTGGAGATGCAGATCGTCTTCCGGGAATGGTCGAGGCCCACGCCCTCCTGGGGGACGCGGATGATCACGGTCTCGATCAGGGAGCGATCCCCGAGTTCGAGGAGCAGCTTGTCCGTCACGTCCGCCGACTGCTTGTTGAGGACGAGGGCCGCCGGCATCAGCTCGAAGGTCGCGGCGAGCCAGGCCCGCAGCTCCTTGGAGAGGTTGGTCATCTCCTCCCAGGATTTCGCGCGCTTCTTGTAGACCCAATCGAGGATCTGCTTCGCGCGGAACGCCGGCTCCCCGCTCTCCCGCAGGCGGGCCTCGAGCGAGTCCAGGGTTTCGCCGGTGATCGGCGCCTTTTCCGGCACGAACTTCATCGTCGCCAATCTGAGCCCCCGGCCGGAGCACGCAAGCGAGGGTTCGCCTGCGCGCTCCTCCGGATCATCGCGAGGCCCGATTGAGGGCGCTGACGACCGCCTTGATCGAGGCGAGCTCGATGTTCGTGTCGACGCCCGCCCCGAACAGGCTGCGGCCCTTCTCGGTCTTGATCTGGATGTAGCTGACCGCGCGCGCCTCGGCTCCCTGGCCCAGCGAGTGCTCGGCGTAGCTCAGGACGTCGAATTTCGGGAGCGGCGTCGCGCCCAGCGCCCGGACGAAGGCGTCGATCGGGCCGTTGCCCCCGGCGGCCAGCTGCTGCGGCCGGCCGTCGAGGGTGACGGCGGCGTCGCACTGAACCTTGCTGTCGCGTTCGGACGCCTTGAAGTGCCGCAGCACCAGGGGGCCGTCTTGATCGAGGTATTCGCGGCGGAACACGTCGTGGATCTCGGCCGGCGTGAGCTCCGTGCCCTTGGCGTCCGCGACGTCGTTCACGATCCGCCCGATCTCCTTGTGCATCAGCTTCGGCAGCTGCAGTCCGAACTCGTGCTCGAGCACGTAGGCGACGCCGCCCTTCCCGGACTGGGAGTTGATCCGGATGATGGCCTTGTAGCTCCTGCCAATGTCGGCGGGGTCGATCGGAATGTACAGCACGTCCCAGGGCGCGCCCGGCGCCTGGAGGGCCCAGGATTTCTTGATCGCGTCCTGATGCGAGCCGCTGAACGCGGTGAAAACGAGTTCGCCGGCGTAGGGCGCTCGGGCGGGCACTTCGAGCCGCGTGCACCGCTCGTAGACTTCGCGGATTCCGTTGATGTCGCTGAAGTCGAGCCCCGGGTCGATGCCCTGCGTGTGGAGGTTCAGGGCGACCGTGACGATGTCCAGGTTGCCGGTGCGCTCCCCGTTGCCGAAGAGCGTGCCCTCCACCCGGTCGGCGCCCGCCAGCAATGCGAGCTCCGTCGCGGCGACGCCGGTGCCCCGGTCATTGTGGGTGTGCAGCGAGACGATCGTCGCGTCGCGGCGGGTCAGATGGGAGCACATCCACTCGATCTGGTCGGCGTGCACGTTGGGGGTTGCGTACTCGACGGTGGCGGGCAGGTTCAGGATGATCCTGTCCGCCGGCGTGGGCTGCCAGACGTCGGTCACCGCCTCGCAGATCTCCAGCGCGAATTCGAGCTCGGTGCTGTTGAAGCTCTCAGGCGAGTATTCCAGCCGCAGCCGGGTTCCGGCGGCGGCGAGCGGCCGGCTCTCGCGCTTCAGCTGCTCGACGGCCCGGGTGGCGATCTGGACGATGCCCGGCTTGTCCATGCCGAAGACATAACGGCGCTGGGCGGGCGACGTGGAGTTGTAGAGGTGGAAGATCGCGTTCCTCGCCCCGCGCAGCGATTCCAGGGTGCGCGCGACCAGGTCCTCCCGGCACTGGCAGAGGACCTGGATGGCGACGTCCGCAGGGATGCGGTTTTCCTCGATCAACCGGCGGATGAAATCGAACTCGATCTGGGAGGCCGAGGGGAAGCCCACCTCGATCTCCTTGAACCCGATCCGGACCAGCAGGTCGAAGAATTCGAGCTTCTCCTCGACGCTCATTGGCTGCGCGAGGGCCTGGTTGCCGTCGCGCAGGTCGACGCTGCACCAGACCGGGGCGCGGGTGAGGGTGCGGCTCGGCCACTGGCGGTGGGGCAGGGATACCGGGGACAAGGGGCGGTACTTGACGGTCGGGGAGGGTGGCATGGCTATGAAGGGACGAATGCGAAGAGGTCGAAGGAAGGAACGGCAAAAAGACGGGGAAAATCAACACGCTTGCCGCAAAAGGCCGGCAAACCGGAAAACACACAAGCCCACGCACGACCGGCCGCTAAGCGGCACCTCTTAGAGGTCGTGCGCTCGGGTAAGTCGAAGGGCCTGGCCGGAAATGGACATCTTTGTGTCCCCTTCCCATCGGTCTTTTTCGGGCCGAAGTCAAGCGACGGCTGTCCGGTCCAGGCGAGGCAGGTCAACGTGGAACCGCCCCGCTTTCCAGCTCCACGAGCAACGGCAGCACGCCGCCGCAATTGGCGTCTAATGGGATGGCCTGACGGACCGTGCTGAACCTTTAAACAAACTTCCCCGCGACCGGAACGGGCC
>Ga0070713_100003709_pt1 | contig 10111 bp, 9 predicted proteins | sample LARL82metaG_FD_65465 | JGI IMG/M metagenome (GOLD analysis project Ga0070713, IMG submission 65465) | Corn, switchgrass and miscanthus rhizosphere microbial communities from Kellogg Biological Station, Michigan, USA - LAR L8-2 metaG | ecosystem: Host-associated > Plants > Roots > Rhizosphere ... | reverse complement strand
TAGACCTGCTTGTGCTGCTGGATGGTGCGGATTGCACGGTCGAGCGGCAGCTCCTGGCCGAGATCGATGCTGACGACCAGCGGCTCCTCGTTGGTTGCCCGCGTGAGCGGAAACTGATCGATCAGCCAGTCGCCGAGGTGAACCACATTGCTGCGGCCGCGTCCGTACATCAGAACGTCGTCCTCGTAGCGCGCGAACCAGGTGTCGAGCCGCTCGATCAGGCGCTCCAGCGCCGGACGCGGCGTGAGCTCGCGACATTGCGTGCCGAAAATGCCGATCGTCGTCTTGGCGCGCGAAAGGACGTCGAAGACTTCATCGCCAAGCAGTGGCGGAAACAGGCCATTGCCGGTCCCGAGCACGATCAGATCGTAGCTGTCACGCGCAGCACCGAGCGTTCGGAATGTCAGATGATCAACCTCCGCCTCGCCCGGGAGCAGTGCGTTGATCATATGGCGGCCGAGCCGGCCGCTGAAATCGCTGCCGTCGTCGCCGGAGATCACCGCAACGTTGCACGACACGATCGGCGACAGCCATTCGGTCGGCGTCAACCGCATCAGCACCTGTGTCTCATCGATTGGCGTCGTACATTCGATGCGGAAACCATAGCGATCAAAAAGACGGGCGAGATCGTAGAAGCCCATGTGGTTGACGAATCCGAGCGCGCCGCGGTCGGCATCTTTCGCTAGATCTGTCGCGCAATAGCTGAGGATTATGTCGCGCTTACAAAAGCGCAGATGCGTAAAAAGATTTTCCACGTCGGCAATGCGCTCGAGCACCCCGAGCATGACGATGACATCGCATTGCGACGCGGCTTCGGTCGGAAACTCGCCGGCATTCAAGTCGCAAGCCGGCGCCCCGCGTTTCTTGGTGGCGCGACCGACACAATTGTAACTGCAGCCGCCCGGCAACAGACGCTGCAATGCCATATCGCCGCTGAGATCCAGCACGCGCGCACCCGAGGGAATGAACTGGGCGGCAAGTTCGGCGCGTGGATCGGCTTTCTTTTTCGGCGCGGTCTGCTGGTGCGCGGGATCGGCCGGCAGCTCAAGAGCGAGATTGCTGTTGACGTGCAGATTCATGGGCACCTGTGCCGAGGTCGCGCTGCCGGACCCCGCACATGCCGGCGAATCAACTTCACCTACCGAATCATCGCCGCGATTCGAGGTCAACAGTTCTCTGCTTTTGCCGTCAGCCCCAGAACGCCGGCCGCGCTTCCTGCAGGATACCGCCGAGCCGGACCGCGCCCACTTTGCGGGCAAGACCGGTAACGTCGTCGGTCTCTACAGCGAGGCCACACAGCGTCGCCGGGCCGCTCGACGGCTCGAATTTCGAACCAGGCACCTTGCGCAAGAAGCGATTGAGCGGCTCGTCCTTGTTCATGCCGATGATTGAATCGTAGTCGGCGGTCATGCCGACATCGGACACAAAGGCCGTGCCGTTGGGGAGGATACGAGCGTCGGCGGTCGGTGTATGGGTGTGCGTGCCGACGACGAGGCTGGCGCGGCCGTCGCAGAAAAAACCCATCGCCTGTTTTTCGCTGGTCGCCTCGCAGTGCATATCGATGATAATTGCGTCGGCATCCGACTTCAGCGCGCACGCGGCCAGTTCGCCCTCGACGGCGGCGAAAGGATCGTCGAGCGGATCCATGAAAATACGCCCCATCGCGTTGATCACCAGCGCGCGCTTGCCATTCTTGCTGTCGACCAATGCTGCGCCGCGACCAGGCGTGCCTTTCGGATAATTGAGCGGACGGACGAGGCGCGGCGCACGCTCGATGAACACCAGCGCCTCGCGCTGATCCCAGGCGTGATTGCCGAGCGTAACGGCGTCGGCGCCGGCGTCGATCAGCTCGTTGTAGATGACTTCGGTGATCCCGAAGCCGCCGGCCGCGTTCTCGCCGTTGACCACAACGAGGTCGAGATTCCAGTCGGCGATCAGGCCCGGCAACCGGTCTGTGACGATTGTTCGCCCGGAGCGGCCAACCACGTCGCCAATAAAGAGAATACGCATGCCGTCAATGCCCGCGAAGATCGATCGTCTCGTTCTCCGTTAGCACGAGATCGAGGCGTTCGTCGTGCTCCGTGGCGGGCACGTGCGGAATTTCCTGCGCAGCAAAAGCAATGCCAATCGCGGTAACGGCTTTCCTGGCGCGCAGCCCGTTGATCGTCGTGTCGTAGTAGCCGGCGCCATAGCCGATGCGATGGCCGGCGCGGTCGAAGGCCGCAAGCGGAACGATCACGATGTCGGGGGCAACTTCCGGGGCCTCGGGCGTGGGCTCGCGAATGCCCCATTGCCCCGACGCCAGCGGGTCACCGAAGCTCCAAGCGCGCATGATCAGCGGCCTGCCCCGCCCGGCAATGGCCGGCAGCGCAAGACGCGCGCCCGCATCGGCGAGCTTGCGCATCAGCGGCACCGGATTGATCTCGCTCTTCATCGGCGAAAATCCGGACACGATCATCCCGCGCTCGATACGCAGCGGGAGCGAACGCGCGGCGATCGTCTCAGCCGCCGCCACGCGCGTGGCCGCCGGCAACGCATCGCGCCGCGCCAACGCTTCGGCGCGGAGTATGGCTTTGGGTGAATCTGTTTTGGTTGTGTCGGGCATAGGCAAAAAGAAGTGCGGAGCCGCGATGGCCGTCGGAGTGTGATCCCGGGAACCTACATAAGTAGGTGGGCGCCATATGACCGGAACCACGGTCCCGGCCAGGGACAGCTCCCGTTAGGATCGTAAGGCCCCGGGGAATTATCTCCGTCGCACCTCGCAGCCCCGCATTCGCAATGTAGTCATTAAGCAGGACCGGCGCCACAGCGCATCGCACGGTTTGCCAAGAGAGGTTAAAACAGCCTCACCCGATGGGCACGCCGCCATTGCCGACCGTCTGGTTCAGCTTCTTGGTGATGCCCTCGATGCGCTCGGCGGCAGAATTGAACGCGCCGACCACTGCATCGGATGCGGCCTTGGCGCGATCGCCTGCAACGAGGCGAGCGTCCTGCAAAGCGGCAATCTCATCCTCGAGGCGGCGCATTTTCTGCGTCGCTTCAACCAGCTCGTCCTCGAGCATCAACGCCGCCATCACCGTAAGCCGCGTGTCGCCGATTTCCCCGAACTTGCGGCGTAAATCGATGACGCGTTGATCGATGTCTTTCGCGAGCGCCTGGAGGTGATCCTCCTGGCCGTCCTCGCAGGCGAGGCGGAATTGACGGCCGGCAATGGTGGCAATGACCTGGGCCATGATTCTACTCGTGCAAATCGAGGACTGACTGAATTGAGGCAATCGCAGTGTCCAACCGGTCGGCGATCTCGCGATTGGTGGTTTCCAGCCGGCGCGAGCGCGCGGTCTCGCCGTCGAGCGCGGCGGCCAACTGCGTCCGGTCGATACCGAGCGCCTGCACCTGCGCGGCGAGGCCCTCTTCGTTACGGTCCGCCTGCTTCCGCCGCTCGACAGCAGCATCCAGCGCGTCGAGCGCGAGGGCCAGACGCTTGACTGCGGCATCGATTGCGCTTTGCTCTGACATCGCCTTTTCCGCACAAAAACTCTTGCGGCAGCAGATATTTAGGCGAAGAATCTTACGTGCTGCACGACCATGGCGTCAACGCTCGGCGGAGGATTTGCCCAGCTGTTTTCACCGCCTGTGCATGGCGCCGCAGCACGGCAGCGGTCACATTGACTCAAGGGCCTCACATGCTATCCAGCCCGCCAAAAGGCCCTTTCCATGAGTGCAAAAGCCTCACCGACGGCAGCCGCGGCGCCCGCAGAGCGCCGCGAGCAACCGGCCGCTAGTGCCGCCATTGCCCCCGCGAGCATGGCCAACGCAATTCGCGCGCTGGCTATGGATGCGGTGGAACAGGCTAAGTCCGGCCACCCCGGAATGCCGATGGGCATGGCTGACGTGGCAACCGTCCTGTTTACGCGCTTTCTGAAATTTGACCCGGCGAGCCCAGGCTGGTCCGACCGCGACCGCTTTGTACTTTCGGCAGGTCATGGCTCGATGCTGCTGTACGCTTTGCTCTATCTGACCGGCTATGAAGCCATGACGATCGAGCAGGTTAAACGCTTCCGGCAGCTCGGCTCCATCACCGCCGGTCATCCCGAATACGGACACGTGCCGGGCGCCGAGACGACCACCGGACCGCTTGGCCAAGGTCTCGCCAATGCTGTCGGCATGGCGATTGCCGAAAAACATCTCGCGGCAGAATTCGGCGACGGCGTCGTCAATCACAAGACCTACGTGATCGCGTCCGACGGCGACCTGATGGAGGGCATCAGCCAGGAAGCAATCGCGCTCGCTGGTCACCTGAAGCTCAACAAGCTCATTGTGCTATTCGACGACAACGGCATCTCGATCGACGGCGCGTTGTCGCTGTCCGATAGCGTCGATCAGGTGAAGCGCTTTGAAGCGGCCGGCTGGAGTGCGTGGCGCATCGATGGTCACGATCCAGCGGCAATCGGTTCCGCGCTGGAGAAAGCACAAAAGTCGGACAAGCCGGTCCTCATTGCCTGCAAGACCACGATCGGCTTCGGCGCGCCGACCAAGGCCGGGAAAGCATCCTCGCATGGTTCGCCGTTGGGCGCGGATGAAGTCAAAGGCGCGCGTGAACGTCTCGCCTGGACACCGGCACCGTTTGAAGTGCCCGCGGATATTCTGAGCGCCTGGCGCGCGGCCGGCGCGCGCTCGAAAGCTGCGCATGCCGACTGGAGCAAGCGGCTCACCGCACTCGACGGCGGCAAGCGCACCGAATTCGAGCGCCGCATGCGCGGAGAAATTTCACAACAGGCGCTCGCCGGCGCGGTGCGCGCGGTGAAAGAGAGTCTCGCTGCAACGCCGAAGGAAATTGCCACGCGCACAGCCTGCGAATTTGCGCTCGAGAGTCTAATCCCGGCTTTGCCGGAAATGATCGGCGGTTCAGCCGACCTCACCGGCTCCAACAACACGCGCACCAAGTCGATGAAAGCCATCTCGGCCGAGGATTTTTCCGGCCGCTTTATACACTATGGCGTTCGCGAGCATGGCATGGCCGCGGCGATGAACGGGATGGCGCTGCACGGCGGCATCATTCCTTATTCGGGCACGTTTCTTGTGTTCTCCGATTATTGCCGGCCCGCGATCCGGCTCGCCGCGCTGATGGGCAAACGTGTCATTCATGTCATGACTCACGACTCCATCGGGCTCGGCGAGGACGGCCCGACGCACCAGCCGGTTGAGCATCTGGCCGCGCTGCGTGCCATTCCGAACCTGCTGGTGTTTCGCCCCTGCGATGCAGTGGAAACAGCCGAGTGTTGGCAGCTCGCGCTCGAAGCGAATGACAGGCCGAGCGTCCTCGCGCTGACGCGGCAGAACCTGCCCCAGCTGCGCAATCGTCTTGATGCCGACAACATCTGTGCGCGCGGCGCCTACGAAATCGCCGGACCGGACGGTCATGCCGATGTTTCGATTTTCGCCACCGGTTCCGAGGTCGCCATTGCCGTCGACGCCGCGAAGGTGCTGGCTGAGCGCGGCGTCGCTGCACGCGTGATTTCGGTCCCGTGCATCGAATTGTTCTCGGAGCAAAACGAGGAATACCGGCGCGCCATCATCGGCAATGCCCAGGTCAAGATCGGCGTGGAAGCCGCCGTGCGTCAGGGCTGGGATGCGATCATCGGATCCGACGGCATCTTTGTGGGCATGACGTCGTTCGGCGCCAGCGCGCCGTACAAGGAACTCTACAAAAAGTTCGGGATTACCGCCGAAGCGATTGCAAACGCGGCGTCAGGCAAGCTTGGGAAGTAGGAACGGAAGACTATATACAGCTGTGGTCCACGTGGCCGCGGCAGACTGAACGAGCCGGGAGCGAGTAATATGACAGTTCGGGTAGCCATCAACGGATTTGGCCGCATCGGCCGCAACATCTTGCGCGCCATCGCTGAATCCGACCGCAAGGATATCGAAGTTGTCGCCGTCAACGATCTCGGCCCGGTCGAAACCAATGCCCACTTGCTGCGCTATGACAGCGTGCACGGACGCTTCCCCGGCACGGTCACCGTCAAGGGCGACACCATCAGCCTCGGCAATGGCGCCATCAAGGTCACCGCCGAACGGGACCCATCCAAGCTGCCGTGGAAGGATCTCGGCATCGACATCGCGATGGAGTGCACCGGTCTGTTCACCGCCAAGGACAAGGCCTCCGCGCATCTGACCGCCGGCGCCAAGCGCGTGTTGGTGTCTGCACCTGCGGACGGCGCCGATCTCACCGTCGTCTATGGTGTCAATCACGACAAGCTGACCAAGGACCACAAGATCGTTTCGAACGCATCGTGCACGACCAACTGCCTCGCGCCGGTCGCCAAGGTGCTCAACGACGCGGTCGGGATCGACAAAGGTTTCATGACCACGATCCACTCCTACACCGGCGACCAGCCGACGCTCGACACCTATCACAAGGATCTCTATCGCGCCCGCGCTGCCGCGCTGAACATGATCCCGACCTCAACCGGCGCCGCCAAGGCCGTCGGCCTCGTCCTGCCGGAGCTCAATGGCAAGCTCGACGGCGTTTCGATCCGCGTGCCGACACCGAACGTCTCGGTGATCGATTTCAAGTTCGTCGCCAAGAAGGCCACCAGCAAGGATGAAGTGAACGGCGCCATCAAGCGCGCGTCCGAACAGCAGCTCAAGGGCATTCTTGGTTACACGAACGATCCGAACGTGTCGCTCGACTTCAACCATGATCCGCGGTCGTCCATCTTCCACATGGACCAGACGAAGGTCATGGACGGCACTTTTGTGCGGGTAATGTCGTGGTACGACAACGAATGGGGCTTCTCCAACCGCATGACGGATACCGCCGTCGCGATGGGCAAGCTGCTCTGACGGCCGGATGTCGCCGGCCATGACTGCTTTCCGAACCCTCGACCACGTTGATGTAAAGGGTAAGCGCATCCTGGTGCGCGTTGACCTCAACGTGCCAGTAGAGAATGGCGTCGTCACCGACTCGACCCGTATCGAGCGCGCGGCACCGGCGATCACTGAGATCGCCGACAAAGGCGGCAAGGTCATTCTCCTCTCGCATTTCGGGCGCCCGAAGGGACGCGATCCGAAGCAATCGCTCAAGCCGGTCGCTGCGGAGGTCGCGCGTATCATCAAGCGGCCGGTGAAGTTCGCCGACGACTGTATCGGCGAGGTGGCCGAGCGCGCGGTTGCCGCGATGAAACCCGGCGATATACTTTGTCTCGAAAATACCCGCTTCCATTCGGGCGAAGAAAAGAACGATCCGGCCTTCGTGGCAGCGCTGGCGAAACTCGGTGATATCTGGGTCAACGATGCCTTCTCGGCCGCGCATCGCGCGCATGCATCGACTGAAGGCCTCGGTCACAAACTTCCCGCTTATGCGGGGCGGACCATGCAAGCCGAGCTTGAGGCTCTCACCAAGGCGCTTGAGCATCCCGAACGCCCGCTCGCGGCAATCGTCGGCGGCGCAAAAATTTCGACGAAGCTCGACCTGCTTGGCAATCTCCTCGACAAAGTCGATGTGCTGATCATCGGCGGCGCCATGGCCAATACTTTTTTATTCGCGCAAGGAAAGAAGGTCGGAAAGTCGCTTGCCGAAACCGATCTCGTCGGCACCGCCCGCGAAATCATGACCAAGGCGAAATCCGCCAAACGTGAAATCCTGCTTCCGGTCGACGTGGTGGTAGCCGAAAAGTTCGAGGCGCATGCCCCATCGCGCGTCATCGACGTGGATAAAGTCGGCGCTAATGACATGATCCTGGACATTGGTCCGCGCAGCGTCGAGCAAGTTGTCTCGGTGCTCGCGCGGGCGAAGACGCTGGTGTGGAACGGCCCGTTCGGCGCCTTCGAGATGGAACCGTTCGACAACGGCACTGTCGAAGTTGCGGAGGCTGCCGCGGAACTGAGTGAGGCCGGCAAGCTTGTCTCGGTAGCCGGTGGCGGCGATACGGTGGCTGCGCTTAATGTCGCCGGCGTGACCGATCGACTCACCTATGTGTCCGCCGCGGGCGGCGCCTTCCTGGAATGGCTGGAAGGAAAGACCTTGCCCGGGGTCGATGTGTTGCGGATAAAATGACTTGGAACAGTGCCATCCGGGGGGGATTGCAACGGATGCGATGGAGGGATTTATGAAACTCGATGAGTTGAACAAGATCGCACAAGCCATGGTGGCGCCCGGCAAAGGCATCCTGGCCGCGGATGAGTCCGCGGGCACCATCAAGAAGCGCTTCGATGCGATCGGCGTTGAGTCCACGGAGGACAGCCGCCGCGATTATCGCGAGATGCTCTTCCGCTCGGCCGAAGGGATGAAACATATCTCCGGCGTCATCCTCTACGATGAAACGATCTGGCAGAAAGCAAAGGATGGCACGCCGCTGGTCGAGCTGATCAAGAAGGCGGGCGCCATTCCCGGCATCAAGGTCGACGAAGGCACCAAGCCGCTGCCGATGTGTCCGGGCGAGGTTGTCACCGTCGGCCTCGACAAGCTCGCCGACCGGCTGCCGAAATATTACGAACAGGGTGCCCGCTTTGCGAAATGGCGCGCGGTGATCGATATCGGCGCCGGAATTCCGACATACGCATGCATGCGCGCGAATGCCCACGCACTTGGACGCTATGCCGCGCTGTGCCAAGCGGCACAGATCGTGCCGATCGTCGAACCGGAAGTGTTAATGGACGGCGATCACGACATCGACCGCTGCCAGCAGGTGACGGAATTGGTGTTGAAGCTCCAGTTCGAGGAGCTGTATTTCCAGCGCGTCGCGCTCGAAGGCATCGTGCTCAAGCCGAATATGGTGATTTCCGGCAAGAAAAACGGCAAACGCGCCGGGATCGAGGAAGTCGCCGAACGAACCGTCAGAGTGCTCAAGAACTGCGTGCCGGGCGCGGTGCCGGGTATTGCGTTCCTTTCCGGCGGCCAGAGCGACGAAGAGGCCACCGCACACCTTGATGCCATGAACAAGATTGGCAATTTGCCGTGGGCGCTGACTTTCTCTTACGGACGCGCGCTCCAGCACGCGCCGCAGACGACATGGAAGGGCAAGACCGAAAACGTTGGCGCCGCCCAGCGCGCATTTTCGCATCGTGCAAAAATGAACGGCCTTGCCGCGCTCGGCCAATGGAAGGCCGACATGGAAAAAAAGGCGGCCTGACGGTTCGGGGGCCATCCGGGCGATTCGACGTGCGCCTTGGCTCGTCGGTTTGGTCTGGTGAAACGAAAAGGCCGCGCCTCGATGGCGCGGCCTCAATCATTTCAGGCAAACTTAGTCGCAATTGGTCTTGGTAACCGTCTTCGACTCGCCCAAGCCTTCCTTATGCACGGTCTTCGAGCTGCAATCGACACCGGCGCCAGTCGTTTCCTTCTTGATGACCTTCTTCTCGCCGACATGCTCCCTGATTGTAACGTCCGCCGCTGGCCGGTCCTTTTCGATTACGACCGCCGGGTCGTGACGCTCCTCGATAACCGTTTGGGCGGTGGCACCCAACGACCCAATCAAGGTCGCGGCCAAAGCCAGAGCAAGCACATTGAACTTCATGGTCGCCTCCTGTTAATGGAACTCGGGTGACAACGCCCGTCCCACCCACCCTGTTCCTCGGTTCCATTCGCAAGGACAACAAACGTGATTGATCTCTATACCTGGACGACTCCCAACGGCCGCAAGGCCTCCATCATGCTGGAAGAAGTTGGCCTGCCGTACACCGTGCATCCGATCGACATTTCCAAGGACGAACAGTTCGCGCCCGACTTCCTCAAGGTCGCGCCGAACAACCGCATCCCTGCCATCGTCGATCGCGACAACAACATGTCGCTGATGGAGTCCGGTGCCATCCTGATTTATCTCGCCGACAAAACGGGCAAGCTGCTGCCGAAATCGGGCGAAGGCCGCTACAAGGTGATCGAATGGCTGATGTGGCAGATGGGCGGTCCCGGACCAATGTTGGGCCAGGTGCATCACTTCGTGAAATACAACAAGGGCAAGGCGCCCTATGCCGAAGAGCGCTACCTGAAAGAGGCGCATCGACTCTACAAGGTGCTCAACGCACGCCTTGAGGGGCGCGAGTTCGTCGCCGATCAATATTCCATCGCTGACATTGCGATCTGGCCCTGGATCTCGCGCTTCGAGTGGCA
>Ga0070713_100003708_pt1 | contig 10112 bp, 6 predicted proteins | sample LARL82metaG_FD_65465 | JGI IMG/M metagenome (GOLD analysis project Ga0070713, IMG submission 65465) | Corn, switchgrass and miscanthus rhizosphere microbial communities from Kellogg Biological Station, Michigan, USA - LAR L8-2 metaG | ecosystem: Host-associated > Plants > Roots > Rhizosphere ... | reverse complement strand
CGGCCATGCACCGGCAATTTTCGTCGTAACCGCAACGCGACTGGTCAGGTCGGGAACGGTGATCTGGCCGCTCGGAGGCATACCCGTGACCTGCTGCGATGGCCACCGTATTCGCCTGGCTCACAACAGCTGCTCAACAGTGATCGGCAGCGATCGGACGCGCCGGCCGGTGGCGTGGTATACGGCGTTCGCGATGGCGGCTGATACGCCGACCACGCCGATCTCGCCGATACCCTTGATCCCGAGAGGCCTCACCGTGTCGGGCGTGCCGACGAAGACCACGTCGATGTCGGCCACGTCCGCGTTGGCCGGAATCAGGTAGTCGGCGAAGGTCGCATTGGCGATGCGACCGGTCTCGCGGTCGAAGACCGTCTCCTCGAGCAGCGTCATTCCGATGCCCATGACTGTGCCGCCGATGATCTGGTTGCGAGCCAGCTTGTCGTTGAGGATGCGGCCCGCGTCGACGGCCGACACGATCCGTGCGACGCGCAACAGTCCCAGGTCCGCGTCGACGCGGACTTCCGCGAAACACGCGGCGAAGGAGCCGTAGGGCGGCAGGCTCGCACCGTCCGCCTGCGGGTCCCTTTCGCCGTCCGCGGTTATCTCTGGCAGTCCGTGCCGGGCGAGCATGTCGACGTACCTCTCACCGATCGCGGGAGCATCGACGACGTGGATGCCGCCTTCGGTGGGTGTGACTTCGTCCGGACTCCTGCCCCGTAGCGGCGACGACTCGTCGTCGGCGACGAGATCTAGGAACGCCCGCAGCAGCTTGCCCGCGGCGTCCTGGATGGCGGCGCCGAGCGATGTCGCCATTCCCGAGCCACCTGAGTACGGCGCGTACGGCAGGTCGCTGTCGCCGATCTCGACCTGTACCTGGTCGATGTCGAGTCCGAGCAATTCGGCCGTGACCTGAGTCGCGATCGTGTAGGTGCCTGTACCGATGTCGGTCGCTGCGCTGCGCACATGCGCGGTGCCGTCGCGGCGGACCGACACGGCGGCCTCACAGCGTGCCTGGCCTGACGTGAACGTGACGCCGGCCATGCCGTAACCGACCAGCCAGCTCCCGTCGCGCATCGATCCGATCTCGGGCGTACGCCGCGCCCAGCCGAATCGCTCGGCGCCGGCGACGTAGCACTCACGCAGTGCCTTGCTCGACCACGGGCGACCCGACTCCGGATGAACCTCGGCGTAGTTGCGGAGCCGCAGCTCGATCGGGTCGATGCCCAGTGTGTAGGACAGCTCGTCGAGCGCGGATTCCACCGCGAAGTGGCCCTGGACCCTGCCAGGGGCACGCATCCAGTAAGGGCTTGGGATGTGCAGCCACGCCCGCCGCTCGTGTGTCGCCACGTTCGGGCAGGAGTACGCGTTGCTCGTGACCTGCGTGACGGGCTCGAGGCCCCCGTCGCCCAGGGCCCCGAGCGTCGCGGTGGACTCGTGATCGACTGCGACCAGCCACCCATCGCGCGTGGCACCGAGCCGCACCCGTTGCAGGGTCTCCGGCCGGTGGCCGACGGACGTGAACATCTGCGGCCGGGTCAGCACCAGCTTGACCGGGCGACCGGTGACCCGGGCCGCGAGCGCGGTCAGGATCACGTGCGGCCAGGCGCGGAGTGCGGCCCCGAACCCGCCTCCCAGGTACGGAACCAGAACCCGGACGTCGGTCTCGGGTAGATCGAACGCCGCTGCCAGGGCTCTGCGCGTATTCATCGGGTCCTGGCTCGCGTCGTGCACGGTCAGCCGGTTACCTTCCCAGCGGGCCACCGTGGCGAAGAGCCCCATCGGATTGTTGGTCACCGCCGCCGTCGTGAAGGTCTCGTCATAGGCCACCTCGGCGGAGGCGAGCGCGGCGGCGACATCACCGCGATCGACGTCCTGCCCCCAGCGATCGGGCAAGACCGTGGCACCGGGGTCGTCGAGACTCACCACCGGAACAGCCTCTTCGTAGTCGATCTCGACCAGTCGCGCCGCGGCCGCCGCCTGTTCGCGCGTCCGCGCCACCACGACTGCCGCACACTGGCCCCGGTGCAGAATCCGGTTGTCCTTCAATGGCGGGGATGTAGGCGAGGGGTCGAACCGGGCTGTCGGTCCCTCGACCAGAACACGTGCGTTCTCGTGCGTGATCACCGCGAGGACACCGGGCGCGGCCTCCGCCTTCGTGGCGTCGATAGCCCTGATGGTTCCCGCCGCGATCGTGGACTGCACCAGGACGGCATGGGTGAGATCGGGAAAGGTGAAATCCGATGGGTACAGCGCGGCGCCCGTCACTTTGAGCGGCCCGTCGACCCGATCAACGGGATCACCGATAATCGTCTCGCGGGTGGCGGTCGTCATGGCCGGACCCCCGATACCGTGTGCAGGATTCGGACGATCGTGCGCTCGGCGAGCTCGACCTTGAAGGCGGTGCCCGCGACCGTGAACGGATCAGCAAGCGCGGCCTGCGCTGCGGCGCGGAACGTTCGGCCGGTGGCGGGTGCGCCATGGAGAATCTCCTCGGCCTCGAGCGCCCGCCACGGGATCGTCCCGACCCCGCCGAGCGCGAGGCGGGCGCGCACGATCGTGCCGTCTTCGATCAGCAGCGCGGTGGCCGCGGAGGTGAGCGCGAACTCGTAGGAGGCTCGGTCGCGGACCTTCAGGTAGCCGGACCGCGTGCCGACCGGCAGGAGCGGTATTCGGATCTGCGTGATCAGCTCGCCGTGCTGGAGCACGTTCTCGATGTCCGGCCGTTCTCCCGGGAGGACGTAGAACTGGGTCAGCGGGACGCTGCGCGACCCGTCGACGCCCTGGATGTCGACGACGGTGTCGAGCGCGACCAGCGGCACGCACAGGTCCGAGGCGTGCAAGGCAATGCAGTGGTCGCTGGCGCCCAGGATCGCGTGCATCCGTGCCGGACCGCGCGCCGCCGCACACCCAGACCCCGGACTGCGCTTGTTGCAGGCCGGCACCGTCGTGTCGCGGAAGTAACGACAGCGCGTGCGCTGCAGGAGGTTCCCGCCGATCGTCGCCATGTTGCGCAGCTGCGGCGAGGCACCCGCCAGCAGCGCCTCGCGGACGAACGGCAATCGCTCGCTCACCGTCGGGTCCGCGGCGAGCTCGTTCATCGTGACCAGCGCCCCAACGCGCAGCGTGTTCTCGGCGCGGGTGATCCCGCGCAGCGGCAGGCGCGTGATGTCGACCAGCCGGTCCGGCTCGAGCACCCCGTCCTTCAGGACGAGATCGAGCTCGGTCGTGCCGCCCGCGAGGTACTCAGCCTTGGGGTCGGCGCTCACCAGCGCCACCGCGGCGGCCACGTCGCCGGGACGGACGTACTCGAACGGGTGCATCGCTACTCGCTCCCCCGGCCGGCGATCTCACGGATCGCGGCGACGATGTTCGGATACGCGCCGCAACGACACAGGTTGCCGCTCATGAACTCGCGGATCTCCTCATCCGAACCCGTTCGCCCCTCTTGCAGCAGCGCGACCGCCGACACGATCTGCCCCGGCGTGCAGTAGCCGCATTGAAAGCCGTCGTGGCGGATGAACGCCTCCTGCACCGGATGCAGCTGGCCGTCCTGCGCGAGCCCCTCGATGGTCGTCACGTCCAGGCCCTCGCACTGCGCGGCGAGGGTCAGGCACGACAGCACGCGCTTGCCGTCAAGCAGCACCGTGCAGGCGCCGCACGCGCCCTGATCGCAGCCCTTCTTCGTGCCGGTCAGCCCGAGGTCCTCGCGCAACGCGTCCAGCAAAGTCACGCGGCTGTCCAAATGCAGCCGCCGCGGACACCCGTTGACGCGCAACGCCAAATCAATATCGGCGCCAGCGAAATGCGTGGTTTCCATTGACGTACCTCCTCGTGTGACTAACAGCTCCACACGTTGCCCATCAGCCAAAGCCGGCGAGGACCAGCCGCACAGGAGCGGTCAGCCTGGCCACGAACTCTGCCCGCGATTCCCCCCGCGAGCTGGCCAGGTATTTCGCGCCTTGGCCCACCGTGTGCAGCGCCGCGGCGATCTCCTCTGGTGTCACCCCCAGCCGCCGACGGTCGGTCTCGGCCGTCGCCGCCGCGACCGCCGCGGCGAGCCGGGCGTCGAACGTGGCGACGGCCGCGTCAACCACATCCTCGATCTGCACGGCGGGGTTCTGCAGCAGGCCGGAGATATCCGATGCCAGCATCGACCCGACGTAACGCCCCAGCCAGGCGTCCAGCGCGGCAACAACCCGCTGGTCCAGCGCAGCGCCTTCCTCGTTCAGGCATCGGGAAGCATCGCCGAGCGCAGTGTCGAGTTCCTGGCGGACCGCCGCCCGGAACAACGCTTCCTTGCTGGCGAAGTACAAGTACAGACCCTGCCGGGAGATGTCCGCCGACCGGGCTACCTCGTCCATCGAGGTCTTGCGGAATCCGTAGCGCCCGAACACTTCCAGGGCCGCGGCGAGCACCCGCCCCCGCCGCGTCCTGTCCACAGTAGACGACATCGACTCCATAGCGCTACTTTACACAATACGTAAAATACGTCAAGCCGCCGCTCGGTCATGCCTACACGTACGTCGGCGCGACGACCGCCCACAGCCGTCCATAGCGTGCCTGGCTTGAGACGGGTGTCGCGCACACTGGCCGGGACCCCCGAGATCGTCTTGACGACCAACTGGCCCCAGGTCAACGATGGACGTTGACATCGCTGTTCTCGGCACGGCCGCCGCCAGCTGTACCACGGCGATTTGCGCCACCCATTCGGCTCGCCTGTCGCGCGTATCGGGCGGGCGGGCAATCTAGGTGCCCGCCTCGGCGGCTTACGCCTTGAGTTTTTCGACCGCCACTGCACTGCGCGGATCTCGACCTCGTACTCATGACCAATGAGACAGTCTGCTCTGTGCGCCACAGCCGATGATCGATGATCGCCGTCGTGGACGTCGCGGCGGCGAGCTGCTGGTATCACCAGGCTGGACGCCACCAGCAGCCACGGCGGCACTGAGCATGAGCAACTGCTAGTCGACGAGCGGCCGATCTTGCAGCTGCACCGGCGTGAGATCGCGCATCATCACGGCCTGATCGCCGATCCGGGGCAGACCGTCGGGAACGGCCTGGCCCTATAGTTCGAAGTAGTCGGCGCGCAGATCGTGACCGACGTTCACGTCAATCCCGACACCAGGCGTTGTGAGATCTGCATCCGCGGCCTTGATGGCTACGTCGTCGTCCTCGCTGAGCCCACGATCTCCCGCCCCGCCGTGACGGAAGCATGTGACTCCGCCACCGAACCGGCGCGCAGCGGGTAGAGCCTGATGTTCTGGTACTGCCCCCTGGCACGCTAGATCAGCCCGTTCTGTGCGCGATCACGGTATACCGCTGACGGTCGCATGGCCGTCCCTAAGGCGGATCTCGCGCTGAGAACAGTGAGATTCTGCTCACGAAGCGTTATCTTCTTCGGCCGGGCGACCGGAACAGCCCGATTCCGGTGCCCGGCGATCTTCGCCGGGCACGGGTTCGGCCTGGCGCTACTCCGGTCAGGTAGCAGATACCGCTGCCAGCCTCCGGCGGTAGAGTCGCCGCCAGTGAGCATTTCACAGTCACGGGCGGCCGCGAGCCCCGATGATCAGGCAGTGACCGCGGAGCGATGCGCGGCACAACTGCTCCGTGGCGACCCGGCGGGCAGCGCCGAGGAGGTCGCCGGGCGGCTGCTGGCCATCCAGGCGCAAGACCCGCGCGGCGCGCGGCTTGCGATCCGGGCGCGTTCAGCGGGACTGTCCGCCTCGGACGTCGACTCCGCCCTCGCGCGGCGCTCGCTGATCGTCACCTGGCTGAACCGCGGCACCCTTCACCTGGTCCGCGCCGAGGACTACTGGTGGCTGCATCCGCTGACCACCCCGCAGCTGCGCACCGGGAATTCCCGCCGGCTGGTGCAGGAGGGCGTGCCGCCGGAAGAGGCGGAGCGGGCGGTGGCCGCCGTGCGGGCGGCGCTGGCCGCCGACGGCCCGCTGACCCGGTCTCAGCTCCGTGACCGGGTCGCCGCTGCCGGGGTGCGGACCGAAGGCCAGGCGATGGTGCACATCCTGGCGCTGGCCAGCATCAGGGGGCTGATCGTGCGCGGCCCGGCGGCCGGACGGGACCAGGCGTTCGCGCTGGCCCGGGACTGGCTGGGGCCGCCGCCGCCGACGATGAGCCGCGAGGCGGCGCTCGGTGAACTGGCCCGGCGTTACCTCGCCGGGCATGCCCCCGCAGCGGACCGCGACCTCGCTCAGTGGGCGGGCATCGGGCTTCGCGATGCCCGGCTCGGCCTGGCCCGGAGCGGCGCGGTGCAGCGAGCGGACGGCCTGGCCGAGCTGCCCCCGAGCCCGCAGCGCGCGGCGGCCGCGCTGCCACCGCCACTGCTGCTGGGCGCGTTCGATCCGCTGCTGCTCGGCTGGGCTTCCCGCGCTCCTATCGTCGGCCCGCACCGGCGGATCGTGACGGTCAACGGGCTGTTCCGGCCGTTCGCGCTAGCCGGCGGCCGCGCCGTGGCGACCTGGACAATCGCGCGCGGCCAGGTCGTGCTCGCACCGTTCGCCCCGCTAGACACCCAGACCCGGGCAGCCCTGAACGCCGACGCCGCCGACGTGACACGGTTCCTCGCCGGATAGGACGTCCGGCCCGCAAGCAGAGGTCCGCCGCGGCCAGCCGGGCACGCCGGCAGCCCCCTGACAAACCCGCACCGGCCGAGCTTACGCACGGCCGGGCGATTTCACTCTCATACAATCCCGGCCGCCATACCCGGCTCGGCCTGACTGCCCCCGCGGACCCGCGGTTCAGCGCAGCGGCTCGTAGGGCTACCCGTGCGGTGACCGCAGTCCAGCATCCACACGGAGCGTGTCCGTCGCCGACGAGCGCACGTGACCTGATCGCCGAATACAGGTGCCGTCAGCCGTCCGGGCCCTGGCTGTCAGGAGACACTCATATCCGCCAGTTCGGTGGGGTCGAGTCCATGTATGTCTGTGCCGGCTGGCCTGTACAGGCTGAGCTGGCAGTGGCGAAGGGGGCTGCGTACGCTTTAGGCGTGAGTCCTGTCCGTGCTGGCCGACGGCCGCGGACGGGTTTCGAGAGGTGATTGGGGCGGTGGCGGAGCAGCCTGGACTCGGGTTCGCGGGGTTGCTGCGGCAGTTGCGGGCCGAGGCGCGGCTGACGCAGGAGGAGCTGGCGGAGGCGGCGAGCCTGAGCCCGCGGTCTGTTAGTGACCTTGAGCGCGGAATCAACCGTACAGCCCGTAAGGACACAGCCGGCCTGCTGGCGGATGCGCTGGGCCTGGCCGAGCCGGTGCGCGCGCTGTTCGTCGCGGCGGCGCGCGGGCGCGGGCCGGCCGCAGATGTGCTGGCGGCCAGGCACGGCCATGTACCGGCTGCTTTCCAGGCCGTGGCTACTAGGACCTTGCCACGCGATGACTCCAACTTCACCGGCCGCCAGGCCGAGCTGGCGCACCTGCTGGGAACACTGGCGCCCATGGCCGCTAACGGCGGGGTAGTGAGCATCCATGCCATCGGCGGTATGGCCGGAGTTGGCAAGACGACCTTGGCGGTGCACGCCGCGCACCAGCTAGCCGCGAGCTTCCCTGACGGCCAGCTCTTCCTGCCACTGCACGCGCATACGCCGGGGCAGCGGCCAGTCGAGCCTACGGACGCGCTGGCCAGCCTGCTGCTAACCGCCGGGGTCCCGGCACCACAGGTGCCGCCAGGCCTAGAGGCCCGGGCAGCGCTCTGGCGTGACCGCGTGGCCGGCAGGAAGATCTTGCTGGTGCTGGATGACGCGGCTGGCCATCAGCAGATCCGGCCGTTGCTGCCCGGCGCCGCCGGCACCATGGTCCTAGTGACCAGCCGCCGCCGGCTGACTGCACTGGAAGATGCGGCAGCCATCAGCCTCGACACTCTGCCGCCAGGCGAGGCCGCGGCGCTGCTGGCGCGGCTGGCTGACCGTCCCAGCGTGCGGGTCGGTGACGCTGCAGTGGAGGAGATCATCCGACTCTGCGGGTACCTGCCCCTGGCGATCGGAATGCTTGCCCGCCAGCTGCACCATCACCCTGCGTGGACCGCAACGGCCCTAGCTGCCGACCTGGCTACCGCCAGGGACCGGCTGGAGCTGATGCATGCCGAGAACCTGTCGGTCGCTGCTGCGTTCGATCTGTCCTACAGCGACCTTACCCCTGGCCAGCAGCGGCTATTTCGTCGGCTTGGCCTGCACCCGGGCCCCGACATCGACACTTATGCCGCCGCCGCACTCGACGAAACCAGCCTGGAGCAGGCGCGCCGCCACCTGGAGGGTCTCTACGATCAGCATCTGATCGCTGAACCCACCCTCGGCCGCTACCGCCTGCACGACCTGCTTCGCGAGCACGCCCGAGTCCTGGCGGCCGGGGATCCTGCGGATTCTGATGCCGCCGCTGGGCGGCTGCTGGACTACTACCTGCGCACAGCCGTCGCCGCCGGCAGCAATATCGCTGATTGGACAACCACCGTGAGCGGCCGCCGACCACGCGAGGAGCCGCCGGAGCGGGCGCCGGGGATGTCCACGCCGCAACAAGCAGCCACCTGGCTGGAAACCGAGCGCCCTAACCTGCATGCCGTCGCCGGGTACGCCGCCGAGAATGGATGGCCCAGGCACGCGGTCGCCATCCCCGCCGCAATCAGCGGATTCCTGCGGGTCCATGGCTACTGGGACCAGGCCGCCGCCTTGCACCTGGCCGCCCTGGCCGCCGCCCGTGAGGCCGACGACCGGGGCGGCCAGGCCAGCACCCTTGAGCAGATCGGCATCCTGGAATGGCTGACCGGGGACTACCCGGCCGCCGCCGCCAGCCTGCGGCAGGCCTTGGGCCTGTTCCGCGACCTCGGCGAACAACTCGGCCAGGCCAGCGTGCTGAACCAGCTTGGCACCGTACAACAGCTCACCGGCGACTACCCGGCCGCCGCCGCAAGCCAGCAGAAGGCACTGGCGTTGTTCGGCGATCTCGATCACCTGCCAGGTCAGGCCGCTGCGCTCAACGACCTGGGTATCGTGCAGCGGCTGACCGGGGACTACCCGGCCGCGGCCGCCAGCCAACGGCGGGCGCTGGCGCTATCTCGCGCAGCGCGCGACCAGCTTGGTCAGGCCTACGCGCTCAATGACCTAGGCGTCGCACAGCGGCTGACCGGCGATTACCCGGCCGCCATCGCCAGCCACGAGCAGGCCCTAACCCTGTTCGGCGAGGTAAGCGACCGATTCGGCCAAGCCTGGGCACTCGATGACCTCGGCGTCGCGCAGCAGCTCACCGGGGATCTCCTGGCCGCGGCCGCCAGCCACCACCACGCGCTGGAACAATTCCGCGATCTCGGCGACCGGCTCGGCCAGGCTGAGGCGCTGAACAACCTAGGCGAGCTAATGTACCGATCCTCGGACATCCACCAAGCCCACGACTACCATTCCCAGGCGCTCACTATCGCCCGCGAGATAGGCGCGCCGCTAGAGGAAGCACGGGCACTGGATGGAATCGGCCGCTGCTACCTCCACGACGGCAACCTAGATAATAGTTCTGTATTCCGCCACCAGGCCCTTTCGATCTATCAGCGCATCGGAGCTCCACCGCCCGCCACGTTAAACGAAGACAATGGGACCGCAGGCTAACACCTTGCGCACCCTACACAGACTTCCGCAATCAGGGACATCAGCTGTGATCATTCGGCATGCCACCGGCACCGTGACAGATTACTCAGATCTGAGTGCTTCTGAATGGCGAACGATGCGGAGCCGGTAACGCGCCAGAACTGCGGATCTCGCGTGACGGCTGCGACCAGCAATTGTCACTGAGAGCGACTGGCGTTCCAAAGCGCCGACGAACCGAGCGCCGATTTCGCGCTCACCTGGTTGACGTGGGGCGAGCGTTTCCAGCCACGCAGAAATGCCGATTCGGTGCGGGTCGCATTGGCGGTGCGCGCCTGGCCGCCATCATGCTGTTGATCTACGGGTGGCGGCAGGCCCGTGCACGTCCAGGAGACCATGGCCGCAGGCGGCGGCCGCGTCGTCGCCTGCGAGGCTGCGGGGGACCCGGGCCGGGCCATTCCCTCTTATGCCAGGCTGATGACATGCGCAAATACGTGATCATGGGGATTCAGGGCAGCGGCAAGGGCACGCAGGCCAAGATG